>Ga0207941_1000325_pt1 | contig 14805 bp, 12 predicted proteins | sample LakMenEpi13Sep12_FD_150695 | JGI IMG/M metagenome (GOLD analysis project Ga0207941, IMG submission 150695) | Freshwater microbial communities from Lake Mendota, WI - 13SEP2012 deep hole epilimnion (SPAdes) | ecosystem: Environmental > Aquatic > Freshwater > Lake > Epilimnion/Euphotic zone ...
TCGCGGCCCTGCTCACGGCGATCGAGGCGGGATGGCAGGGAGTGTTGATGGCTCCCACGGAGGTGTTGGCGGCCCAGCATTTCCTCAAGATCGGCCAGTGGCTGCCCCAACTTGCGGTGAGTGGCGCCTTGCTAACGGGAGCCACGCCAGCGCGGCGCCGCCGGCAGTTGTTGCAAGATCTTGCCAATGGTCAGTTGCAGTTGTTGGTGGGCACCCATGCCTTGCTCGAGGATCCGGTCCAGTTCGAGCGTCTCGGCCTTGTCGTGGTAGATGAACAGCATCGTTTTGGGGTGAGGCAGCGTAATCGGCTGCTTGCCAAGGGGCTCCAACCCCACCTGCTTTCGATGACCGCCACGCCGATTCCCCGCACCCTGGCCCTTTCGGTCTATGGCGATTTGGATGTCAGCCAGATCGATGAATTACCCCCCGGGCGTACGCCGATTCGCACGCGTTTGCTGAGGGGCAGTGAGCGCGACCAGGCTTGGGAGCTGATCCGGGAGCAGTTGGCCCTGGGCCAGCGGGCCTATGTGGTGCTTCCCCTGGTCGAGGAATCGGAGAAGCTGGACCTGCGCTCGGCCGTGGAGGTGCATCGCCACCTCGCTGATCAGGTGTTTCCGGAGGTCCAGGTGGGGTTGTTGCACGGGCGCCTCTCCAGCGAGGCAAAACAGCGGGCCATCAGCGACTTTGCCGGGGGCCATTGCCAGGTTCTGGTCAGTACCACGGTGGTGGAAGTGGGGGTGGATGTGCCAGAAGCCAGCGTCATGGTGGTTGAGCATGCCGAACGCTTTGGCCTGGCTCAGTTGCACCAATTGCGCGGTCGGGTGGGTCGGGGGGCGGCCGCGTCCTATTGCCTCTTGATCAACGACAGTAAGCAAGCCTTGGCACGCCAGCGGTTGGAGGTTCTGGTCGGGAGCACCGATGGCTTTGAGATTGCCGAAATGGACTTGCGGTTGAGGGGACCGGGTCAGGTGCTAGGTACCCGCCAGTCGGGCTTGCCCGATTTGGCCCTGGCGAGCCTCAGTGATGACGGCGCCGTTCTGGAGCAGTCGCGCCAGGTGGCTCGTCGGTTGCTGGAGCAAGACCCGCAATTGGAGAACCACCCCCTGCTGCAGCAGGCCTTGGCTGAGCAACGCCAACGCCAACTGGAGGCCGCTCAGTTGAATTGAGGCCTGTCAGCGGCGAGGTTATTTGGTGAGTTGGGGTCCGCATAGCCGCAGGCGACGACGGTTGCTGAGCCAACTCCCGTAAGCTGCGCAAGCAAATCATGATTAGGTGCTGCTAAGTTTGGGATATTAGATAGAAGTCATGCTACTTAAAACTGTCATCGTGATCTTCTTGGTTGGCGCTCTGGAAATCAGTGTTTAGTTTGCATTTATCACATCGCTTAACTTGATTGCCAGCTGGGCAAGGTCGGCCCACTCCCTACTCCCACTACCCAGCCCAATTGTTGTTGCCCCCCTGGGCCGATTTCCACCATGACCTCCCTGCGCCCTTGGAATGGCATTCCGATCGATGACGAGGGAGAACCACTCGTTCCGCTTGTTGACCTGGTGCGGCTAGAGCCCCACCCCTATCTCAGCCTGGGGGCTCCCTACGGAGACCAGGCCTGTCCCTTCCGCCTGCGCCGGGGTGTGATGGGTCGCCTGGCTCGCGCCCAGGAGTGCTTGCGGCGCCGCCAAAGCCAATATCAGTTGGCGGTTTTTGATGCCTGGCGACCGGTGGCTGTTCAGGCCTTCATGGTGAACTACGCCACCCGACAGGAGTGTGAGGCGCGGGGCCTGGATCCCGATGGTTCTGGACCCGAATGGGAAGCGGTGGGCCTTGATGTGGGGCGCTTTTGGGCCCCACCCAGCCTCAACCCTGCTGCTCCTCCTCCCCACAGCACCGGTGCCGCAGTGGATCTGACCCTGGCCGATGCTGCTGGGCAGCCCCTGCAGATGGGCGGCGCCATCGACGCCATCGGGCCCGTCTCCGAGCCCGATCATTACGCCCTGGCTGCCAGAGAGGACCCTGATTGTGAGGCGGCCCTCTGGCATCGCCGTCGCCGCCTCCTCGCCGCAGTGATGCAAGAGGTCGGCTTTGTGCAACACCCCAATGAATGGTGGCATTTCAGTTATGGCGATCAGCTCTGGGCCTGGCGAAGGGGTCTGGATCGGGCCCACTACGGACGGATCGGGGCCCCGGCGCCGGAAGGCTGAGGCAGAGTTTCAGCGCCAGGGGGGTCGCCCAGGCCCAGTTCCCTTTGCAATGCCGCAGCCTGGGCTGGAGTCATCAAATTTTGGCGTACGCAACTGGCCAGGGTGGCCCGGGTCATATCCGCCTGCACCTGCCGCAGGGAGGCGAGCACCGGCTCCGGTTGATCCGCCCAGGGCAGCAGGTTTTTGGCAAAGCTGCTGCGAATCAAAGCTCCCTGGCAGGTGGTCTCATCCGGGTGATAATTCTTGAGTCGTGGTTCCGGTGGGGGGGGATCCTGCTGGGCCGGCAAGGGCTTGGTTCCAGCCCCAATGACCCCTAGGACCAGGCCAGCAGCAAGGATCACTCTGGCTTTTCTCATGAAGGCAGAACCAGGGCTTCAAGTTCGTCGGCCCGCAGGAGTTGGATGAAGTCACCGAAGCTGCGACGACCGCCCGCATCACGCCAGGCCACCAGGAGGGGTTCCAGCGTTTTTTCCAGCGCTTCCAGGGGCATCGCTTCCAGCACGGGCATGGCCAAACGGGTAAGGCCCGGACTTCCGCCCAGCCAGAGTTGGTATTGGTTCACCCCACTCCCCACCAAGGCAATCTCAGCCATGTAAGGGCGGGCGCAGCCGTTGGGGCACCCGGTCATACGCACCAGCACCGATTTGTTGATGCCCAAGCTGGTGAATTGGGTTTGGATCCGATCCAGCACATCAGGCAGGATGCGCTCCGCTTCGGTGATCGCCAGGCCGCAGGTGGGCAAGGCTGGGCAGGCAATGGCGTGGCGGGCCAGGGGGGCCGGGGCCCCGGGATCTGCAAAGCCCAGCTGGGCCAGGGCCTGCCTAACACTGCTGCGCTGGTGGGCACCAATATTGCAAAGCAGCACATCCTGGTTTGGGGTCAGACGCACTTCCAGCTGAAAAGTCTCCACCAGGCGCCTCAGCCCGGCCTTCCTCTCCCCTTCCAGTCGGCCGCAAAGCAACGGCAAGCCGACGAACCATGTAGTTGGCGATTGACGGTGCCAGCCGAGGTAATCGTTGAGACGGGGTTTGGGCTCGCGCCGCAGGGGTTGGAGTGGTTGGCTGAAATACCGGGTCAGTTCGTGCTGGAACCAGGCGAGACCGCGGTCATGGATCAGATATTTCATCCGCGCGTGGGGTCTGTGCTGGCGATCGCCGTGGTCCCGCTGCAGGGCCACGATCGCCTGGATCAACGGCAGGATCTGGGCTGCCGTCACATACCCCAGGGGCTCGGCCAAACGGGCGAAGGTGGTCTCCTTGTTGTGGGTGCGACCCATGCCGCCACCTACATAGACGTTGCAGCCACGGGGCCGACCGGCTGGATCGGTGAACAGCACCAGTCCAATGTCCTGGGTGAGCAGATCGACGGCGTTATCGCCCGGCACGGTCACTGCGACCTTGAATTTGCGGGGTAGATAGGTGGACCCATAGAGGGGTTCCGCCTGATCCCCGCTGAAAACAGCTCCCTCAAGCTGCTGATCGATGATTTGCTGCACCGCAGGCTGGGGCCGGATCCGATGGCTAAGGTCGCCGTCCACCCAAAGGTCGAGGTAAGAGCCTTGGGCGGCCTGGGGCGTCAGCAGATCGGCGATTTGGTCGGCCAACTGTCGGGCGGCTGGGTAACCGTTGTCCTCGAAGGGGGCGGCTGGGGCCATCACATTGCGGTTGATATCACCGCAGGCCGAGAGGCTCGAACCCATGGTTCGGGCCACCGTGCCGATGACTTCCCGCAGATCGGCCTTGGCGATGCCATGCATCTGGAAGGCTTGGCGGGTGGTGGCCCGCAGGCTGCCGTTGCCGAGCCGATCGGCCAGCTCGTCGAGTGCCAGGTAGAGGGCCGTCGGAATGCGACCGGCTGGGCTGCGCAGCCGCAACATCATCTGCCAATCTTTGCTTTGACCCTTCTGGCGATGGTCCCGGTTGTCCTGTTGATAACTGCCGTGATACTTAAGAATCTGGACCGCCGGATCCGTGAAATGGAGGCTGTCGTTCTCCAGTTCCGTCGCCAGCGGTTCCTTCAGATGGCCGCTCTGAGCCTTCAGCGTTTCGATCTTGGTGGGCTTGCCATGATCTGTCGCCTCTGCTGAGCTATGGGCGCCCTTGGTCGACGACATCGGCAAGAAGTGGGGCGGCTGGTACTTGAAACTAGCGAACCAGCTGCGGCGATGCCCCCACCGCTGTCGCTGCCCATGCCAGTTGATGTCGTTCCATACAGTCGGTGCAAGGCGGCTCGAGACGATGGCCACGTTTTTATTGGAGATTGGCAGCGAGGAACTTCCCGCTGATTTCGTCAGGTTGGCTTTGCCCCAGCTGCGCCAGCGGGTTGAAGACGATCTGGTGGCGGCCCGGTTGACTTGGCAGGAGCTGCGGGTGACGGGTACACCGCGGCGCCTGGCCGTTCTGATTGGGGGCCTGGCGACCCGGCAGGAGGATCGCCGCGAGGATCGCAAGGGTCCCCCCGCCGCCACAGCTTTTGCGGAGGGTTCGCCCACGGCGGCCGCCCTTGGTTTTGCCGGGCGCTGCGGCGTGCCGGCCGAGGCCCTGGAGGTGCGACCTACACCCAAGGGCGATTTTGTCTTCGCCCAGGTCCTGGAGCCCGGCCAACCGACAACCACGGTGTTGCAGTCCCTGATTCCCGAGTGGATCTGGGGGCTGCAGGGGCGCCGCTTCATGCGCTGGGGAGCGGGGGAAAGCCGCTTCAGCCGTCCGGTCCGTTGGCTGGTGGCCCTGTTGGACGACGAGGTGGTACCAGTGGATTTGGTCGACTGCGATCCGGTGGTGAGCAGCGGTCGTCTCAGCCGGGGCGACCGTCTCAGCCAACAACCCCTGGCGATTGCAAGGGCCGATGTTTACTTCGAGACCTTGGCTGCGGCGGCGGTGATGGCCGATCGCGATGGCCGCGCCGCCACCATTGGCGCCGAGATCAAGGCGGCGGCCCAGGCCGCCGCCGGTGTGCCCGATCTGCCGGAGGCCCTATTCGATGAGCTGGTGGATCTGGTCGAAGCCCCCCAGGTGCTGACCGGATCACTTGATGAGCGCTATTTGGCGCTGCCGCCCGAAGTGCTTAGCACCGTGATGCGATCCCATCAGCGTTATGTGCCCTTGGGATGCCCCGGTGCCCTGCCCGATTCCCTCGCCCTGGAAGCGCGGGACTTGCTGCTTTCCCGCTTTCTGTTTGTGGCCAATGGCCGCGATCCTGCCGCTGCCGATACGGTGCGACGGGGCAATGAGAGGGTACTGAGGGCCCGTTTGGACGACGCTGCCTTTTTTGTGCGGGCCGACCGGTCCGTGGCCAGCATCGATCGCCGCGATCAACTCGATCGGGTCGCCTTCGCCGAGGGACTGGGCAGCCTGCTGGATCGAACCCAGCGCCTCGAATGGTTCACGGATGCCCTGCTCGAGGCCCTGGCCCTGGCGGTGCCGACGGCGGCGGCGGCGGCGGCCCGCCGCGCCGCCCATCTCTGCAAACACGACCTGGTTAGCCAGATGGTGGCGGAATTTCCGGAGCTGCAGGGTGTGATGGGGGGCAAATACCTGCTGGCTGAAGGGGAACCCCGGGCCGTGGCCCTGGCGGTGCAAGAGCACTATCTGCCCCGTGGTGCGGGCGACAGCCTGCCCACCTCCGATGCGGGCGCCGTGGTGGCCCTGGCGGAAAGGCTGGAACTGCTGCTAAGCAGCTTTGCCAGGGGGGAGCGACCGAGTGGATCCTCAGACCCCTATGGGTTGCGTCGGGCCGGCAACGGGATCCTTCAGATTCTCTGGGATCGGGGCTGGACCCTGGATCTGGTGGCCCTGCTGCAGCGCTCATGCCGGCACTGGGCGGCGATGTTGCCCGACCTTGAGATTGATGCGATTTCCCTGGAGGCGAGCATGGTCGAATTGCTGCGCCAGAGGTTGGTTAGCCAGCTAGAGGAGGAGGGTTTTGATGGCGATCTGGTCGAGGCGGTTGCCGGCGAGACAGTGTTAACAGCCAGGTTGTTGGGGGACCCGGCCGATGCCCGCCGCCGTTTACTGCTGCTGGCCGATCTGCGCCACCAGGGCCAACTGGCTGCCTTGCAGACTGTGGTGCAAAGGGCATCACGCCTGGCTGCTAAGGGAGACCTGGATCTTGGGGCGTTGGGTCCCGAGGGTAGGGTTGATGTCGCCCTGTTCAATTCCCCGAGCGAGGCGGCGATGCTGGGCGTAATTGAAACGCTGCGTCCCTATGCCCAGGCCCAGGATGGATCGGGATATGGGGCACTGGCCCAGGGTCTTGCCCAAAGCGCCAGCACCCTGGCCAACTTCTTCGATGGCCCCCAAAGTGTCCTGGTGATGGCCGACGACCCAGCGGTGCGCCGCAATCGGCTGAATCTGCTGGGCATCCTGCGCAATCAGGCCGCCCAGCTCGCAGATTTCAACTGCCTCAGCGGCTGAGGACCGGTTGTCGATCTGTCGCAGACGCTGAACCGGGATCAGGGCCGATGCCATTGATGGCTTGGGTTTCGTTGCCGGGGCCTGCGGGGGGGGCCAACAGCTGGGCGACTTCCGCTTCCGTGCGCACGGCACTAGCTACCGGTCTATACTCGGATGGGGCCAAGGCTTGACCCCGCAGTACGGAGGCCAGCGTACGGAAAGTGAGTTTGAGTTGTTGCCAAGGATTCATGGCTACTACTCGCTTGTAGAGGTAGCTATCGAAAGTCAGGCGCTGCACATCGAGGTCATCACACATTTCGACGAAGGCCTCGCGGGCCGCATCATTGCTGTAAAAAACATTTTGAAGAATTTCGAGAACTTTGTAGGTAGGACCATACTTTTTGTCCCATTTTTTCAGATAAATCTTTAAATCGACCTCGCTGGGAATACGCGTGCCACCGGCGCTGGCGTTGACAATTTCCTCGGCGCACATCCGACCACTTTTTGCTGCGAAGTAAATCCCTTCTCCCGAGCTCTTGGTGACATAGCCAGCCGCGTCACCCACCAGGGCCATGCGGCCCACCACCCTTCTGGGGCGCGGGTGCTCGGGGATCGGATGGGCTTCCACTTTGATCACCTCACCCTTGAGAAGGCGGTTGCTGGCGCGCTCGCGGATCCCCTGCTGCAGGCCCTTGATCAGGGCCTGGTTTTTCTGCATCGTTCCGGTGCCAACAGCAACGTGGTCGTACTTGGGGAAGACCCAAGCATAGAAGTCAGGGGAGACGTCAGTTCCGACATACATCTCGGCCAGATCTTCGTAGTAAGCCATTTCTTCCTTGGGCAGGCGAATGCGTTCTTGGAAAGCGATCGCCACGTTGTAGTCGCCAGCGTCCATGGCTTTAGCTACCCTGCTGTTGGCGCCATCGGCACCAACGATGAGGTCAACTTCCATACTTTTTAGTTCGCCTGTTGGTCCACCACCGGCATAGTCGGCATAGTGAATGGTGTAAGGACCTTGGCGATTCTTGCCGGTGTCAATCCGTTGAACGAGGCCATTGATCAGATGGGTCCCCAGAGAGGCAGCCCGATCACGCAGGAAGCTGTCAAGAATTTCGCGGCGGCACATGCCGATATATTCGTTGCTGTTAGGTAGATGAATATCCACCTCTCGATTGGAGGGTGAAATCATCTTCATGTTGCGGACCTTGCGGTCTATGATTGATTCCGGCAGGTCAAATTCTTCGACCATGCATAGCGGTATCGCCCCACCACAGGGCTTGGCGTTATCGAGTTTTCGCTCGAACAGCCAGGTTTGAATGCCAGCCCTGGCAAGCACTTCAGCAGCACAAGATCCACTCGGGCCGCCGCCCACAACTGCGACTCGCAACATCTTGAAACCTTTTAGAGCCAGTGGTTCTCTTGAAAACGTAACACCAAAGGCTTGGTCTTTGCGGCTGTCCCCCACGGACTGTTGGGATCATTCTCAGGGGGATGGTGGGCAAAGGACTCGGACCCGGACCCGGACCTGGATTCGGAGCAGGGGTCTGGGTCTGGGTCTGGGTCTGGGTCGGGGAATTAACATTCCTTCACCCAAGGTTGTCGGTGTGTCGCCTGCGAAGTTTCGAGACGACATTCCCGTGGCACGGCGTAGCCGGGCTCAGGTTCCCCGTCGCCCACTGCTTTGGCTGAGACTTTTTGGCGGCGCATTTTTATTTGGGCTGGCTTTTGCTGGCCTGATCGTCCTGCGCCAAGGCGGCATGGTGCCATGGCTTGAGCCTGGTCCCGTGGCGGGTCTGAGAGACCGCCCCACGGCCGATGGGCGGTTGCTCGGCCATTTCCCTTACCCAGAAGCTCCCTCCCGGCTCCTTGTCGCCCTTGGGCCTGGCCTGCAGCTCAGGCCGGAGGCTGCTGCTGCTCTAATTGCTATGCAACAGGCCGCCGCTGGCGACGGAGTGGACCTGCAGGTGCTGAGTGCTTTTCGTTCGATTGATCTGCAACGCAGCCTGTTTTTCGACGTCAAGGCTGAACGCAATCAAAATGCCCATACCCGGGCCAAGGTCAGCGCCCCCCCTGGCTATTCCGAGCACAGCACCGGCTATGCGGTGGACCTGGGTGACGGAGGTCAACCGGGGACGAATCTCAGACAGAACTTTGAAAATACACCGGCCTACCAGTGGTTGTCCCAAAATGCAGGCCGCTACCACTTCACGCTTTCCTTTCCCAAGGGCAATCATCAGGGTGTGAGTTACGAACCCTGGCACTGGCGTTTTGAAGGGTCCTCAGAGGCCTTGCAGCTGTTTGAGCCAGCCCAGCGACTGATCCCCTGAGTCAGGCAGGGCGCAAGCTAGAATCAACTTTCGCTTCAGTACCCTGGCGCGACGAAAACCACATATGCACGCCGGATAAGCACGCCGGTCTTCCGCACCAGTCCTGGTTTCGAATTTTCCACCCTCCCAACCGAGAACATCATGAGCGGCGACAGCAAAGGCGCCCCAATTCGCAATATTGCGATCATTGCCCACGTTGACCACGGCAAAACCACTTTGGTCGACGCCCTGCTGGGCCAATCCGGCATCTTTCGCGCTGGAGAAGCGGTGCCTACCTGTGTGCTTGATTCCAACGATCTGGAACGGGAGCGAGGTATTACAATTCTTTCAAAGAATACTTCTGTTCATTATAATGGCATTCGTATTAATATTGTTGATACCCCTGGTCACGCTGACTTTGGTGGAGAAGTCGAGCGGGTTCTTGGCATGGTCGATGGTTGTCTTTTGATTGTTGACGCCAATGAAGGACCGATGCCCCAGACGCGTTTTGTGCTGCGTAAGGCCTTAGAGCAAGGTTTAAGGCCGATTGTATTTGTCAATAAAATTGATCGCGCCCGCGTCGATCCAGAACAAGCTGTTGATAAGGTTCTTGACCTTTTCTTGGAGTTGGGTGCGGACGACGATCAATGTGATTTTCCCTATCTTTTTGGGAGTGGTATGGCCGGCTATGCCAAGCCGGATATGGCCACGGAAAGCGACACGATGAAGCCGCTCTTTGATGCCATCTTGCGCCATGTCCCGCCGCCGGTTGGAGACCCCGCCAAACCCCTGCAGATGCAGGTTACTACCCTCGATTATTCTGATTTTCTGGGTCGCATAATGATTGGCCGCGTACACAACGGCACCATTAGCGGTGGTCAAACCGTGGCCTTGATTCGCGATGATGGCAGCATTAAGCGTGGACGCATCAGCAAGCTTCTTGGCTTTGAAGGGTTGCAGCGGGTTGAGATTGCCGAAGCCCGTGCCGGTGATCTTGTTGCCGTATCAGGGTTCGATGAGGTCAACATTGGTGAAACGATTGCCTGTCCCGATCACCCTGAGGCCCTGCCCCTGATTCGGGTTGATGAGCCGACACTACAAATGACCTTTGTGGTCAATGACTCACCCTTCGCAGGCAAGGAAGGCAAGTTTGTAACGAGTCGCCAACTGCGTGATCGGCTGCAGAAGGAACTTCTTACCAATGTGGCTTTACGGGTTGAAGACACCGATTCACCCGATCGCTTTTCGGTGAGTGGTCGAGGGGAGCTGCACCTCGGCATCCTGATTGAAACTATGCGGCGCGAGGGTTACGAGTTCCAAGTCAGTCAACCGCAAGTCATCTTCCGCACTATTGATGGCACCCCCCATGAACCATTCGAAACCTTGGTTATGGACGTGCCCGAGGAGGCCGTTGGTACCTGCATTGAAAAGCTGGGAATTCGCAAGGGCGAAATGCAGAACATGGAAACCAGTAGTGATGGCAGGACCCAATTGGAATTCATTGTGCCGGCCCGGGGTTTGATCGGCTTCCGTGGTGATTTTGTTCGCGCTACCCGCGGCGAAGGGATCATGAGCCATTCCTTCTTTGACTATCGCCCCATGCAAGGTGAATTTGATGCCCGTCGTAACGGTGTTCTGATTGCCTTTGAGGAAGGAACGTCTACCTTCTATGCGCTGAAAAATGCAGAAGATCGGGGGCAATTTTTCATCACACCTGGTACGAAAGTTTACAAGGGAATGATCATTGGCGAGAACAATCGACCCCAGGATCTTGAGTTGAATGTTTGCAAGGCCAAACAACTCACCAACATTCGCTCCGCTGGTGCGGAGGAATTGGACACCTTGCAGACCCCAGTACAGATGACGCTGGAGAGGGCTCTTGAGTACATCGGCTCCGATGAGATGCTTGAAGTCACCCCCGAATCAATTCGTCTACGCAAGTTGCCAGCCCGCAAACCTGCTAAACGCTGATTCGTTGAGCGGCACCAATTCCTTTACAGCCGAAGAGGCGTTGATCCTCCAGGATCCGCGCTTCCATTCCGGCGTGGCAGCCTTCAATCGGGGCGAATGGTACGGATGTCACGATGATTTTGAGGCGGTCTGGCATGAAACCCAGGGCCGTCTCAGGCCGGTACTTCAAGCCATCCTCCAGATTGCCGTTGCCCATCACCATCTTGAGAGGGGCAATCAAAGAGGCGCCACAGTGTTGCTTGGTGAAGGTCTTGGTCGCTTGGCCGCTGCCGAGCCCTGTGAGCTTGGCCTTGACATTCAGAAACTCCAGCAATCATCCCAACGGCGCCTAGGAGCCCTGCAGCAGCAATCTTCCCTGGATTCTTTATCCCTGCCTCGGCTTGAGCCCTGCCAGGAATGGCCCCGGTAGATTCAGCAGTCATCCTTTGTCATGGCCCGGTTCTTGCTTCGTCCGCTCCACTTCGCCTGCTTGGGCATCGTTGCAGCAGCGCTGCTTCCGCTCGCTCCTCGAAACCCACTGGTTCAGATGGCCCGCGGAGCGACCCCTCCAGCTCCTCTACCAGCTCACCCCAAACTGCCATCGCCCTCGCCTGGCGCCCCGGCCTATCTCTCCCCGGCCCCAGCTACCTCACCCGGCCCTCCTATTCCTGCCGTTGTTCGCGACGATGGCATGGTGAGCATTGAGTCCGATCGTCAACAGGCCGACAACCGCACCGGGATCGTCACTGCCATCGGCAATGTTCGAATTACTTATCCCCAGAAGGGCATGGTGGCCACCTCTCGCCAGGCCCAATATTTCAGCAAGGAAGGTCGTCTAGTCCTCAGTGGCGATGTCGATGTAGTCGATCGCGATGGCCAACGCATCCGCGCCGAACGGCTTGTTTATCTCCTCGACAGCGAGCGCGTTGTGGCTGAGCCATCAGCCGGTCGCCAGGTGTTCAGCAAGCTGCGTCTACAAATGCGCGAGGGGGCTACGCCTTCCCCCTTGGTTCCATGAGTCTGGCCTTGGATCGGGTCACGATCACCCTGGGAGGAAGGCCCTTGGTGCGTGGCGTCAGTCTCGAACTCAATCCAGGCGAAGTTGTGGGACTGCTGGGACCCAACGGCGCCGGGAAAACCACCACCTTCAACCTGATTACGGGCTTGCTGCGGCCGGATGAGGGCAATGTTCGTTTTGATGGCGTATCGGTGACCCGCCTGGCGATGCCCCAGCGAGCCCGGCTTGGCCTTGGTTACTTACCCCAGGAAGCCAGTGTCTTCCGCAATCTCAGCGTGCGGGAAAATCTCGAGCTGGCGCTCCAGCAAAGTCAGACGCCTAGATCGCTGCGCCAGGAGCGATTGGAAAGCTTGATTCATGACTTCCATTTGGTCCCATTTCAACGCCGCAAGGGATTTCAACTCTCTGGGGGCGAGCGGCGCCGTTGTGAGGTGGCCCGTGCGCTTGCCGTAGGCGGGCATGGTCCCCGTTACTTGTTGCTCGATGAGCCTTTTGCGGGCGTTGATCCGCTTGCAGTTGCCGATCTCCAGGAGTTGATCGCCGGCCTGCGCCGGCGGGGTATGGGGGTGCTGATTACCGATCACAACGTTCGTGAAACCTTGGCGATCACGGATCGCGCTTACATCCTTACCGATGGCCAGCTGCTGGCGTCTGGCAGTTCCCTGGCCATGGCCCATGACCCCTTGGTGCGTCGGCACTATCTCGGTGAGGGGTTCCAGCTTTGATCAGATCCAAGTCGGCTACTCCGGGCCCTAAGAAATTGCCAGCCAAGCTTCGATCCCTGCTGGGGAGATGGCGAAGCCTTGGCGGCTGGCGGCATCTGCCCTTGATGGACCGCTGGTTGTTGCAAGAGCTGGTGGGTCCCCTGCTTTTTGGCATCGCGGCTTTCACAGCTGTTTCCCTCTCGGTGGGTGTGGTTTTTGAGCTGGTGCGACGGGTGGCCGAATCCGGTCTGCCTCCGCAGGTGGCTGTCCAGGTCTTGATGTTGCGTTTGCCTGGATTTCTGGTCCTGGCTTTTCCCATGGCCACCTTGATGGCCACCCTGCTGGCCTACAGCCGACTGTCAGGTAGCAGTGAGCTCACCGCCCTGCGCAGTGTGGGTGTAGGTACCACCCGCATGGTGGTGCCTGCCCTGGCCTTGGCCCTGGCGATGAGCCTGCTCACTTTTCTTTTCAATGATCTGATCGTGCCCCGGACCAATCTCGTCGCCAGCCAAACCCTGGAGCGAGCTCTTGGTAAGGCCGTTACGAATCAAAGCGGTGATAATATACTTTATTCACGTTTCGGTCGAGTTAAACAAGAAGAAAATGGTGATTCGATCCGGCAGCTCACGCAACTTTTCTATGCCCGTAAGTTCCGTAACGGATCGATGCAGGATGTCACCCTGCTTGACTTCTCAAGGATGGGACAACGGCAGATGTTGATGGCCGAGAAGGGGCATTGGAATGAGGCTCAGGCCATGTGGGAATTCAGCAACGGTCGCATCGTCAATGTCGATGAGAAGACAGGCTCAACAACCTCGGCCCGCTTTGATCGCTATCTCTATCCCCTCACCCAGGACCCGGTTGAGGTGGCTAAATTACCCACCGATATCAGCACCATGACGGTGGGTCAAGCCCTACGGGCTGAGCGTTTGCAGACAGAGGCCAACAATCTCAAGGAGGCCCGTCGCCTGCGGGTCCGAATTCAAGAGAAATTTGCCTTCCCCGCCATCTGTCTCGTCTTTGGTCTGATTGGCAGCAGCCTGGGTGTTCGTCCCCATGCTCGCACGAGTCGAAGTCAGGGTTTTGGGATCAGTGTGCTCTTGATTTTTGGGTATTACTTGATGTCTTTCATCGTCAGCTCCCTGGGCATCACCGGTACCCTGACTCCCTTTGTGGCAGCTTGGCTCCCGGTCGTGGTTGGGTTGGCCAGTGGGGGTCTCCTCCTGCGCCAGGCCAGTCGCTGAGCCCGATGAAACGGCAGACTGGATCCACTTCTTCCTGTCCCGGTGAACGATCCCGTAGTCGGCCTCGCTTTGGCCGCCTTCGCCCTGCTTTTGCTTGTGCTTCCCCTCTCCTTTTGGTCCCTCAGTGGCGGTGGCTCCAACCGTTGGGTGACCTTGTTGGTGGCGGCCGCCAATCTTTGCCTCACAGCCCAGCTGGTCCTGCGCTGGTGGGATTCCGGCCATTTCCCGATCAGCAATCTCTACGAATCCCTTTGCTTTTTGGCCTGGGGCTGCACCCTCACCCAGCTCCTGGTTGAGCGGGCCTGGCCAAGTCCCCTGGTACCGGCAGCAGCCACCCCCATGGCGCTGGGCTGTGTGGCCTTTGCCAGCTTTGCCTTGCCGGATCGGCTCCAAGAGGCTTCCCCGTTGGTGCCAGCTCTCCGCTCTAGCTGGTTAGTGATGCATGTCAGTGTGATCATGCTGAGTTATGCCGCACTTTTGGTCGGCTCCCTGCTGAGTGTGGCGGTTCTGTTCACAGACCGAGATGAGGCACTGGAACTGCGCAGCAGTTCGATTGGCAGCGGTGGGTTTCGCCAGGCCCAGCTCAGCAGCGATGGACCAGGAGCAGTGAGCTTGAGCAGCAGTGATTTTCGTATCAGTGAACAGCTCGATAGCCTCAGTTATCGCACTATCACGGTCGGTTTTCTTCTGCTATCGGTGGGGCTGGTCAGCGGTGCCGTTTGGGCCAATGAAGCTTGGGGCAGTTGGTGGAGCTGGGATCCCAAGGAAACCTGGGCCTTGATTTGCTGGCTGGTTTATGCGGCCTATCTCCACACCCGTCTAATCCGAGGTTGGCAGGGCCGTCGGCCAGCTTTGCTGGCGGCCGCCGGCCTTGTGGTGATCGCCGTTTGCTACATAGGGGTTAATCTGCTTGGCATTGGCCTGCACAGTTATGGCTGGTTTTTTGGCAGCTGATCAACATTGGCTGCCTTACGTACGGCACCTATGCCCTCTC
>Ga0207941_1000334_pt1 | contig 14516 bp, 9 predicted proteins | sample LakMenEpi13Sep12_FD_150695 | JGI IMG/M metagenome (GOLD analysis project Ga0207941, IMG submission 150695) | Freshwater microbial communities from Lake Mendota, WI - 13SEP2012 deep hole epilimnion (SPAdes) | ecosystem: Environmental > Aquatic > Freshwater > Lake > Epilimnion/Euphotic zone ...
CTTCCTCACCGTGGAGGAGCCCCTGGAGGAGGTGCTGCGCGAGCGGGTGCGCAACTACGGCGAACAAGGCAAGGCGATCGATTTCTGGCTGGTGCGGCGACCTCTCTTCCTGGAGGCCCCGGAGCTCGCCGCCGCCGCCGGCTCGGTGCCGCGGCCCGCGGCGGCGGTGGTCTCCACCGATGAAAAGTTCATCACCTTTCTGAAGCTACGGCTGGAGTTCGTGGCCCGGGGGCAATTTGAGGCACCCTCCGCCACCATCCCCGACGCTCTGGCCGGGGCAGCCTGAGGGCCCTCAGAACAGCCCGAGGAACCGTTTGCGACCCGCTTCGCCGGCTTCAGGATCGGCGGGGTCAGGAAGGGAACGGGCTGGACGCCCCTGGCCGCCATCCTGGTGGTAGCGAGGTTTGTTGTCGCCGATGGTGAGCAGGGCCTCCTTGTTCTTCCACCAGATCCAGTCACGGATCGGGGGGGTCTGCAGCAGGTCGCGGCGGCTGAGGCCCAGCCCCAGCTTGCGCGAGGCATCCAGCAGCACCTCCACCATGCCGTCGCCGTCGGAGCAGCGGGCCAGGGCTTCGTTGGTGCGTTTGGCGCCATTGAGGGCCTTCACCAGCAGCGCCACCCGCTGGCCCACCGGCAGCGTCGCTGGATCCATGCGCACCCCCCATACTGCCGGCACCGTATCAGCGTTGTTTCCATCCGGGGGCCCGTGCGCAGCGACCGCACAGCAAGGATCTGCCGGGATCCGCCGGTCGCCAAGACCACACGGTGGGGTGACGGGGCTGACAGATCGGGGGGGAACGGGCAAGACTGGCAACGAAGCATCGTTCTGATGACCCCCCTTTCCAGTCCGCCACACCACTGGGTGATCGGGGACATTCACGGTTGCGCCGAGGCCCTCACCACCCTGGTCGCCAAGCTGCCAGCGGCCGACCGTCTCATCTTCTGTGGTGATCTGATCAATCGGGGCCCCCACATCGAAACGGCCATGGATCTGGCCTGGGAGCTCGTGGAGCGGGGCCGGGCCGTGTGGCTGCGGGGCAACCATGAGGCTGCGCTACTTGCCGATCTGCGTCGTGGTGACTGGCGGACTCTGGTGGGCTGCGACACCTACCGACAGCTCGGCGACCAGGGCTGCCGGGCCTGGCAGGAACGCCTGGAGAGCCTGCCCCTGGCCTACTGGGGAGATGGCTGGGTGGCCACCCACGCCGGCTTCGATCCGCTCACCTGGCAGCCCCACCTCTCGATCCGGCTTGCCTTCTGGCAGGCCTACGACGGCCGCTTCGGCACGGTGGTGGTGGGCCACACCCCCGGCCCCGGGGTGCGCCGGATCGGTTATGGCGAATCCATCGTGCTGATCGACACCGGAGCCTGCTATGGCGGCCAACTCACCGCCTACTGCCCGGAAACCGGCCGCACGGAGAAGGTGGATGGAGCGAGAGTGCCATCGTTCCGACCCCGGCGGCTCAGCGCTATCCGCTGATCTCGCGGCCAGGGCCGAGACCCGTTCGCCGGCGGCATCGGAGGGCGGAGACTCAGAAGGAGACCATCGGCCGTGCTGACCCTCCACCGCAGCAACCGGGCCGAGGTTCTGGCTGAACTGCTGGGAACGCTGCTGCGCCTCTCACCCCCCGATCCCTTCACGCCGGTGGAGGTGGTGGTCAACACCTGGCCCACCAGCCGCTGGCTGGGTGAACGGCTGGCAATGGAACTAGGCGGTGTGGCGGCCAACCTGCGCTTTCCCTTCCCTGGCACCCACCTGCGCGGAATCGTGGATGGGATCTTGGCGGATACCGACCACGAAGCGGGCACGGCAACCGCCTGTGAGCCCCCCAGCGAACCGCCAAGCGGAAACCACGAGGGCATCGACCCCTGGCGGGCCGAACGGCTGGTGTGGACCGTGCTGCCCCTGCTGCCGGCGGTGGCGGCCGCCGCCGAGGGGGAACCCCTGCGGCGCTGGCTGCGGGAACGGGATCCCACCCGCCAACTGCGCCTCGACACCTGGACCCTCGCCCGCGCCATCGCCGACACCTTCGACGACTACGCCCTCTATCGCCCCGACCTGCTGCGGGCCTGGGAGGCCGGGCAGAACCAGGAGACCGGGGCCGAAACTCTGCCCGCCAGCCAGCTCTGGCAGCCCCTCCTCTACCGGGAGCTGCGCCGGCGGCTGGGGCGGGAACCCTTCAGCCTGCGGGTGGAACGGGCGATCGAGCGGCTGCGGCACCTACCGCCGGATCCGGCGCTGCCCCCCCTGCGGCTCTTCGGCCTGAGCAGCCTGGCCCCGGTGCAGGTGCGCCTGCTGCAGGCCCTCAGTGGCCGCCAGCCGGTGGACCTCTACCTGCTCACCCCCTGTCCGGACCTCTGGGAACGCTGCTCCGCCCGCCGGCTTCGCCTCAGTGATTCCCTCGCCCTGGCCGATCCCCTCGACAGCGACTGGCTGCTGCAGGCGCCGCCCCTGGAAGCCCGCTTCGGACGGCTCGGGGCCGAATTCCAGCAGCTGCTGGAGGGCACCGGTGAGGTGCAGTTCGGTGCCTGGAGGGAGGACGATCTGTTTCTGCGCTCCACCACGACTCCGGAGCCGGATGCTCCCCCCCTGCTCCACCAGCTCCAGGATCAGCTGGCCGCAGGGACCATCCCCGGGGGGATGCACTGGGATGAAGCCGACCACTCCCTGGAATTCCACGCCTGCCCCGGTGGCCTCCGGCAGGTGCAGATCGTTCGCGACCGGCTGCTGCAGTTGATGGCCGCCGACCCCAGCCTGGAGCCCCGCGACATCCTGGTGATGACCCCCCAGGTGGATCGGCTCGCGCCCTTGGTGGGCGCCGTGTTCGGCGACAGCGAGGCCACCGGCGTGGCCCTGCCCTGGCGGCTTACGGACCGAAGCCAGCAGGCCGAAGGGGGGATCGGCCGCTGCCTCCTGGCCCTGCTGCAGCTCGGTGGAGCCCGGCTCACGGCCTCGGGTCTGGAGGGGGTGCTGGCCTGCGGCGCCCTCCTGGAGCGCTTCCAGCTCACGGCGGAGGAGGCTGGCCGACTCCACGAACTGCTGCAGCGCACAGGATTCCGCTGGGGGCTCGACGGCCGGGATCGCGGCGGCGACCCCACCCATTCCCTCGGCTGGACGATCGACCGGTTGCTGCTGGGGCTGGTGCTCCCCACCAGCGCCGGACTGGCGCCCGGCATCGAAGCCCCCACCGCGCCAGCCGCCAGCGGCGCTCCACTGGAGCTCAGCGGCCGCTGGCTGCACCTGCTCACCCGGCTGCGCCACTGGTTGAGGGAGCTGGGTCAGCCAGCGACCCCCGGGGCCTGGGCGGAACGGCTGCGCCTCCTCCTCGCCGACCTCTTCGGCGGTGGCGGGAGCTCCGCCGCCGAACTGCCCGAGCTGCTCGCCGCCCTCGAGAGCTGGCGGGAGCTGGCGGGGGATTCGCCCCTGCAACTGGAGGCGCCGGTGGCTGCGGCGGTGCTGCAGGAAGCCCTGGCGGCCGGGAGCGGCCGCTTTGGCCATCGCAGCGGGGCGCTCACGATCAGCGCCCTCGAACCGATGCGGGCCATCCCCCACCGCGTGATCGTGCTGATGGGCCTGGATGCCGGGGTGTTTCCCCGCGCCGGGGTGCGACCCGGCTTCCATCTGCTGGAACAGCGCCGCCGCCTGGGGGATCCCAACCCCGCGGACCAGGATCGCTATGTGCTCCTGGAGGCCCTGCTCTCGGCCCGCAGCCACCTCTTGATCACCTGGAACTGCCGCGACGACCGCCGCGGCGAGGCACTCGAACCGGCGGCCCCGGTGCGCCAGTGGCTCGACTGGCTCATCGCGAATCTGACCCTGGCCGCCCGGGACGGCGCTGGATGCTCGGCCGACCCATGGATTCCGAGACTTGTGGTGAACCACCCCGCCAGTCCGCTGGAGCGGGCCAATTTCCTGCCCAAGGGCGGTCGCCCTCCGGCCAGCTGCGACCGGCGCCAACTCGCGGCCCGCCGTCTGCTCGACCAACCGGGGGCACAGGGAACTGCACCCCTGCTGCGGCGCCCCATGCCCGCCGGCCCCGGAAGCAACACCGCCCCCGCCGCCGAACCATTCGAGGACCTGCGTGCCTGGTTGATGGCCCCCCAACGGCAGTGGCTACGGGATCTGGGACTGCGGCCCTCGGAGTGGGAGCGCAGCCCAGAAGATCTCGAGGCCCTCAGCCTGGGGGAGCGGGAACGCTCAAGCCTGCTGCGCAGCCTCGGGATCGGCGACGCCAACGCCCAGCAGGACATCGACTGGCTGGAGCGGTGCCGCGGCCAGGGGATCCTGCCCCCGGGCAGCGCCGCCACCCTGGAGGCCCGCCACCTGGACACGCGCCGCCGAGACCTCCAAGGCCAGGCCGCGGCCCTCGGAGCACCCTGGCAGGGGGAGGTGGTCTGGGGAGCCTGGCGTAGCACGCAATGCTGGCAGGGGGACTCGGTGCTGGTGACGCACTGGGCCAGGGGAGGTCCAATCCAGCTGCTGGATCTGTGGCTCCAGTTGGTTCTCGCCGCGGCCGCCGGCCGGAGCCACGACCAGCTCCCAGGGCGCGGCGTGCTGCTGGCCCGGGACAAGGGTGATCGGATCGCTGCCACCACCTTGATCGCCCCGGATCCGGAGGCGGCCCGGCGTGAGCTGGAGCGGCTGGCTGCCCTTCGTGATCAGTGGCGTGAGGTGTGCTGGCCTGTGCCGCCGCGAACAGGCTGGAGCTGGTGGGAACAGGAGCGGGCCGGCGCCTCCGGCCTGGCGGCGGCCCAAAGGGAGTGGGAGGGAGGTCACCAAAGCCGCGGCGAACGGGAGCAGAGCGAGATGGAGGCCTGCTTTGGAGGGGAGCTGCCGGTGGCGGACCTGTTGGAGAGTCCGTTCGCGGCGTTGGCCCAGGAGCTGTTCGAACCGATCCAGGCGGCCCTGGAGCCGAAGAAGAAGGCGCGGGGACAACGCTGATGGCCCGCTTCGACGCCAATCGCTTTCCCCTCACCCCGGGCGTGCACCTGCTCGAGGCCAGTGCCGGCACCGGCAAGACCTTCGCCCTGGCCCATCTGGTGCTGCGCCTGGTGGCCGAGAGGGGCTGGTCCCTGCGGGAGCTGCTGGTGGTGACCTACACCGAGGCCGCCGCTGCGGAGTTGCGCGATCGGATCGCCACCCGGCTGCAGGCGGCCCTGACGGCGCTGGAAAACCAGGCCCCCGGCGACCCCGCCCCCCCCCTGAAGCCCCCTGCGGTGGATGCCACCCTCACGGCCTGGCTGGAGAAATTGAGGTCGGAGGAGGCCGCTCAGGAGGAGGCAGCTCAGGAGCCGGCGCTGCTGCGCGGCCGCCTGCTGCTGGCCCTTGAAGAGTTGAGCGGCGCCGACATCACCACGATCCACGGCTTCTGCCGCCGCACCCTGCAACGCCAGGCCCTGGAGGCCGGCTGTGCGCCGGATCTGCGGATCGAAACCCAGAGCGACGGCCTGCTGGCCCAGGTCGTTCACGACTACTGGCAACAGCAGGTGCTGCCCTTGCCTGTGCACCTGGTGGCGGGCCTGCTGGACGCCCGGATCAACCCCGATCTGATCGAGACCCTGCTCACCACGCTCGATGGCGATCCGGCCCTGAGGCTCGAACCGCTGCCGCCCGGCTTGAGCCCCGAGACGCCCCTGGGCGAGCTCCTACCGGCAATCGTTCGCCAGCGCTGGGAGGGGTTTCTGGCCCAGTGGCGGGAGCGGGGGGAAGCCCTGGAGGCAGAACTCCGCACCGCAGCCGCGGACTGGAAAGCTGCGGCTGTCAAGGGGGCCCCCGCTCCGGATACAAAGCCCTACTCGGACCGCCCCCGCAAGGACCGGGTCGCCGTGCTCAACGGCTGGATCTACGAGCAGCCCCAGGAGGGGGACTACGAAGCAGTGCGGAACCAGGATCTGCTCAGCGGCTACTTCCACCCGGGCACCTTCTGCCGCATCGCCCGCAGGCTGGAGGGGAAACAACCACAGCGCCTGCCCCAGGAACCCCTGCTGCGGGCCGTGGCGGCGCTGCTGGAGGGTCCGGCCGAGCTGGTGCTGCTCCACGCCTGCCACTGGGGCCGCGCCGAGCTGGTGCGCCGGCGGGAGCGGCGGGGAATGACCACCTTCTCCGAGCTGCTTGAGCGGCTCGATCCGGGACTGGACGACGGCGTGGCGAGCCCGTTGCTGGAGGCGGTGGCCCGGCGTTACCGCGCCACCCTGGTGGATGAGTTTCAGGACACCGACCCGATCCAGTGGCGCATCCTGCGGCGGGCCTTCGGCCAGGGCCTCCATCCCCTGGTGCTGGTGGGCGATCCCAAGCAGGCGATCTACCGCTTCCGCGGCGGCGACCTCGACACCTACCGCGCCGCCAGTCGCCAGGCTGGCGAACCCTGGGAGCTGGTGGACAACCACCGCTCCACCGAGGCGCTGGTTGAGGGCTTCAACGGCCTGATGGCGCCCGGCCTGCGGCGCTCGCAGCTGGCGGTGCCCGCCGTGAACGCCAAGGCCAACCGCCAGGGCCCCCAGGGGCCGCCGATCGATCTGCTCTGGCTCGGGCCTGAGCCAGCCGGCGACCCGAATCTCCCAAGTCGCACCGACCTGGAGACCCGGCTGCCAGCCTGGATCGCCAGCACGGTGGAAGAGCTGCTCGCCGCGGGGCTGCGGGTGGTCGACAAGGGAACGGAACGCACCCTGGAGGCCGCTGATTACTGCCTGTTAGTGAGTCATCACCGCCAGGCGGAGCAGCTGCGCCAGGCCTTGGAGCGCCGTGGCATCGCCAGCCGGCTGGTGAGCAAGGCGGATGTGTTCGACACCCCGGCGGCCACGGCCCTGCAGCGCTTCCTCGATGCCCTGGCCGATCCGGCCGACCCCAACCGGCTGCGGCTGCTGGCCTCCTCCCCCCTCCAGGGCTGGAGCGCCGAGCGGATCGCGACCACCGATTCGGCCGGCTGGAGCTCCCTGGCCGGCCGGTTGGATGGCCTGGCCCGCCAGCTGCCGCGCCGGGGCCTGCTGGGGGTGCTCGCCGACTGGCTGGGGGCCGACACCCTGGCGCGCCTGGCCTGGGGCGGTCGGCTACTGGCGGACCTGCAGCAGGTGGCCCAGCTGGTGCAGGAGCACCTCCATGGCGAGCAGCTGGGGGCCGCGGCCGCGGCCGACTGGCTGCGCCGGCTGCGGCTAGCGGAGGACCGGGTGGTGCCGGAGGAGCACCAGGCCCACAGCGACCGGGCTGATGGGGCGGTGGCGGTGGTCACGATCCACCGCAGCAAGGGCCTGGAATTCCCGCTGGTGATCTGCCCCTACCTGTGGGAATCCGCCTCGGGAGGGGGGCGCGGTCCGGGCCGGATCGGCCGGCGCTGGCATCCTCCGGGCGTCGACGGACCCCACCTTGATCTGCACCTGAACAGCGGCTGGGGCCCGGGCTACGAGGCCGATCGGCAACAACGGCTCGCAGAAGAGCAGGAGCGGGAGCGGTTGGCCTATGTGGCCCTCACCCGGGCGCGGCACCGGCTGGTGCTGGCCTGGGGCCCGGCCCGGGATCAGCAGTGCAACCCCCTCTTCCCGTGGCTGTTCGCTGATGAAGCGCTGCCGGAGCTGGACGACGACAGCCTGGCCACCATCGCGCCGGCGCTGTGGCGGCAAAGGCTGGAGCAAGCCATCAGCGAACGGGCCCTGCCGATCCGCCTGCTCGATCCCCCACCAGCCCCCACCACGCCGCCACGGCGATCAACTCCACCGCCGCAGCAGGAGCTGGTCGCCGGTCCGGTGCCCCGGCGCCGTCTCGACAGCCGCTGGGGCCGCAGCAGCTACACCAGCTGGACCCAGGCCAGTCACGCGGCCCTGGCGCCGGCGGCCCTGGAGGAGGGACGAGACACCCTGGATCCGGACGCCCCCGCCGAGGAAGGCGGCGGGGTACCCCTGGCTGGGAAGCCCGTTGCACATGATTCCCCGCCGGCACAGGCCGGGAGGAGCCAGAACGGCTCCAGCGCTGAACAACTGAGCGGTGCAGAAACGGTGGCCGGGGGAACACCCGGGCTCCAGCCAGCGCCAGAAGCGGAGAACCAGAGTGGAGACAACAGCACGATGGCCTGGCCCGACCAAGGCCCCCTGGCCGCCTTCCCCCGCGGTGCCGCCGCCGGCGACTGCCTGCACCGGATCCTGGAACGCCTCGAACTCACCAGCCAGCTCCAGGCAGCCCCGGAGGCCACGGAGCTGGTGGAGAGGGAGCTGCGTCGGGCCGGCCTGGAGCGGGAATCGCCGGATGGGCTGCTGGAGGGTCTCGAGCGGATGCGCACCACCCCCTTTGGCGGGCCGCTGCAGGGGCTGCGGGTGGCGGATCTGCCGGCCGCCCGACGCCTGCACGAGATGAATTTCGACCTCACCCTGGAGCGGGTGCGCGCCGCCGATCTGGCCACCGCCTTCGCCAACCACCCAGGCGGCCTGTTCGGCGCCGACTACGCCGCCAGCCTTGCCCAGCTTCCGATCGACAGCAGCGGCTTCCTCACCGGCTCGATCGACCTGGTGTTCCGAGCCGATCCGGAAGCGGCGGGGGGTGACGGGCGCTGGTGGGTGGCCGACTGGAAGAGCAACTGGCTGGGTCAGCGCGATGACGATGGCCAGCCCTTGGCCTGCGGTCCCCGCCATTACAGCCAGGCAGCGATGGCTGCCCTGATGGCAGCAAGCCACTACCCGCTCCAGGCCCATCTCTACCTAGTGGCCCTGCACCGCTACCTGGGCTGGCGCCTGCGCGGCTATGACCCCCAGGTGCATCTGGGGGGCTACGCCTACGTGTTCCTGCGGGGAACGCCGGGGCCCGCGGGGGAAGCGGCCCTGCCCGGGTCGGTGCCGGGGATGGTGGTGGAGCGGCCGCCGCTGGGGAGGATCCTGGCGCTGGATCAGGCCCTGGGCGGCGGGTCGGGCGCGGCGGGGAGGCCCTCCTGATGGCGCCCAGACGCCGGCAGCGGGAGCAGCCCGCCTGGCTGGCCCCTCTCCAGAGCGCCCTGGTGGAGGCCCTGCCCCGCCTCTACGGCGCAACGGCCAGCCCCGGTGTGGCGGCCCTGATCGCCGACCTGGTGACTGCCCTGGAACAGGGGCGGCTTTCCATTCCCCTGCCGCCGGAGCTGGCGCCAGAGCTGGCGCCAGAGCTGGCGGCCGATGCGCTCGCCGCCACGGCGTTATGCCGTGATCCCGACGGTCCCCTGGTGATCGAGGCCGATCAGCTGAGCTGGCGCCGCTGGCACGACCTTCGCGAATCGGTGCTTTCAGCCCTGCTGGAGCGGGTGCGACCCCTGGACATCGCAGAGCCCACCCCAGCGCCGCTTGCTCCAGCGGGGCATGCCCGAGACACCACCGCCCCAATCCCGGGCAGCTCCGTTGGCCCAACGGCCACCGCAACCCTCGATGCTCGCCAGTACCAGGCCGTCGAGGCGGTGCAGACCCATCGGCTGGTATTGCTCCAGGGCGGGCCCGGCACCGGCAAGACGAGCACGGTGGCCCGCATGCTCGCCGCAGCGCTGGAGAGGGATCCCGCCACCCGCGTCCAGCTGGCCGCCCCCACCGGCAAGGCCGCCGCCCGCCTGCGGGCCGCCACCGGCGGCCGCCATCCCTGCGGCACCCTGCACCGCCTGCTGGAGAGCCGCGGCGACCATTTCGCCCGCAACCGCCACCATCCCCTCCCCCTGGATCTGCTGGTGGTGGACGAGGTGTCGATGGTGGATCTAGCCCTGATGGCGGCGCTGCTCGAGGCCCTCCCCGCCAGCGCCCGGCTGGTGCTGGTGGGCGATCCGGCCCAGCTGCCGCCGATCGCCCCCGGAGCCGTGCTGCTGGATCTGCAGGAGCCGGATCTGCAGGCCTGCCTGGGGGACGCCGCCATCACCCTCACCACCACTTACCGCAACAACGGCGCCATCGCGGCCGTGGCTACCGCCCTGCGCGACGCCGCCGCCCCCCCGACTCACGGCGGCGGGATCGCCCCCCCGGCGTCTGGCAGCGGTGTCGCCCCCCTGCCGCTGATCCAGCCCCTGCTGGAGGGTCTGGGGCCGAACGACAACCTCGCCTGGCGCCAGGAGATCGGCGGCCGCCTGCCCGCCGGGGTGCTCACCAGGCTGCGGAGCCAGCTCGGTGCCCTGGCGGAGAAGGCGGCCCGGTGCCGCCCGGCGGCGCCCGATGGCTGGCAGGCCCTGCTGGCCGAACGGGATAGCCTGCTGGTGCTCTCCCCGGTGCGCCGAGGCCCCTGGGGAGTGGACGCGATCCACCGGGCCGTGCTCGGCGAAACCGCTTCAGGCCCTGCCGCCTCCTGGCCCGAGGGCCTGCCGGTGCTCTGCACTCGCAACCTGCCGGAGCTGGGCCTGGCCAACGGTGATGTGGGGGTTCTGGTGGGCAGAGCGGACAGCGACGACCGCCAGATCCTCTTTGGAGGGGAGAAGCCGCTGTGGGTGCACCCAGCCCAGCTGGCCGGCGCCGCCGAACCGGCCCTGGCGCTCACGGTGCACAAGGCCCAGGGGAGCGAAGCCGCGGAAGTGATCGTGCTGCTGGGCGATGCCGAGCCGGATGGGCGCCTGCTCTACACCGCCCTCACCCGAGCCCGGGATCGGGCCGAGCTGATCACGCCGAGCTGATCGCCCCGAGCTGGTTGTGGCGTGCTGGTTGTGGAGTGCTGGTTGTGGAGTGCTGGTTGTGGCCAGGGCCGGATCCAATCTTGCGGCGCCGCAAAGCCCTGGCCAGACTCGGCTGCAGACCAGGCCCAGCGGCCTTTTCGATGTCCATCCCCTCCTTCACCACCGCAAACGGCTCCCCCGGCGACCGCGAGCCCTTCGGCTGCCAGGCGCCAGCCCTGCGGGTTGAGCGCCCCTGGGGATGGTTCGAGACCCTGATCGACGCGACGCCGTCAAGCCCAGCGGACGGTGGGGGCGGCTACGCCGTGAAGCGGCTGTGGATCTCCCCCCGCTGCCGGATCAGCCTGCAGCGGCATCACCACCGCAGCGAGCACTGGGTGGTGGTGTCCGGCTATGGGGAGCTGGAGTGCGGCGATGGGCCCATTGCAGCCCAGCCGGGAACAACGCTCTTTGTGCCGGTCGGGGCCATCCACCGCGCCAGCGCCGGCGCCGAAGGGCTGCTGATCGTGGAGGTGCAGCGGGGCGATGAACTCCGGGAGGACGACATCGAGCGTGTTGAGGATGATTACGGCAGGGTGGTAAGCTGCTAAAACAACCTTTGAACAAAGGCAAGGCGGCGGGAGTCCGGGCTGGCATCGGTCCATCCGGCACTCACCAATGGGTCGCTGCCGGCCTGCGGATGAAGGATTCACCCAGGCCTCACCTTGACCCAGACCCTTGAAGGCGGCACCGCAATCGGTGCCTCAATCCCCGCTGCGACCACGTTCGCTGCCGAACTCGAGACCACGGTCAGCGAAGCTGACCTGGTCATTCCCAACGACGGGTGTGACGACCAACACGGCGAACAGGCGGAGGCCGGAGTCTCCGAACCGTCCCTGGTGCTTGCCGAGCAGGACCCATCCCTGATCCAGGCAGAGTTCCTGCAAACCCTTGACGCGGAGCCGGTAACACCGGAAGCCGCCGACCACTCCCTTCCCGCTCCAGGCTTCGCCGGCTTCGGCCTGGGTCAGGAGCTGCTAGAGGGCCTCGACGCGCTGGGCTTCCGCGAACCCTCGCCGATCCAGAAGGCCGCCATCCCCGAGCTGCTGCTCGGCCGCGACCTGGTGGGCCAGGCCCAGACCGGCACCGGCAAGACGGCGGCCTTCGGCCTGCCCCTGCTGGAGCGCCTCGACCTCAGCCAGCGCACCCCCCAGGTCCTGGTGCTCACTCCCACCCGCGAGCTAGCCCTACAGGTCGCCGAGGCGATCACCTCCTACGCCACCCGGCTGCGGGGCGTGAAGGTGCTGGCCATCTACGGCGGCGCCGATTTTCGCGACCAAATTCAGCAGCTGCGCCGTGGGGTCCACATCGTGGTGGGCACTCCCGGCCGGGTGATGGACCACATGCGCCAATCCACCCTAGACCTCTCGGGCCTGCGCTCCCTGGTGCTCGATGAGGCCGATGAGATGCTCCGCATGGGCTTCATCGACGACGTGGAGTGGGTGCTCGAACAACTGCCCACCGAACGGCAAGTGGTGCTCTTCTCCGCCACGATGCCGTCTGAGATCCGGCGCATCTCCCAGAAGTATCTGCGCGATCCCGCCGAGATCACCATCCGCACCAAGGCCGCCGATGGCCGCCGCATCCGGCAGCGCTATTTGATGGTGAATGCACCCCAGAAGATCGAAGCCCTGGAACGGGTGCTCGAAGCCGAGCGCAGTGAAGGCACGATCATCTTCGCCCGCACCAAAGCGATCACCCTCACGGTGGCCGAATCGCTCGAACAGCACGGTTATGAGGTGGCGGTGCTCAACGGCGATGTGCCTCAGAACCTGCGGGAGCGCACGATCGAGCGCCTGCGCGATGGCCGGGTGGATGTCCTGGTGGCCACCGACGTGGCCGCCCGGGGCCTCGATGTGGAACGCATCAGCCTGGTGATCAACTACGACATCCCCTTCGACGGCGAGGCCTACGTCCACCGCATCGGCCGCACCGGCCGGGCCGGCCGCAACGGCGACGCCATCCTCTTCCTCACCCCTCGGGAGCGCCGCTTCCTCGGGGGGCTGGAGCGGGCCACCGGCCAGCCGATCGAGCCGATGGAAGTGCCCTCCAACGCCACGATCAACCAGCACCGCCTCGACCTGATGCGCCAGCGCCTCACGGAGCGGCTTGAAAGCCCCAGTGGCAGCGATGAGGAGCGTGCCTTGATGGCGGAGATCCTGCAGCGGGTGACCCAGGAGCAGAACTGCAGCGGCGAGGCGCTAGCCCTGGCCGCCCTGCAGCTGAGCCTGCGCGGCAAGCCGCTGCTGCTGGAGGGTCAGGAGAACTGGGCGACACCGCGCAATCCCCGCGATCGCGACCGCCTGCGTGATGGCGAGCGAGGGCGGCCCGGTGACCGCTCACCCCGCGGCGGCGGTGGCACCGAGCCGGCCGATGGCCCGCCGGAAGCCCACATGGAGCGCTTTCGCATTGAGGTGGGCTGGCGCGATCGGGTGAAGCCCGGCAACATCGTGGGTGCCATCGCCAACGAGGCTGGTCTGAACGGCCGTTCGATCGGTCGGATCCGGATCTTCGACAGCCACAGCACCGTGGATCTTCCCCGAGGCATGCCCGAAGACGTGTTCAACGGTCTGCGGAGCCTGAAGGTGATGAATCGAGAGCTGAAGATTTCGCGGTTGCCCGCCTGACCCCCGTCCCCAAACCCAGGGCCCCATCCAGACGACGCCCGCCGATCACGATGAAACCCGCCCTCCTTCCCCTGGTCTTGAGCGTTGCCCTGGGCATGACCCCAGCAGCAGCGGCCCGTGCGGACGGACTGGGGGACATCGTGAAGGCGGTCTGCCTGTCAGCCTTCGAGAACGAAATGAGTCTGGTTGGCAAGGTGCCCCCGGCCGGTATGGCCAGCTATGCCTGCACGTGCGTCGAGCAGCGGATTCGGACAGGCAGCGGCATTGAGGCTGCCCGCTCCCATTGCCGGCAGGCCACCGCCGAGCGGTTCCCGATCTAAAGAAACCCGGGGCATGTGCCCCGGCTCTTCAGGTGATGGGAGCCCTTGATCGGGCGGAGGGGGATGGGCGGAGGGATTCAGGAGTAAATCTCAGTCACTGCTGCGGTGCTGACCACCGTGAGATCGGCCAAGGCAAGGCTCTCGATCGAAGCGATCAGGGCCGCCTGCACTTCCAGGTTTTCACTGCAGATCAGGGTCTGCAGGAGGTCAAACCGGTCCTGGGGGGCCAGTTCGCCGTCTTCGCACCAGGCGAGGCTCCAGGGGACTGGAATCTTGGTCATGGCGGGACCGCGCTTGGGATCGCGGGAGATCAGAGTTTGCTGACAATGAAGCATTTTGCCGCTCAAGGCCAGTCTTCTTCACAATCGCTCCCTCGCCGCCGCGGGCTTCCGCCACCTGCAGCGCCCAGGTGGAGTGGGTGGGTCCAAGTTGTAAGATTGGAACGATTCCAAGGCGTTCAGGCTTCCCTTCGGCACGCTCAGCCGGCTGCGACCCCACAGGGCGCGACCTCCTCCAAGGCTCCGACCTCCGGTCTTCTCCGTTCACTGGCTTTCCCCGGGTATCCCAGCATCAGACGAATCAGTTCCAGGCTTTTCAGTGAATGACCATCTACGTCGGCAACCTCTCGTTCCAGGCTGAACGCGAAGACCTGCTTGATCTTTTCGGCCAGTACGGCGAAGTCCGCCAGTGCAGCCTCCCCCTCGACCGCGAAACCGGCCGCAAGCGTGGCTTTGCCTTCGTGGAGCTCGCCGACGACGCCGCCGAGCAAAAAGCCATCGATGACCTCCAGGACGTCGAATGGATGGGTCGCATGATCCGCGTCAACAAGGCCACCCCCCGTGAAGGCGGCGGTGGTGGTGGTGGCGGCCGCGGCGGTTATGGCGGCGGCGGCGGTGGTCGCTCCGGCGGCGGCGGTGGCTATGGCGGCGGCGGCGGCGGCCGCT
>Ga0207941_1000335_pt1 | contig 14496 bp, 30 predicted proteins | sample LakMenEpi13Sep12_FD_150695 | JGI IMG/M metagenome (GOLD analysis project Ga0207941, IMG submission 150695) | Freshwater microbial communities from Lake Mendota, WI - 13SEP2012 deep hole epilimnion (SPAdes) | ecosystem: Environmental > Aquatic > Freshwater > Lake > Epilimnion/Euphotic zone ...
TAGAATCTTCCCAATGGGTGATCCATTTGCCACCAGAAATGTGAATCGTTTGGAATTGGACATTTTGCCAGGGTCGCGGGGGGCAGTGATTGACCTAACTTTAGCACAGATTGAGCAGGAATGTCAAGTACCTGGGCCCCATTCGAGTCACTAGCTCAATTCTTCGAACTCCTCTAACCCATCAAAGATGCAAATCTCTAGCGAACTACACAAAAGTAAAATCGCAGCAAAAAGGAACTCACCGTGCGCAGCAAGCAGGGCTACCCCAAATCCATAGCCGAGATACGCTAATTCTTTAGGGACAGACCGTCCTTTTTTGCGAACAGTATTTTTTATTTTGGTAATGGAAGCCGCAGTAAGTAAATTTACAAGGCTAAAAACGAGCCAAAACATAATCAAGTTCCGAGCCCATAGGACATCGTTAAAAAGCCACAGATACATGAGATAAAATTCTGCACCATTTGTAGCATACCAAGCTAATGCTCTGGTGGTTTTTTGATTCATTGGGGGGATAGGGTTCAGGGTGCAAGTCGAAGGTAGTTAACCACATGGTTAACGAAGTAGTCATCGGTATGTCCGTTCCCGTTAATCAGAACACACTTACGAAGTCTATTCCAAATTTCACTGTGAGATACAGTGCCATTATCGAGAAGATCAATCAGTTCTCCAGCGATGGATACGCAAAGTTCGTTTTCTTCACGAGCACTGAGGCAATGGATGCTGCCGAAGGGGGTTTCAGTCATTGAAAAGAATTCGTTTTTCATGGCCCTATCATAGCATAGGGCGCACGCCACAGGGTGCCACAATGTGACAATCAGTCAGGTGTCCGTCAGCCTGTCAACTTCTTCGGGAACATTGACCAACCAAGCCAAACGAAATCCGGCACTAAATCGGTCTGAAATGTAAATGAGATTGTTCCCAATATTTTCAATTGATTTATAGCCATAAGTCTCGTAACCACTCCGGTAATCATCTTGACTCCGTTGATAATAAGACTTCATTCTTTGAATGTATTTGCGATACTTTCTGATTTTTGAGCAAGTTACCTTAATGTCCTGGTCATTCATATCGCAATTATTGAAAACCTCTTTGAAAATAAGGTTCCAATACTTTCGGCGGACTCGGCGTTTCATTTTGGTTAGATATATGAAAAGTAAGGATTGTTAACCGAATTAACAAGGTCCAAATGCTCTTTTACTCTTTCTCTTTCGTGTTCAAGGTCTTCTATGCTATTCCATACCCCCTCAGTATGTTGATTTACCCATTGATTATACCTTCGTCGTACTGCTTCGTGTCCACCATCAGGCTCATTAGTCTCTGGGTTGTAAGACAAACAAATGAAAGTTACCCAAGTTGGTGTTTGCCAAAGGGGAATTTGCGGCCCATCTTCGCTACCATGCAAAGTAAGATTGAGACTCACTTCAGGAGTCCTCCTGATAACGAAATACTTTGGCAAACTCCTCTGCAGCTTCAAATGATGCTTCTGCAATAAACTTGAAGACTAACCTTCGTTCCTCTTCAGTAGTGGATGTGGCATTAGCCATTGAAACTGAACTCAACCACTTAATATAGAGCGTCTGACCCAAATCAACAAAGCGGTTTTGAGAAAATTCAGTCATTGGTTTTTGTGTAGGGGGGTTGGGGATAATAGGTTGAACGTGCCAGTTATAACAAGAAGAGTATTACTCCGGGGCAATGCGCCAGTTGTTCAATCGGCCTCTTCCTCTTGAAACTCCAGTGAGTGATCCTCAACGATTTTGTGAAAATCCGCCTGACTCATAATCTTTTTGTCCGCAAGAAACTCAAGAAGGTTAGCTAGAATCTCTTGGGTAATTTCCAAACGAGTTTCAATTGTTACTCCTACTCCAGAAAATCTATTGGTAGAATCTGAGGCTTTTTTATTAATGAGGCACTCAATTTCAGTTCCAAAATGGGAACCCCATTCTACCCGGCTCTTGAATCTCATAATTGTGTTGTGGGTGTCAGTTGGTTGAACGTGTCCATTATAGCAAGAATCATGTCACCCCTGAAGGGTCAATGTGCCAGTTTACCGGGTGTCATAACCACAACAGTCAAAACAACCCCTATACCCTACCTATGTCTCCAACCATCTTCACAATCGAATCAGCGTTGGATTCTTCCGGTGCTAAAATAGCGGATGTCCTGCTGTCAGCAAGTACCAAATCGCCGTCAAAATTGAAAGACAGGTATAAGCCGGGGATCAAACAAAGTTCCCCATGATGATCCCCGTGATTCAAAAAGTGTTCAATTTTGTCTTTCATTGCTGGTTGCGGCTAGTGGAAATTACGGTAAGTTCAAAATCTGGAGCAACATCTTTAACTCAATTCGTTCCCCATCATTATAATTACCGTAGAACCCTTTAAATCTATCGAAAGCACCCATTTGGACTGCAATACTAACAGCAGACAGGTAGGATACTTTACCGTGAGGATCAATAACCATGAGCAATTGCCCTGGCGGGATCTTATCGGCTTTAACTAAGGGTTGATCGGAAAATTCCATGGTTTTTGAGGTTGTGAACTGATGTTGTGAACTAATGGCCCCTAATTAAGCAGGATCCTATACGCTACCAACCACCCCCACATACCGATCAAATTCGTCCATGAAAGCAGTAACGTCATCCTCACAAGAAGAATCAGGATTCACCCAATCAAGTTCAACTTTCCGACTGACATTTTCTGAAAAAATCAAATCAAACTTAGCTTCCCAAGATAGGTTAGAGTCGAAGATCTTCCTAGCCTCATTGTAGATTAAATGAAGCTCATCGAAGGTTGGTTGATTTGCCATTGGTGGTTGGTGGTTGGTGACTGTTTGGTGACTGTTTGGTTTGAACCCATCTTAGCACGATGCCGAAGCATCGTCAACCCATAGGGTTTCCAGATCGTAGACAGAATTTGGCTTGCCTTCTTCCAAGGTAACTCCAAGGTTTCCCGTATAGTAGTTACTGGTTACCCTAGCCACTGTGCCTATGGGCTTTACTGTCTTTTTCTTTTGCCTCCTGTAAACAGTTTGCCCCTTCAAATATGAATATCCATTAGGATCACATCTGACGGGATTAGCACTCACTTTGGTGTACCCTTCGATATTGATCCCATTAGACTCACCATCGGCACAATTTGTTTGTTTATTGCCCTTTCTGCATCCATAGGGCCTATCACCATTGCCTTTCCTAAAATTACAACCCGCGCACATTGGTTGGGGATTATTAAGGCCGTTACCACCCCCTTTAGACTTAGGGACAATGTGATCAACAGTCAATGGATAAAGATCCTCAGTATAAACATCCCAATGTCTCCCCCCACGGCCTTTACCCAACACCAACCTAGACCCAACTTTGCCGCAAGTTACGCAAGTACACCCTTTGTTTGCAAAAACTCTTAGGCGTGGATGGAAGCTAAATGATGGCAAACTTAATTTCTCAATTGGGGTCTCCCTGAGGATAATATAGTTAAAAATCTGGGTCTTTGCAATTTGGTTAACCCCTGTGGCTACGGCACCCATCACTTCACCCCCAACTTAACCAGCAGGCAAGTACGACGAGCCCTGGCGGCCTTAGCCGCCTGTGGCTTACGTTTGCCCCTGGATTTACGGCCCTTCTCACGGGGTCCTAGTTTGCTGTGGTTGCTGGTCATGGCCTTGGCCTTGGCGGTCCGATACTTGTGTATTATAGTATGTGGGGGCGGCTTTGTCAACCCCCTTGCCTTGACTTTGCCTTGACACCGTGGTCACAATTTGTGTTAGATCCTGCCGAAGCAAAACCACAATTACATTTTCATCGTGGCATCCAGACGCAAGCCCCCAGAAAAGATAACCTTAGCCATTGTGTCAGGTAGCGTCCCTAGTAGATGCAGAGAATCTAAAGTGGAAAACAAAAACATTTTGTTCAGCTCTTCCCTTACCCTTTCTCTGGAGACGCAAGCTAGCATTTCTACTGCCAAGTCACTGCGCAATACGGCATAAGTCTCATCATCGGGGACGAATCCTTTGGTAATTTGGAACCTGAATCCTCTTAGAACTCTGAGGCCGTCTTCTCTGATTCGGTCAGCAGGGTTTCCAACGAAACGGAGAATTTTGTTCTTAATGTCGGAAACTCCCCCGAAAGGGTCAACTAGAGAACCATCAATAGCCTTGGCAATTGCCCCACTGGTAAAGTCCCTCCTGGCCAAATCATCAAGTAAAGTACCTGGCTTCACCCAATCAGGGCGACGGCCATCGGTGTAGGGGCCATCTTTGCGGGCTAGTACAAAGTCAGCTACAGTGGTGCGGGCTTCCAGCGCATGACCCTTCGGGACCCGGGCACGGATGGTCAGGAACTCACGGCGAGATTCGAAGATTTGAAAATCTTGTTCAGAGAGTTGAGCTTCCATCGCAAGGAAAGCACTATCAGCCGTGGCGAAGACACCCTCGGGAGCAACAACAGAGAAGTCAATGTCTTTGGATGGAATCCCGAGCAAACTATCTCGGACGCACCCACCAACCTCAAAAAATTCAAATTTTCCTGCTTGCTTTGTCACTTTATACTCCGGGGTTGGTTACGGGTAGTCTAGCATGGGCATCGGCAAGCTGTCAAGGGGGTTGCCACCGATCTTGTGGCTTAGTCACCTTAAGCTAATGCCAAGTCCATCGCTCGGTCAATAAAAGCAAATACAGATGGGAATTGATCCCATAGCTCATACCCTGCCGCGACATAAGCAACAAAATATTCTGCGAACCCCTCATAAAAATCACTTTGCCCATATTCAGTCAGACCGCCATCCCAGCAGCCGTGAAGTCTCATACAAGCATCAATTTCGTCACACTAGGAACGGGTATGGACAGAGTGACCTAACTCATGAAGGTAAACTAAAATGTCTCTAGCTGTCAAGTTATAGGTAAGACCCATCATATAACTTTTAGATTTATCAGCCATAGACATAGTTCTATGGACCGCATTAGTAACTTCTACCATGGTGCCAATGGGGATATCACCTAGATGACCTGACCTGTTAACCCAAATACCATCGATTAGCCGGGGCCGATAGGTTTTCGGGGGGATTAGGTTTTTTCCAGTATCTACCTACAGCACACGGATAGAACCTGGCCGAATCACGAAAATATTTACTCAAGGCAGAAGGGTTCATGTCATAATTAAACTTTGCGATATAGGAGGTTACTTTTTTGATAACAAGTGGGTCTACTCTGCGATCTAAAGAGAGGGAATGGGCTAAGTTTGCTAGTTTCCAAGCAGGGTAATTCTTTGCTTTAGCTAGTTTATTGCTACGGTCCATGACCTCCACCGGCCTCCTCAGGTCATCATTTACCCGTAACTCTAGACCGGATAACAATGGGGCATGGTACCTACCTGAAGGTTCAATGGCACAATACTTAAAACCTGACTTAATCATCGAGGCTTTATTCAATTTTTTTACTTTAGTGGCATACTTCGGGGACATACTTAGCGGAAAACGTGGCCCATTATCAAGGCAAAATCTATCGAAATGGAGTTATTGAAGGGGATTAAAATACAGGGCTACAACCAAATCTTGGGCAATTCAACTACTTTGCTGACAGGTTCTGGAGACACCATGGCATCAGCCCCACCATCGGCCCCACCAATCAACTTACTGCCGTCAACCATGGCCGCCATAGCACCTACACCATAACTATGAGCAGTCTGAATAAAATAGGCTTCAACTTCTGCCTTAGCTTCTTCTACCATATCCTCAGTTGCTTCCTTGAAAGACTCTACCGCAAAGTCCAGGTTTTTAGGTAAACTACTAGCCTGGGATTTCAAATTAGCCACAATTCCCTTCAGTTTTACCTTGCTGATAGACTTATCATTAAGTACCTCCTCTAGTTGGCCTGCAATGGTATTGATTCCTTGCATAGCCTTATCAAGTTTAACCCCAAACTCCTTATCGAAACTATCTTTCCGGCTCTTTTCTGGGTGTTTAATCCCAGGAATAGCAACCAGTGGGCCCTCAGAAAGGCGATTCAAAGTAATTGGGGTAGCTTGACTTCTACCTGCTCCGGAGACAAATTTCCCCCATTGGGCTTCACTCATTGAGAACTCAACAACTTGACCCTTAGGAAATACCTAATCCCTATGCAAATTCCTTTCCAACTCCGCAGTTTGGATGGTTACCGATATGTAATGCCCATGGCTCAAGTCAGAGCCAAATAAATAAACTCCGGGTGTGCACTGGGGGCGAGAAACCGTGACTACCCCATATGCGGGATGGCTGTAAACTTGGTTGATGTCTTTGGTGGTGATGGTGGGTGTTTGATTATTCATTGGTTCTGTTAGGGTTGTTGTTGCTGTAGTGGTCAAGATATATGGGATGGGTTTACATCCACCGCATACAATTAGCGGCCACCAGTAAATTTAGGGCGACTGAAGATCGTAGCAACATAAATGCGCCCTATCTTAGCTATGGCAGATACTGCTTTGTTACGATTAAATACCGGAGTTTTCTTAACCTTGGGTTTCATATTGGCCTTGGCAGCATCTTCTAGGGCCTTCAGTTTAGCCTTGGCAACTTCCACATTTTTAATATCCTTTTGGATTTTGGTATTGCCAGAGAAATCATATTCCTTATCATCCCGCAGAATGAAATCACCATAAATCGTCTCAATTTTCTTAAGTTTGGCGGCATTCAGTTTTCCTGTAATGGAAGCCTTAACAGCATCCCTGCGCTCAGTCAGGGCAGCAATACGCTCTTCCAGCGAAGATAAGCGACGGACAAGGTTCTCGGTGGATTGAGTCTGGATGGTGGTTTGCGCAGTGGCCATGGCTTCGGTGTGTGTCAACTGAACCCATTATAGATGGTGCCTGCCCCCTTGTCAACCCCTAACCAAAACGCAACCATCACCCGTCGTCTTAGTACGGGGAAAGAAACGACAACTATCACTAAACCAGCTTAGCTTGAATTTTATCTAATTTTTCCAATAGTGCGCCCATAGACTTAGCTTCTTCTACTGCAAGGTCTAATTGTCCCCTAGTAACATAAGTAGCAATCCGCTCACTTTGCCTTGTGCGAAATACGGAACAAAAAGACTCAGCGCATTGTGCTAAGATGCTCCAATCTTCATTACTTAGTTCAATTGAGCGTTTAATTGGGCTATTTGCACCATTGTCAAAATCCCCGTAATCATTAAACTCTTTACCGAACCCGGAAGTAACCAATGCGTAGTCATTTGGTGTGGTCATTTGGTGTTATGCAATTTATGAAGTTTATTCAGAAATAGGAAACCAGCATACTTATGGAAAACTTCAACAGGTCTCCAATCATTGAAGTATACAGATGACAGAAACCACTTTCCACTTTCCGATTTATAGACTCTGCCACACTCTGACATTGTATTTGAGCTACGGTAAATGACTAGGGACGGTTTATTTACTGGGATGTAGAGGGGGGATTGGTATTTTGTTTGTGGTTTGTCCATGGTGGAAGCGGGGTGCAGGGTGGAAGGGAGTTAAATGAATGTGGAGATAATCAACTAAAGATATCTACTATTTCCTTTTCTTAATTTGCCAGTAAGTGTCTCGGGTAGCATTATATGCAGTGAGAACTCCTGAGAATACAGCCCCGGTATCAATACCTATGCGGTCCTTGGTTATGTCCGGATCTTTACCTACGATAGTATGACCATGGACAATTTTCTTTATTTTATCGGTCCATTTATGTAGTTCGGGGCCCATGCTCAAAAATGGTTCACGCATCCATAGTAGGTTGTCGGCGCTCTTGTTTTTAATTTCTTCAAAGGGGTCATGCCCAGGGAACACCCCAGCATGAATAAACATTGTGTCCCCCACAGTCATGTAGATGGGTAGTTGTTTGATCCAATCATAGTGTGCCTTCATTTGTTCAAACTGTTTAAGATTGCCGCCATTCCTCACCCAAAGTGTCAAAGAATTGTATCCCCACATGGTTTCGGACCCTACAACAACATCAACAAACATACGCTCATGGTTGCCCATCAACACATTGAAGCTTTCTAGTCCTGCACTTTCGGGGTCATCCATTAGTTCTTTGACTTTGTTAAGGACATCCATATCTTCGCCACCCCGGTCAATCAAGTCCCCCAACAGAATCACTCTCGCCCCGGTTCCATTAAGCCACTTTAATGCCGCGTCTAAAACATCATAACGAGCGTGAATGTCACCAATGGCTACTACATCACCGGCATTTACTTTTTTCCTCAGCCTGGTCATTTTACTTCGGTGTTTGTACTTTGGGGGTTTTACTTTGGGGGTTTTACTTTGGGGTTAATATCCCGGTGTTTATCCTGTGGGTCATCCTGTGGGTCATCCTGTGGGTCATCCTGTGGGTCATCCTGTGGGTCATCCTGTGGGTAATCTTGCGGGGTAACCATACGGGACCATACTACGGGCCCATGCGGCAACCAACATATTCTACCATGGAAAAACCCTCTGTGTCAACCCCCCTTAAGGATGCTTGCAAGGCGGAGTGCATTTTTTCAATAACTAACTCAGGCACATTACGAGACCTGGCTACATTTTGCTTAAGGCAAATTTCCAGGGATGGATTCACTACGGTGGCCCTAATATCGTGGTAGCCATAACTCTGGAGCAAAGCAATTGCGTCCTTGCGGTATTTTGCCCTGTAGTGGGTGCCGTCCATAATTAACACCTTGCCAACATTTTCTTCTATTAGGTTTTCGATGCGGTTCTGAATAACTATCCATTCGCCCTGAATGTCGGCATCTCCATATAATTCTGCTCGGATTTGGTCCCCGGAGATAATAACCGCATTTTCACGTTTAGCAATCTCAGCAGCATGGGTGGATTTACCGGAGCCAGGAGCCCCCACCATGATGTAGGCGTGATTGTGGTTGTAGGTGAGGGTATTTTCAGGAGTCATAAGGGGGGGTCTAGGGAACTAGGATGCCATAACTGCATCAACTACCCCCATTGTACCATACTGCCAACCAAAGTCAATGCCCAAAAGTAACAAACCTATATCTATCCAACCAATCCTTAAGCAAATCATCATCTTCAACTACTTGGGGGTTCTGGTTAACAAAATCTTCAACTACCCAAGCAACTTCTTTGAACTCTAATTCGTTACAGTCCGGTTTGAATGGGACTTTAAGGTTTGGATACTTGGGCAGTATTGCGGCTAGTTGTGACTTTAGACTTAATGGTACGGCCATCTTGTAAACCTCAAGGATTCAAGAAACTTACCCACTACCATCAAAGATCAGTCTCTAGGGCAATTTCCCCCAGGTTAAACCTTTCCATAATGTCTAAATAACCAGCATTCAAAATACCTTGAATAAGTTCACCGTCATCCAGTTCCTTAAGATTAGCAGTCAGGGCTTCGCAATAAACACGAATAAGTTCCTTAACTGGTGCATTCTCTGCAACACGGGACACCAAAATGTCAATCAGTTCGTTGCGATTTTCAATAGATTCAGGAGCCATTTTTTTGTTGAGTTTGTTGGGTTTGCTTAGTTTGCTTAGTTTGCTTAGTCTGTTTGGTCTATCAATGTAATTTTACAATTACCTTAATATAACCATGATGTAACCCCCCATGGATTACATAAAGGAAGAGGGGAGATTCGAACTCCCGGAGTCACTTTCGCGACTCTGCAGTTTTCAAGACTGCCGCTATCAGCCACTCAGCCACTCTTCCGATGGCCCACCTAGGGGGCTTTCATGTTGCTTTTAGCAAGATCTAACATAATCCAATTTCTCAGAGTTTGTAGACTGCGAATTTTTGCCTGAAGGTGTGATAATTCCTCTTCGGAAAAAGACTCAAGACATAACTCACGTTCGGCAATTAGTTCTCCTGCATACATTTCAAGGGCTTCAATTGCAAGTTCTTTATCTTGCTTGGAAATTAGTGACATGGCCTATGGGTTGAAACCTTTGGGTGTGTTAATTAGCTCGGTGTTTGCCATTTTTTTAGTTGTTAGCGTAGATTGCTAATGTAGGTTGTTAATGCAATGAGTACATACTCTGGTCACTATTACCCAAAGTCAAATAGGCGCGTAGGGAGTCGAACCCTAACTAGCCGGTAATCTGCCGGAGTGGCCTTCATAAGGGGCCCTGTGCTACCGTACACCACACGCCCAATTTTCCGGAAGTTTAAACAATCGTGTTATTTACCATGTTGGTTTCCAATTAGTTTCCAATTAGGTGAAAAATTGCCCCTGGCTTTGTTAGAGCCATTGTTTAATGGTGTTTGGTTATGGACGTATCCATGGAACCCTGTAGTGTATTATCAATGGGGCGTTTCCTAAACGTTAATCGTTTCTACAGCGGCCAACTTAAACCAAGTCAGCCATCAACATCCTGATCGTAAAGATCAAGAGCCTCTAGAACTTGTACCCCCGTCTCAGCAGCATCCAGGCTAAGAAGCAAATCTGCAGCAGCAGGATTACTTTCAGACAGTACAGCTGCTTTGGCAGCAATCAGAGCATTAGCCATTTTTGTTTGTTTTTGTGAGCTTTGTTTAACACTTGGTATGGCTGCATCTCAGCAACCAACACCCTGAGAGGGATTTGAACCCCCGACCGACGACTTAGAAGGTCGCTGCTCTTCCACTGAGCTACCAGGGCTTGATATTTGGTTGATGGCTGCGGGTGGAAGCACCCCCGGCATCTACACCTATTATAGCACGTTTTTGGGCAAAGTCAATGGGTGTTGCCGAACGCTGCCGGTCACTACCCGATACCAATCAAATAGTATAATAATGAATTAAACTGAACGATCCAGGTAATTTTCGGGTAGCATCATCCAAGGCAGCAATCTCCTGTATCTTCCCGTAGGCTCTATCCATGTTTTCCTGAGAATCCCAAAATAATAAGACCGTAACCTGATTGCCCCTAACTGAATCTATTTGATTTCTGATGAACCCTTGCTGTTGTCTTAGCCATGGTTCCCAAACCTTGCCGTATGTATCAAGAAAGTCTGCGATGGATTGCGATGGTGTAACTTGAAATGTTAAACTTTCGATTTTCACTTTGGGTGTAGGTGTGTTGTTTTTCTTAACTTATTCGCCATCACTACCAGGTGCCATCACTATCACTATCAGATCGCTTCCATTCCGTCCAATGATCTATTGGGCACCTCATGTTCGCCATTGTCGTTTTTAGTGGCATATAGCACCCACACCGCTCGCAAGTTGAACTCTTTTCGTTAAATGCCCCGCAAATATTACTTTCGCAAATTGCTAGCCTATCTTTCGCAACTTGGCGTGGAGCAATTGTAGGGTCGGCCAGCAATCTAGCGGCAGTATCTCTGATAGAAGCACCGAAGCTACGGCGGCAACATTCCGGGTTCTCATTGGTGCCCTTTAAGTTTTCTAAGTTTTCCATAGGTGTCCCAAGTTGTCCCAATTGTTTAACATGATTACTCCCCGGTTAAATACTACCCTGATCAATCCGTAAAAGAGTCCAACGTGGTTAGATGGGTATGTAAAGTCGATTCTTTGTGGAACCTGTAGACCGACGAGAATTCACCCGTTTGCTGAAAATGCCTTAGTTCATCTAGCACCACCCTAACTACGGGGCAATCAGAAACCCATGCTTTCATCCAAAAAGTTTGGAACTTTTCCAGGTACTCCCACTTTTGGTCGTGAGGTGTCCAAACTTTTGTGTACTTTGGTAGATCACCCCACGCATCAGCATAAGCTATAGGGTCATCAATCGCCAGTACTTCAATAATATCGTGTGAATCCCTTAGGAACCTGTCAAAATAAAAGTCACCTTCAGAGATTTTCCAAGTTATTTTGACTATTAGGAATGGAATATCAGGGTAGTTGCCTTTGGATTTTGTAACCCTTTCAGTTACCTTCAGGCTAGTTATCTGAGTGTCCACGGTGTCATTCACCCTCATCGCCAGCCTGTTCTGAATCTTCGGGCACCATGCCCAAGAGCAAGCAGTCAAAAAACGCAACTACATCGAAGCGATTAGACGGGTCCACACCGACTTTACGGCAGACTTCAATCGCTGCCTCTTCGAAGGGCAAGTAAGGGTCTGCCAATCCAAAGGTCCTGAGACGTTGTAGGAAGCAGTCTCGGATTGCAGCATATAGGGGTGGCAACTCGGACTCGTCAAGTTCGACTGTGCGTTCAATGGCAGTTGGGGCTTTGTATGTGATTTGCATTTTTGACTTTTGAGTAGAAAACGAATGTTTGCGTTTGTTGCCAGGGTTAAGTCTTTTGGCATTAAGATGGTGCCACCCCTCTCGATAAATCGGACAGATTTGAGGAAGGCATGAGGGCGGAGGTTCACGGTTTTTGTCTTTCGGTTAAGGTTGGGTTAGGAATTGCGAGCAATGACTTTTTTTTTTTCAGGAATTTTAACCCTACTTCATTGCTATCGTAGAAATGAGATCCAGCTTCTCCCCCCATCTCAAAACGTTAGGACCCTGAAGGGCCTTACACTAAATTTAAAAAGTTTAGGGACGACATCTGCATAATTTTGGCGGACATTCACTGCATGTGCGTCCAAGAAATTAAATTCAGATGAACTCCAATAGGAGCAATTATCAAAGAACATGGAAATTTGATTGTGAGCCAGCAACAATAAGTCTTTTGACGGAATGAACCATTCGGAATCGAAGTGGTTTGTAGTACAGGTTGCCAAGCCATGGTGCATCAAGCCAAGCCAATCAGACTCAAACTCCCTTTCCTTGGAACAAACGACAATAGCGTGATTGTCTCCCTTAACCAAGACGATGCTTCCATCTTCAAGTACGTCCCCTACCTGGGTGTCGGAAACTTTTTTGTAGTTGCGTAGGTCTTGCCTTAGGGTTTCGAGTTGTCTTTCGGTTTCTTGAATTTTTTGAGTGATGCCAGTCAAACGATCCATGATACTGTTTGGGTGATTTTCCTAGGGAAAAAGATGGGGAGCCAAATGGTTTTAATCTCTACTAAAGCAATGGTCAGCAGTGGCACCATACCACAAAACTCAAGGAAAGGCAATGCGGTAAGACATAATGACCCACTTCTGGATTTGAATAATTGCTTCATCTGATAGGGGCTTACCGTACAGTCGATAACTATCACGCTCATTTTCCCAAAAGTCAAAACCTTGAGAGGTGGTATCCCAGTGGAAAGTTTGAGTTAACAGGGACACTTCAAATCCCGTGGGATTATCTAAAATTGACATGAGAGACTCTCTGTCGAACCCTATTGGCAGGGTGTGTGACAGCTCTTCCGCTCTTTCTGCTTCCGTTGCCACCTTAAGTTCGCTCTCAAGTTGGGCGATTTGAAGCTTGATTTGTTCTGATTTTTTCATGGGTTTTTCAGGTGGTTTTATTTGGATGGACACGATGTCAAAAAGTCTGTGTTGACAATATTTTCCGCTTTTTGTGTAATATTTTGAATTAAAAACTACAGGGTAATGGCATTGGCCGTTGGCACTAGCTTTTATGGTGCCCTCTTCCGTAATTCCATTACGAAAAGTAACAACAACTTCTTTGCAGATAAATTTAGTAAGGTCAAGAGTTTCCATAGTGGTTCGTGGTTGGTAAGCTGAGGGCTAGGATCGCATCCATTCTCAAGGCATTATAGAGGGGGACCAACCCGAAAGTCAACCCCCCAAGGGATTCAGACAGCCGCCATCTCCAGAGCCACTTGCATCGCCCGCTGATTAACGCTTACACCTTGGCCAAAATTGGAATAGTTAAAGCAACCGTCGTTGGTCTTACGGACTTCGTGACTGGAGAATTCTGTCACGCTGTTGAGCGCATCGTATAGGGTGTGCCCCCCGTTGCCTTTACCATTATAAAAAAGGTCGTTAAGCCTCTCAATGTTGCGGATCTTATCGCCTTCTTTTTTGTTGTAGGTAGCTTCCAGGAAGCGGGTGAATTGTGCCCCGGTGCAAGTGGCATTGGCAATGGTTTCTACGTTTTGGGCATAACGTGCCATGTCTTCATTGACGAGATCCATTACCATACTAGACCCAATAACAAGCTCGTTTACACCTCTATTATGTCGGAATTTTTGACCAATATCCCTGTAGGCCATGGTGAACGTATTGGCACAAATAACGCGAACTGCTGATGAACCGATAGCCACCGATGCGTTGGCTGTGTGGCCATTCAGTAAAGTAATAAATGCTTTGTAGTCTTCGCCAATAACTTGGAATCCTTGACTAATGCGAGCTTGGATAAATACTTTGGCTCCATTTTGGAGGTGCCCCATGTTTTCCACTGTAAGAATACCTTCTTCCACCAAGGGGCTAACTTTATTTAGAAGGACTTCGTTTTGAACAGATTCGTAGCCCGTGGAAACATACCCGAGGCGATAATCATTGTCATCACGGTGAACAGCAACCGTGGAAGGATCAACTTCCCACTCCCCTTTGAAATTCATGGATGCGACGGCCCGATTAGAAACGGTCCAGTCTAGGTTGTCAGTGATGGCGAAAGCAGTCATGGTTGGTTTCGGCTCGTTGGTTGCGGTTGGGTGGTTACTGGGTTATTCTAGCAGGGTTGGTCCCGGTTGTCAATGCTTGCC
>Ga0207941_1000340_pt1 | contig 14377 bp, 11 predicted proteins | sample LakMenEpi13Sep12_FD_150695 | JGI IMG/M metagenome (GOLD analysis project Ga0207941, IMG submission 150695) | Freshwater microbial communities from Lake Mendota, WI - 13SEP2012 deep hole epilimnion (SPAdes) | ecosystem: Environmental > Aquatic > Freshwater > Lake > Epilimnion/Euphotic zone ...
CTGCAGATGTAATGCACTGCGCTCCACAAAATGCAAGGCAAATGCTATAGGATAGCCTTTCCGGAACTCAAACACTTCCGCATGGTAGCCAGAATCATGGGCGAAATCATAACTGATCCAGGAAAACTCGGCTTCCGGCATCCATACCTCGCCTTCGATGTCCCATTTGGCAGCGGTATTAATGCGTTCCAGTACACATAGTTTGTCGCTTGTCAACTGGATCAGCTTTTCCGGATTGGCATTGCGATGATCCTTCCCGGCCCAACCAACAAATCCTTCTTCGGGCTCGTACATCACGTATATCCCATACCCTTCACCCAGATAGGCAAGACGATCATCAAATTTAACCGTCCAATAGTTCCAAACGGACTCATCAAACCAGGCACGGAAGCGACCCAGCACCCGAAACTTCTTGCCATTCCATTCGCCCGTTGTTCCCGGCTGGATCTGGTCCGTAGGTGAGAATATTTCAAACACTGCTTTCTTTGAAGGCCTTCGTTGCGTGTTTAAAAAAGAGGTATCCCCACAACTGCAGGTAACCAGGGTAATGTCAGGGTGTGCGCAGGAGACCTCTTTACCACATGAAGGGCAGAAGAATGAATATGTTGTTGATTCCTTCATCATCTGCGGATTTTGGTTTCGGCCTGCACCGTTGCATCAAACCACTGCACGAGGGAGTCAAAAATATCGCTCACGGTACCATCATTCTGGCGTTGATAGTTGCTCAGGTAAATATCGATATTGATCTTGTTGAACTCGGGCCATGTATGAATGGAGATATGGCTCTCACTGAGGCAGGCAACCCCTGTAAATCCTGCAGGAGAAAAATCATGATACACTTCGCCCAACTTTTGCAAGCGGTGCTGGTCAATAAGTGTATCCAGAAATTGTTTGAAGGAATGATAAACCCTCAGTTTCGCATCATCGGAACTGATCAAGGTTGCAATCAGGTGTGTCCCAGGCTGATAATTCATACGTTAGTCTTGATACTAATCCAGTTGGGAAATTACGTGTTTTGGTTGTATCCATTTTCTAATTTTCTGCTCCTTCTGCGACCTTAGTGTTCTATGCGACCTGCGAACTAGTCCATCCGTCTTCCCTATAGTGCCTGTACACGAAATAAGCAGTAGCTAACCAGGATACTACAAAATAACCCACCAACAAATAACTCACCGGGGGATATTGACTTGCAGCACCAAACCAGCCAGATTGAACGATCGCATACAGACCAAAAACCGTCTTAATGGTTTCCCAGAATATCGCCCACACATGCCGGTCCATCAATTCCGTTAACGCATACACGAAAACAAAAATAAATCCACCATAGATGAAGATCTCCGGCTTTCCGATACTGCCGATATTGCCAAAGAAATAGCTGATGAACAGCAACAGGGCGATCAACTGTACCCAGCACCAGGCGTGCAAAGCGCCAGATGCCTGTGGATCATATTTTCCAAAATGATAGACATCTTCAATTTTGGGAACAGGATATTTTTTCTCTACATCCGCTGGCCGCCAGCCGGTAGGCTTGAACCAAATGCCCAGCTTATCGCGCCATGATTCCGTTCTCCACGCGTCTTTCATCAACAGCCACATGTGCTGGAAATTGATGCGGATCGGATTCCATGTAGATACCGGTCTCGTGATGCCGTACACAGGCGGAACGCCATCGATCTCCTCCTGAAAGGTCCCAAACCACTTGTCCCACCAGATAAAGATGGCCGCAAGGTTTTTATCGAGGTACTCCGGATTGATCGCATGATGAACGCGGTGGTGTGATGGGGTAACGATGATCTTCTCCAGGAATCCCATCTTCCCGATGTGGCGGGTATGATACCAGAACTGTGCGAACAAATGCAAAGGCGCAATCACGGCAATGACTTGTGCGGGCACACCCAGCAATGCAGCGGGGACAAGCAGGAAAGTAAAAATATTAATGAACACAGAGATGCTCTGCCGCAATGCGCAGGCGAGATTGAACTCTTCGCTGCTATGGTGTACGATATGTCTGTTCCAAAGGACGTTGATCTTGTGCGCCCAGCGGTGTGTCCAGTAGCTGGAAAAATCCAGTACAAGAAAGGCAACAACATAGGTAAGCCATGTAGCTTTGATGGAATAGATGGCGATGTGGTTCACCAGCCATTCATAAGACAGAATGGTGATGCTGAGTCCGAGTACATCTTTCGTTACATTGGTTACGCCCGAAGCAAGGCTGGAGATCATGTCCATGTTCCGCACCGTATCCTGGCCTTTGTACCAGCCATACCACTTCTCCAGCAGCACCAACACCAGGAAGATGGGCATGGCAACGAGCAAAATCTTACCGTATGTTTCCATAACTTGTGCGCTTTATGTGACATTCCCCCGTGGGGATGATAAAGATAGAAAAATGGCAGGATTTGACTTCGAATGTATTGATGCCCATACTTGTGGCAATCCGGTTAGGTTGGTATCAAAGGGAGGACCCCAACTTCAAGGGGCCAATATGAGTGAGAAAAGACTGCATTTTTTGCGCGAGTATGATTGGATCCGCAAAGGACTCATGTTTGAACCCAGGGGACATGATATGATGAGTGGGTCCATTTTATATCCCCCGCATGATCCTGCCAATGATGTGGCGGTTCTGTTCATTGAAACCAGTGGCTGCCTTCCGATGTGCGGTCATGGTACCATCGGCACCATTACCATAGCGATTGAAAAAGGATTGATCCAACCCAAAGTGAAGGGTGAAGTCAGGATGGAAGCGCCGGCAGGCCTGGTGATGATCAATTATGGAGAGGAAAACGGCAAAGTGAAATGGGTGCGGCTCACCAATGTAGCCTCCTATCTTGCCGCCACCGAACTTAAGGCAGAATGCCCAGAATTGGGGGAACTGGTGGTGGATGTGTCCTATGGCGGAAACTTCTACGCCATTGTGGATGTACAGAAAAATTTCCAGGGGCTGGAACATTATCCTGCAGACAAACTCATCGCATGCGCAAGGGAACTTCGCAAGAACATCAATGAAAAATACCAGTTTGTGCATCCGGAGAATCCTACCATTAAAGGATGTTCCCATATCCTTTGGACCGGCACAACATTAGATCCCACTTCTACTGCGCGGAATGCGGTGTTTTATGGAGACAAGGCCATCGACAGATCTCCCTGTGGAACAGGCACCAGTGCGAGGATGGCGCAGTGGTATGCCAAGGGCAAGTTGAAAAAGGGTGAAGAATTCATTCACGAGAGCATCATCGGTTCAAAATTCATCGGAAGGATCGAAGAAGAAACATTTGTGAATGGTATCGGAGCCATCAGGCCCAGCATTGAAGGATGGGCAAGGATCTACGGGCAGAACCTCATCAACATTGATCCTGCAGATGATCCTTATGCATACGGCTTCCAGGTTATATAATTCAGTAACTTTCCCACTACCAAACAACCAAGGATTTATGAGAAGGCTCCTTCCATTTGTGCTGGCATTACCGTTGTTCGTTTCTGCACAGGAACATCTCCACATGCAGCCGGTCAATTTCGCTAATGTCACCATCAATGATGCGTTCTGGAAACCAAAACTGGATAAGGTGGCCACCAAAACCCTGGATGCCTGTATTTACCAGACCGAGCAGAAGACCCCGAGGATCCGAAATTTTGAAAAAGTAGCCAGTGGCTCTAAGGAAAAACACGAAGGGATTTTTTATGATGATTCCGATGTCTTTAAAGCACTGGAAGCGATCGCATACTCCTTAAAAAATCGCCCCAACCCTGCGCTGGAAAAGAAAGCCGATGAGTGGATCGATAAAGTGGCCGCTGCGCAATTGCCCGATGGATATCTCAACACCTACTATACCCTGAACGACCTGAGCAAGCGGTGGACAGACATGAGCATGCACGAGGACTACAACGGCGGGCACATGATTGAAGCAGCAGCGGCTTACTATGATGCAACCGGGAAACGCAAGCTTCTCGATGTTTCCATCCGATGGGCAAATCATTTTGACTCTACATTTGGTCCTGGTAAAAAACATTGGGTGACGGGCCATCAGGAATTGGAACTCGCACTCGTGAAATTATACAGGGTCACCCAGAATGACCGTTACCTGAAGCTGGCGCACTGGCTGCTGGAAGAACGAGGCAAAAAACTAGCTTATGGCTATACCTGGACCGACTGGAAAGATACCGCCTATGCACAGGATGTGGTGCCGGTGAGAGAGCAAAAAGAGATCACAGGCCATGCCGTAAGGGCCATGTACATGTATACCGGTGCTGCAGATGTTGCAGCACATACGGGTGATGAGGGCTATCTACGCGCCATGCGCACGGTGTGGGAAGATGTGGTGTTCAGAAATATGTATATCACAGGAGGCATCGGTTCCGCCGGAAGCAATGAAGGATTTTCGGTGGATTATGATCTTCCCAACGAGCAGGCCTATTGCGAAACCTGTGCCTCTGTTGGAATGGTGTTCTGGAACCAGCGTATGAATGCACTAACTGGTGACGCAGAATATATCGATGTATTGGAACGAAGTTTATACAACGGTGCGCTGGATGGGTTGTCGCTAAGCGGAGATCGTTTCTTTTATGGGAACGTATTGGCCTCAACGGGTAAGAATAGCCGAAGGGAATGGTTTGGCACAGCCTGCTGCCCGGCCAACATTGCGAGGCTGGTAGCCTCTGTAGGCAATTATATCTATGCCAGTTCAGACCAGGGTATCTGGGTAAATCTTTTTGTGGGCAACAACGCCAGTATTCCGGTGGGTAAACAAATGGTGAACATGCAGATGGAAACGAATTATCCCTGGGATGGCGCTGTGAAGATGACGTTAAAGCCCGGGAAGAAACTGAATACGAAAATCTATGTGCGCATTCCGGGCTGGGCAAGAGGAATTGCGGCACCCGGCGGATTGTACGGATTCGCGGACCAGGATAATGCTGCCGCAGAGATCTGGCTGAACGGAAAGAAACTGGACCTGAATGTGGCGCAGGGATATGTGATGATCGACAGGCAGTGGAAGGATGGCGACCAAATTGAACTTCGGCTACCCATGAATGTTAGGAAGATCACGGCCAGGAAAGAAGTGAATGCTGATGAAGGAAGGATAGCCATTCAAAGAGGACCATTGGTATATTGTGTGGAAGGCGCAGACAACAGTGGAAGGGCATGGAATATCATAGCAGACGGCCAGGCCAGTTTTGTTCCGGCGCAGGCAACCGTTTTGGATGAACCGGTGATAACCCTTACCGCAACACTGCCTGTAATTTCTGTAGGCGTCAATAGCCTTGCCGTGCAAACGGAAAAAAAGAAAGTGGTGGCCATTCCGTACTACACCTGGTGTAATCGTGGAAGTAACGAGATGCAGGTTTGGCTACCCACAGCCATACGGAAGATCCGGATCGATTAATCTCATTTCATATCAGTACTCGCATGCGTATTTATCATCTGATCATTCAAGAAAATCAACCAGAAATTGTATACCCTTAAAACAAGTTTACGCAAATGAAAAAAGTAACGGTCATTGGTGGCGGTGTGATTGGTATGTGCAGTGCATATTATTTGAAAAAGGCAGGCTATGATGTGCGGTTGATTGAAAGAGGGGATATCCGCCAGGGGACATCTTTTGGCAACGCAGGATATATTTCTCCAAGTCATTTTGTTCCATTGGCCACACCGGGTATTGTGGCAAAGGGGCTGCAGTGGATGCTGAGTTCTTCATCCCCGTTTTATATCAAGCCGAGGCTGAATATGGACCTGATCCGATGGGGCCTGCAGTTTTACAAAATGGCCACTGCAAAAAAAGTAGAAGAGAATGCGGTACCGCTCAATGACATTTTGCAATTATCCAGGGAACTGACCTCTGATATCAAAAACGATCTGGGCAACCAGTTCCGCATGGAAGAGATCGGCTGTTTCATGTTATACAAGAGTCCGAATACAGAAAAACATGAGATCGAACTCGCAAAGGAAGCGATGAAATTCAGGATCGATACAAAGATCCTTAGTGCGGCTGAGGTACAGGCTCTTGAGCCCGAAGTGAAGGTAGACTGCATAGGCGGTGTGTTGTACCCAATTGATGCGCACTTGCATCCCGGGGAGTTTATGCAGGCGCTGCACAAATTTATGGATGAGCAGGGTGTAGAGCTGATGCTGAATACCACGGTGACCGGATTTGAAAAACAAGGAAATCAGGTCACGCGTGTTCATACCGACAAAGGAGATGTTGATGTGGAGGAATTGGTGATTGCCACAGGATCATGGCTACCCATCATTACGGAAAGCCTCGGCATCCACATGCTTTTGCAGGCGGGCAAAGGCTACAGTATGACTTTCGAAAACATGAAGAACAACCTTCGTTATCCGGCCATCCTTGTTGACAACCGCGTTGCGATGACACCCTTTAAGCGGGATCTGCGTATGGGTGGAACGATGGAGATCAGCGGTCTGCAATCCCCTACCCTGATCAAGCGTGCCCAAGCGATTTTTAAGGCTGCTAAACTGTATTATCCCGAGTTGGAAGTAGAATTCCCGGGTATCGACAAAGTGTGGAGCGGTCTCAGACCGTTGAGCCCGGATGGACTCCCGTATATCGGCAGGCATTCCCGATATAACAACCTGACAATTGCAGGCGGGCATGCCATGCTTGGCCTTTCCCTTGCGGCTGGCACCGGCAAACTGGTGGAAGAGATCGTTGGACACAAAAACACCAGTATAAAGATGGATGCATTCCGCGTTGAAAGGTTCTAAACTAGCTATTAGCTAATAGCTACTAGCTAATAATCGAAGATTAGCACACATTCATCGGGTATTTACTCCCTATTGTCGAAATCCCCTGAAACTGTGGGTAATACACGGCATCTTTACATCATAAACGGATTTGACAAATTAACTCAAGCACTTTACTGAAGCCACATCAACTACGGATTTGACCTGAAAAAACAAAAAGAGCCGGACCTAAAAGTCCGGCTTCTGTCATTCACGGGTGTAAGCAGAGCTTACACCCCCGTGAATGACAGAAGCCGGACTTTAGGCATTGGGCATTGGGCACTGGGCATTGCCGCACTACCGCATTCTCAAATTTTCAAATTGTCTACAGTCCTATTTCATAATGCAACTCCGGAATCTCCACGTCCACAAACCCTTTTCGGAGCAGACGATTGCGAAAATCCTCCTGCACATTAAGCTCTCCGTGAACAAGGAATAACTTCTTGACCAGCTTCGGATCCTGGCAGGCGAGGAACTGGCAAAGATCCTCGTAATCACCATGTGCACTCATACTTCTTATGGATCCCACTTCGGCATGCACCTCATGTTCTACGCCAAAGATCTTGACGATCTTGTTTCCTTTCATAAGCCTGGCACCCAGGGAATTGGGTTCACAATAGCCTGTCATCAATACGGAATTACGGCTATTCTCTATGTTGTTACTGATATGGTGCTTTACTCTTCCGGCTTCCGCCATTCCACTGGCAGAGATGATCACACAGGGCTCGTTCCTGAAATTCAGGAGCTTTGATTCATCTACGGTGCGTACATACTGCATACCCCGGAACTTGAAGGGATCGTCATCGTTCTTCAATACTTTTTGAATGGTGGTATTGAAGTATTCCGGATATCGTTTAACGATCTCCGTTGCCTTGATGCTCAATGGACTGTCCACAAAATAATCCAGGTCTGGAAGCCTACGCTCCATTTCAAGCTGGTTCAATGCATAAAGGATCTCCTGCGATCGACCCACACTGAATGCAGGGATGATCAGTTTTCCCTTTTTCTGTACGCAAGTCTTCTCGATCCAGGCCAGCAGATTATCTGGCGTAGTGATATGAAGATCATGCAAAGAGTTACCATAGGTAGACTCCAGCAGAATGAAATCTGCCTGTGAGAAAACATCAGGTGAACGAAGGATAACGTCCCGATACCTGCCTACGTCGCCACTAAAACTTAATTGCTGCGTTACACCACTTTCGGTAACGCGTAAGTGTACGGCAGCAGAACCAATGATATGTCCAGCATCTGTATACATCAACTCAACACCGTCATCGATCTTCCTCCACTGGCCGTAATCATGCTCCACAAAATGGGACTGTACGGCCTTCGCATCTTCAGCCGTATATAAAGGTTTAAGGTAGGGCTGTCCATCAGCGGCCCTTCGCTTGTTGATATACTTCACATCATCTTCCTGGATCTCAGCGGAATCTTCAAGAAGTACCGATGCCAGCTCGCGCGTTGCAGGCGTGCAGTAGATCTTTCCATCAAATCCATCGGCCACCAGCTTGGGCAGCAAACCGCTATGATCTATGTGTGCATGGGAAAGCACAACAATGTCCACTTCCCTGGGTTCAAAACCCCAGTGCCTGTTCAAGGAATCCGTTTCACGGCCCATTCCCTGGAACATCCCGCAATCCAGTAATATTTTTCTTCCGTTCTTCAACGTGACCAAATGCTTGGAACCGGTGACGCAACGTGCCGCACCATGAAATGCAATCTTCATACTTTATGTTTTGATTTAAACGTCCACCTGATGTCAAAGCTTGATACCAACTCGCCTTTATCGTTCCATCCTTTTGTTGTTACGTCCACCGTAACACCTTCCCCGGTGGCGATGGCTTTCTCCACCGCCTCCCTGATCCTGTCACCTTCTTCACATGTAAAGGTGGTGATGCCCGTTGCCTTTTTGTGAAAGCTGCCGTTGACATGCAACACCAGCATAGAAACTGCAGGCGTTCGCTGATGGATATGCATCATCGCCAGCAAACCCGTACTCATCTCGGCTGCCATGGCCTGGCAGGCAAAGTAGGTGGATCGAAAAGGATTTTGTGAAAACCATTTGTAAGGGACCGTAACTTCCGCGCGTTCGGGCGAGATGTCTTTTACACGCACTCCCGAGAAGTAGGCCGATGGCAATTTCTGAAACATGAAGAAACCCATCTTCAACGGACTCTTCATTGTTTGAATAAAGGACTGAATACCTGATTGAGACATGGCAAGTTGAATCTACCCTTAAGATACTACTATCTATCCATCAAACAAGAACGGCAGCGATTATGCTGCTGTTCGTTTTGAATCAAAAATCTAGTTCAATCTGGTTTCTGAGTAAGTCTTCATAAACATCCCGCTTCCTGATCAGCTGGGCTTTGCCATCAATAACCATCACTTCCGCAGGTTTGAGGCGCGAATTAAAATTACTGCTCATCTCAAACCCATAAGCACCCGCATTGTAAAACACGAGGTAATCGCCTTCGCGCACCTCATGCAGCTTCCTGTCCCAGGCGAAAGTATCGGTCTCACAAATATTACCAACCACTGTATAAATCCTTTCCGGTGCAGTTGGATTAGAAATGTTGACAATGTAATGATAGGCATCATAGAACATCGGACGGATCAGATGATTGAATCCACTGTTCACACCCACAAAAACCGTTGCAGGTGTTTGCTTGATGACATTAGCCTTCACAATGAAATAGCCCGCCTCACTCACGAGATATTTACCGGGTTCAAACCAGACCTGAAGTTTGCGGCCGGTTTCCTTTTCATGGTTCTTGAAAGCTTCTGCTAATTTTTGTCCGAGACTACTTACATCGGTCTCCGGATCGCCGGGCTGATAAGGCACTTTAAACCCACTACCGAGGTCAATCACTTCAAGGTCCGGAAAATGTTCAGCCATGCTGAACATCACCTGCAATCCTTCCAAAAACACACCAATGTCTTTGATCTCAGAACCGGTATGCATATGAATACCCCGCACCTTCAGTTTCGTTGATTTCACCACGCGTTCAATATGCCTGATCTGATGGATCGAGATGCCAAACTTTGAATCCACATGACCCGTGGAAATCTTAAAATTTCCACCCGCCATGATGTGCGGGTTCAGGCGGATCATGACCGGATAGCTGCTGCCGAATTTATTCCCGAACTGCTCGAGGATAGAAATGTTATCGATGTTAATGTTCACACCCAATTCCTTCGCTTCCACATACTCTTGAAAGTCTGTGCAATTGGGCGTAAACAAAATGTCTTCCGGTGCAAACCCCGCTTTCAACCCAAGTTTCACTTCCTGGATGCTCACACAATCCAATGCCGCACCGATCTTCTTCATCAGCTTCAATACATTGATATTGGTCAGTGCTTTACAGGCATAAAAAAAACGGGCCTTGGTTCCGCCAAAAGCTTTCTTCAGGTTGTTGTATTGATGTGCAATGCGATCCGCATGATACACATACACCGGGGTTCCATGCACCGTTGCAATCTCTGATAACTGGGCTGGACTTAAAGTAGGCATTGGGCAATAGGCATTAGGCATTATTGGGATCGATGGGTTGATCATTATCTGTGGGCTCATCAGGCAAATCGTCAACTTTTGTAACGAGTTCACCTTCTTCGCTTACTGCAAGCACTTCGCCTTCTTCCACTTCAAAATGATCTGCATTCACCAGGGTTGGCGTAACCACTTGCTCTGCAAATATTTCATTGATCCGCGGCAGTTCGTCTGCGGAATTGATGCCGAAATAATCCATGAAATGCCTGGAAGTATTATACACGAGCGGCTTCCCTGGCAATTGCTCATTTCTGCCGGTGATGACAATCAATTCCTTCTCTAACAACTTCTGGATGCTATAATCCGTATTTACACCGCGGATGGCTTCTATCTCCGACTTCGTGATCGGTTGCTTATAAGCGATGATGGCCAGGGTTTCCAGCGCTGCCGTTGATAACCTTTTCAGGAACTTATCTCCATTCAGCTGGGCAATGGTCTTGTGGTAGTCGCGCTTGGTCAGGAACTGCCAGCCGCCGCCACTTTGCCGGAGCTCAAAAGGATAAAACTCCGCAGCGTATTTCTCACGGATGCCATCTACCGATGCCTCTACCTGGTCAAGCGTGATCTTATCTTCCATAAAACCAAACGCGTTGTTCACCAGCTCCAGAACGTCCATGGAAGTCAGCGGCTTCTCACTCGCAAAAATCAGTGCCTCGATGTGGAGGATGAGGTTTGAAATTTCCATCTCCAAATATACGCTAATAGCTAATAGCTACTAGCTAGTGGGGGTTTGTAATTGTGGTAGTGTGAATTTTCTTTGAAAATCATGTAGAAAATACCGGTTGAATACTTTTTCCTTTGTGCCAATTTCAGGCAATGAAAACCAGGGACCTGAAAATTTATCAACAGGCAATGGAAATAGGCGAGGATGTCTGGACGATGGTACAAAACTGGGAACATTTCTCGAAATCCGCTCTCGGCAAACAAATGCTAAGAGCTGCCGACTCTATTGCCCTCAACATCGCGGAAGGTGATGGCAGGTATTTTTACAAGGAACGAAACCAGTTCTTCTACTTTAGTAGAGGTTCAGCCTATGAGACGAGCTGCTGCCTGCAGAAAGCATTACAAAGAAATTTAATCAATGAATCCCAGTTCAATGATTTGAACAACAAATTGGTCATTTTCTTCTACCTGATCAACGCTATGATCAAATCTATCAAGGAGAAAGCCAATACCAAATAGCCATTAGCTATTAGCAAATAGCCACTAGCCTTGTAGTGCCGCAGCACCCGAAACAATCTCTGTCAACTCGGTAGTGATCGCAGCCTGCCTGGCGCGGTTGTAGGAAATTTTTAGGGATTTCAACAGCTCGTTGGCGTTCTCTGAAGCTTTGTCCATCGCAGTCATACGGGCGCCGTGCTCAGAGGCGTTGGCATCCAGAACGGCTTTATACAACTGCGTATTCAGGATCTTCGGCATGAGTTCCGTGATCAGCTCGGTTTTTCCGGGCTCGAAAATGAAATCCGCTTTTTGTGTTTTGGCACCAACAGTTGGAACCACTTTAGGAATAGGAAGGAACCGTTCTGCAATAAATGCCTGGGTTGCGGCATTCTTGAACTGGCTGTACACGATCTCCACTACATCAAACTCTCCTTTAGAAAAGGCTTCCACGGCATGTTCGGCAATCTTTTGCACATTAGCAAAGGATAAACCGAGGAAGGTATCCCGATGGTCCGCATTTACGTTCCAGTTTCTGCGTTGGAAGAATTCTGTACCTTTTTTACCAATGCCCCAGATTGTCACCTTTCCCTTCGCCAATTGGCTGGCATAACGCTCTTCTGCTGTGGCTTTGGCCAGTTTCTGTACGTTCGCATTGTATGCGCCGCAAAGACCACGGTCTGACGTGATCACAATCAACAATACCTTCTCCACAGGACGATCTACGGCAAGGTTCACGCCGAGATCCCCACCCTCTACATTGCTCACAATATTGCTCAGCACTTCCTGTAGTTTCCTGGCGTAAGGACGCATCTGGATGATGGCATCCTGGGCCCTGCGAAGCTTCGCAGCACTCACCATTTTCATGGCTTTCGTGATTTGCTGGGTAGATTGTACCGACTTGATCCTGTTACGAACTTCTTTTAATTGACCTGCCATAGCATGCGTTTTCCGGCCGCAAAATTAAGGAAAGGCAAGCACATCAACCCCATAAATCCGGGAAATGTGGATTTAATGTCCCTAATTCCCAATGCCCCCAATGCCCAATGCCCAATGCCCCCAATGCCCAATGCCCAGTGCCCAATGCCTCCACTAGTCTCTCATCCTAAACTGCTGCTGCCCCCCAGCTGGCTGACGGTTGGTACCCGAAGTTTGACCGGAAAACCGGTTCAACCGGTACGTAAAGCTCAGCATAACATAGCGGGTGAGCCTGTTGGTGCGGGTATCCACAATGCTGTTAGCCGTAACTGAACGGGTAATGCTCTTGTTCTGGTTCAGGATGTCAAAGGCATACAAACGGATGAAACCATTCTTTTTCTTTAGGATGGTCTTCTCCAGGGATGCATTCAGCAAAGCGATATTACCATTTACCCCTTCAGCCAGGCCGTTATTGATGGTATACTGCAAATCATACCGGAAGGTCAACCCACCAGGCATATCCATCCTGGAATTAGAGGTCAGCACCCAGGAACCAAAGTTCTGGTTCAATTGCTCCTGCAAACTGTAGCGTGCAGAATTGAGGTTGTAGCGCGCCCCAAAGTCCAGTTCCAGCCACTCCTTGAGGTTATATTCAAAGGTCAGCCCCTGGCTTACCAAAATGTTTGTGCCAATGCTTCGCACACTGTCTATCAGGTTGATATTATGGTTATAGTTCACTGTACCATTTAATGACACCACATATGTCCTGTTCTTAAATGGCTTCTGCCAGTTGTAAAAACCGGTCAGGTTATAATAACCATTCACATTCTCCGGAATGGTCAACTGTGCACCACCAGATCCCAGGGAAATCGTGTTGTTAACGATCTGGTTCTGGATAAAATTGGCATTGATCCCAGTGAAAAGCACCTTGCCGGATTGGAAATTGAAATTATTGAAGAACAAGCTGAAATTGTGGCTTTGTTCCGGCTTCAGGTTGGGATTACCCTGTGTCTGGTATTGCGGATTGGAGATATCCCTTACTGGTTGCAGCTGCGTGAAACTCGGGTTTCTGGCATTACCCTGGTAGTTGAAGTTCAATCCTTTGGTACGCGTAAAATTATATACAAAACGAGCCACAGGGAAGATCATTGTCCTACGCTGGGGCGTGTACGTACTATCCTTCGTAATGGAATACCCTTTCAGCTCCAGCGGCTGCACGGATACACCCAGCGTGTAGTTATATTTCTTCTTAACGGTCCTGAAATTCAATCCATACCGCTGCTCATTGAAATAGTTCTCAAACGCATTGGTCAGTGCCGGTAAAATCACCGGCGACGCACCACTCACATCATAGGTTGTACGGTCGTTCTTCGTATAGGTATGCCGATACTGATAAATGAAATCTACAAACCGGTCTTTCCGAATAGGCTCTGAATACTGGGCTCGTAGGTTTATTCCGTTGTTGTTATTGTCCTGGTTGATCAGCTGTCTCAGAATCGCCGTAACCGGAGGTGTTTGTACAAAATTAGTGGTCTGATTAATGGTGTTCCGGTCTGATTCGTTTTCTGCCGTGTTGTAGGTAAGGTTCACAGAGAGATTCCGTCCACGCTTCCTGAATCTTCGGTTATACAACGCCGTTATATTCAAACTTGGACTGTTGCTCAATGCTGAATCCAGGTTGTATCCTTCACTGGTGGTCAGTCCCTTTGAATCAACAAAACCGAAATCTGACCTGCTCTTGTTGTTGGATTCGCTATATGAAAAGTTGGGCGTAAACTTGATATAATTAAAGGAGTCTATATTATACTCCCAGTTGATGAATGCCCGGTGATTATTAGACCGGTTATAAAATTTCGTACTCTGGTTATTGGTGAATGAATTGCTTTCAAAGATGTTCTGCTGAGATACATCACGGATACCATCCGTCATCCTGCGAGTGAAAACGTATGAACCGTAGACGGACCCTTTTTTGTTCTCAAAATCGTTCCTGAAATTGGTACCGATGGCATGGG
>Ga0207941_1000341_pt1 | contig 14356 bp, 12 predicted proteins | sample LakMenEpi13Sep12_FD_150695 | JGI IMG/M metagenome (GOLD analysis project Ga0207941, IMG submission 150695) | Freshwater microbial communities from Lake Mendota, WI - 13SEP2012 deep hole epilimnion (SPAdes) | ecosystem: Environmental > Aquatic > Freshwater > Lake > Epilimnion/Euphotic zone ...
TGATGGAGCAATCCTCCCGGATCGCGGTGTGAGGGCAACCGCCGGTTTCAACACCGCGGATACGTTCCGGAGGCAAGGCCCCGACCCGGGTTAGAAACTCAGCATCTTCTTTTGTATAGATGTCGTTGGTGACCACCGCCAGCTGCAGGCGCTGCCGGAGCCGCCGGCAAAGCGCCTCCACCAGCGCTGTTTTGCCGGAACCCACCGGCCCGGCAACCCCCACCCGCAGGCGACTCATCGGCCCATTCCCTGGATCGCCGCAGCCTAGAAGCTGGGCCTCAACTGCGAAATAAGCGGGAGTAGAGCTCGGCGTGGCCCAGCTGGGCCATTCCAGCGCCGACGCCACCGCTCGCCATTTGGCGCGGCTCGGCCGTCAACAGCGCCAGGGCCCGCTGCTCAATCAGGGGCGCCAGCGCCAGTTGGAGCCGCTGGGCCTGGGTGGAGCCAAGCGGCACCAAGCGCACCGCAGCGCTGAGCTGATTCGCCACCCAGCTGAACAGGAAGGCTTCGACCTGCTCCAGGGGATCGAGTTCCAGGCACAGACCGGCCCATGCCCAGGCCGCTGGCCAGGCCAACCGGGGTACCGGCCGCCCGACCAGGCGGGGCAGGGGCCAGCCGAGCTCGGCCAGCAGCTGCAGCAGCGATTGCCCCATCTGCCGTTGCTGGGCGCGCAGTTCGGCCGCCTCCCGCTGGGCCAACAACCAGCCATCGAGGTCGGCCACGGCCGAAAAGGCCTCGGGATCCTCCCCCTGCCGCCAACTCGCCATCGCCTCGCCCAAGGGGCGCAGGGCGGCGGCCTCGATCGTGAGCGCACCGCAGCGCAGTTCCGCCGCCAGCCAAGCGGCCACGGCCTGAGCATCCCGCAATTCGCCGCCCTGCACCAGCACCTCCAGTCCCTCGGCATAGCTGAACCCCCCCACCGGCAGGGCGGGGCTGACCAGCTGCAGCACATGGAGCCGGCGGCCGCTCATGGGTTGGCGACGGCTGCTGGGTTAGCGCCGGCGCCATGATCATGCCGGTGGTGGTCAGGATCGCTCGCCCCGTCCTGGTGGCCGTGTTGATGGTGACCGCTGGCATAGGCGCCGGCCTCCGGCAAAAAGGGTTCCAGGCGGCTCTCCAGCTGCAGACCCAACCGCTCCAAGAGATCAGCCAACACCGGATCGGCGAGCAGGCGCAGCTCCTGGGGACGGAGCTGGAGCGCCACATGGCGGTTGCCGAGGTGATAGGCGGCCCGCAGCAGCTGGAGGGGATCGGCGCTGCGCACCAGCAACAGCGGCTCCGGCGCCGCCTCCACCCGCACTGTCGCCTCGCCGCTGGCCCCGGCCAGCCATTCGCCGGGCTGCAGGGCTTCGCCGCGGGGCAGCTGCAACACCAGCTCCAGGCCGCAACCGCTCACCCGCCTGCCCCGCAGGCGGGTGCGCTGCTCGGCGCTGAGCGGCAGGCTGAGGGCGGCGCTGATCGCGGCGGCGCCGGGCGGCGCCAGGTTCCTGCGGCTGAGCAGCAGGGGACTGGAACGGGTCTGTTGCATGGCTGGCCAAGCCTCCTTTGCCGATCGCCGTTCAGAGTGTGGCGGTTGTCCGGCCCTCGCCGACCGATGCAGGACACCCCCGAACCCTGGCGAGCTGGCGCCGAGCTGCACTTCCAGTGCAGCGACGGACGCACCCGACACCAGGGCGGCGCCACGGCGCCGCTCAAGATCCAGCGGGCCTTCGAGCGGGCCGATGGCCGCTGCGAACTGCCGATTCTCCACACCGCCGGTGGCCTGGTGGGGGGCGACCAGCTGCTGCTCAGGGCCGAGCTCGAACCGGGCAGCCGGGTGCTGCTCACCAGCGTGGCGGCCCAGAAGGTCTACGGCACGGTCGGCCGCTCCCGCCGCAGCCCACAAGGCGCCTGGGCCTGCGTGCAGCTGGATTTCAAGCTCCAAGCCAACGCTGACCTGGAGTGGCTGCCCCAGGAGTTGGTGCTCTACGGCGATGGGCTCTACGAGCAACAGGTGCGGGTGAATTTGGCGCCGGGGGCAGGCTGGCTGGGGGCGGAGGTGGTGCGGCTGGGTCGCACGGCCGCGGGCGAAAGCCTAGGAGCGGGTCGCTGGCGATCGCTGCTGGAGATCCGCCGCCAGGAGCCCGGCGGCGGCTGGGAGCCCGGCAGCGGCCGCTGGGAACTGGTGGACCGGCTGGAGCTGGGGGGGGATTCGCTGTTGGAACCCCACGGCATGGCGGGGCAGCCGGTGTTGGGTTCGCTGGTCTGGGTGGCGCCGCGGGCCCTGGCGGGGGCGGAGCTGGCGGAGCTGATCGAGGCATGCCGCGCCGATCGGCTGGGACTGGAGGGCCGCATGGCCTGCGGCGCCCTGGAGCAGGGACTGGTGGCCCGCTACCGGGGGGGCTCCAGCACAGCAGCGCGTTTCTGGTTCACCCGATTGTGGGCCCGGATCCGGGCGGTCCAGGGGCTGGCGCCACCGCAGCTGCCGCGGGTGTGGCCGTTCCAGGAAGCGCCATTGGCCGGGCTCGATAGCGCTGCCAGCGAAGGCGCTGCCAACGATGCTGGCGCCCGGGGGGCGGAGACTTGAGACAGGGCCTTATGAAGGGAGCTGCCACCTAAAGCTGGTTTGCCAGGACCGGGGCAGGGGCGGGGTTCCCCATGAACGGGCGGCCGCAGCTAGCGCTGCCAGACTGCCCTTGCCTGCTCTAACCCAGCACCTCCCCGCGCCCAAGCCAGCGCCCCCCCCCGGCATGCACCTCACCCCCCAAGAAAAGGACAAGCTGCTGATCGTCACCGCCGCCCTGCTGGCAGAACGGCGGCTGAACCGCGGCCTCAAGCTCAACCACCCCGAGGCCGTGGCCTGGCTCAGTTTCCAGGTGCTCGAAGGCGCCCGCGATGGCCGCACGGTTGCCGAGCTGATGGTGGCGGGCTCCACCTGGCTGAGCCGCGACCAGGTGATGGAGGGGGTGCCGGAGCTGATCCACGACGTGCAGATCGAGGCGGTGTTCCCCGATGGCACCAAGCTGGTGACCCTGCACGATCCGATCCGCTGAGCGTGTTGTCGTTGAGCCTGCTTGCACTAACCATGCCAACCCCTGCCCCCGCCCCTACCCCTAAACGCTGATGAGCCCACTGATCCCCGGAGAACTGATCCCCGCCGCCGGTGAGCTCGAACTCAACGCCGGTCGGCCCGTCACCCACCTGATGGTGGCCAACAGCGGCGACCGGCCGGTGCAGGTGGGCTCCCACTTCCACTTCCACGAAGCCAATGCGGCCCTCAAGTTCGACCGCGACGCCGCCCGGGGGCTGCGGCTCGACATCCCGGCGGGAACAGCGATCCGCTTTGAACCGGGCGACAGCCGCGAGGTGCAGCTCGTGCCGTTTGCGGGCGAGCGGCGGGTGTTCGGCTTCAACGGCCTGATCAACGGCCCGCTGGATTGACGCCACGCCCTCCAGGGCCCCCATCCCCCCACTCCCCCGGCCATGCCCTACCGCATCTCCCGCCAGGCCTACGCCCAGACCTACGGACCCACCACGGGCGATCGGCTGCGACTGGCCGACACCGAGCTGTTCCTGGAGGTGGAGAAGGATTACACCGTTTATGGCGATGAGGTGAAGTTCGGCGGCGGCAAGGTGATTCGCGATGGCATGGGTCAGGCCCAGACCACTCGGGCCGGCGGCGCCGTGGACACGGTGATCACCAATGCCTTGATCCTCGACTGGTGGGGGATCGTGAAGGCCGACATCGGCCTGCGGGATGGCCGGATCGTGGCGATCGGCAAGGCGGGCAACCCCGATATCCAGAGCGGCGTGGACATCGTGGTGGGCCCGGGCACCGAGGCGATCGCCGGCGAGGGCCACATCCTCACCGCCGGCGCGATCGACGCCCACATCCACTTCATCTGCCCCCAGCAGATCGAAACGGCCCTCTCCAGTGGTGTCACCACGCTGCTGGGCGGCGGCACCGGCCCGGCCACCGGCACCAATGCCACCACCTGCACCCCCGGCGCCTTCCACCTGGCCCGCATGCTCCAGGCCGCCGAGGGGCTGCCGATCAACCTGGGCTTCTTTGGCAAGGGCAACGCCAGCACCCCGGAGGCGCTGGAGGAACAGATCCGCGCCGGCGCCTGCGCCCTCAAGCTCCATGAAGACTGGGGCACCACCCCGGCAGCGATCGACTGCTGCCTCTCAGTGGCGGATCGCTTCGATGTGCAGGTGTGCATCCACACCGACACCCTCAACGAGGCGGGCTTCGTGGAAGACACCATCCGCGCCATCGGCGGCCGCACGATCCACACCTTCCACACCGAGGGGGCCGGCGGCGGCCATGCGCCGGACATCATCAAGATCTGCGGCGAGGCCAACGTGCTGCCGAGCAGCACCAATCCCACCCGCCCCTACACGCGCAACACGCTCGAGGAACACCTCGACATGCTGATGGTGTGCCACCACCTCGATCCGCGCATTCCGGAGGATGTGGCCTTCGCCGAATCGCGCATCCGCCGCGAAACGATCGCCGCCGAGGACATCCTCCACGACCTGGGGGCCTTCAGCATCATCGCCAGCGATTCCCAGGCGATGGGGCGGGTGGGGGAGGTGATCATCCGCACCTTCCAGACGGCCCACAAGATGAAGGTGCAGCGGGGCAGCCTGCCCGAGGATTCCAGCCGCAACGACAACACCCGCCTGAAGCGCTACATCGCCAAGGTCACGATCAATCCGGCCATCGCCCACGGCATCGACAGCCAGGTGGGGTCGGTGGAGGTGGGCAAGTTGGCCGATCTGGTGCTGTGGAAGCCGGGCTTCTTCGGCGTGAAGCCGGAGCTCGTGATCAAGGGCGGCTCGATCGTGTGGGCCCAGATGGGCGATGCCAATGCCTCGATTCCCACCCCGGGTCCGGTGCACGGCCGGCCGATGTTCGCGGCTTTCGGCGGCGCCCTGGCCCCGAGCTGCCTCACCTTCGTGAGCCAGGCAGCCCTCGATGCCGACCTACCCCGCAACCTCGGGCTGAAGCGGATCTGCGTGCCGGTGGTGAACACCCGCGCCATCGGCAAGGGCTCGATGCGCAACAACAGCGCTCTGCCCAAGGTGGAGGTGGACCCCCAGACCTATGAGGTGTTCGCCGATGGAGAACTGCTTACCTGTGAACCGGCGGAGGTGCTGCCGATGGCCCAGCGCTATTTCCTGCTCTGAATCACGATTGAATGCCCAGGGCTCAAGGATTGCAGTTATTTTGTGTTGGCATTGCGGCGGGCCTGGCGCTCAGCCAGCTTCTGCTCTCTCTCGCGCTGTTGGCTGAGCTTCCGCTGCTGAGCGAGGCTGCGCTTCACCTCGAGGTCCCGCAGGGATCTGGATCGCTCGGCTTGCTTCTTGGCCAGATTCGCTTCCTTCTGGCTGCGTCGCCGATCGGCAAGCTGCAGCGCTTCGGCGGCATCTCTATTGGTGGAGCGCTTGATTTTATCGAGTTGCTTGCTGATTCTGGAGAACAAGCCACCGCGCTCCAGTCCAGAGAGTCCAGCTGATTGAGGCCTGAACAAACTCTGGAGAAGAGATTTTTGCTTAAGCGGATCGTAGGCGAGGGAAGCAAACGCCAGAGACGAGAGCAATGAAAGCAAGGCAGTGCGCAGGGTCTGGATGTAGAGGGGCTTGAAGGCATTGGAATCGGGCTTGGGAAGTTGCTCCAGGGAGGCCTGCAAGGCCTGCTTCACCACCACGGTGCCGGCCTTTTTGAGTGCCGGCAGGGGCTGGGCCAGGTCCTCATTGCGGAGTTGGGGGCCCTGCAGCTCAACCATCCTGCGTTGGAGTTGCTGGGAGCTGGAGGCGTTGTTGATCGCGGCCAAAAGAGTATTGGCTTTGCGGGTCAAGCCAGCGGTCTGCTTCTGGCTGGCAGTGTTCACATTGGTGATGCCACGCCAGGTGGCGAAACCAAGCAAGGGGAGCAGCAGCAGAAAGCCGAAGGCGGCCCAGCGGGCGAAACGGCTAAAGCGCTGCCGCCGCTGTTGGATCCAGTTGGCTTGCGGAGCAATCGAGGCGGCCACGTGCAGCAACACCACCCCCACCAGGGGGATCGACACAGAGTTGACTAGGGCGGTGCTAACGCTAAGCAACCAGAGCGGATCGGTGAGGCGGGGTGGAAAGTTATCGAATACCACCACCACCGCATAGATGGCGAACAGGGCCAAGGCGGCATCGGCCAGCAGCCGGGCTGAATCGCCGGCAAGATCCAGCCGTGTAGGGGGGGGCATGACTGGAAGACCCTGGGCACCCTGGTCGGGGCCTAGGGCATTGCCAGCGGCAGCATCTAGTTGCTCAGGAGGCTTGAGTTCCAAGGGACGCTCTAATATTTTTACGTAAGCATAGAACCAAAGGCCGCAGGCAGGGCAATCTTCCCCAAAAAAGAACCTACCATAGCGAAGACGGCTGGCTCAGCAACCAAAAAAATCTGATTCCCGAAAGAATTAGGGCATTAGCTGAAAACGTCGACTGACGCCGATGCCAGCGCCCCACTGGAGCAGTTTGGGGGCTGGGAACTGAAGCCGGGTTTTTGAGCTGAAGCTCGCCGCCAGCGGTGGCTTCGATCGTCCAGTCGCGGATGGCAGCGCAGAAAGCCCCCCTGCGCCCGATCAACCACTGCTCTTCCAGCAAGCTAGCAAGCCTGTGCGGGGCTCCTCCAGCTTGGAGAGGGCAAACGGGAGCAAGCCCAGGTAGTTGTGGTGCTGCTGCTGGGGTTAGGCGGCGGTGTTCAGCCCCCGGCTGATAGCGCAGCTCGTGTTACCGGCGCTCAGGCGGTTGCAGGCCTGCTCAAGGTTGTGACTAACCAGCTGGTACCAGCTGGCTTAATGCTAGTTGCAGCCGATCAGCTGACACCAACATCCTGTAGTGATAGCTATGCGAGGGGTCACCGCTGGCAATCAGGATCGCTCCCGTTGAGTTCCAAATGGCGAGCCAACAATTGCGGGACATCCTAAGGCGTGGAACCGCAGGCAAAGCAATCTGCCGCTAAGGGTGGGGATTGCGAAAGCGGTTGACGCGGCAATAAAAAACCCTGGTTCTCAAAAGAACCAGGGCGAGATGGTGCAGGCTAGTAAAACCTTTGCTTCGGTTCAGGAAGCAAGGGTGGCAGAAGATTTGATGCGGCGACGAAGGCGACGGCTGAAGCTGAAAGCTAAACCGGCACCAAGCACTGGCAGAGGAGTTGGCACTTGGTTATGGACGTAATTGTAAGAGTATTCAAGATAATTGCTAGAGGCACTGCCATCAAGAGTAAATGTAGCGCTTCGGGCGATGGGGGCCAAAGAGGGGAATGAGAGGGAGATAAAGGATGGGATAGATATCATGTTGCCTGACCAGAAAGAACTGGCGATTCCGTTGATGTTGCCACCACCGATCAACGACCAGTTGGTTGAGGTTAGAGAAGAAGTTGGGTTAATCGTGAAAGACTGCATACCAGGAGTGGTGATGACTGAAGAGCAACTCCAAGTCACGAAATAACCAACGCCTGGAAAAGGACCTATCGCTGAAGACGTCCAACCATCAGGGCAAGCAGGAGAGGTAGGAGCAGGACCTGGGTTAGTTGCTGAAACTACAGATTGAGGAGGAATTGTAGTAGTCGTAGCAGCCGGAACGGCACCGGTAGTGTTTGTAGTGGCGAGATCAGCAGAATTCATTCCATTAGCATTTTCCTTAAAGCTTAAAGCAGGACTATTAACTGGGATTGTTGCATTAGGGTTATAATTTTCTACCGTAAAGGAGCCCGCTATTCTACCTCTGGTAAAAATCCTAACATCAGTTAATTGAGGCGTAGATCCCGAAGGCGCAGCAGACCAGATCGCAGGAAAGTTTGCTTGATTAAATCCTTTCGCATTCAGGCCAGTAGAAGCCGGTGCTAGAGGAAGAACAGCGTTAGGGTTTAATAGTGGAGTTGTGAGGGCGCTTGCAGGATTGGCACCAATCAACAGTGAGCCAGCAGCAACAGCTGCAATGCCGGTTTTGCGGATGGAAAGCATGGAAAACCTTGAATGGTGAAAGGCTGTACAAGGAGCTTATCAGAGAACGCGCTCAGGGGAGCATCTGGGCCCACAACGGGTTGCAACGTCAGGATTTGCTGGCAGATCCGTCCGGCCATGGCTGGTTTCGAGGCGGCCAGCCAGCGGGCCAAGACCTGGAACAGGCCGAGCGGCTACCTCCAGAGTCCCGTAGCGATCGCTACGCGGGGCTCCCCCGTGGCCAACCAGGATCTTCCCTAACGGCCCAGGTGGCGCCAGCTGCAGCGCCCCAGCCCAGCGCCCTTCGGAGTGTGCGATGTTCACCGACTATCGGCCCAGCCACGGCTACGACGAATACTTCAGCGCCGCCGACCAGCCCCGCGCCGCCCTGAGCCCCCTGCTCTCCTCCCTCGGCCGCATGGGGATCGAGCAGCTCAACTCCAACCATGCCGCCGCCGCCGCCCTGCTCAAGCGGCTCGGTGCCACCTTTCGGCTCAATGATTCCGGCAGCAAGGGCGTGGAGCGGATCCTGCCCTTCGATCCCCTGCCCCGCCTGATCGCCGCCCACGAATGGGAACGGCTGGAGCGCGGCCTGGTCCAACGCCTGCAGGCGATCGACCTCTTCTTGGCCGATGTCTACGGCCCTGGCCGGATCATGGCCGATCGGGTGGTGCCGCGCGAAGACGTGGAAAGCTCCCAGGGCTGGCGGCCCCAGATGCAAGGTGTGAAGCCGCCCCTGGGGCGTTGGTGCCACATCTCCGGCCTCGATCTGGTGCGCGATGGCAACGGCAGCTGGCGCGTGCTGGAAGACAACCTGCGCTGCCCCTCCGGCGTGGCCTACTTCCTCGAAAACCGGCGGGTGATGAAGCGCATCTTCCCCAGCCTGTTCGCGGGCCGCGCCGTGCAACCGATCGACAACTACGCCTCGGAGCTGCTGCGCACCCTGCGGGACCTCGCCCCCTGGAGCGAGGCGCCCAAGGTGGTGCTGCTCACCCCTGGCGTGTTCAACAGCGCCTACTTCGAGCACAGCTACCTCGCCCAGCAGATGGGCATCGAGCTGGTCGAGGGCCGCGACCTGGTCTGCGAAGGCGATCGGGTCTGGATGCGCAGCACCTCCGGCCTGGCGCCGGTGGATGTGATCTACCGCCGCATCGACGACGACTTCCTCGATCCGGCCGTGTTTCGCAGCGATTCGATGCTGGGGGTGCGAGGCCTGATGGCGGCCTACCGGGCCGGTCGGGTGGCGATCGCCAACGCGCCTGGCACCGGCGTGGCCGACGACAAACTGATCTACGCCTACGTGCCCGAGATGATCCGCTACTACCTCGATCAGGAGCCGATCATAGAAAATGTGCCCACCTATGTCTGCTCCCGCCCTGAGGAGCGCTCCTACGTGCTCGCCCACCTCGACCAACTGGTGGTGAAATCGGTGGCCGAAGCCGGCGGCTACGGCATGCTGATCGGGCCCCACGCCAGCCGCGAGGAGATCGCCGACTTCGCCGCCAAAATCGAGGCCGATCCGCGCAATTTCATCGCCCAGCCCACCCTTGAGCTGTCCACCGTGCCCTCGCTCAGCGAAGGGGAGCTCTACCCCTGCCACGTGGATCTGCGCCCCTACGTGCTGCGCGGCCAGGGCGACTGGGTCACCCCCGGCGGCCTCACCCGGGTGGCGCTGCGGCGCGGTTCGCTGGTGGTGAACTCCTCCCAGGGCGGCGGCTGCAAAGATACCTGGATCGTGGACGACACCGCTGGAGCCGTTCAGCCGATGGCAATCGCAGCCCCCCGCCCATGCTGAGCCGCGTCGCTGATTCGCTCTACTGGATCAACCGCTATGTGGAGCGGGCTGAAAACATCTCCCGCTTCGTCGAGGTGAGCGAGGCCATGGCCCTCGACTGCCCGCCCGGCAGCGCCGAGCCCTGGCTGCCCCTGATCGATGCGAGCGGCGAACGGGAGCTGTTCGACAAGCTCTGCCCGGCCGGAAGCCCGGAGGATGTGGTGAACTTCCTGGTGCGGCGCGAGGACAATCCCAACAGCGTGTTCAACTGCATCGCCTTCGCCCGCGAAAACGCCCGCCAGATTCGCGATGTGCTCACCACCGAAATGTGGGAGCAGCTCAACGACACCTACTGGAGCCTGCAGGAAGCGAGTTTCTGGCAGCAACCACCCCAGGAGCAGTTGCGGGAGATCCGCCGCTCCTGCCAGCTTTTCTATGGCATCACCGATGCCACCCTCAGCCGCGACCTCTCCTGGCAATTCAGCCGGCTGGGGAGGCTGCTGGAGCGGGCCGAGAAAACCACCCGCATCCTTGATGTGAAGTATTTTCTGCTGCTGCCCGCCTCTGAGCAGGTGGGTGGTGTGCTCGATGAACTGCAGTGGATCGCCCTGTTGCGCACCGCTGGCGCCTATCAGATGTTCCGCCAGTCCCAGCAGCGGGCGATTGAACCCGAGGCGGTGGCCGGTTTCCTGTTGCTCAACCCCATCTTTCCGCGCTCGGTGCGCTACTGCCTCGAGCGGATCAGCGAAACCTTGCGGATCGTGCGCAGCAACACCGTTCCTGGCCCCCCCGACGACCTCGAACGCCTCAGCGGCCTCACCCTGGCGCGCTGGAGCTTCACCCGGATCGAGGAGCTGATCGCTAACGGCCTCCATGAGGCGATCGACCAGCTCCAGCAGGATCTCAACCAGCTCCACACCCTGATCGAGCAGCGCTACTTCATCGCGCCCGCCCCGGAAGCCCCCGATGATCCCTCCCACTCGGAGGCGGCATGCGTGCCCGCATAACCCACATCCTCAGCTACCGCTACAGCGCCCCGGTTCTGCTCGGCGACCACCGCTTCTGCCTCCAGCCTCGCGGCCACGGTTTCCAGCGCCTGCTGAGCTTCGCGTGCCGCATCACCCCCGAGCCCGACCATCTTTATCCCCTGGTGGCGGCCAGCGGTGATGAGATCCTGCGGGCCCGCTTCCTTGGCAGCACCGACACCTTCCTGGTGCAGGCGACCAGCGAGGTGGAAACCAGCTTGGCACCGGCGCTGGACACCTGTCTGGCCGCCAACGAACCCCAGCTCCCCTATCCGGTGGGGCGTCTCAACGACGACCTGATGGGCGCGATCGAAGGCTGGCTGCCCAATGGCCAGCACGATCCGGCCGCGGTTGATCTGGCCCAGGAGGCCCTGATGGGCAGCGATCAGCGGGCGCTGCGGTTCCTCGATCAGCTCCTGGAGATCATCCAGGACCGGGTGAAGTACACCCAACGCCATGTGGGCCCCGCCTGGCCCGCTGGCCGCACCCTCAAGGAACGGGTGGGCTCCTGCCGCGACCTGGCGATGCTGATGATCGAGGCCTGCCGCTGCGTGGGCCTACCCGCCCGGTTCGTGAGCGGCTATCACCTGGTGGAACCGCCCCCGAAGCGCTACGACCTGCACGCCTGGGCGGAAATCTATCTGCCCGGTGCCGGCTGGCGGGGCTTTGATCCCAGCGGCAAGGGCCATACCGACGACCGCTACATCATCCTGGCCACCTCCTCCAACCCCAACCTCACCGCCGCCGTGAATGGCACCTTCTCCGGTTCCTCCAAGGTGGAAAGCGAGTTCAAATGGAGCATCGAGCCCGAGATCCTGGCTTGAACCAGAAATCCTGGCTTGAGGCAGCGATCCTGGCCGTTTCGATTCAGCGATCGCCACGCGCTGCCGACCCTGCAAAGAGTTCATGTCGAACTGGAAGCCCCCATAAAGCTGGTGCGGCCTGTATCGATTGGTGCAGCAAAACCCCCCGTTCCGCACGATGAAGGCCCCAACACCCGATCCGCCCGGCAGCGCCATGGATGCCCCCTCCACCGCCACCAGCCTTTCGCCCCATGGGCAGGGGGGTCTGCTGGGCGCGATGCGCCACCACCTGTTCTCCTCCCAGGCCAAATCCCCCTCCCTGGCCACCCGTCACGACCATTATCTCAGCCTGGCCCTGGCGGTGCGCGACCGCCTGCTGCAGAACTGGGTCGACACCGCCGAGACCTACACCCGCGCCCACGTGCGCACTGCCATCTATCTCTCAGCGGAATACCTGCTCGGGCCCCACCTGGAGAACAACCTGGTGAATCTCGGCATCCACGCCGAGGCCAAGGAAGCCTGCCGGGCCCTAGGGCTCTCCCTGGAGGAACTGATCGCCGAGGAGCCGGAGCCAGGCCTGGGCAACGGCGGTCTGGGCCGGCTGGCGGCCTGCTTCCAGGAATCGATGGCCACGCTGGAGCTCCCCGCGATCGGCTATGGCATCCGCTACGAATTCGGGATCTTCCGCCAGCAGATCGGACCGGATGGCCAGCAGGAGAGCACCGACCCCTGGCTGGCCCGCGGCAACCCCTGGGAGGTGATCCGGCCGGAATGGAGCTACCCGGTGCAGATCGGCGGCCACACCGTGATCGGCGTGGCCCACGACACCCCGATCCTCGGCTGCGGCGTCCACACCGCCAACACCCTGCGGCTATGGAGTGCCCAGGCGCCGGATGCCTTCGATTTCGCCTCCTTCAACGCCGGCGACTACACCCGTGCCGTGCTGCAGAAGGTGCAATCGGAAACCCTCTCCAAGGTGCTCTATCCCAACGACGAGATGGAGCAAGGCAAGCGCCTGCGGCTCAGCCAGCAGATCTTCTTCGTGTCCTGCTCCCTGCAGGACATGTTCCGCATCCTCAAGGGCCAGGGGATGGCCCCCACAGAGTTCCACCGCAAGTTCGCGGTGCAGCTCAACGACACCCACCCCGCCATCGCCGTGGCGGAGCTGATGCGGCTGCTGATCGATCAGCACGGCGTCGACTGGGACACCGCCTGGAGCATCACCACCGCGGCGATCAGCTACACCAACCACACCCTCCTCCCCGAGGCCCTCGAGGCCTGGGGCCTGGAGCTCTTCGGCCAGCTGCTGCCCCGCCAGCTCGAGATCATCTACGAGATCAACTCCCGCTTCCTGCGCCTGGTGCGGATCCGCTATCCGGGTCAGCCCGAGCTGCTGGAGCGCCTCTCCCTGATCCAGGAAGGTGGCCAGCGCAAGGTGCGCATGGCCCACCTGGCGGTGGTGGGCAGCCACCAGGTGAACGGGGTGGCCGAATTGCACAGCAAGCTGCTGGTGGAGAACGTGTTCCACGACTTCGCCGCCCTCTGGCCCGAGCGCTTCACCAACGTGACCAACGGCGTGACCCCGCGCCGCTGGTTGGCGGTGGCCAACCCCGGCCTGGCCGCCCTGCTGGATGAAAGCATCGGCACCACCTGGCGCCGCAACCTCGACCAGCTGCAAGGCCTCGAACCCCTCGCCCACGATGGCGCCTTCCTCGAGCGCTGGCAGGAGGTGCGGGAACAGAGCAAGCAGCGCCTGGCCGCCACGATCCGCCAGGACACCGACGTGCTGGTGGACCCCGCCTCCCTCTTCGATGTGCAGGTGAAGCGGATCCATGAATACAAGCGCCAGCACCTGGCCGCCCTGCAGATCGTGGAGCGCTACCTGCGCCTCCGCAACGGCGAAGACCTACCGCCCCGCACCGTGATCTTTGGCGGCAAGGCGGCCCCCGGCTACCACATGGCCAAGTTGATCATCCGCCTGATCGTGGGCATCGCCGGGATCGTGAACATCGATCCGGCCATGCGTGGCCGGCTGCGGGTGGTGTTCCTGCCCAACTTCAGCGTGAAGCTGGGCCAGCGGATCTACCCCGCGGTGGATCTCTCCGAGCAGATTTCCACCGCCGGCATGGAGGCCTCCGGCACCGGCAACATGAAGATGGCCCTCAACGGCGCCCTCACGATCGGCACCCTCGACGGCGCCAACATCGAAATCCGCGAGCGGGTGGGCGAGGACAACTTCTTCCTCTTCGGCCACACCGCCGACCAGCTGGCCGAGATCAACCGCAACGGCTATCACCCCCTGCCCTGGCTGGAAAACGACCCGATCGCCAAGGAGGCGATCGACCTGATCGGCTCGGGCCACTTCAGTGAAGGCGACCGGGACCTCTTCCACCCCCTGCTCGCCAACCTCTGCAGCCACGATCCCTTCCGGGTGATGGCCGACATCGGCGATTACCGCCGCGCCCAGAACGCCGTGGACGAGGCCTGGCGTGATCCCCAGCGCTGGAGCACAATGTCGGCGCTGAACACCGCCCGCTGTGGCTTCTTCAGCAGCGACCGCTCGATCCAGGACTACGCAGAGCGCATCTGGAAAGTGACCCCCGTGCCGGTGCAAGCTGGCCAGGTTCTCACGAGCCCCACAAGCTGATCCGGTCTGGGCCCCGACCCTCCCCAAGCTGGGTCCCGCTGCCTGGTCCTGCACGTTCGGGTCCCATTCCCGCCGATCCGTCCACCGCGCTCCCCGACCGTGCCCACCACCCTTCCAGTACCCCCGATGGGGGAAGCCTCCAG
>Ga0207941_1000342_pt1 | contig 14325 bp, 16 predicted proteins | sample LakMenEpi13Sep12_FD_150695 | JGI IMG/M metagenome (GOLD analysis project Ga0207941, IMG submission 150695) | Freshwater microbial communities from Lake Mendota, WI - 13SEP2012 deep hole epilimnion (SPAdes) | ecosystem: Environmental > Aquatic > Freshwater > Lake > Epilimnion/Euphotic zone ...
GCTTCAGTGTCTTGATTGACCCAACCGCCCAACTGTTCAGCCAGGCCTAGTCAGAGAAAACTTCTGCTTGTATTAAGGCGTGTTGCCCAGGGCCCTGTCCGCCGTTGGCAGTTGCCTATGCTAATTTCATGAAATCTGCCGCGTAGCGGCTTGGTCCAACTCCTATTTGGGCGGATCCGCCTAAGTCGCACCGAATACCCCGGCTGTCGGCCTAAGTCGCAGCACTCGCCCGGCAGCTAGGCGGCAGAAGCACTGCGACACAATCGATCTCACGCCGCAGGATCCAACGCTTGTGAATCTTAGGCGGATCCGCATAAGATGTGTTCACGATGTTACAAAGGAGTGCAGGGGCAGCTAGAGATGTAACAACAGACTCTCGGATGATTGATCTACCTTGCCATGAGAAACGTGCGCAAACTTTCATAGACACGCAGCTGAGCGCCGGATGTCAGCTGGCCATGGCTTCAGCAAGCCCATCCCGCTCCACCGGCAACACCGGAAAAGACAAGGCCTCCGCCTCTCGTTTGCTCAACCTGCGGCTCCAGGCCCCCGCCACCGGCTCGTTCCAGCGGAATCCAGCCTCCCGAGCTAGGTGCCGCTCCACATAAGAGAGCCGGGCGCGATAGAGCTCCCGGGGCTCCTGCGCGGCCACCAGTAGCGCTTCGAGCTGGGCGCAGCGTTGGAACACATGCACCAGGTAGTCGCAATCGGTGAGCGCCCGGTGGGCCGCCCAGACGGGCACCCCATGGGCCAGGGCCAGATCCCGCAGGGAGGGATTGGCACGGAGCTGCAGCTCCGCCGGCCAGCGGATGTCCTCCATTGAGCAGATCCAGGGAATCGCGAGAGCGGGGAGGGGCCCATGGCCGAACCACTGCCGGTCGAAGGCGGCGTGGTGGGCCACCACCGCCTCGGCGGCCGCCACCAACGCGCCAAACAGGGCCAGGGCCGCCTCCGTGGGCTGGGGCAGGCGGGTCACCGCGGCGGGAATGCCATTGATCCCCTCCGCCGGGTTGGCCTGGCAGGGCAACAAAAAGGAGAGCTGCTGCAGCACCGCCCGGCTCCCCACATCGAACAGCACGGCCCCCACCTCAATGCAGACCCCCTGCTCGGGGGACAAGCCGGTGGTTTCGGTATCGAGGATCAGGATCCGCCCTGGAGCATGGGGCCCGGAACGGCGAGCGAGGGGGGCGAGGCTGGGCAGGGCGATTGGCTGGGGGGCCGGTTGGGGGGGCGGTTGGGGCAGGCCGGATGGGGAGGGCGGGGATTCGGGATTCTCGGATTCGATGGCCTCAGGCTCGGAGGCGGTGCTGGCGGCTGGGGGTTGCCGCTCCTGGGTGCGGGCGCTGCTGGTTTGGGCTGGGGCCGCCGCCAGCGAACGGGCATGCTCTGGATCGCCGCCCTGGGGGCTGCTCTGCTGCGGGCCCGACGCCAGCAGTCCGAGCAGATCGTTCTGTTCCCACAGCCCAGGCTGTTCCGCCATCTCCATCCAACACCTGGGCCCATATTCCCAGACCCGGCAAGGGGGGAGGACGGGGATCCGCGCCTTCTGGATCGATCGACCGGCCCGGCTACGGGGGTTGCTCTGCCTAGGGTGGCGATCCTAGTTTTGACTCCTCTCCATGGCTGCCGCCCTCGCCGCCGGCGATCGTGCCCCCCTGATCGCCCTGCCGGATGCCGAGGGTGTGCAGCGCCGCAGCGACCAGCTGGGCGGAGCCCCCCTGGTGCTCTTCTTCTATCCCAAGGACGACACCCCCGGCTGCACCGCCGAGGCCTGCGCCTTCCGCGACAGCTTCGCCGACCTGCAGGCCCTCGGCGCCCAGGTGTGGGGGGTGAGCGGCGACGATGCCGCCAGCCACCAGCGCTTCGCCGCCCGCCATCGGCTGCCCTATCCGCTGCTGGTGGACCGCGGCAATGGCCTGCGCCAGGCCTTCGGGGTGCCCAGCGTGCTGGGGCTATTGCCGGGCCGCGTGACCTATGTGATCGACGGCGACGGTGTGATCCGCCACGTGTTCAACAACCTGCTCGATGGGGCAGCCCACCGCCGCGAGGCGATCGCCGCCCTCGAGCGGCTCCGGGCCGAAAGGGCGGCCGGCAGCGGTGGCTGAGGCGCTCTGGCGGCAGCGGGGCCCCATCTGGTGCCTCGATCCAACCACCTCCGGGGCGGTTCGGCCCGGCTCTGCGCCAGGCCGGATCGAATTCATCGGCGGCAGCTACCTGGCGGCCACACCCCAGCTCAGTTATCGCCGCCTGCTCGAAGCCCTGGCCGGCCAGGGCTGGACGGTGCGGGCCTGGAGCTATGTGCCGGGCTTCGACCACCAAAGCCAGGCGAATGAGGCCTGGCGCGCCTTTCGAGCTGATCGGGAGGCGACCACCCGGGAAGCGGGGGGCTTTGAGTTGCCGGCGGGGGAGCGGGTGCTGCGGCTCGGCCACAGCCTGGGCTGCAAGCTGCATCTGCTCGCCCCGGATGGGGGCCGGCGCAGCGCCGCCCTGGTGGCTCTCAGCTTCAATAACTTCTCAGCCGAACGCTCCGTGCCCCTGCTGGCGGAGATGGGCCAGCAGTTCGGCTTCCGCAGTGAATTCAGCCCCTCCCCCCAGGAAACGCTCCAGCTGGTGAGCAGCGGCTACCGCCAGAGCCGCAACCTGCTGGTGCGCTTCCGCCGCGATGACCTCGACCAGAGTCCGCGGTTGTTCGACGCCCTGCGCCAGCGCGCCGGCGATGCCAGCGAGCTGATCGAACTGCCCGGCGATCACCTCACCCCAGCCAGTGCCGGCCTGCGCCGCAACCTGCTCGGCGACTGGGCCGACGATCCTTCCCGCCAGCGGCGCTTCGAGCGGCTGGCGGACACGATCGGCAGCTGGGCGCTGCAGGAAAGCGCAACCCCCTGAGCTGTCGGGAGCCTTGATCGTGGCGGGAAGAAGCGGGTAAGGGTTCCGCCACAAGCACCTTGACGCCCCCAAACCGTTCGCCATGGTGCAACGGTTGCCTGGGATACCGATTCGTGAACACCAACAAGCTGATCAATGCCTTCAGCTCCGCCTGGCAGCGCAGCTTCGATTACAGCGGCCGCTCCGATCGCGGCGACTACTGGTGGTTCGTGCTGGCGAGCTTCATTCTTCTTCTGGTCCTGAACATCGTGGGCAGCTTCGTGCCGTTCATCGGTTTGCTGGCCAACCTTTATCTAATTGCTGAGCTCGTGCCCCATCTCTCCCTGGCAGTGCGCCGCCTCCGCGATGCCGGCAAGGATTGGCAGTGGATCTTCGTGGGCATTACCGGCATTGGCAGCCTTTGGCTGCTCTATCTGCACACCCTGCCCTCCAAGCCTCTGCTGCGCGCCGGTTGAAGATCAGGGCTTCGAGCTCCAGAGCGAATCAGCGGGGATTCACACTCGCAGGGCATTGAGCACCGAGCGATCCTCCAGGGTGGAGGTGTCGCCACTCACCTCCTGGCCGGAGGCCAGGGCCCGCAGGATGCGACGCATGATCTTGCCGCTGCGGGTCTTGGGCAGGGCATCGGTGAAGGTGATGCGGTCGGGACGGGCAATCGGGCCGATCTCCTGACCCACGTGCTTCTTCAGCTCCGCCACCAGAGCGTCATCGCCGCTGCGGCCAGCCTCAAGGCTCACGAAGGCCACGATCCCCTCGCCCTTGAGCTCATCGGGCACCCCCACCACGGCAGCCTCGGCCACGGCCGGATGGCTCACCAGGGCGCTTTCGATCTCCATCGTGCCCAGCCGGTGGCCGCTCACGTTGATCACGTCGTCCACACGGCCCATCACCCAGAAGTAGCCGTCGGCGTCGCGGCGGGCGCCATCGCCGGCGAAGTAGAGCCAGCTGCCATCGGCGGGGCGGATCTCCTCCCAGTAGCTCTTTCTGAAGCGCTCGGGATCGCCGTGCACCGTGCGGAACATCCCCGGCCAGGGCCGCCGGATCGCCAGGTAGCCGCCCTGGTCAGCCGCCTGCGACACCCCATCGTGGTCCACGATGTCGGCGCTGATGCCCGGCAGCGGCAGGGTGGCCGAACCGGGCTTGGTGGGGGTGGCGCCCGGCAGGGGGCTGATCATCACGCCGCCGGTTTCGGTCTGCCACCAGGTGTCCACCACCGGGCAGCGATCACCGCCGATCACATCGCGATACCACATCCAGGCTTCGGGATTGATCGGCTCGCCCACGGTGCCCAGGATCCGCAGCGAGCTCATGTCGTACTGGTCCGGCACCTCGCGGCCGCTCTTCATGAAGGCGCGGATCGCCGTGGGCGCGGTGTAGAAGATCGTGCAGCGGTGCTTCTGGATCACCTCCCAGAAGGCGCCGGGCTTGGAGGGCCGCGGTGCACCCTCGTACATCACCGTGGTGGCGCCATTGGAGAGCGGGCCGTACACGATGTAGCTGTGGCCGGTGATCCAGCCCACATCCGCGGTGCACCAGTGGATGTCGTCATCGCGGATGTCGAAGATCCACTGGAAGGTGAGATGAGCCCAGAGGTTGTAGCCGGCGGTGGTGTGCACCACCCCCTTGGGCTTGCCGGTGGAGCCTGAGGTGTAAAGCACAAACAGCCGGTCTTCGCTGGCCATCGGCTCGGCCGGGCAATCAGGGGCCTGGGCCGCCACCAGCTCATGCCACCACACGTCGCGGCCGGCCTCAAAGCCCACCTCCTGCTCGGTGCGGCGCACCACCAGCACATGCTCCACGCTGGGGCAGGCGCCATCGGCCAGGGCCGCATCCACGGCCGGCTTCAGGGCCACGGCCTTGTCCTTGCGGAAGCCGCCGTCGGCGGTGATCACCAGCTTCGCCTCGCCATCGATCAGCCTGTCCCGCAGGGCCTCGGCCGAGAAGCCGCCGAACACCACCGAATGGGGGGCGCCGATGCGGGCGCAGGCCAGCATGGCGATGGCCGCCTCCGGCACCATCGGCATGTAAAGGGCCACCAGATCGCCCTTGCCGATCCCCAGGGCCTTGAGGGCATTGGCCGCCTGGCACACCTCGGCATGGAGCTGGCGGTAGGTGAAGCTGCGGCTATCGCCCGGTTCCCCCTCCCAGATCAGAGCCGTCTTGTCGGCCCGGGGACCGGCCAGGTGGCGATCGAGGCAGTTGTACGAAAGATTCGTGGTGCCGCCCTCAAACCAGCGGGCGAAGGGGGCGTTGCTCCAATCGAGCACGGTGTGGAAGGGCTCGAACCAGCGCAGTTCGCTGCGGGCCTGCTCGCCCCAGAAGGCGTCCGGATCGGCCTCGGCGCGGGCCGCCAGTTCCCGGTAGGCCGCCATCGAACCGATCCGGGCCCGGGCGGCCAGCTCGGCCGGGGGCTCGAAGCTGCGCCCCTCCTGGAGCACCGATTCGATCGTGGGGGCCGTGTCGCCGCTGGACACCGCCGGGGCGGCGGGGGATGAACCGGGAACCTGGGACATGGGCTGGCGTCGTGGAAGCCGCTGTGGGGTCATTCAAACCCCGGAACGGGCGGCCGACCAGCCGGGAGCGACCGCGGGACGGCAGGCTGGTGGTCTCCCTCCGCTGACGAGCCGATGCCCGCTTGGCTGGCGATTGCCGCTGTGATGGTTCTGGTGGCCGTGCTGCTGAACCCCGGCCGGGATGATTTCGCCTGGTTCCTGAAGCTGCAGCGACCCCGCTGGCTCACCTTCGAGCGCTGGATCCCCCTGATCTGGATGGCCATCTACGGCTGCTTCTACGCCTCGGCCCTGCTCACCTGGCAGGCGGGCGGGCGCTGGTTGCCGATGCTGGGCTACCTGGGTCTGCAGGTGCTGGTGCAGAGCTACACCCTGCTGATCTGCCGCACCCGCCGGCTGCAGAGCGGCACCGCCGTGGGCTTTGCCGGCTGGGTGTGGGGCGTGGCCCTGGCCGCCATCGTGGCTCCCCTCTCGGGCCGGGCCGCCCTGCTGCTGGTGCCCTACCTGCTCTGGAGCCCGGTGGGCACGTTCGTGACCTGGCGGATGCAGAAGTTGAACCGCCATCAGTCCTCCTGATCCATCGTTGGCAGTTGCCTCGAACCTGGTTAAGGAGGGTGCGGTCCCATCTGCAGAAGCGATGGCCGAAGAGCAACCGATCACGCCCCATGCCGGACCGACCCTGGATTCCGAGGGGCAGCTCACCTACGTGGGAGACGATGGGCGGCGCTATGTGGTGGGTCTTCCCCCCGACACCGATGGGGAAGGGATTGAGCGGGTCATGGGGGACCTCCGCGAGGGTCATGACCTGTTGCTGCGGATCGAGGCGCTTTGCCAGCAATGGATCGAAACGGTGCACAGCCCCGAACTGGACCACCGCGCAGCCTTGGTGCTGCTTCTAACCACCCTGGAGACGAGCCTGGACGTCCCCGAATCGGATCTGGACTGAGATCCGGGAATCGCCGCCAGACAGCAAACAGCGACCCGCCATGCTGGTTCGATGGCCCATCCCGCCGCCTGCCTGTTCGACCTCGATGGTCTATTGCTCGACACCGAGCCGCAACACGCCAGGGCCTGGCGCGAAGCCGCTGCCCACTTCGGCCGTGAGCTCAGCGCTGCCGAGCTGATGCAGCTGCGGGGCCGCCGCCGCCACGACTGTGCCGAGCAGGTGCGGGAGTGGATCGCGGGAGCTTCCGAGCATGGAGGCGCTGTTGCCAGCGGCGATCCCCCGAGCATCGAAGCCCTGCTGGCGGTGCGCCAGCCGATCGCCGAGGCCCTGCTGGTGCACGCCGAGCCGATGGCAGGGGCGCCCGAGCTGGTGCGGCGCTGCGCCGAGCTGGCGATCCCGATGGCCCTGGCCACCAGCAGTTCCCGGGCCGCTGTGGCCCTCAAGGCCGCTCCCCATCCCTGGCTGGAGCTGATCAAGATCCGCGTCCATGGCGACGATCCGGAGCTGCGGGCGGGCAAGCCGGCGCCTGATGTGTTCCTGCTAGCGGCGGCGCGGCTGGGGGTGCCGGCCGGGGTGTGCTGGGCCTTCGAGGATTCGCTCGCCGGCGCCCAGGCGGCCGATGCGGCCGGCTGCCGCGTGTATGTGCTCCCACCTCAAGGAGAAACCGGCACGACCTACCCCCCCGGGTCGCTCCACCTCCGCTCCCTTCACGAGGTGGCCGACTCCCTTTGAGCACTCCTGCCCGGCTGCGGTCCGCGTCCCTCCTGCTGGTGGTGGTCCCGCTGGGGCTGGCCCTTGCCCTGGGGAGTCTTCACCGGCAGGGTGTTCTCACTTCAGGCCCCCCGATGGTTCTGCCCGCCTTTCCCGTGCTGCAGAGAAACGGGGCCCTTTTCAGCACCCACCACGATCGCCCCAGCCGCGGGTGCTCGCTGGGTTACTGGTACCTTCAGCACAGCAAGAAGGTGTGGTTCCGGCTGCCCAACACCCGCCGCACCCAGGATCTGCAGCGGGTGTTCACCTACCGGGGTCAGCCCATCCTGCACGTTAGTGAGCGCCACAACCTGGACCGCGTGCCCGCCTACGGCAGCAGAGCCCCCGTGCTCTGGGGCGACCACGTGGGCAGTGGCTGGGGGGCGGGTCCGGAGGGCACCACCCTCTTTCTTGAGCTATGGACCCGCTGGACCTGGCTCCACCCCGAGGCCTGCGGCCATCCCGAGCAGTTCCGGGTGGATCTCTACGAATCGCCGCCCGGCCCCTCCAGCAGCAGCAGGTTGCCCCCCTCCGCCAGCGGCTCGTAACGGATCGACCAGCCGAAGTCCCGCTGGAGCCTGCTGAGGATGATCACCCCCCAGTGGGCCTCGCGCTCGGGCAGGCCGTCGAGCCCGGGGGGCTCCTCCCCCTCTGCAGCGTGAGACTGCAGATGCGTCTCCAGATCGAAGGGAGCTCCGTGGTCGCGGATCCCCATGCGCAGACTGCCGGCAACCAGGGCGAGGGTGACCTCCACCAACGGCGGGGGCTCCAGGAGGGCGTTGGCATGGCGAACGGCGTTAGTGAAGCCTTCCATCAGGGCCGTCTGGGCCTGAATCCACACCATGTCGTCGAGACCTCCAGGCCGGTGCTGCTCAAACCACTCCAGCAACTCGCCGATGGCGTCGAGGGTGCTGGGGAACTCCGCCTGGGCTTCACCCTCGCCGTGCTGCATGGTTCAGGCGGCTCCCGAGCCCTTGCTGAAGATCACGGTGAAGGTCCGCACAATCAGCTTCAGGTCGTAGCCGAGGCTCCAGTTCTCCTGGTAACGAAGGTCCAGGCGGATCACATCCTCGAAATCCATCACCTGCGAGCGGCCGTTCACCTGCCATTCCCCCGAGAGGCCTGGCCGCACATCGAGCCGCTGCCAGTTGGGCACGGCATAGCGCTCCACCTCATCGGGGGTGGGCGGTCGCGTGCCGATCAGGCTCATGTCCCCCACCAGCACGTTCCAGAACTGGGGGATCTCATCAAGGCTGGTTTTGCGCAGGAAGCGGCCCACCCGGGTGATGCGCGGGTCGTTCTTGTTCTTGAAAAAGGCGCCGCTGGCCTCGTTTTCAACCGTGCCGCGCAGGGCTTCGGCATTCACCACCATCGAGCGGAACTTCCAGAAGCGGAAGCGGCGGCCCATCCAGCCCAGCCGCACCTGGCTGAACAGGATCGGCCCCGGACTGTCGAGCCGGATCGCCAGCGCCAGGAAGGGGAACAGCACCGCCGTGACGGATAAGCCGAGCAGGGCACCGACGATGTCGAGCAGCCGCTTCGGGACCGAGCGCACCGAGGGATGGGTGGTCGCGGGACGTTCCTTGGTGTTCACCGCCCGGGTGGGATTCACCGCTTCGGTGCCTGGCATCACCGTAATCGCCTGCTCCAACCCCACCAGGGACAGGGCTAGCTTCACCTGGGCGCCGGCGCTCCAGGCCACCAGGGGAATCGCGTGGGAGCGGGCCAGTTTCACGTTGGGGATGAGGGAGCCCAGGCCGCTGCTGTCGATCAGTTCGGTGCGGCTGAAATCCAGCACCACCCGGCGGGTGCCGGGGTGGAGCGGCAGCTCGCGCTCGAGGCAACGGCGGAAGGGGATCGCCTCCTGCACGGTGAACCGCCGCGGAAACGAAAGCAGCAGCACGCCGCGGTGTTCACTCACCAGCACGCCACTGGGGGAAGGCGAAGGGGGCTGGGAGGTTGGTGTGTTCATGCCGGGCCCAAGGCTGGGAAACGCTGCTCGAGGCGGTTGCAGACCACCTGGGCCGCGGCCACCGACAGATCGCTGATCGACACCTTGCGGGGTTCCGCCAGGAAACGCACGAGATCGGCCGGCCCCCAGGCGATCGGGACTCCCATGGAGGCCATCGCCTGGGCCAGCTCCACCTGGTGATCGTCCACATGCTCTCGGTAGCGCTGGCTGCGGGGCACGAGGATGAAAGGGGTCTCCATGGCGTCCAGCAGCAGCACGGTGCCCTCACCGCAGTGGGCCACCACCACCCGCGCCTGCTGGATCAGGGCCCGGAACTCTGTCTCACGCATGAGGCGATACACCTTCGAGCCTGCGGGGAGCACCGTGCAGGTGCCGTACTGCACCACCACCTCCTCCCCGAGCAGATCGGCCTCCATCAGTTCCTCGATCCAGTGCATCAGCCGGTCGAAGGGAAACTTCTCGGTGCCCACGGTGACCAGGATCATCGGGCCACATCCTGGGCCGGGGCGACCGCAGCTCTGGAGCCGGCCCCGATCAGCTCGGCTCGGGGGTAGCGGGTCTGCAGCTGCGGCCAGTGCACGTAGAGCACATCAATGAAGGGAAGCGCCAGGCGGGCCGAGAGGCTGAGGGTCTCGATCCGGGTGATCGACTCCACGAAGACGGTGCGGTGGCCCAGCAGCTTGCCCAGGATCAGGAAGGGAACGGCCACGCCGGCGCCGGTGGAGAGGATCAGGTCGGGCCTGTGGTGGAGCAGAACACTCCATGAGAGGAGCGTATTGCGCAGCAGGTTCGGCAGATTGCGGTTGGTGGGGCTGTAGGCCCAGTGCACCTGCTCGCCTTCGAGGGCCATGCGGGTGGTGGGAGTTTCGAAGGTGACCCAGCGGCGGGAGTGGCGGCTCCAGAACTGCTCCAACTGGAAGAGTCCCTTGAAATGACCGCCGGAGGAACACACGAGCAGAACTTTCATCGCCTCAGGCCCCTTTGCTGGCGCGGCTGTCCGGATGGCGTCTGGCGCTTGCATCGATCCTGAGACGCTGCATCGCTCCGATGACCCGCATCATGACCCGCTCCAGCAGGCTATGGAGGGAGGCCGGCAGCAGCACGCCGAGATAGCCCGCCGCCAGAGTGATCAGGGTGCGGAAAGGCTCCTCCAGAAGCTGCCTGGGGTAGGTGCCGATGGACTGGTGGACCAGCCGCACCCCCACTCGGGGCTGTCGCTCCTGGATGGCCCGTCGGGCGAGGTAGCGGAGCTGATAGCCACGGGCCCTGCGGCCGTGGCGGGCGATGAAGTCGGGCGCATAGGTGGCGGTCTTGTCGAGAACCCTCTGCCAGCTGGCGAACTGCTTCTCGATGTTCGCCGAGAGGCCGCCGCTGCTCACCCGGTAGAGGGTGAGCGCCTCGCCGATGCCCTCGATCTGCCAGCTGGTCTGGAGAGCGATGCGGATCCAGCACTCGATGTCCTCCGACTGTCGGAAGGAGTCGTCGAACCAGTAACTCTCCGTCGTGCCGTAGAGATTCGCCTCGAAGCGGATGCCGTCAAGCACCTGGCGGCGGAGCACCACGCAGGAGCCATTGCTGATCGGGTTGCGGCAAAGGATCAGATCCGGCGTGATGTGGTGCAGGGCCGGGGTCTGGTAGATGCCCAGGGATTTGCCGGCTCCATCGATGAAGGCGGAGCAGGAATAGCTCACGCCCACCTCTGGATGGGCGTACAGGTGATCCACATGACGCTGGATCTTCTCCGGCAGCCAGAGATCGTCGCTGTCGAGGAAGGCCACGATCGAGCCGGAGGATTCACGGATACCTGTGTTGCGTGCTCCCGCAAGGCCACGATTCTTCTGCTGGACGATGCGAAGGCGCGGATCGTCGGTGCTGCGACAGAGCGCCACCCCCTCATCGGTGGAGCCATCGTCCACCACCAGAATCTCGAGGTTGGTGTAAGTCTGCGCCAGTACCGACTCCAGACTAGCCCGCACGGTGGCGGCGGAGTTGTAGAGGGGCATCACCACGGACACCAGGGTGGCGGGGAAATCGGGGCGGCTCACGGCATCAGGGCGGGTCGGATCATCGGCATGGATGAGAGGAGTGGGGGGGGCAGGAGAGGCCAGCGGCGCTCGGGCGCGATGGATGAGCAGGCGGCCCAGCACCGCCAGGGCAGTGGGGGAGGTGCGGTGGGGTTCCCGCAGGAGCCGAGGGAGATCGGATTGCAGGGCCCTCACCATGAAGTCAACACCCTGGGCCGGATCTCCCCGAAGCCGCAGCGAACGGCGGGCCAGGTAGCGCAGGTGCACGGCCTGGGCGGCGGCGAAGTGAGCTGCAACCAGCTCCGGGGCGTAGCGGCGAGCCTCGCCGATCAGCCGGAGCCAGCCCTCCTCCATCTTCTCGAGGCTGGAGGAGAGGCCACCGGCGGATGTGCGGTAGTAGGTGAGCACCCGATCGATCGGTTCGATCCGCCAGCGGCCATCGCAGATCACACGCAGCAACCACTCGAGATCCTCCGAATAGCTCAGCCCCTCTAGAAATCCTCCCACCGCCTCGAAGACCTCCCGCCGCAGCACCCAGTTCGAGGTGGTGGTGGTGGGGTTCTCGCAGAGCAGGTCCGGCGGCCGCAGCGGCAGCTGCGGATGGGAGGCCACCAGCCCCGTGGGCCGTCCAGCTGGGGTGAGGAACTCCACCCGGGCGAAACTCACCCCCAGGACGCCATCGGCCTGATGGCGCTCCAGGTGGGCAAGAAGCTTGTCGGGGTGCCAGAGGTCGTCGGCATCAAGGAAGGCGATCAGCGGGGCGCGGCAGGCGGCAACGCCGCGGTTGCGAGCGATCGAAACGCCAGCGTTGGCCTGCCGCACCAAACGAATCCGATGGTCCGTCTGGGCCAGTTCGGCGACGAGGCTGGCGCTTGCATCGGTCGAGCCGTCATCGACAGCGATCAGTTCCCAGTTGCTGAGAGTTTGTTGTTGAACGGTGCGGAGGGTTGCCAGCAGATGGGGAGCCGCGTTGAAAACTGGCACCACCACTGAGATGTCGGGATCGTCAGGATTCAGAGCTGGTACTGTCACGACGGCGCAATTAGATCGGATGACTTGTCATGAGTTCCAGGAGCTGGGCTGCGGTGGTTGTCAGCGAGACCTGCGGAGGATGCGCTTCAGGCGCCCACAGAGTGTGATGCGTACCATACGCAGACGCTTTCGATAGTAGTTGAACTGATTCAACCTTGGTGGGATTCCTTCCTGGAAGAAATGTAAGCCCTTTGCCGGAACAATCCTGCTTGTCCAATCCCCGGAGCCAACGTGCCTGAACTGGGCATGACCCAGAAGCGACTTCAGCTTCCCCTTGATCTGATCGGGAGTTCGATAGGAGTAGTGGCGATTGAAGATTCTCTCCGAACAAACCCTTGTAAGCCCATTGGGCCATTGTGGAGCCTGATCTTCCACCCATGCAGGGTCACGTTGATTGCGGAAGAAACGAAATTCCCTCCAGTTGATCGAGTAGAATCGGCGCCTTTGCGTGATTGGCAGATCAAGAGATAGTTTTTCGGTTTCCCAATGCCTGAAGTCAGCGTCCGTGTAATAGAACTGAAGCTGCCATGCAGTCACAAAATCTGCATGCTCGCGGTTGGCCTTCGCAAGGACTGGTCGCGGGTCTCCGACCAGGAATTCATCCGCATCCAGCCGTAGCCACCAGTCGTGATCAGATAGCTCACGGTGGTGCCTGTTATAAACGATGGAGCGCATGCCATCTCGAAATGTTTCCTTGAGCTGCCCCTCAACGACGATTTGCTCGTGGATGGAGGCCAAGGAATGAACAATCTCCCAGCTGCCATCCGTACTGCCGTTATCCAGAACAAAGATACGATCGCAGAACTGAACGGCATGCCTAAGGCAGTCCGCTATAACATCCGCTTCGTTCTTGATCAGACAGATTGCGTAGATTTTCACAGGCTCTGGCATGGCAGTGAAAAAGAATCAGGATCGTCATCCGCGAAGGCGAGAGCCGATGTGTTCAACAAGCAGCTTGCCAATTCCATTATCTCATAAACAACAGAGATGACAATGGATTCAGGGGGGACTTTACGACCCGCATGAGTTGCTCCCCAGGGCGGCCTGAGCCAATGACTCTGTGCACCGCACAGAGGGTTGATGCCACGTTGGCTTTGTGTAGGTTCAAGGCAATGGTGGAACAAGCGTTATGGACTCCGCAGGCAGAAACCTGACAAACAAGAGTGTACCTGAGAAGCACAGAGCAAGCCCCTTGACACGAGAATACACCGGGTGAACCATAAATTTGATCGAATAAGGCGCCGAAGCTTACCTGGAACTATATCAACGGTTGAGATAGAACGGCTAAATTTCTGATAGGCAGCTGCTATTCCCATGAGCATGGCGGGACGCTGACCAGCGAATACGGTTCGATCCAATATCGCAAACCATTCCTCCTTGAAGTTTCCAGCATAATCCTCATGCCAGGGCTTCACTTTACCCAAGAAGTGGATGATTCCATCTGAGAAACCAGCACTTGCTTTGCCCTTGGAGGTATTCCATTTCGGATCAAGGGTCAACCAGTCGACCGCCAGGGCCATATTCAGGGCATCGTGGCCCATCAGGCCGGGTAAGGCATGCTGCTCTTTTGCAATACAAAGGGCCTTGAATTGGATCTCACGAAGGCGCAAAGCGTCGAGATCGTTTACAACAACCCCGGAGCCGAAATAGCCTTCAGGGTTAGTCAGCTGTAGCATATTCCAGAGCCGCTGTTACTGATCAGGCGTGGAAGTAACCCCATGCATTAAACAAGCAGTTGATTTACCATGGAGATCAAGGTTTTGGAAGGCAATAAGATCTAAGTAAAAGATCAGATCGGCATCCAATTAAATATAAAGGGAAACACCTTCTAGATACTCAGAAATGAAAAAGCGTGCGTATGTGGATTTGCTATTGACAAGCATAGTGGCCCGAAAGCCAGTCAACAGGTCAAAATAAAAAATCAAAGAACTTAAGTTGACCAAGATTAGATGCCTGCCAAGAGCTTAAGAGTTGCTGTTAATCCTCCGTGGACAAGTCAATGTTGATTAGAAAGACATTCAGGGTTTCACTGCAGGTTTCAAGAGGAGAGCGCACGGAGCCTGCTGCGCCCTAGAGATACATAGCAGTTGCCACGAATACCTGATAAACCATTGTACAAGGCGCAGTCGTTCATATTCACCATAGCCCAGCGAGTTGATGCAGGCCAAGCAGAATGACCAGTTGACAGCAAATGCTTAGTAGGTA
>Ga0207941_1000344_pt1 | contig 14307 bp, 13 predicted proteins | sample LakMenEpi13Sep12_FD_150695 | JGI IMG/M metagenome (GOLD analysis project Ga0207941, IMG submission 150695) | Freshwater microbial communities from Lake Mendota, WI - 13SEP2012 deep hole epilimnion (SPAdes) | ecosystem: Environmental > Aquatic > Freshwater > Lake > Epilimnion/Euphotic zone ...
GAATCTCTTGTCACCGCATGACCGAGTTTACGAGCTGCCTGTCCTCCTTGGTCTTTGGCCGCACTCGAGCAGGCCCCTGTTTTCTTTTTCAGGAGTCCCCAATTACCAACGTTTTGGCGATGCCCTAGACCTGGATCTGATCTCCCATCCTGAATCATTGTCCTCCTCGCCTGAAATCGCCCTTTTGTTGGCGCTGCCTACTGGAATGAAAGGAAGCTTGGTGAAGCCGCCGACTTTGGAAACCCTGCCAGAATCTCCAGACTGTTAATAGGCAGAGTAAATCCAAAATTTCTAAGCTACTACGAACGCGCCCTGGTCGCCCTCAACACTCGTTGACGGCGCGCTATATTTTTTTAGCACCGCCGTGGCCGTGGTGATCGCCTACTCGCTGTCGCTCGGCTCGAACAGATCCATCGGCGGCGTGTCCTCCAGGGGATAGCTGCTTGTCACGGTCATGCGCGTCAGAGCCCGCCGGGGCAGGTGGGGAAGCCGGTTTGGGCGTGGAAGCCGTTACTGCTGGCCACCGCCGCCAGATCAAGGTCGTTGCGGGCCTGGCGCCACCAGGTCGTGGGTCGCGCCTGGCTCACGATTCGGGATAGAGGCGGATCGCCTGGGCGCGGATCGCCCGCCAGTGGGGCGAGGGGGAGCGGGCCATGGCCTGCCAGCGCTCTTGATCAATCGCCAGCACGTCATCGCCCACTAGGGCTTCAATCAGTTGATCGGCGGCCCGTTCGGCCGCGTCTTGGTTGGCGGCCACTACCAGCAGATCGGTATCCGAGAAGCCATCCCAATCGCCCCGGGCAAGAGATCCGAACAGCCAGACGCTGCAATCGTTTGTTCCCAGGGTGTGCTGCAGGCGCTGGCGCAGGGCCGCGATCCGCCGCTCCCGCTCCCGGCGGCGCAGTGGCGCGAAGGTGCTCTCACTGGCGGTCATGGGGCAAGCCTATGGGCGGCGCGAGAACGTGCCACGCGCCGCCGCGATTGTCTCCAGGAAGGCTGCCTCCGCGCCTACTGGCTTCAGGTGTCGGGCTGCCAGGGCTCGAGGCCCTGCAGATCGAGGGCCTGAATCACTGCGGCTGCGATCGCTGCCACGTCGGCTGGCGTGAGCCGGCCGAGCGGACCCTGCAGCTGATCGGCATGGACTGTGGTGGGCAACCAGGTCATCACAAAACTGGCCTGGCGCAACCCGTTGGTCGCCGACGGTGCCAGGGGATAGGCCAGAGAGTTGCTTGCCAGGTCGGCCTCGCTGCTGAGGGGAAGCACCACCCAGCGGCGGCCATGGCGGGTGGCGGCATCCGGCGCGATCACCAATACCGGTCGGGCCTTGCTGTCGCCGAAACTGCGGTTGCGCGGCCAAAGGTAGAGCCTGCCCCGTTCAGCCATCGGGTTCGGCCGCCAGGGCCGCCAGGCCCATGGCCACGGCAGCCTCGCCGGCTTCGGCCAGATCGCCGGCCTCCAAGGAGGCCAGGTGGGCGTAAGCCGTGTTGAGGGCGTCGATGCGGCGGCGGACCAGCCACTGCAAGAGGGCTTCGCTGACCAGGGCCGAGCGGTTGGAACCCTGGGCATCCAACTGGGCCAGGAGTCCCTCCTCCAGCGAAATGCTGATCGAACGATTGGCCACGCAGCTAGCAAAAATCTTGTTAGTCATCCTAGGGGTGCCGGGCCCGCCCCCTGCTGGCCAACGTCGCCGTCCTCAGCTGGGATGGCCTGCTGGCCCCTGTTGCTGCAGCGGCGCCTTCTGTCGCTGTCGATCGTCAATGTCAACGAGTTTGTGATCGACGCCCTGGAGAGTGAACTAATCAAGGCCACAGTCCGGCAGATCCTGCATGAGGAAGACCCGTGCAATATCCGCTGCGTGCCGCTGGCCTTCCATCGCGAATTGCTGTTTCGCGATCTGCTGCATCAGGGCGCCTGTCGGGAGCAGATCCTCAGCAGCGGAGGCGGCATTGCCTCGAAGTCATGGGGGCGTCTGCCTCAGTCCTGCAATTGCAGGCGAATCCGGACCAAGGGGCGGAATTGCGGGTCCTGGTGCTCCAGCACGGTGCCGTATCTCAGGGTTGCAACTGCTCCAGCCAGGTCTGCAGATCCTGGGCGCCCCTGAAATCAAGCAGGGCCAGGGCCAGCTCTTCCAGTTGGGGCAGGCTGAGGGCTTCGATCCGAGCGGAGGTGGGGGCGTCAATGGACCCGCAACGACGCTCCAGCAGCCGCGAGGCAAGAGCGCTGGCCTCGCGGCGGCGGCCTTCCTCTTGGCCCAGCTCCCTGCCCTCCTGCCGGCCCAGCTCCACGCCCTCCTGCCGCCCTTCCGCAAGGATCTCCTGGAAGGCGCGGGTGTGGCGCCAGAAGTCTTTGGAGATGCCGAGGGTGGCCATGATTTGGGAGGGTGACAGACCTTGAAAACGTTCCGAAAGAATAGGCACGATCAGCTCGATCAGATCCGGCCGCAGCGCCAAAATGCGCTGCGCGCAGGGCCCAAGATCTGGCTCCTTTTGCACCGGCAGGGTGAGCAGGGCCAGCAGGGGATCGAGATCGGGTTGGCGGGCGAGGGCGGCCAGATCCACCCAGGTCACGTCATGCTCAAGGAAGCGACGCAGCAGGAGGGGCTGGCTGGAACCCAGGGCCAGGTGTTGGTGGGCGAGAAGCACCAGCACCTGCAGATGCGCCACTTCCTCGTGTTGTTGCAGCAGGCGGAAGGTTTCGGCGCCAAGGCGGCGGTGGAAGCGTCGATCGGCATGCATCTGCACCTCCAGGAGCACCACCGGCAACGCATCGCTGCCGCCGGGGTGCTGGCGGGGCCAGAGCACGCCATCGGGGTGGTGGGCCACCTTTTTGAGGGCCACCGGCCGGAAGATGTAGGCCGTTTCCCGTGCGGGTTCGGCCTCCGGGCTGGTACTGGAGCTGGGGTCTGCAGCGGCCAGCCCAGGCAGGAGATGACAAACCAGATCGGGCATGGTCCGGAACACCTCGGAATACCAGTGGTCGCTTGGCAAGGTAGTGGCTGCATAGGGCGAGAGGGATGGCAATCGCGGCCCATAGATTCAGTGCCACCGCCTGTCACCACCTGGCCGCCACCTACGCCAGTCGCGTCATGGTTAGCCCCCCAGTGGATTGACAACGACCGCAGCTTGGCAGCGGCGAGGGAGTCGTTTTTGGGGGGAACCGACGGAGGTAAGGAGCCAGATCCGCCTCAGCCCTCCCCCTGATCCAGCCGCTCCACCCAGGCCAGCACCGCCGTGGCCGTGCTGATCGCCTGCTCGCTGTCGCTCATCTCGAACAGGTCCATCGGCGGCGTGTCCTCCAGGGGATAGCGGCTGGTCACGGTCATGCGCGTCAGAGCTCGCAGGGGCAGGTTCGCCAGGCCCGAGGCATCCACACCTTGTTGTTCCAGCACCTCCACCAGCTTGGGGAGGCCATGGGTGTGGGGCGGCGCCAGGCCCAGCTCCACGATCGCCCCCTTAAGGGCCTTTTCCGCCGCCTGGGTGGCAAAGAAGCAGGCCTGGGCGTGGAAGCCGTTACTGCTGGCCACCACAGCCAGATCGAGGTCGTTGCGGGCCTGGCGCCACCAGGCCGTGGGTCGCGCCTGGCTCATGGCTCCGGATGGAGGCGGATCGCCTGGGCCCGGATTGCCCGCCAGTGGGGCGAGGGGGAGCTGGCCATGGCCTGCCAGCGCTCCTGATCGATCGCCAACACGTCATCACCCACCAGGGCTTCCATCAGTTGATCGGCGGCCCGTTCGGCCTCGTCTTGGTCACCGGCCACCACAAGCAGATCGGTATCCGAGAAGCCATCCCAATCGCCCCGGGCAAGAGATCCGAACAGCCAGACGCTGCAATCGTTTGTCCCCAGGGTGTGCCGCAAGCGCTGGCGCAGCGCCGAGATCCGCCGCTCCCGCTCCCGGCGGCGCAGTGGTGCGAAGGTGCTCTCACTGGCGATCATTAGCCAATCCTATGGGCGCCGCCAGAACGCGGTACTCGCCCTGGCGATCCTCTGAAGCCGTGATGAGGGCGTTGTCAGGCGGCGGCGGGTGAGCCACTCCAAGAGGGCCTGGCTCACCAGGGCCGATCCAGTGCATCAAAATCGCGATCCAGCCTGCGGATCTCCGTGAGATCCAGCCGCTCCGGCAGCGCCACAGTCATCCGGGAGTCCCTTCGAGATCGTTGCGCCGCTGACCTGGCTTTCCCCTATTTCCGCACCCTCCCCCTTTGTTGCCATGGCCGGCCGCGCCAGCCTCAATGCCAAGAACCTGGAAGCGCTGGGGCCCGCCCGGTTGGCGGAACTGCTGCTGCAGCACACCGAGGGTAATGCGGCGGCGCGGCGCGCGTTGCGGTTGGCGTTGGCGGAGCAGCGGGGGCCGCTGGAGATGGCGCAGGAGGTGCGCAAGCGGCTGGCGGCGGTGGAGCGTTCCAGCAGTTGGCTGGATCAGAAGCGACGCGATGCCTTGCTGGCGGATCTCGATCGGCAGCGCCAGGCGATTGCGGGGCCAATTGCCGCCCACGATCCCGATCTGGCGGTGGAGTTGTTGTGGCGGTTTCTGGATCTGGCGTCGTCGCTGCAGGATCGCTGCGACTGCAGCGACGACGCCGAACTGCCGCTGTTTCACCAGGCCAGCGCCGATTTAGGCCAGGTGGCCTGCCGCGTTATGGGGTCGACGGCGGCCCTGGCGGAGCAGGCGGCAGCGGCGCTGCTGGAGAACGAGGGCGGCGAATACGACCACCTGATTGAGCACCTCAAAGAGGCCTTGAAGCCGGCAGGTTTGGAGCGATTGCGCCAGATCATGGAGGCCAATCGACCCCCTCGTAGGAGCGACGTTAAGCAGGCGGATGGAGAGGCCGCCAGCTTCGATGGCGAAGACGATGAATCAGCAGAAGACGGCAATAGTTATGTCTATGCACCTACTTTTAATTCGGATTACGAACCAGATGACGATGACGGCTTCGATGTTGACTTCGAATTTGATTACGACGATGAAATTGAATCAGGTTATGAACAAGACGGTGAAGACGAAGACGATGAAGATTACGATCTCGATCCCGACCCCCACGACCGCGGCCAGACGGTGCGCCTGGCGATGCTGGCCATCGCCGATGCCCTAGGGGATGCGGAGGCCTACCTGGCCGAATATCGCGATCACGAGCCCACTGCCCTGAAGCGGCCGCTGGTGGCAGCCCGCGTCGCCCAGCGGCTCACGGCTGCCGGCCGCGCCGAAGAGGCGCTGGCGCTGCTCGATGACGCTCAGCCGTTGCCGCAGCAGACCCCGCCGGGCCCCGGGCCCTGGATCGATGCCCGCATCGCGGCCTTGGACCAGCTGGAGCGGGGCGAGGAGGCCCAGCAAGTGCGCTGGCGGTTTGCCCTGTTGCGCCTATCGAGCCAGCATCTGCGCGACCACCTCAAGCGCCTGCCGGCCTTTGAGGATGGCGAGGCCCAGGAGCGGGCGCTGGATCTGGTGCTGCAGCACCCCTATCTCGGGCCGGCCCTGGAGTTTCTGCATCACTGGCCCGATCGCCGTCGCACCGCGCGCTTGATCCTGGCGCGGCCCGCTGAACTTGTTCGTGCCGATGAACAGCTGCTGGGGGTGGTGGCTGAGGCGCTGGAGGCCGAGCAACCCTTGGCGGCCACGTTTTGCCTACGGGCCCTAATCGAATCGATTGTGGAGCAGGCCCGCTCCAACCGCTACCGCCACGCCGTGCGCCACCTGGCCAGCTGCCGCCGCCTGGCTGGCGCGATCGAGGCCTGGGGTGCGATCCCCGATCACAACACCTATGTCATGGATCTCCTGCACGCCTATGGCCACCGCATGGGTTTCCTAACCAAGCTGGATTTCGACAACCTGCTGCTCGATGAGTAGCCAGTGAATCAGCTGGAGGCAGACTGGAGACCTTGATGGCGGTGGACTGTGGTTGAGAGCAACGGGGAGGACGTGCAGGTGCCCTGGTTCAGTGGCCTCTGTCTGGAGGGGGAGGTGGCGGGGCAGTATGAGATGGAGCGCTCTGGCAGCCAGCAGGAAGTTCAGGATGCAACGAAAGCGGGCCTATTAGAGCTGGATGGGTTGGCGCCGATCACGATTTTTGTGGGGGCGAATAATTCGGGGAAGTCGCGGTTGATGCGGGAGTTGTTCAAGACAGAAAAGCCAGTACGGCTCAAGCTGAAGTCCAGGGATGTCGAAGGAGCTGAAGTGGACATTGGAAGCGAGATTCCGCGCTGGATCAACATAATTTCGCGCGTGGGGCTCGTTGTAGGTGTATCGAATAGCTGGATTATTGAAAAAAACCGGAGTGAGCTTGGTGCCTATCTGGGTACATTGGATAGTGTAATCACTACGTCCAACTACCTGGAGCGCCAGCCTCTCCACGAGCTTAAACAGAAGCTCTCGGCCTGCGGCATTAAGAATGAAATTGGTGGCCTGCAAGATGTGAAGCGCTGTTATATACCTATACTGCGTGGTATGCGCCCACCCTTGATGACCTCCTCACAGCAGGAAGACAATGGGACCAATGAAGATCTATATGAGCAGCGCACGCTTCATGATTATTTTAAAGAAACAATTAACAGGACCTACAACTATGAGGACAACCCAAGGAATTTGATTTTTACTGGCCTGGGCCTTTACCGAAATCTGCGCAGGCGTTTGCTGGCTCGCACGCAAGCGGAGAGAAAAACAGTCCGCGATTATGAATCATTCTTGTCTGAACAGTTTTTTCCCGGCCAAGTCGTAACCCTGGTACCTGTTGAGGAGGGCCGTAATGATGTGGTGCATATCAGGATTGGGGACAAAGATGAGCGACCCATTTATGATCTCGGCGATGGCATGCAGAGCCTGATCATCTGCACCTATCCCATCGTTACCGAAACCGAGAAAGGTAGCCTGTTCTTTTTGGAGGAACCCGATCTTTGCATGCATCCCTCCCTGCAGCGCACTTTTTTGGAGGTGCTCAAGACTTATCACCGCAAGATGGGGCATCAATTCTTTATCACCACCCATTCCAATCACCTGCTTGATCTGCTGGAAGACAACGAGCTGGTGAGCATCTTCAGCTTTTCCGAAATCGCCGACCAAACGCCAGCTCCGGCTGATTCATCCCAGGCAGATAGCGGTTCCAATCCGCAACAATCCAAGCCTAAGCCAAGCTTCCGGATTCGCCCTTCAAATTTGAGAGATCGCCAAACCCTGCTGGAACTGGGAGTGCGGCCATCGGCCACCTACCTTGCGAATGCAACGATCTGGGTGGAAGGGGTGAGCGACTGCTCCTATCTGAGGGCGTATATGGAGGCATTTGTTCATTATCTCAAAGCCCAAGACATAGACTGGGGCAAAAGGCTTGCCCAGCGGCTGGAACAGTACAAGGAGGACCGCCATTATGCCTTTGTTGAGTACAGCGGCTCCAATCTCGAGCATTTCTCTTTTGAGAGCAACGAATGCGTTGCTGGCCAGGGTGAGGCCAAGTCAGGCAGGGAGATTAGTGTTCCAGATCTCTGCGCCACAGCAATCGTTATCGCAGACGGTGATGTCCGTAAAAAGGGAGATCGATCGACATGGTTAGAAGAGCAGCTCAAGGAGCGTTTTATCTGCCTGCCGGGTAAGGAGATTGAAAACCTGATCCCTGAGGCGCTTATGAAACAGCAGATTATTTATGATCACACGGAGCCAAGGCGTGGGGAACTCTCCCCGGATGTGATTGAGACAATAGCCTATGCTTGCTATGCCCGATCGCTAGAGGGCGTAGGAGCGTATCTTGGCAAAAATAGAAATATCCCAAAATATCTGAATAAATCTGGAAAGACCAGTGATCCCGGAACACTGCCAACCACATATAAAACTCGCTGGAGAAGCGATTTAGAAGGGATTCCGTCGCTGCTTCGCGAGGCGATCAACCCCGAATCCAGCGCGAATAAGCCTGAGCAGAACGATCTCGCCAGCAACCCGGCCTCTACTGGCGAGAGCATCAAAGCGACTGATCTGCCCGATTACTTCACGCAGGACTTAATCTGGCTCTGCGTACTCATCTTTTCCCACATCGCTCGTTGCAATCACGACACGGATGCAGAAAAAGATTTGAATGAGTTTAAGCAGTTTATCGAAAGGCAGTATCCCATTCAAGATCAAGCCTGCCAGGAGACCGTTGAAGTACTAAATGAGAGCAATGAAAACCCGGATGAATCTGGCCACGGGTCTGAAGCCTTGCCTGGTCCATGGCCTATCCCTGATCCTAGTAAGTGTGAAACAAGCCGCAATTGCTTGCTGACAGCTTTTCTCGATGGCACGAGCAGGCCCGAAGCAATCTCGGCCCCACATCAGGAACCCCAGGCCCAAGCCACATCTACTGCTACAGGGCCTACACCCTCTCCTGCACCATGAACCCCATAACGCCCTGAGCCCATCCCGTCCCCAACCAATGCCTTTCCATCCCCCCAGCGAAGCCGAGATCCGCTCCAGTCGCGAGCAGGCCAAACGTCATCAGCAGGCTGCCCAGCGCTCAGGCCGGGCCCAGGTGCAGGCGAAGCTGTCCCCTGGTCAGCGGGAGGTGTTTCAGCTCAAGATCGTGCTGGAGGGCAGCAAGCCGCCCATTTGGCGTCGGGTGCTGATCCCTGCTGATCTGAAGCTTCCCGATCTTCATGGGGTGATCCAGCTTGCGATGGGCTGGAACGATGAGCATCTCTATCACTTCATGGTCGGTACCCGATCGAAGGGTTTGCGCCTCTATGGCGATTCTGATCTGCTTGATATCGATCTGATGCAGGAGGCGGAAGGCAAGTTCATCAATGATCTGAATGTGCCGATCGATCACCTGCTGGTGAACCGCAAGGACTCGCTTCGCTACGAATACGATTTCGGCGACGGTTGGATTCATCGGCTCACCCTGGAAGACATCCTGGTTCAAACCCTCCAGTTAGCTCGCATACCGCGCTGTGTGACCGGTCAACGGGCCTGTCCCCCGGAAGATATTGGTGGGGTGTTTGGCTATGAGCGGGCCTTGCCGATCCTCGCGAATCCAGCTCACCCCGAGCACCAGGAGATGCTGGCCTGGATCGGCCCCTTCGACCCGAATCGCTTCGATCTGGAGGCTGTCAATGCCGATCTCAGCGAGGCGTTTACTGACAAGCCGCAAGCCCAGACCGAAGAGGAAACCAAGCCTGAAGCTCCAGAACAGTCTTGAGATCCAGATTGTTGGCAACCACCAACTACAGCAACGACCCCTGATGCTCCTGCGGCGGCAGCTGGGGGGCAGCCTGCTGCTGCTCCTCGGCTTCGCCGGCCTTCACCTCCAGGGCCTGCTCGATCACGCGATCGGTGAGGGCGTCGAAGTAGGCGGCCAGGGTGCTCTGCAGTTCCAGGAATTCCGGCCAGAGCGTGTCGTTCACGAAGCTGCGGCTGAGGCGGGCCATCACGGTGGTGCGGCGCTGGCCGCGGTAGCGGTAGGGGCGGATGCCATAGCGGCGCATCAAGGCCACGAACAGATGGCGCGACCATTGATCGGCGAGCGTGAAACGGAATTCGATCGGCGGTTCCTCCGCCTCCAACTCTTTCAGCCGGGCCTGGATGCGCTCGCGGGCCCGTTCGGCCGCCTGCCGTTCCCCCTCGCTGCCGGGCCGGGCATGGAGCGCCTCGATCCGGCGCAGCTTCTCCACCAGCTGCTCCTCCGGACTGGGCGGCGGAGCGCTGCGGGTCGGCGGGCGAGCAGAGCCTCCAAAACCCTGGTCCGCCTGGCGGGAGGCCTGACGCTGGGCGTTGGCCTTGTTCTTAACCTTGTTGTTGGCCTTGTTGTTGGGGTTGTTGTTGGGGTTGGTGGTGCGGCGGGCGATCGGGAACCTCAGCGGCCGAGGGACTAATCGTGCCCGATGCGTTGCACCTTCAGCTGCGGCTCATAGAAATACCCATCCCCCGCCGCCTCCTGGCGCACCACCGAGCAGCGGCTGGCCACGCGCCACAGGGCCCGGTGGATGGGGGTGGGGTCGTAGCGCACCAGATCGGGGAACTGCCGTTGCAGCAGGGCCGAACCGCGCCAGGCGTTGTAGTGGGGGATGGCGGAATTCACGTGGTGGCACACGTGGGTGGAGCCGATGCCGTGGTGGAGCAGGTTGAGCAGGGGGCCGTAGGGGCGATCCACCGATTGCAGGGCGCCCTTGGCCCAGGTCCACTGGTCGGCGGCGAAATGGGGGATGTTGGTGTCGGTGTGCTGCAGCCAGGTGTAGGTCACCAGCCAGGCATTGATCACCAGGAGGGGCAGGCCGTAGACGCACAGCACTCGCGCCACAGAGAAATGGGCGGCGGCCAGGGCCAGGGCCAGCAGCATCGCGATCAGGCCGAGGTTCGACTGCAGCATCCGGGGCCGGAAGCCGGCCGGGAACAGGGGCCGCCGGCCCTTGCTGAAGGCCGTGCCGTTCCAGAAATGAGAGGTGGGGGCGCCGTAGTCTTCACCACCGGCCACACCGGCCAATAGATAGAGCGGCCAGCCCAGCACTAGGTGGGTGAACAGCGCCTGGAGTCCGAACAGGTTGGGACCGAGCCGTTGGACCGTCGCTTCCACGCTCTGGCCGAATGCGGACTCGGCCCGGGGCGGCACATGGGTCTCGCCGCCTTCGAGCTGGTTGCAGTTGGCGTGATGCACCGCGTGGCTGCGTTGCCAGCTGAAGTAGGGCACCAGCAGCAAGCTGTGCAGGGTGAAGCCCACCGCTGCCTCCAGCCGCCGGTTGGGATGGAAGGCGCCGTGGCCGCATTCATGGGCCAGCACCCAGCAGCCCATCGCCACCGTGCCGGTGACCAGCCCATACAGCAGCCAGAGCGGCGTCGCCGCCGCCGTGAGCGGAATGCGGGTGCCGAGGCCGAAGGCCAGCAGCGAGAGGCCCAGCGAGAGGGCCAGGCTGCCCCAGGCCTTGGCGGGCTTGTGCTGGAGCAGGTCGGCGGGCAGGCAGGCCAGCAGCTCGGCCTTGCTGGGATAGGGGGTTTGGGGAGCTGCGGCCGCCGTGGGGGGACGCTGCGGCAGGAGATCGGTACGGCTCAACGGGTCGGCGGCAGGGCTGGTGGCAGGCGACGGGTCGGACGCTAGCCGCAACGACGTTAGGTACAGGGCTGCAGCGTCCGTGCGGCGAGCACCTCCTGAACGCCGAAAGGACGCTCAGGGCGCATCGGGGGGGCATTTGATCGCGTGCCTGCGCGCTTTCCTGGAGCCACGCCCTTCCGCCGCGACCTGGAGGACCCCGACCTCGGCCCCGACCTGCGCAGCCGCCAGGGTCAGGTGCAGGCCATGGCCCTGCAGATCCAGCCGGGCTGAGCTGGCCAGGTGTTGTTGGCGACATCTGCAGGTTGCGTGCGCGACACTTTCGCCATTCGTTAACGCTCTCTTAGTCGAAGCCGGACTCCGCTTTGTTTGAGTGAACTTGATATTGCCTCTTAGAGCGTGTCTCTCACTTTTTCACTTCTCAATCCCTCTGTTGATGCGGTGAGCGGCGTTTTCAATATGGGCGCCCAGGGTGCGAACGCTGAGATATCTGCCTACAACCAGGCTTCCGGATACTTATATACAGTTGGCGGCGGATCAGGCGCGATTGTGGTGAGCGATCTGCGCAATCCGACCGCTGCCAAGATCGTTGCCAAGGCCATTCCTTCGGTCAGCGGCCAGACCCTCCAAAGCGTGGCGGTGTTCGGCAAGCTGCTGGCGGTCGCCGTGCAGAACAGTGTTAAGACCGACAACGGCTTTGTTCAGTTCTATGACCTGACCAATCCAGCACTTCCGCTTCACCTCAGCACCGTCAACGTCGGCGCCCTGCCCGACATGGTGAAGTTCAGCTCCGATGGCAAGAAGCTGCTGGTTACCAACGAAGCTGAACCGAATACCACTTACACCCTTGATCCGGTGGGTTCGATCTCGTTGATCGACACCACTGGCTATCTGGCCACCACCCCCGTAGCGCCTGACCAGGCCCAGGTCCAGACCGTTGATTTCAGCGCCTGGAATAACCGCAAGGCCGAGCTGAGCAACCGCGGCATTCGCATTACGGGTAAAGCCGGGGTCACCACAACCCTGGCCCAGGACATCGAGCCCGAGGCGATCGCGATCACTGCTGATGGCAACACAGCTTACGTGTCGCTCCAGGAAAATAACGGTATCGCCGTGCTGGACATCGGCACCACAACTCCGAAGATAACTTCGATCTTCTCGGCTGGAATCCAGGATTGGGACCGCGGCCTGGCCACGGCTAAGAATTTCAGCTACACCCTGAGCTATGCAGCAGGCGCCGCCAACCTTCCTGCCGGCGTGCAGGCAGGCGGCCTCTCCGGCCTTTGGTTTGATGGCGTTGAAACGATCAACGGTCAGGCACTTGATATCTATTACTCGATCACCGATCGTGGTCCAAATGGCACGCTGACAGCCGGCAAACGCCAGTTCCTAGACCCTGATTTTCAGCCCTCCATCTACAAGCTCGGCATGAACCGTGCCACGGGCGCGGTGAGCGAGCTTGCCATCATCGGTCTGAAGCGTCCGGATGGCACGGCGCTCACCGGCCTGCCGCAGCTGCAGGGCAAAGATGAGATCCCGGTGGATGCCACCAACTTGAACCTTGCCTACGACCCCTTTGGCATCGATTCGGAAACCATCTCCATCTTCACCGCCAGCATCGGCGGCGTGAGCCGCAAGGTGTTTGCGGTGGGGGATGAATACCGCGGCCAAATCGGCCTGTTTGATTTCAGCACCGGCAAGCTGATCCAGCGCTATATCCCCGCCGGCCAGAAAGCCCTGCTTCAGGCTCAGCACGGCAGTGTGATCGGCGCCGAAACGATCGACAGCCTGCCGGCCATTTACGGCAACCGCTGGGCCAACCGCGGCATCGAAGGCATGGCCTTCAATAGCAAGGACGGCCTGCTCTACGCCTTCATGCAGAGCCCGCTGGATATCGACAGCAATGGCGATGGTGTGGTCGCCGAGCGCAGTAAGTCGGAACTGACACGCATCCTGGCCATCGATCCGGCCACGGGGGCCCCGGTGAAGGAGCATCTGTACTTGCTCAGTGGCCGCACCGGCCAGGACAAGATTGGCGATGTCACCTACGACGCCAGCCGCGGCGTGTTCCTGGTGATGGAGCGCGACAGCAGCCGGCTGCTGAACGGCTTCAAGAGCGTGTATGAGGTGGATCTGCGCGGTGCCACCAATACCCTGTCGCTCACTCTCGCCAGCCAGGTGAGCGAAACCGCCCTGCCTGCGCAGGCGTTCATGGTGGGAACGGAGGGTCGTGCGGTGTTCCGCGAGGTGATTGATGCGGGAGAGCTTGGCAACAACGGCTATCGCTTCAATGGCATCCCCGATGGGATTGGCGTTACCGACAACGGTGACGGCACGCTGCGGGTGCTGGTGACCCATGAACTTCGCGACACCGCTGGCGATGTGCGGGCCCATGGCTCCAAGGGCGCCTATGTGTCGGATCTCACGATCGACAAGGCGAGCCTGTCGGTGATCAGTGGGAAGGACTTCCTCGCCTCCGCCAACGATCTCTTCCTTGCCAGCGCCGACGGCAGCACCTGGACCAACGGCACCACCACCGCGTTTAACCGCTTCTGCTCGGCAGACCTGCCCGCCGCCACCGCCTTCCGCAACGGCACCAACGGCTACGCCGGTCGCATCTTCCTCTCCGGCGAGGAATCCGGAGCTGAAGGCCGTGCTTTTGCCCACGTGCTCGACGGCACTGATGCAGGCAAGGTGTATGAGGTGGCAAGCCTCGGCAACCTCTCGTTCGAGAACGTTGTTGCCAACCCCTTTGCCCAGGACAAAACCGTCGTCGCCAGCCTCGATGACACCATCACCAACGGCCAGGTTTACCTCTACGTCGGCACCAAATCCACCATCGGTAACGCCATCCAGCAGGCCGGCCTAGCCGGTGGCACTACCTACGGCGTCCGCGTCAACTCCACTGGCACCACCAACACCGAGGTGGGCAACCTGGCCAGTCCGAATGAAACGGGCCTCGGGCTGAATGGCAGCGGCATCGGCACCTTTGAACTCGTCAACCTCGGCGATGTCAAAGCCAAAACCGGCGCTGCGCTCAACAGCGAAAGCATTGCTGCTGGTGTGACCAACTGGCTGCGGCCAGAAGATGGCGCCTGGAGCAAGGATGGCAAGACCTTCTATTTCGTGACCACCGCCACGGCCACCAGTGCCAGCCGTCTGTGGGCCCTGGAGTTCACCAACCTCGCCAATCCAGAGGCCGGTGGCACCGTGAAGATGCTGCTCAACGGCAGCGAAGGCCAGGTGATGCTCGACAACATGACCGTTGCCGATGATGGCTCGATCCTGCTGCAGGAAGACCCCGGCGGCAACGCCC
>Ga0207941_1000353_pt1 | contig 14172 bp, 7 predicted proteins | sample LakMenEpi13Sep12_FD_150695 | JGI IMG/M metagenome (GOLD analysis project Ga0207941, IMG submission 150695) | Freshwater microbial communities from Lake Mendota, WI - 13SEP2012 deep hole epilimnion (SPAdes) | ecosystem: Environmental > Aquatic > Freshwater > Lake > Epilimnion/Euphotic zone ...
GAGCCGGCCCCCCCCAAGCGGGCCCGCCCTGGCAGGAGCCGCTGGGCTCTGAGGTGGCCTTGGAGATGGTGCCGATCCCGGCTGGGGAGTTCTTGATGGGCTCCCCTGACGACGAACCATGGCGGATGGGCAATGAAGGCCCGCAGCATCGGGTGCGCTTGGCGCCCTTCTCGCTGGCCCGCACGCCAATCACTCAGGCCCAGTGGCGGCAAGTGGCGCGCTGGCAGCCGGCGCCAGGAGACCCTCCCTGGGAACGAGAATTGGATCCAGAACCTTCCTTCTTCAAGGGCGATTTGCCCGAAGATAATTGGCGCCCCGAGCACGATCGGCGGCCCGTCGAAAGTGTCAACTGGTTTGATGCACAGGAATTCTGCCGCCGCCTGAGGCAGCGCACGGGCCGCACTTACACCTTGCCCAGTGAAAGCCAGTGGGAATATGCCTGCCGAGCGGGTACAACCACGCCCTATGCCTTTGGAACCACCCTCAGCCAGCGGCAGGCGAATGTTGCCAGTTCAGGCACCACGGAAGTGGGCAGCTTTCCCGCCAACGCCTGGGGTCTGCACGATATGCATGGCAATGTGTGGGAATGGTGCCTGGATCACTGGCATCACGGTTATGAAGAACCGCCAGCGGATGGCAGTGCCTGGTTGGGCACGACGGAGCAGCAGAATCAATCTTCTACCAAGCCAGTAAAAGGGGTCATCGATGATTCCGAACCAAGGCTGCTGCGCGGCGGCTCCTGGTTCAACTTCCCCAGGAACTGCCGCTCGGCCTACCGCGACCTCATCCGGCCCGACGATGCCGGCAACGGCGTCGGTTTCCGTGTGGTCTGCCTCCCCCAAGGCCCTTCCCTTAACCCTTAATCCCTCAATCCCTCAACACTCGGCTGTTTTTAACCCTGGCTGTTGGTTTGCAGCTATTGGTGATTGGCTGTTTTGGGAAGCGCCGCAGGCGCCGGCGATTGGGAGCAGGGTCTCAGGCTCGGATCAGCTCCACCGCCAGCACCACGTCCTGGCCGGCGGGGCCAGGCCTCTGTCCATGGTGGCAATGAGCTTCAGCCTCTCGATCAGCGCGTCATCTCAAGATCAGCTGGCTGTGTTCACGAAGGCAGGGTCGCTTAAGGAGCCATTGGAGCTGATCGCGATTGAGGCTGGGCCGAAGGCACCCGAAGTGTCGCTGCGGCGGGCCCCGAGCTCCCGCGCCGTGCCGAGGATGTGGCCGGCGAAGATGTCGCGGTTCACCCTCAGATTGGGCACCTGGAAATAGGAGCCGTGGGCACAGCCGATCTCGTAGCCCCCCCAGAACTGGCGGGCACAGGTGGTGGGATCGAGCTCGAGGTACTCCCGGGTCACCGGGAAGCGGCCCCCCAGAGGCCCGCCCACCAGATCCCCCTTGGCATCGAGGTTGATCCAGGCGTCCACCAGGGCCGGATAAGGAGCCCGACGGCCGTTGGCGGGACGGTTCTCCGGCCGCAGGCGGCCCTGCACCGGTGCGATCGAGAGCGCGCTGCCTGCGGTGAACCAATTGGCGACCCGACCGGACAAGCCGCGCCTCTCCAGCTCCCGCAGGCCCTCGTAGGCCACCACCGTGCCCCAGCTGTGGGAGATCAGGTCGATGCGGGTCCCGGCAGCGAGCAGGGGGCCCACCACCCGGGTGAAGCGCTCCAGGATCCGGCGGCGCATGCCGTCGTCGAGCATGTAGACGAGGAAATCGTCGATGGCGATGGCACTGCCCCGGGCGACGGGCAGCTGATCGAGGCGACCGCTGCGGGAGGCTTCATGGCTGCGGCGGTCGTCGATCACATCGAGGATCGACTGCCGCAAGGCGTTCACCTCCTCGGCGGGCAGGCTGCGCTGGAGGCTGCGGCTGCGGTTCACAAGGTCGCTCCAGAGCACCTCCTGCCTTCCCCTCCCCAGATCGCTGGGATCGAAGCTGGCCCCCACATGGGGGGAAAGGGCCTGCCACCAGCTATTGGAATAGCCGGCGCGGTGGTTGCCGATGCCATGCACGGACACCAGCACCCTGCCGCTGGCCCGCAGGCTCCGCTTCGGCAGGGAGACGCCCTGCAGCGCCGCCATCGTGTCCAGGAACTTCATGTGGGCCCGGTAGACCATCTGCTGGGCGCTGAGGGCCTCCGCATCCGCATCCGCAGGCAGTTCGGCTGCCGGATCCCCGCAGGAGCCTGGAACCGATGGTGCACCATCGGAACCGTTGTTGGTCTCAGCGGCCTGCCCGAAGATCGGTGCATCCAGCTCCCGGCCCTCGTGCTGGGGCACCTGTTCGAACTGCCCCTGCAGCTGCTGCACCACGGCCTCGATCGCCTCCCGACTGCCGAGGCGCCCGTTGCTCCGCAGCACCTGGCAGAAGTGATAGGTGAAGGCGCCGTGGAACTCACCCTCGATCGGGGCATCGGCGGCTGTCTGGGTTTCCATGCAGGCCATCAGGCTGGTCTGGGGAACCTCGACGAGCCGCGTGGGGCGCGTGGTTCCCACCTCGCCCCGCCAGGCCCTGGCGGGGGCCTGGGGTGGCACCAGGAAACGGGTGTTGCTGATGCTGCTCTCGGGGGTCGGGTCGCTGGAGCGGCGACCCTGTAGTTCCGCAGGGTGGGCCAGCACGACACGCTCCTGCCCGTCCTCGCTCCGCACAGCGATGAAGCGGGCACTGCCGCCGGAGTGGCAGGTGTCCTTGAGGATGATCAACTGAACGGCGGGGTCGACCCCCTGGGCCAGCTCATACCATTCGTCGTCGGTGAGATAGGTGGCGGGATCGTTGAAATCCATGTCCTGCAGACAGGTGATTTCATCGCGCATATCCTGCTCTTCGCCACTCTCATCCGGTACATAAGACCCGTGCCCGGAGAAATGAAAGACCAGGGTGTCTCCTGCCTTGGCACCGCTTGTCAGCCAGTCCCATTGCGCCAAAAGCTCTGTCTTGACAACCTGCTCATCTTCCAGTGTGTGGATTTCTTCTGGTCGGAAGCCGAAGTTGCTGATCAGAAGATCGCGGATATTATGGGCATCATTCACGCAGCCCTTGAGGGGGGCAGATGCATAGCTGTTGATGCCACAGAGAACGGCTTTGCGTGTCATGGGAGGCATGGGAAGCGATGGTGGAATTTAGACATTGACGAATTCGGCTAAATATCTCAAACTTCGGCTAGTTCCTTTAAGCTAATTCGCTTAAGCTAATGTGTCCAATTTAGCCGACAGCCACCTTGATATGGTCACACCATAACCTAGGCCATGGCAGGATAAATGGCGCTTTCTCCACATTTTCTTCGTGGTTTTTCACAACTCTTTACAGGGTCCCCATCTCGATGCCTGCATCGCAATGGCTCCGATTCGTCAGGACCAAGCGCGGCGGGGGAAGATATTCAGGTAGCGACAGCTGCCTTAGGTATGGGAAGTCAGCACCGGCAGGAAGGACGAATTATAAAGATTTCCCCACAGCCCGCTATGGCGTCGTCAGCTTTCGGTAAACCGGGTTCATACTTCCTCCATGTATGGCCCTGAGTCCGACGGGCCATTCCACTCAATGAGCACGAATATGCCAAAACATGAAGAGACGAGCCTGCTGACGATTGCCCAGATCCGTAAAGGGCCCAAAGGAGAGGATCTATACCTCTTCAATGAGCGGCAGCGCATCTACTCCCTCTCCGAGCAGGCTGCCGCAACGGCCCCGGCGATGCGCTCCCTCGCAGCCGATGCGAAGGAGAACGAACCCCTCCAGGTGACCCTGGACTTGGAACGAGGCACGGTCCTGAACCTGGCGCCGCCACCGGCCACCGCCCGTACCGCTTTCGTCTCGGAACGGTCGCTGCTGGGCACACCCGACAAGGTTGTGCCGATCGAGGTCAGCAAGATCGATCCCACCAGCTTCGATGTCGTAGATCTTCAACTGAAATGGAAGGCCTTCACCCTCTGCACAAAGATCGTGCCGAGCTACGCCAAGGCAAAGGAGATATTCGATTTCTTCGCTAGTCTCTCCTGCCACCTTCCCGGCCCACCAGCCGTGCCGCCCTGCATCCCCTTCCAGTATGTGCGTGATGGCTGCTATGCCCGCGCCCACCAGATGCGGCGCCTGATCACCGACAGGTACGGCGTCTGCTGTGAAAAGGTGTTCAGCTTTGCCAACAAGAACAACGATGAGTTGGCGGTTCGCGCCGACAAATGGGGTGGTTGTTGTGTCACATGGTGGTACCACGTGGCACCCTTGCTGCGCGTGCGCGTTACGATCAATACCACCCCCAAGGTCACGTTGGTTTTGGCGATGGTGATCGACCCAGGCATGTTCAACAAGCCCGTGCTACTCAGCACCTGGCTTGCTGCTCAGGAGAACAAGGTCTGCAGCAGCCGCGCGCATGTCTCGATGTACTCGATCCAGCCAGGTACTGCCTATGCTCCGGCCAACTACGCTGCCACTGCCTTTAGCACCGATCCAACCTACGCCGCTACTGAATCTACTCTCATTGCATACAAGAATCTCATCACGTGCCCATAGCCAACCATTACCCACCCGTGCATCACGACGAAGGCCAGCTTGAACGCAGCCTCACTGTCCTCCAGCTCCGCAGGGTCGACAACGGTACTGATGTAATCTTTGCCGAGTCGGCTCGCTTCTATCATCTCCTGCTCGCCAACCCACGCTACGATCAGATCCTGCGCAGCCTCTCGGCGGGGGTTGGCCAGCCGTTCAAGGTCCGCTTCACGGCTCCGAACAGCGACGTGATCGAGGCTGTCAGTCCGGTCCCTGATTGCGGTGCTTGAGGAATGATGGAGTCGCGACGCTCAGTCCCAGGACTGAATCACGAGGTCCGTCGAACCACCCACCGCAGGTTCGGCTGGGGCAAGTTGAAGCGTGATTGAACAAGCGAGTTCATGAAGCTCTTTAAGGGCATCGAGTACGGATCGTGCTTGCTTGGGGATCTCAGCGTCGCGAGTGGAGGAAACGGCATGGAAGGAAGAAAGACTCATCATGCCCTCGACAAGGTGCAGCAGATTCTTGAGATGGCGCACTTCGCTCTCACGCTCGCTCGGAGTGGCGGCCACATGCTCGAGGGCTTCGATATAGGCCGACTTGACTCTGTTCAGCGTGTTGTTCAGGGAACGGTCTAGCAGATGCATGGTCAATAGGGCATTGGCTGGAATCACCGCATTCCAGAACGTGGGATTCTCTCTGTATTCTTGTCGCACAGCGTCCGCGCAGGCTCGTGCAGCCTCGACCTCTGCGAATGGCACCTTGATCAGCGGCTTGTCCAGGTCGCGGATGGCCAGGAGGGCTAACAAGTTCAGTTTAGGATAGCATTCATCGCCAGATTCCTTATAGTATTTGATGCTTTCCGAGAGACTCTTCGTAAACTCTTTTTCTGTCTTCGATTTCTCCTCGGTCGTGGGATTATGGATTTGAGTACCCTTGCCTTGGAGTTCCTGCGCGAAGCTCACAGCCTGGCGCTTGTAAGCCCCTCCAAGCATTGCTTTGCGATCCGAATAGCCTGAAGTCTGTAGCGTTGCAAGGATAGATGTTCTTGGCGGCGCCTTAGCGGAGTTTGGATGATCGATCATCTTGAGCAGTTGATCCAACCGATTGATTCCTGAGCGCATCCAATCTCGTCCAACCGCCATCATCTTCTCGTTGCTATCTTTCCATCCTTGCTCCCATTGGTCGAGCCCGAGTTGGGATTCGATTACGGCCAGTTGTTCAATCGCGCTGATCGGCGCACCCGCCGTGGAATCGTTATGGGAGACGAAGGGGTGGCTATCTTGGCCAACGGCTTTCAAGTACCACTCCCTGGCGTTTTCATAGCTGGCAGGACCCAGCTCGCGATAGACATCGGCGATCGAGGCGGCCACGATGGGCATGCTCAGCCAAGACTGTTGAGCACGTTGCAGCGCAGCTTGTAGCTGCTGCTCGGTGACGAGGCTGGAGCCAGAAACAGCATCCCTCTGGGTTGAGGGGACATGGAGGTTCACCTTTAATCCCTTTAACTCCTGTAAGAGCTCTTCAGGATGCACAAAGGCAGTGGGCTGCTCAGCATGATCAACGCTGCCACGATGAACAGGGTTTGGATCAAGGACGAAACTGGGATCTCCATAGGCCTGAAAGGCCCCCCACGTGGTACTTCCAGAGTATTGCTGATGCGTAGCTACCCTGGCCTGAAACACTGCTTCACCAAAGGGTCGGTTGGCCAGCAACTGACGATAGAAGGTTTCCGTAAAGAAGCGAGCAACGCCATCTTCCACCGCCCAGCCTGCAGCAAGCACAACACGCACTCCCATTCTGATCAGTTCCGTGGCGAGGCTGGCGGCCAGGCGATTGAGAGGAACCGATTCTGAATCGACTCGATCAGCACGAGCAAGATGACAACAATTCAGGAAAACTAGATCAGGTACCTGCTCCACGGAACAGATCTCAGCCGCCGTGATCAGCATTCCATCGGAGAGAACCACACCACTACGGCGGTCGCCAAACATCGTGCGTTTGTCAAAGAGACCATGGGCGGAAATATGAATAATCCGATAGGGTCTTCGGAACATCTTCTCGATAATGTCGACGGCCTGTTGATCGGCTCCAATTGATTCTTCGATGATTTCAAAGTCTGCGTCTCGAAGCAGCTTGACAACGGCACGGGCCTCTTCTTCCGCGGCGGGAAGTGGATGAAGGCTCTTGATCGGGCTCTTCTGCTGATCTAATACATCCCCAAATACCTGATCATAACCTTGTGTGGAAGGGTTGCCCACCACATAAGCGCTATAGCGGAGTGCCTGGCTCACGATGGAGCGATTGTTCGTGGATTGCAGTTGTCGCACCATGCGTTGCTTTAGGCAGATGGGGGAGTCGCCATCCCACATCATTTCCCAAGGCAGGTTGGCAGTGCGTTCATCAAGTACCAGCACCATGCGATCGGTTTGTCTAAACAGTTCCTTGAACTCGTGGGGAACGAGCAGATGAAATAATGCCCTGGCGAGATTTTCGTTGTAGGCATAATTAGAGATCGATTTCTCCACAATCGATTCCACGAGACCGGGTTGACGCTGCTGCTGGGTGGCCTCTGCTCGGGCCAGCTGTCCAAATCGGGCGAAACTGATGCTGCGGGCAATGGCCGTCTCGCGCCGTGAACCTTGGCAGGGGCTTTCAGAGTCAGTGATAACGAATCTCGGCCAATACCCGTAGCCAACGGAAGCATCCAATCGATGTCGCTGGCTGCCATCGGTGTGGAGGAAGGGATCGAACTCCACCTGCATGTCCGGGCATTGATTCTCCTTATTCAGCTGATCCTTCACTCGCTGCAGTGCCTTGACGGCCGTCATGGCAATATCCAGGTTCAACTCCACGATGTCGAGCCTGGTAACCATCACCCTGCCACCTGGATGGGCGTCCCTGAATTGACGATTGGCTGCCATCACGCCACGCACGATGCAGATGAGGGAATCCTCGATGGTGATGTTGCTGGCCGTGGTGGAATTGGTGCCGAGCAGGAGCGCGGTGAGGGGTGCCTCAATCTTCTCGGCCTTCGGTAGCTCGCCACCCCTTCGATCGAGGATCTGCAGCAGGTAGCGCAGTGCTCCCACCCGCACGGCCTCGGTTAAGGTGGAGTGCGTGAGTGAGCCCATCGGGCCCAGACCAGTCACCACAGCGCCGCGATAACTATCGCGTAGGTGTTCTTCTGCCGTCTGGTCGAGCAGCACCACCGTGGCGGTTCCCAGGGGGCCGGCATAGATGCCGAGTTGGTGTCGGGTGGTGAGCTGGGAGTTCACCAGTTGACGGTCGATCAGCGCCTCGGGGCCGGCAATCGAATCCTGTTCATAGTGGCCCACCAGCACAGGTTGCGTGACGAAGCGCAGATCCATGGCGCGGCATCTCAGCTTCAGCGTGGCAGCCTGAGCTACCTCGGCCTGTTGTGCACGATGGGCGGGCCCTCCAAGGACCGAGGCCAGCAGCTCAGCCGATGTGGGTAGGAGTACAGGCGGTATGTCACACACCTGCAGCTCTTCGGCGAAGCTCTGGGGAGCCAGCCTGGTGAGCTTGGTTGTGGACCCGATCTGGAGTAGATCACCGAGGGCGGCGAAGGCCGACGACGTGCAGGTGAGAGCACCATGCTCCACCGGAAGCAGGTAATCAGCAGCCTCGATTCCGCTCCTTGCCGAGGCCCAGGTCACCAGACCATCTCCCTGTGGCGTGCCCAGCATGTGCACCTCCCCTTCGTGCAGGGTCAGCCCGCAGGGGGTGAGCACCGCCTGGCCGTGCACGGAGATCAGGCAAGGGATCTGAGCGGACGCCGGCTTCAGAGCAGCCACCGGCATCCGATCCCAGCCCCTGCCGGCCTGCTCCAGCCGATTCGAATCGGGAGGCGGCGCCATGATGCCTTCGCGTCCGGCTGCCGCCAGGAGCTCCGCGGTCCATTGACCGGGGGATGTCCAGTCATGGGGGGCAATGGCATCCTTCATGTCAGTGCTGATCGAGGCGGGAGTGGGGCCGAAAAACGCCGCCGTAGGCAAGGTCTGCAACACTCCCGGACATTGGGCCAACTGCCCGAGGAGCCGCATCGTTGCCTCCTTCCCATGCCGGCGAAGCAGCTGGCGCGCCAGCCGCGACTTGCCCAGCAGGGTTTCCACCGTCCGGTAGGTGCCCTGATGGGGGGTGCCGAGCATGAGGACGCGCGCACCCTCCCGTGCGGTGAGATCTCGCCAGAGTTCCTTGTGTGCGGCTGCCAGAGCACGGATCAACAGACCGCCGGAACCGTGGGCTAGGAGACGTACGGGCTGATTGGATTCCTTCAGCAGATCTCCCAGAAGCGTGGCCAGGTCATCCACCACGTTTGGTGGCGGATCGGATGGACGATCGGAATCCGGCCTGGGTTCTGAGACCTCTCCGTGCACCAGGGGTTGACGCCAGTCATAGGCAAAGGGCTCAACCCGATGGGACTGGCCGAGGTGCTGCTGGAGCTCGCCGTAGAAGCGATCGATCAGCATGGCTTCCACCCTTGTGTGTTGCCAATCCCCGAGGCTGGCCAGGTCCTTCTGGGGCGTGAGGTCGGGGTCGAACCAGAGACAATGGTGCGTCGAGGCATCAAGGAGGTGGCAGCCCATCAAGTCAGGCACCACCACCACCACCGGCAGAGCGTTCGAGGCGGTGCCGACACCCCGGAACAGGCGTGAACCTCGCGCCAGTGCCAGGCTGTCCTTCGAAGGTGCAATCAGCGGGATCGGCTGAATCGCCTGAAAGGCGGAGGGAGATTGCCGGGCGGTGAGCCAGCTGTAGAAAGCTGTCCGGATTGAGGCATCGGCGAAGTAATGAAAATGATTGATGCGCGGCCCCTCAAGGAAGAGGTAGTCATAGGGGCAGGAAACAGCGATGCCGCCATACATGGAGTCGGTATCGACCACAATGTCGTTTTGCACCCCCCGGAAGGAAACCGTGTCGTGCACAAGCAGCAACAGCCGCTGCAGGATGGAATCGCCTTTGACATCGCCAGCGATCACAGCCAGCTTCGGTTTAGCCGCCGGCACGGCTGCGGCCAGAAAGGCACCGAGCGGGGAATCAGGAAGAATGGCTTCCAGGCCAGGCACGAGTCGGGGATCAGTACGAAGACGCACGATCTCCAGCACCATACGCTTCACGGCCGCGTAGATGGGATTTCCGGAAAGGATCGGCACCGCGCCGATCACGGTGAGCAGGGCGGAGAGAAAGATATCCAGGTGGGAACCCACCAAGCGAGTGCCGCGAGCTGGACTGGCCACTCTCAGGTAGCGTTCAATGTTGAGCTCCTTTTCGCGCAGCAGATTGCGAAGCTCCCCGAGCATCTGTCGCTGCTCTTCATAGGTCTCCTGCAGACTCGCGATCAACGTCTGGCGGCGATCGGGATCGACTTCGCCCTCCACGGAGGGAGTGGCACGCCAGTACTTGTTGATCAGATCAGCATCGAACCCCGCGAGGCAGAGCAGATCACCCACGAGTCCACCTGTGGAGTGGGTCACGAGGTGGACCTTGGCCTTCCTGGGCAACAGCCTGACCAGGTCGATGGCGTTCTGGATCGGGCTGACGGAAAAGGTGTGGTGCTCGAAAGCCAGTACGCGATCCCCATAGCTGGCCATTAACCCCCGCCAGTCCTTGAGAGAGGTCGTGCGGAGGTCGGCAAAACTGCCGGTGCAGCTCGAAGCGATGCCATGAATGAAAAGCAGCAGAGGCTGGGTGGCAGCCTGCTCAAGGTGTGCATCTGCAGGGGGCCAGGGGGTAGGTGAATCGTTCTCCTCGCCCTGCCAGCGGTAGAGCCCGGGAGTGATGCCGATCCTCCCTTCGATCGTGGCCATCAGGGCCTTGGTGGCGTACCAGGAGATCCCCCGTTCGCTCAAGTCCCACAGCTTCTCGCTTACGGCGGACTTCAGCTTCTGCCTTGCCCATTGCAGGGCCTTTGCCCGCGCTTCCTCGAGGATCCCATCGATGAACTCCGGGTCGACATCGAGCACGAACAGGCGCATGGCAAGGCCTGTTGGCGCCCCCCTCAGCACAGCGGTGGCATCGGAGAGTGCAGCCAGATCGAGCGTGAAAAGAGCCCCCTTCTCTCCAGAAGGATGCGCGGCCGCCAGGGAATCGGGGGAGAGCATCACGGTGGCGCCATCTTCGAGTCCGAGCACCACGACCTGCCCGGAGCGGATCTCCTCTTCCACCAGCCCCGCACCTTTCCCCAGTCCCCGCGTTGGCGGAGAGAGGGCAACGGCGCAGCGCACCTTCACCAGTCCCTCAGGGAGGAAAGAGTCTGGCTTGCTCTCTCCCCCCCTCAGGCGAGGCCCCGATGCCAGCCAATCGGGCAGAGCGGCTTCAGCGATCCTCACACCCGGCACGGCCAGTTTCAGCAAGGCCTTCGGTGGCTGGGTTTCCGGCATGACACTGGCGGGGCGGAGGGTAGGTGGAGGATCAGGGCAAGATCACTGCAGCACTTTGAACAACGTGGCGGACTTTGCAGCCATCAGCTGGGGTTTTTGGGGATAGTTTGCAGATGGCAGGTAGCTACGAATGGCTTTATGCCACTCCAAATAGGTGGCGGCTGGCCCGAGATTCTTCAAGGCTTTCAACGCATAGTAGGTGAACGCTCCATTGGGTCTTCCGGCAAATGAGGCGTCGTAGCTGAACTTGTTTGGTCCTTCTTCACAGCCTGCCATCAGGAGATCACCACCGGTTGTGATGACGCCATGCCATGGGGAAGGAGCTTTGGTGATCGCCACCTCCTCCAGTCGAGCACCATCGAATCCTCGGGGCAGCAGATCTTTCGGATACCAGGCCTCGAGCGGCAGGAAGCGCACCCTGGGAGCATCGGCATCAGGATCAGCGGGGGCATCCTTTAAAACCGTGCCGGAATGGCAGCTATCGGAGATCAAAATCACCTTCACTCCTGGTTTGCGCTTTAAGAAGAGCTGATGAATCTCATCGTCGATCAGAACATTTCCTTTGTCGATGTCGTAGGGGCAAAGGGCTTCGTCCAAGCCGTCCGGTTCGTCGCCATTTTTATCGGGAGCGTAGGTGCCATGGCCGGAAAAGGTAATGGTTACCGTGTCACCGCTTTGAGCGGTATTAACCAACTTGCCAATGGCATTCACCATGCTAATCTTCGTGGCTTGAGCATCCAAAAGCATCGAAACACTGAAGCCCCGTCCCTGAAGAACTGCGGCCCAGTCCTTGGCATCGTTGACGCAACCGGTGAGATCATGCTGTGTCCCGGGATAGTCGTTGATCCCGATACAAACTGCAGTTTTGGCCATGGCTAAGGGTGCTATGCTAAAGCTGTTGGGAACAGATCAAGCCTAGCCTGAAAGTACAGCGTGAAATACAGAGCTGTGAAGAGTTCACGAAACGCCATGGATCTTGATGAGGTATGGGCGTGCACGCCACATCGATTCGCTTCAGGCCAGCTCCTGCGATAGCAACTGCAGTTCTCTCCCCTGCCGTAACTCCCGACTGATCGTGCCCCAGTTCGCACATTTTTCGCACATTTGCAGCAGCCATCCGCCGCCGTGACGATGGCCTCGCATCCTGCACAGAAACACCCTGCCGGCACCGCCTCGATCAGCAGCTCAGCCGCGTCAGCGATCGATCCTGTGTTCACCCACCTCGAAGCGAACTGGAGGGCCTTGACCAGCGCTGCTGATATCGCCCCGCCGGAACGGCCGCCAATGCCCCATCTTCCTGAATCCCTTTAACCTGAACTCACCCATCCCGCAGGGCTCCCATGCTCACCCTGCCCCGCTCGCTCACCTTCACGCCTTCCCAGTTCGCGCAGGTGTGTGCGGCCAACCCTGAGGCGGTGCTGGAGCTTGATGCCGATGGCACCCTTATTGAGATGACCCCCACTGGCGGCAGCACAGGTGCGCGCAACAGCCGCTTGGCGGCTCAGCTCGAAAACTGGGCCGTGGCCGCCGATGTCGGCTGGATCGTGTTCGACAGCTCCACTGGCTTCCTGCTCCCCGATGGCTCGGTGCGCAGCCCCGACGCCAGCGTGGTGCGGCTGGATCGTTGGCAGGTGTTAAGCGAGGTCGAGCGGGAGGGTTTTGCGCCCCTGTGCCCGGATCTGGTGGTGGAGCTGGCCAGCCCTTCCGATGAGCCGCAGGCCCTGCGCCACAAGATGGTCGCCTACATGGCCAATGGGGCCTCACTGGGCTGGCTGCTGCTGCCGCTAAGCCGCACAGTGGAAGTGTGGACGGCTGCGGAAACAGCCAATTCTCCCCTGGTGCTCAACGATCCAAGCCGGCTGGAGGCGGGCCTGGAGTTCCCCGGCCTGGTGATTGATCCGCGCCGGATCTGGGAGATTTGAGGGCGCAGCCCCACGCCAGCGCTGGGGCAAGACGGGCAACAATGCCGTAGTGGACCTGAGGCCTCCCGGCGATGAAGCCCGCTGCTCCTGGCGATACCCAACCGCTCAGCCCCGTGCAGCCACCGTTGCGCCTGATGCGCTGGCAGGCCCGCACCCAGGTGTTCTACGAAAAGCTGGGCGACACTGCGTCGCTGACCATGGTCCGGATTCCGGCCGGCAGCTTCCAGATGGGGTCAGCGGAGCAGGAGCCAGGGCGCCATGCCAACGAGGGCCCAGTGCATAGGGTGACGCTGGCTGAATTCCTGATCGGCCAGACACCAATCACCCAGGCCCAGTGGCGTGAGGTGGCGGGCTGGAAGGAGGGGCCGGGTGAGCAGTGGGGCAGGGAGATGAAGACGGATCCCTCCCGATTCCAAAGCAAGGAATGGCCAGAGGTGAATGAGGTGCGTTTATTGCAAGGCGAGAGCAATACCGACCAGCGACCTGTGGAGCTGGTGAGTTGGGAGGATGCGATGGAATTCTGCTATCGCCTCAGCAAGCGCACCGGCCGTACTTACACCTTGCCGAGCGAAGCCCAATGGGAATACGCCTGCCGAGCCGGAACGACAACGCCCTTTTGTTTTGGAGACATGATCAGCTCGGAGCTAGCTAACTACGACGGCAACTATGCCTATGCTAATGGGTCTAAGGGGATCTGCCGAGAGCAAACTACGCCTGTAGGGATGTTCCCGGCCAATGCTTGGGGCCTGCATGACATGCACGGAAATGTGTGGGAATGGTGCTTGGATGAATGGCACAAGAGTTATGATGGAGTACCCACCGATGGCCGAGCCTGGGTGGATGCAGCGGAAGGGGAAAAGAGTAAAGAACCAGCAAAGACCAAGCTGCTGCGCGGCGGCTCCTGGAGCGACCTCCCTGGGGGCTGTCGGTCGGCTTCCCGCAACCACCACGATCCCGACTATGCCTTTTTCAGCATCGGTTTCCGTGTGGTCTGCCTCCCCCAGGGCCCTTCCCTCAACCCTTAATCCATCAATCCCTCAACACTCGGCTGTTTTTTAACCCTGTCTGTTGGTTTGCGGCCGTGAGTTTGCGGCTAGGTGGCTATCGGTTGCGGGCTGTTCCCGGATGGCGCCGTAGGCGTCTCGATTTCATGGCTCTTCATGCCTTCCCAGCATCCCCATCTTCTAGCGGCCGCTGCGCCATCAGGGTGAGGAAGGCCCGCAATCGGGCTCGGTTGGCTGGGGAGGGATCGAGCTGGACTCGGGCGGAAAGCAGTGCTGATCGATGCAGCTCAGCAAGGCTCTGCCTTTGGCGTTCAGCTGCCTCAGCCTGGCGTTCTCGCGCCTCAGCTGCTCGGTTTCGCTCTCGAT
>Ga0207941_1000355_pt1 | contig 14162 bp, 10 predicted proteins | sample LakMenEpi13Sep12_FD_150695 | JGI IMG/M metagenome (GOLD analysis project Ga0207941, IMG submission 150695) | Freshwater microbial communities from Lake Mendota, WI - 13SEP2012 deep hole epilimnion (SPAdes) | ecosystem: Environmental > Aquatic > Freshwater > Lake > Epilimnion/Euphotic zone ...
CATCATGGCGTTTGTCGATGCTAAGGGTATTGCGACATCGATCGACTTTTTCGATCGCCACCTCAAACGGTAAAAAAAGAAATTGAAACACAGAGGCACAGAGGACACAGAGCCATGTCCCTCTGTGATCTCTGTGACTCTGTGTTTCCAAGCCGCTTTTGGAATGATCCCGATCAGGTGAAAACCCAAATTCAATTTGGCGTAATCCGTGCTACCGAGTTAATTGGAGCTAGGGCAAGCGAGTTGGTTCGGCGAAGCGAAGAATGTCTTCGATCTTGCTGATGAGTCGCGGCAGATGGGTATACTCCCGCAGCGCGTGCAACAACTCGCTCGGTAGCGGACAAGGCAGCAGGTTGGACCCTGCCATGTGCTTGCTGCTCATCGATTGATGCCCTATGGCAAAGGGCACCCCTTGCGATTCACCGGGTTGATCGATGGCATAATGGAAACTCACCCCCATCTGCCCGCACTTGAGCGACTCCAATCGCATTTCGACCCGTACCGCTTGGTCTCGCTCTGGGACTTGCCGAGACCAATCCAGCGAAGCAGAGGTGGTTTGCAGGATCAACTCCCGCTGCGTGACCATATGCATGATCGAAGCGGTTTGATCCTCCAAAAAAAGTTCACGGCATTTCCCTTGCCAACTCAGAAGATCGATCGCTTGCAGATCACGATCGACCGGTGTCTGTAGACGCATCACGTAGCTTGGTCCGACTTGCGTATCGAGTTGGCTATCGTCAAGTTCACGTGTCGTGTCGGATGAGTCCAAATCGATCCGTAGCGTCATACTCCCAAAAGCCAATCGAGATCTCGATTGGCCATCGTGTCTGAAGACTTCCATCGACAGCAGCACACGGTCTTGGTCTTGGCTTTGGTCTTGGCTCTGGACATGCAAATCGACTGATATGCGGTCGCCGATGGTCGCTCCGAAGGCATCTTCAAAGCGATTGGACCAGTGGCTCACATGCAACCTTGCATCTCCGGTGCGCAACCTATCCCAGACGTCGGGCATGGCCGATCGGAGCCAAGCATCGCGGCATTCGGATTGCCAGCGAAAAAAGGTCAAGAAGTAGACATTCCCAACAATATTGGTGTCTTGAAACGTGACCCTCGGTACGGTCGTATGCGTAACTCCAACATCAGCCAACGTGGAGGAGATCGGTGTTATCATGACTTACTCACCGTAGCAAGTTCGGTATTTGCGGGGGCCAGGACCTTGGAATCCGGTCGTTGGGCATCGGAATAGGGTTTCGTAGCGGGGGTCTTGTTGGGCATACCGGTTCCTCGAGGCTCCGATGCACTATCGGTTTGCTTACTGGGAACAGACACAGCCGTTGGGCGAAACAATAAAGTGATCAGTCCACCGCGGATGATACAAACCGAAACGAGCGCCAGGAACAATCCGTAAACGATGTGATTCATTTGAAAAACGGCGTACATCAAGGCGACCGATGCCCCGAAGAGAATCTGGCGACTGAATTTGATCGGCGTGGTCGCCGGATCTGGAATCATGTACAGCGTAAACAGAATGAAGCCTGCGCTTGACATCGGAGTTAGGGGAACGTACCAGTGTTCCAAATCCCCGTTGATCCACGAGCGCGTCACGCCTTGAATTACAAACGCGGATAGCCAAGCGATGCATAGCGGCAGACGGCCTGTAGCCAACCCGTGGACAACGATCCCTGAAAACATGATACCGATGGGCAAAAACCAATGCCAAAGCCCAGTAATATTCTCGGTGAAGTGGTAGGGAGGGGCTTGGCCGACCGACGGAAACAGCAAGAGTGTGGCGAGGATCCCGAAGTTCGAGGGGTTCAAGAAGTGGGTCAAGCGGCCGTCTTGGAGACGGATTCTAAAAAGTACCTTCGAAGCGATCGAGATGACCCCCGCGAACACAAAGGGCATGATTCGGTCGTTGGGATAGAGCAACATGCCACAGGCAAAGCCGCTGATCATCGCAGGGGGTAGAAAGTTTGCAAGGTTGGCAAAGCTCCCCAAGAAGCGAGCCTGACGGCCTGTGGCTTTTGCATCGATCCACTCGAGTAACACTTGTGTGAACATTGCGGCTGTCACAGCGATCATCGGAGCGATCCAAGCTTGTTCAAAGCCCAGGAACGTGTGTCCGGCGATATTCCAAATGGTCATCAGCACCAAAAAATACCAAAGTGCGAATAATCGCAGATTGGAGCTTGCCTTTGGATAGTACTGAACCGTTGCGATCTGTTGGGAATTCGACATGGGTTAGCCTTTTTTTCCGAGTTCTAGCGTGGACCATTGTCCCGTCGGGACATCGAGTGTTTCTGTTTGCATGCGACCCGAGCGATCCCGCCATTGCAAGGTGACCGGGATGCGTGCAGGGGCTTGAGGCCCTAATCCGAAATGGATGGTCGGAGAACGTTTTCCGGAGTGGCCAGTACCGCCGTCAACAAACGCAATTCGTTTCTGACCGCCGGGTAGGTTGCCGGGTAGGTTGATCGAAGCGATGGCACCGATAGCTGGTCGTCCGAGGATATCTTTCGTCGGATGTCCTTCGTGCAAACGCACTTCGGACAATGCACTTTCCTCGGGTGGAATGATTAAATGCAGGGCGATAAACGCGTTTTGGCCCGACTTCAATCGGCTTTGATTGTGAAAAAAGATCGACGGTTCCCATTGATTCGCTGCCACGAAGTCCTGCCACCCATCCCCGTCGACATCCGCGATGGCCAGTCCTCGTGTGTTCCATGCTTCAGCCATGCCGAGCGATTTGTTGATGTCTACAAAACGACCGTCCGACCTGGATCGCACATAGAATGGATTGGGATTGTGACCGCTGAGGTCCGCAGTGGGTGGACGGAACTTGGGCCACATCGATGGATTGCTGATGAGTCGATCGTTGGTCGTCCCGAGCGCGTGCAATTCCGGCCATCGGTTGATAGTGCCTTTCACGAAACCGGTCGCCTGGATCGCTTCCATGGGTCCATCGTTATCGAAATCTGCGAATCGGCAATCCCATCCCCAACCTCCACGCACCAACCCCAAATCGCTACTCTGCTGGCGGTAGGGAGCAATGCCTTGCTCAAACTCCTGCGTCTGTCCTGTGCTGACAAAGACGAAATGCCCTTCGTGGAGTGCGAAGTCATCGGCGATATTGCTGACATAGATATCGAACAATCCATCGCCGTTAATGTCTCCAAAATCCAACCCCATACCTTTGAAGGAGTCTCGGCCTAGCACGAACGACTTGGGGGTGGTCAGATCCCTCTTGCCCTCGCACAAGGCGAATTCGGGGTGCCCGGGTCGCGAGCGATTGTGGAGCAATCGATCGGGCCCGAAATCGTGGGATATGTAGATTTCCGGAAGACCTGGGTGTTGAGTGTTGTCGGGGTCAAGGTCAACGGCTCCCATGGCCAATACCCAACCTTTGCCGCAGTGCTTTTCCAATGCTTCCGAATAATCCCGATAGGGGTTGCTTACCTCTTGTCTATCTTCCGGCGACGTCCAAAGAAATAGCTTGGCACCCCCGCCATTGCGAGCGTTGGACTTGCCTGCTTGCATCACCGTGGCCACGCCTTTTCCCTCGGTATTGAGGATATCAGCGCCATCTTGAAAAAAGTTTCCTATTAGCAAATCAAGGTGTCCATCACCATCGATGTCGGCTTGTGTACCGGCGTGGGTAAACCAACGCTTGGGACCATCGGCATCAGGAGTGACGAGTTCCTGAGGTTGGAATCGAAAGGAGACTTTTTTAGACTCCGAATCCGCATCGGTGGCCGGTTTCTGGATGAATACAACCGGCGTGCGACCCCAGTAGTAGACCAAAACATCCTGAAGACCATCCTCGTTGAAATCGCTGACCAAAGAGCCTGTTGGGGCCATGGTTCGTGGGTTGAACGCCACTCCAGTCGGGTCTAGGGTAAACGGTTCGAAACGCTCGCCGGTGTTTGCTACCGGCTGGATCAAGAGCGTATTGAGTCTCGGATCAACCAGCAATAAATCGTTGTACAGGCCGTCGCGATCTAGGTCTGCAAGCGTGGCTGCCGCTCCAGTCCCGGAGATCCAGGAACTGATGCGCTCAAGACTCGGATGGACCTCGCGGGTAGAGAGGAGAGCACGAGGAGCATGCGTTGTTGACTCAATCGGCTCGATATCGAATTGGAATCGATTGGCTAGTGTTTCGATCGTGGCTGGACTGACGTTCGGTTCTCGGGTCAGCACAAACACACCGATCACCATGAAAATCGCCACCCAGATCACGGTGCTTGGAGTGCCTAGGAATCCCAATAAGGGACCTCCGTTGTTGCGAGGGGTAGGTGGCGTTTGCGGGTTGGCGTTCATAGTAGAACTTCTTCGGTTTGGGATGGGGTTAGGCATTTTTGCAACTGCAACCGCCAGAGTTCGTAACGAGGTTGATCGCTCGTCTCCGGAGACTGCTGCACTGCGGTTCGAGCTTTGCGTGTCCACAGAGCGGCTTGTTCTGCACTCATGGAGCAAACGGTTTGACAGGCTCTCTCGGTGTTTTCATCGTGTAGCTGGGCCAGAACTCGAGCTTCGGCTCCAAACGAGATGCCCTGACGAAAACTTGGAAGATGCCTCTGGGCATAGTCCATAAGGCAAAACAATTCTTGCACGCTGTAATTTCCTGCGTAGGCGCACGCCAAACCCACCCCGCTCCAGAGGTCCTCACGTCGATCTGGATCGAAAGTCTCGATCGTCGCCGCGATGCGATCCACGTCGGTGCCGTCTACGAACCACAAGCTACGCCCTAAACCTTGGTCGAAGACTCGATTGGCATAGGGTGAGTACTGTGATCGTCGCGATGGATTGCGAATCCAGGTCGACGTATGAAAGTAGCCTTCGTGAAACCCCAGGCCGTCGAGCACCAGCCAACCGAGTATGGGATCGAAATGTTGCAGATAAGCCTCCGGGTTGCGTTTGGCCCATGGAAGGCGCGCGATGCCCCAGCCCACACCGACATGAACGATGTAAGGCTGGGATATCGAGGCCAGCGAGTAAAACCGCTCCCAGCGGTGCCTGGAGAAGACCGAAGTCGCATCGAGCAACCAAATGGCCATCGCAGCACCTTCGTAAGAAAAACCGCGTAGCCTAGCAGGAAACTTTTCGAGTTCACCAACAAGTTCCCTGGCATTGTGGTCCTTTAAGGCGCAATGGTAGCCGTCGAGGAATGCGAGTCCTACGTTTTCCAACTGCACCTTGGCTGCAGGATTTTTGGGCTCAATCCGGCGTCGCACAAGTCGCACTTCATCGGTTGAAACGCTCAAGGCGCGAGACTTGATGCGTTTCCATAAAGAGTTCGTGGACATGAGAACCTGCCTAGTAAAGCGTTAAGTCCCCCCCGACACCCGAGGAGTAATCAGACGGATAGCGTCCGGTTGCCTCTACGAAATCTTCGCAAGATAGGCATGACCATCAAACCGCCAAACAACACCATGCTGGTAGGTTCGGGAGTTACGGTGTGACTATGCGACGCTAGTGGATCGAGTTGGGCCGCTAGGACGTTGGAATTGGTTCCATCAAGATTGACAACATAAAAGTTGATACGACTTGTGTTTACTACCGGCAGTGGGAAGCCAAACTCTCCTAGCTTAGGATCGTTTACATCCACCCATCCGAGTGTTTTATAAACGTCGCCTATCGGAGGGAATCCGCTGAACGTAGGGTTTGCCATACGTAGAGATTGATCGTAATTCCGAAGAACCTCTCCATCTTCAACCAACCCGTCGGAATCAACATCAACCCAAATGTCGAGAAACAAGTCAAAGACGCTATTGGCAGGAAAGACATCCAACTGACCATTCAGTGGTCCGGCGTTCTCCGCGACTTGGCCTGGCGAACGTCCCAGCCCTGGGCGAAAGCCGGTGCCCTGACCGACCTTGAACTGCACTGGAGTTCCAAAGAAAGGCCCGCCGGTAACGACGCTGCCGGCTAAGTGCATCGATTGAAACTCGGTGTTAACCGTGTCGGTCCCGAAGAATCCAGGGGTCGCATCGACTTCCCGGCGTACGGTCGTTGAAGTGCCGGGGAAGTCACTTCCTTCAGCGCTGAAAAGTACCTCTTGGGGCAGCCCAGAGTACCCTGGCTGGAGATACAAGCTAACCTTAAAACTTGAGGAGAACGTGTCGGTAGCAAATGGTGGCGTCATCACTGCCGCTTCACTTTGACTACATGGTAAAGACAGCATCCCCCCGCATACCAATGCGCCAATTCCAAAGACCCTAAGAAATTTTCTTAGCATTTTTTAAACCCTTCCAACTCAAAAAATACAACTCTGTTCTAGGGGATCTCGACGATTGCTTTTTTGGTTATTAAACAGTTCATCTGGTTCTATAACTGTAGGGCAATCGGCCGCTCCCTTGATCTGGCCAAGTCTCACTCACGGTCTTAAGCGAATCAACCCCCGCGTTTGGCGAAAGCGATGTTGGGAATCGCTTCGGCGATGAGGCTCAGTCTTACGTATCCCAGTATTTAAACGCCTTTAACCCATTTGCAGAGCATTTTCGATCCATTGAAGAATGGTGAAAAGTACCATATGCAATGGCGGAAAACACTACGTCGAAATAGCGGCTAGAGTTAATCCATCCCCCATAGAAATTCCGGATGGACCACTAGGTCTGTCTCCTGAACAACAGAGCACGTCACTCCGTGATCTCTGTGACTCTGTGTTTCCAATCGGCTTTCTAAAGCCGTATTTCCAAGTCGCTTTTGGAATATTCCCGATCAGGTAAAAACTCCAAATTCAACTCGGCCTAAACACGATCCGACGGATTCAAGGCGAGTCGTTCGAGGAGTTGTCGACGGCAGCAAGGAACCGATCGATCAAACCGCTAGGTGCTTTGACGACATGCTCTGGACCGGGAAACCGTCCGTTTTTTACATCGGCAATGTAGTCTCGAAAACCTCCGACACGCTCTGCCTGAATCGCTTGTTCCATAGCGAAAAGATTGCGATATTGCTTGGTATGGCGTGGATAAGGAGGAGCGTGATTCCCCAAGATGTCCTCGGCGAACATGAATTGAATATCGCCACCGCTCCCAGCCCCAATCGACGAGGTCACCAACCGAGTGCGACTGGAGATTTGCTTCAGTAACTCAGCCGGGACGACTTCAACCTCGACGGCCCAGGCTCCTGCTTCTTCGAACGCCTGAATCTGTTGGAATACCGACAACGCCTCCTCGATGGTCTTTCCGACCGCTCTGAGGCCCCCGGTCCACGTGCTCAAGCGGGGCACGAGACCCGCATGAGCTTCGACAGGGATCCCCGCATTTGCACAAGCCCGTATAAATTCAGGGCCCCATTGGCACATGATCCCATCGGCCCCTATCTCCATGGCATCGTAGCCGGCGCGGACCGCTTCGGCTGCCGTGGCGATCTTGGTCAACCCGATACAAAACGTCATGAATGTATGGGGTGCTGCGTTGCGGATCGCAATCGCACCGGCCGGGTTCGCTGGATCGAACTTCACTTTCATCAAATCGATTCCGGCCTCTTGGGCCGCGATCGCTTCGCTGGTCGTAAAGGGCATGGTCTCGGTCAGTACGGTTTTGCCTTTCAAGTCTCTCAGGTGCTTGATGGTGTAGTTTCGAGTCGCGTAGACACCGCCGAGTGTCATGGTTCGGTGCAACCCTCGCTTGTCGGCGTCTCTCGGAGGCAATGGATTCGAAGGTACAGGATCAGATTTCATCGTTTGTTTCTCTGTTCGTCAGATCGGTTTTTGCGCGTTGCGTGGGTTGAACTACAACCAAGAGGTCGCGTGCGTCAAACGATCTTGGCTCGATGCATGGCGCTTGCACAAAATTCAATATGCTCGTCGAGTTCCACGCCAAAGGCTTCGGCACCTCGGGTGATGTCCTCGCGATGAACCGCCGCTGCAAAACTCAGATTCTTGAGCTTCTTTTTTACGCTCGCTGCGGTTAGCCCCTCGAGCCTCTGGGGTCGAACCATCGCACAAGCGGTCAAGAAGCCGCACAGCTCATCGCAGGCGTAAAGACCGTGCTCCAATCGCGTTTGACGCGGGTATCGGTCGCTCAAGTAATCCGCATGGGACAAAATCGCTCGTACGACCTCTTCGGAATACCCTCGCTCCCGCAAAATCTCGCTCCCTTGCAGTGGATGATCGGGCGCATCGGGCCAGCGTTCGTAATCGAAGTCGTGCAGCAATCCCACGGTACCCCATAGCTCGATGTCTTGGCCAAAACGCTCTGCGTAGGCTCGCATGGCCGCCTCGACGGCCAACATGTGCCGCTTGAGGCTATCGCTAGTGACGAATTCATCGACAAGTTGCAGGTTCGCAGTCCGATCCAACATAGCTGAAAGCTTCCGTGTGTTTCATATCCTCGATGCTCGGGGCTAGGAGAACCTAGCCTAGGTGGAGAGAATATCATAACGTGGCATCCCTAGCTGCGAATCAACGCAACTCGATGCTCACCTGCCCCAACTTGCCGTTGAAGGCGTTTTTGCGGCCTTCGCCGTAACCTTCATCGACCGGAGTGCCGGTATCGATCCCGGTGTCTGCCGTATCGTCGAGCGAAAAGACGTTCGGATGCGTCTTGCCTATCGGACCTTGGCCTACCTGCTTTCCGTCGATAAAGAGGGTCGCCACACCACCCGCACCTCGGCCTCCAACACCGGTCTTCGGGTCGTAATCGAAGGCCACTTTAACGGTGTGCTTGCCGTCGCTCATGGCTTCTTTGCCATCGACGCGGAAGACTTCCAATCCCAGGAAATTGTAGGTGTACATCGGTCGGCCATGATCGACCCAGAATGCCCAACCGCCGAATCGGCCTCCTTGGGCCAACAGGACTCCGTGGTTCTTGTCCCCTTGGACCTCAACTTCGGCTTGCATGTCGAGCGACGTATTTTTGACGTTGATGAAGGCATTTTCGGCCATGTAAACCATACCTGGGTAAACGGTCAGTTTGGTTCTGCCGTCCATCAGATCGGGACGACCTGCGACCTTGGGGTCGAACCGCTCGATGGTTCGATCGTCGATCGGTAGCACCTTGTGCTCAATCGCTTCCTTAGTGAATAGGGCCTGCAATTCCTTGAGTTTCTCGGGATTCGCAGCCGCGAGATTCTTGCTCATGCTGAAGTCCTCGTCGACGTGGTAGAGTTCCCAAGAATCGTCGGTTAGCGGATGGCGAGGTTGAGCCTCCCAAGGGGCTTTGTGGACCGTCCCTGCAAACCAGCCATCGTGGTAGACGGCACGATTCCCAGCGATCTCAAAGTATTGCGTTTTGCGGCGATCGGCGGCCTCTGGTGCATTGAAGCTGTAAGCCATGCTGACACCTTCGATCGCCCGCTGCTTGACTCCGTTGACTTCCCTAGGGGCTGGAATCTTGGCGGCCTCGAAAACCGTCGGCGCGATATCGACGACGTGGTGGAATTGGTCTCGAACCTGACCCTTGGACTTGATCCCTGCAGGCCAATGGTAAACGACCCCGTTTCGAGTCCCACCAAAGTTGCTTGCTACCTGCTTGGTCCATGTAAAAGGGGTGTTTCCAGCGACGGCCCAACCTGCGGCGAAGTGGTTGAAGCATTCAGGACCACCCCACTGATCGATCTTACCGAGCATAAACTGAGTCGATTCGGCAACGCCATTGAAATAAGTCATTTCGTTGAACATCCCGAGCATCCCACCTTCGGCGCTGGCTCCGTTGTCTCCGACCACATACATGATCAGCGTGTTGTCCAACTCACCCATGTCGGCAATGCTTTGAACCAAGCGGCCCACTTCGTGGTCGGTGTGCGAAGCGAATCCGGCGAAGACCTCCATCTGCCTTGCGAACAATCGCTTTTCATCGGCATTGAGATCCTTCCAGTCCCTGATCGCCTCGGGCTTGGGTGCCAATTTCGTCCCCTTGGGAACCACACCAAGCTCGATTTGTCGCGCCAGGGTCTGCTCGCGCAGCACATCCCATCCCATGTCAAACTTGCCCTTGTACTTCTCGATCCAGTCTTTCGGTGCGTGATGCGGTGCGTGAGTCGCACCGGTGGCAAAGTACATGAAGAAAGGCTTTTGCGGGGTCAGAGACTGCTGCGCTCGCATCCAAGCGATCGCCTGGGTCGTCATGTCGGTCGTGAAGTGGTAGTCCTCTTGCTCCTCAGGCTTGCGCATCGGTGTCGTGCCACGGACGATCATCGGATCCCACTGGTTGGTCTCTCCGCCGATGAAGCCGTAGAACTCGTCAAAGCCCGATCGGGTTGGCCAGCGGTCGAAGGGACCGCTTTGGCTAACTTCCCAAGGTGGAGTCTCGTGGTACTTGCCCCAGGCAGAGGTCGAATAGCCGTTCATGCGAAGAACTTCGGCCATCGGCGTGATGCTCTGAGGCCTTATCCCTGTGTTGCCAGGAAATGCGGTGGCCACTTCCATGATCGCACCGGCATTGTTGCTGTGGTGGTTGTACCCGGTGAGCAACGCAGTCCTCGTGGGGCTACAAAGGGCAGTGGTATGAAAGCGGTTGTACTTCAAACCGTTGTTGGCGAGTTTCTCCAGATTCGGCATCAAGCACGGACCACCAAAGGCGCTCGAATGCCCAAATCCGATGTCGTCGATCAAGACCACCACGACGTTAGGTGCTCCTTCTGGAGCTTTCACGTCCCACCTTGTCGGGGCCTTTGCATTCCTTGCATCGAGCTCGGTATAGACAGGAGAGGCCGGCTCGCGGATCGGCAGGACGCTCCGGTCCACCGATTGTGCTTGGACTCCATCCATCGTAAGCGATGCGACCGAGACGCCTGTAAAAACCCCTGTCGCCATGAACAAAGTGATTCGATGCAACATGATTTGCTCTAACTGCTTTTCGTGGTCTACTTTTCGTACTGATGGACTTCGTAGGTCTTGCAACCTGACCGAGCTTCTATTGTAACCCGAAACATGCCAAGCAAACGAACCACGACTTGAAACGAGTGGTTTTACGCAATATGTCGGTTCGTCCATCGATAGGTGCTACCCCCCGTGAGCCGCTTGGGCGCAAGCCGCGGGCGATGGCCATAGCCCCCCCACCGAATGGATCGTGCAGCCCAGCGGGAATCGCTGACCTGCTGGGACCCAAACGCAGCGTCCTGGGGGGCTTGGTTAAGTTCCTCGCCGTTGGCTGCGGGTTAAACGAAATTGCGCCTTCGGCGAACTCAAGTGGCACATAAGACAAAACCCGGGGACGGTCCCCGCGTTTTTTCCATTCAAAATTGATTGATCCGCACCAGGAGCTTCTTTCCTGGTTCTTAAACTTGGCGACCTTCGCGTCTTTGCGGTGAACTTGGGACGCCTATCAGAGACAAAAACCCCAGGGACAGTCCCCAGGTTTTTGTGAGCCGCTTGGGCGCAAGCCGCGGGCGATTGCCATAGCCCCCCCACCGAATGGATCGTGCAGCCCAGCGGGAATCGCTGACCTGCTAGGGCCCAAACGCAGCTTCCTGGGGCTTGGTTAAATCGCCCAACCGCTTGCGCTGGTTGGCTCACGGCGTTGCTGAACTAAACCCGGGGACGGTCCCCGCGTTTTAGTGAGCACTAATCCCGTGAGCCGCTTAGGCGCAAGCCGCGGGCGATTGCTATAGGCCCCGCACCGATTCAATTGTGCTGTCCTGCGGGAATCGCTGAACTGCTGGGGCCCAGACTTCGAGTACCATTTCATTGAGTAAACTTTTTGGGTACAGTCGACCGTGTAAATGTGTCATCCGCCGCGCCATGCGATTCGAGCATCGGGTTGATGGCATCAAGCGGCCCACAAGAAATGAGGAAGTTTCCCATGCGCTATTCCACTGTTTTCAAGTTTGCAATCGCCCTGTTGGGACTCGCCGTTTGTGGCACATGCACCCGAGCCGACGATTGGCCCGGGTTCCTCGGGAAAAATAGAAATGGCATCTCCGCCGAGACATCCTTGATCGATGCGTTCCCAGCCTCAGGCCCGGTGGTCCGCTGGCGAGTTGCCGGCGGGGTCGGCATGTCGGCCGTGGTCGTACAAGGCGACTATGCGTTGACGACCTGGAATGCCGACGGCCAACAATGGCTTGTGGCTCTCGATACGTCCAATGGCAGCTTGAAGTGGAGAACCCCAATGGGGGCAGCTTACAAGAACCCCATGGGAGACGGACCGCGCGCCACACCGACCATCGCCGCAGACCGTGCTTATGCTTACTCCGGCGAAGGAATTCTCATCGCAGTCGATCTAGCATCGGGTCGGCCCTTGTGGCGTAAAGACGTGGTCCAAGAGCTCTCGGCCAAGCCGTCCGAGTATGGCATGTCCTGTTCACCCCTGGTGATCGACGATCGGGTGATCGTGCATGCGGGTGCCGACGATGCTGCCGTCGTCGCGTTTGCGACCTCGGATAGCAAGCTGCTTTGGAAAACCGGAACTGGGCATGCAGGTTACTCCTCGCCGGTGCTTATGGACATCGCGGGCACCCAACAAGTCGTCGCCTTCAGCGGCACGGCCCTCCTGGGGATCGACCCGGACAGCGGCAAAAATCTTTGGAGCTATCCGTTTGAAACCGATTACGGTTGCAACACAGCAAGTCCCGTAGCGATCGACGGTGGTGTTTTTATTTCTTCGGGCGAGAACCACGGCTCGGTCCTCCTCGATGTGAAAAAACTCAACGGGACTTACGCCGTTTCCGAACGCTGGAAATCGTTGGATTCCAAAAGTGTGATGCGCAACGAATGGCAAACATCGATCGTTATCGGCGAACATCTCTATGGCTTTGACAACGTTGGGGCGGCTGGTCCTGTGAGTCATTTCTCCTGCATTGAAGCCAAGTCGGGAAAACCAGTTTGGCAGAAGTCGCGGTTTGGCAAAGGGAACTTGGTCTATGCCGATGGCAAGTTCTGGTTGACGACCATCGAGGGAGATTTGGTGATTGCCAAGGCCGATACCGATGGGTTCCAAGAACTCAGTCGGGCAACGCTGGTTGAGAAAAACCGACAGACCCTCTCGATCGCGAACGGTTGTGGTTACCTGCGTGATGACAGCGAGGTCGTGTGCATTGAGCTTGCGACGCCGAAGATCGACTTGGCCTTTGAGGGAGAAACGATCGATTCGTGGCACGGCTTCAAACGCCATAAATTCTCTTACGATGGCCAAGAAGCTTGGGTCGTCGAACCGAAAAGTCCGCGAGCCGATGGTCGATTCTCCTGGTGCATGATGTTTCCGGATGCGTTCACCCAGCAATGTGCAGCGCCGATGCTCGTGGGCCGCGGCTACTACCACGTGTATCTATCGGTTGGGAATAGTTTCGGCGCACCCAAAGCCATCGAGAAGCTCGATGCATTTCACAAGATGCTCGTACGGCGCGGATTGCATCCCCAAGCCGTACTCATAGGGATCAGCCGTGGCGGGCTCTATGCGCATCGCTACGCAGCGACGTATCCGGAACGCGTCAGCGTGATCTATGACGATGCGGCCGTACTGGACTACCAAAGTTGGCCCGGCGGCAAAGGCAAAGGAAAGGGGAGCCCTGGCGACTGGCAAGAGCTCCGAAAATGGTACGGGTTCGAGTCCGACGAGCAGGCCGCGGACTACCCTCATACACCTTTGAAGACACTCGGCGTATTGGCCAAGCACCAGATAGCGATCGTTTCGGTTGTCGGGGACATCGACGAGGTCGTGCCAGTCGACGAGAACACCGCGTTGGCCGAGAAGATCTACAAAGAGCTCGCTGGGGTCATTGAGGTCATCCACAAACCAGGAGTAGGCCATCATCCGCATGGACTCGACGACCCCACCCCTGTGGTGGAATTCATCGAGAAGTACACGATGCAAAAGTAGCGTCTGATCCGTCCGATCCGTCCCCGGGCTTTGGCGGGGGAGCAGCGGCAATCACTAATCCCGTGAGCCGCTTAGGCGCAAGCCGCGGGCGATTGCCATAGTCCCCGCACCGAATGGATCGTGCTGCCCAGCGGGAATCGCTGACCTGCTGGTACCCAGACGCAGCTTCCTAGGGTGCTTGGTTAAGTTCCTCGCCGTTGGCTGCGGGTTAAACGAAATTGCGCCTTCGGCGAACTCAAGTGGCACATAAGACAAAAACCCTGGGGACAGTCCCCGGGTTTTCGTGAGCCGCTTAGGCGCAAGCCGCGGGCGATGGCTATAGTCCCCGCACCGAATGGATCGTGCTGCCCAGCGGGAATCGCTGACCTGCTGGTACCCAGACGCAGCTTCCTAGGGTGCTTG
>Ga0207941_1000357_pt1 | contig 14102 bp, 16 predicted proteins | sample LakMenEpi13Sep12_FD_150695 | JGI IMG/M metagenome (GOLD analysis project Ga0207941, IMG submission 150695) | Freshwater microbial communities from Lake Mendota, WI - 13SEP2012 deep hole epilimnion (SPAdes) | ecosystem: Environmental > Aquatic > Freshwater > Lake > Epilimnion/Euphotic zone ...
CCAGTTGCGTGAAGGCCTATGCCCAGATTGCTTCCAATCGGCCCGGCATCGATGTTCCTCCGGAAGCCATGGCAGCCCTTGAGGCCGCGTTGCATGACGATTCCCCCGTGGTGGCGATCACCGCTGTGATGGCCCTCGGCCAGGTCGGCAGGCAGGCGCTGCCGCTCTTGCTCCAGGTGTGCCGAGGCAAGAACGAGGCGCAGGCCGTGGCAGCGGTGACTGCCCTGGCTGGCATCGATCATCCGGATGTGGCCGCTTGTTTCCTTGAGTTGTCCACCGCCGAGAACACCGATCCCTATGTGCTCGAAACGGTGATTGCGTCGATGGCCAGGCTGGAGGAGCTACGGATGCGGCAGCCATTGGCCTAAACAAGGGGCCATCAGTCTGCTGTTCAGGCAGGCCTCAGAGGTCGTCGACGGCTCGTTGATGTTTGCGTAGCTGCTGAAGTGAGACCTGCAGCACAGGCTTGACCTGGTCGCTGGCTTCTGCTGCCAGGGCAACCTCTAGCTCGGTGATGGCATCCATGGCTCGCAGCTTCATCAACGAAAGGGCGGCATTCTTGCGCACCTGATCCGAACGGTCTCTTAGCAAGGGCTGCAGGAGCGGTGAGGCCCAGATCGGATCATGCAGCTTCCCCAGCAGGGTGGCGGCTTCTGCGCGCACCGGTTCAGCCGGATCGGCGAGAGCCTCGATCACCAGCACCCGGGCCTCGTCGTCGTCCAGGCTCTGAATCTGCTCACCCAGGGCGGCAATCGCCGCCGTACGCACTTCGGTGTCGGCAGAACGGGCTGCTCGGCGCAGTGCTTCTGGCGCCCTGGCACCGACGAAGGCCAGTCCCCAGCTGGCCAGTCCCAGGTGCATGGTGGTGCTCTCGGCATTGGAGAGAACAGCGATCAGAGCCTCCACGGCGCACTCACCGGTGGCTGCCATGGCACCCACGGCAGACCCTTGCACCACCGGATCCGGATCATTCAGAAGAGCAGCCAGGAGATCTGGGAGTGCAACGGGGTCACCGATCAAAGTGAGGGTTTTGGCGGCGGCACGGCGGACGGTCACATTGGCGTGGCTTCTAAGGGCCTGGCACAAAGCCGGAACGGCTGCGGGACCAACGGCACCCAGACTCTCGGCGAAGGTGAGCCGCATCAGGCCGCGTGGATCGCCGAGGCCCGCCACCATCTTCTCGATCAATTCTTGATCCCCGGCGGGGCGATCCCCGGAGCGCAACTGCTGCTTCAGCTCCGAAGCCAAAAGCGCTGCTTCCTCTTCACTGAGGGAGATGGCGGCAGATGCCGGCGGCAGTGGCGGAGTCTCGTGGATCAAGGCGGTGTGGCAGTCCAGGGCCCATTCTTGACGCAGAGCCAGACGGCACCCGGCTGGTGTGTCTGCTCTTAACATAAGCCCGATTGAAGCAAAGCAATGACCACCTTCTTGATCTCCCACAACCTGCAGGTGGCGAGTGAATGTTGCCCCCCCTTGGATGGGCTGCAATTGGCGGCAGGGTTGAAACGATTCTGTCCAACGGTCACCTCGGCGGAAGCTTTGTCCCACCCGCACTGGCGTCTCAGGATGGAGAGCCCGCTTGATGCCCCGCGTTTTGCTGAGGAACTGGTGGCAGGATGGGCATCACTGCGTAGCGACGATGGCCATGGGGTCGACCATGGGATTCTTGCGTTAGGAGGACGCAAGGACACACCGGCAGCCAGCTCTTCACCACTCGGTCTCGGCGCCTGGGGGGTCGACGTCGTTGAAACTCCTGATCCAGTTGCTTTTCTGGAGAGTATTCAATGGGAACAGCTGAAAGCTGGCCGTCCAGCCGATGGCGTCTTTGAAGTGCTCCACATGCCGCAGTAGTGGAACGGCTTTAGGTCCGCTTGCTCTGGGAGGGTGGCTCGGTCGTGCGTTGGCTTATGCGCTTAGTTTTTTGGTTGACTAGGTTCCGGCCGATCAGCGTCAGGGGAGGGCAGTGCCTCAAAACTCTGTTTCGCTGATGTTAGCTGGGGGGGCACCAACATCAGCCCGGGCGGGAATCATGTCAGTCACATCGGCAACCCTCATTCCCTGATGATGAAGCCCATGCATCACGACACTCAGGGTTTGTAGTGGCACTCGAATGGTTCTGCAAGCGACGTGCCCACCTTCCAAGGATCCGACCACGCTCACATAAAATATCTGATTCGCAAGGATGCCCACGCTTGTGCAACTATCTTACTTGGATTGTTGCTTCAGCTTATTGGGCTCACCAATCGCAACACATACTGACACCTCCCATGCGCTCCCGTGATCGGTGGCGCATGGGATAATGAGCGATGTAATCAAGGATGAACGAACCAGTGAGTACAAGCCGCTTTAATAACATCCATCCGGGCCTTGATCAGGAAGAGTCTTTGCGCATTCTTTCTTTACCAGTGACCGAATTGGAGTCAAGCAGTGATCGCTACATGGCGGCGGCCCAATTGCTCAATTTTCCAGGCAGGCAATCGGAACAGGCCTTGCTTCATCTGCTCGCAGAGGGAGACAAAACGCAAGCAACTCAACTCGCCAAACGCAAAGCCGTGGAGGTGCTGGCACGGCTTGGTTGCAGAGATGCGATCCAGAGCATTGGCAAGTGCTTGAACAGCGACGATCATTATTTGGTAGAGAATGCAGCTTGGGCCTTACACCAGTTGGGCTGCCAGGATCAAGGTTTCATCAACCAGATGGTGGCCTTATTGGCAGACCGCTGTCAGAATCGTCGTGTGCTGATTCAGAGTTTGGCCGGCCTAAGGGTCATGCAAGCACTTCCTGAGATCAGCGCTCTCCAGAATGATGATAAGCCTGGTATCCGTGGTGCAGCAATCGCCGCTGTGGCCACTCTATCTGGTTCAAAAGATCGGATCGTGATCCTTGGCGAGCAACTGTTTCTGCCAAATCAGATGGACCGGCAGTCGGCTATTCAGGATGTGATTGATGCTGGCGCAATAGAGCTGCTTGAGGAGATTGTGCGCACACCTGTTTCGCCGGTGTTTCGGATGCGGGCGGTGCGTCTGCTCTGGCCCGAGGCGCAGCCGCTATGCAACGGTCTATCGCTCTTGGAAACACTAGATTCGCTGCTATTGGACAGCCCTGAGCGTCTTCAGCTTGTCCACAGCTATGGCGAAAAGCAAGAGAATATGTTTTTGATTAATGAGTTTTTTGGTACGGATTTCAGTCGCTGCTATCTTGCGCTTCAAACACTTGCCTGCGAACCGGGCGACCACTTGTGGCCTCTGCTCGAGCAGCGTTGGCTGGAAGAGGCCCACAATGACTATGGAGCTCACTATTTCTTTATTCGCCTGTTTGCCATGATAGCTGACTGGGGGGCTGAAAAGGCTAAGGTGGAAAGTTATTGCGAAGATGCCATCTTCAACCGCCGACCGCAGTTTACCAAGTCACGTCCCGCGGCCATTCTGGCCCTATTAAGTCTTCAGCCCGAACGATTAAATTCTTCTCTGACTCAACTGCTGGACCCTGAGCTGGAGTCAAACTGGGAATGCCGCTATGCGTCGTGGATGGCGGTTGCCCAGATGATCACAATGGGACTGTCCATCGGCACTCAACTCGGTCACTTGCTCATCAAGACTAATGATCCGCACGCTTTTGTCGAGAGCAAGAAACGGCAGGTGGGTGGCTTACTCACTAATTTCTGAAAATCGTGTCTTTGTGCTTCCATTGCTTGCCCAATAGCTCACGAAAGCCTGACCGGCAGGTCTTGGAACCTTAGCCACAGCACGTAGTATCTTAAAAGTACGCTTTGGTCCCATTGGCCAATTACCTACTTCTTGTATTGAGGTGATCTCACCCCCTAACGAAAGCAGACAGTGTTCGAAGCGCTCGATCAGAGATTGATCAACTGTCTCAAAGATAAAGTCAGTGCCGCGGCAGATTAGATGCTGTGATCGAATCCAACTTTCCAGCTGATGCTGTGGACTCTTTGTACCCATCTTCCTTAGCTGATCTTGCGATTATTCTGGAGCCAGGCTTCATCGAGATGGTCGCCATAGCGATGGGATCGGCTAAAGTGTAGTGGTCCATTCTCAGATCCCCAGAGATAGGTGTGTGTACTAGGGTCAAAGCCGCGATCTCGGCTCACCCAGTGATCCTCGTCAAACTCTATTTCGCTAACCAGATAGGTCAGTCGACCATCGCGGGGAATCATGCACTTGCAACCCGGCTCTACTTCACCCCTGAAAGATCCATCTTCTTTCTGGCGAAAGACCATCGCGCACCCTGGACGGGGCAGCAGATCATCTACAACGATCCCAGACAGGAGTTCGGGGCGAGATCCTGCTCCGGCTGTGCGAATTCCGTTACGAAGACCGAAGTTGAGCATCAGAAGATGGTCGTCTGCATTGATTAGCTGATGCACTCCCTGACGGTATGGACGCCAAGGATCATAATCATAACTCTGCTCAGAGTAAAACCAAGGGCCACGAAAAGTCTCCCATGGAAAGGGACGAAAGAAAATGTTGATATGAGCGAACTTGGATGGCTCTGCCTTTGCCTGTTGATGGTTGCTGAAACAGCCAGAAATGGTCTGAGCGAAATGTAGTATGGATGCAGAATCCATGGCTCAAGCCTCTATTCTTCTAATTTCCGAGCTGAAGGAAGTCTGCAATATGCCTGATCCCTCTGATGTACGAAGAACGGATGATCGGCAACGCACGTGCTCAGAAAGAAACCAGATGCGTTCCTCTGCAATTGATTGGCTATAGACAGTCTTGAGGATAAATGTGCCGTCATCAAGAAAGCTATAGGATGAGACTGCAGACTCCGATTCTGCGTAGCCTTTGCTCCGCAGCAGTTGTCCCGTTCGTTCGGTTTCTGGAATGGGAATCAGGATGCAGGTGCCTTGAGAAACTGCCGTGGCATCATCGGGTTCCCAGTCTGACTCTGCCTGCCAAGTCATCTGAAAAGGGCTGGAAATCGTGCCAGGCAGAATAGACTGCAATGCTAGATAATCCACAACTTCTTTGTTGTTGATTCCTAGGCGTTCAATCTTGATAGTACTGATTACATCCTCAAACTGTCTAAAGGCCAGAGCGTGGGCTGAACGCATGGACCGCCATTGCCCCTCTGAACGGGCAACGAACTGTTCAATGCTCATAGGCCAATTGCGGGAGTGTGGCGTGCCTATCAGATTCTGGGCGGGCGGCCTGCACCATGTGGACCAGGCTGTGGATCATTAGATCCCTTGCCGCAGAAGAACTGGCCTTGGTCACTCTGGATGGGACCTGTGTGAACTGAGACTGGGATTGCATTTCGGGTTAGGGAGATCAGGATATGGTGAGAAGAACTAGGCTGTTTCTTTCTAGGTCAAAGTGCCTTGCCTGTCCCACCATAAACCAGGTTAGGAGTCCAAAAAGCGGCGATCAACCATTTGTCACCGAAAGAATTGTGCCGCCGCGACGTTGCACACTCTGTAGCGTTGCGGTGAGGCTGCTGAAGGGGACAACGGACACTTGAACAGCTCGGCGGTTCACTCCGGTTGGCGTCAATGTGCTCCAGCTGATGCGATAGCGACGCTGATTGCGGCTAGAACTTGCCCCCCGGTTACTACGAGCAGCAGAGGCCGGTGCCGAACCCGTTGCAAGGCTTGCTTTCAGGATCGGTCGTGTACCCCCATCAAAGGCAGCGAAATCACCTCTTAGATTCAGGGAACGCACATAGGTGATATTGCTTTCTCCAGTGGTCGTAACGGTGGTGCGCCAGTGAGGAACGCTGTCGAAACCGAAGGCATTCACGTACTCAGCGGAATAGACATAGCTGTCGATTTCGGCTTGATACCCTTCCGCTGCCAGTCGCTGAACATGCTCGCTCAGTTCTGCCTGGTTGCGCGGAGCTCGGCCAAGCAGGTGTTTGAAGTTGAGTTCAACGAAACGATAGGGTCCATTCTTTTCGAGAAACAGTCTGCGATAGGTGTCTGAGCAAGCAAGGGCGGAAATCAGTCCCTGAACTGTGAGATCACCTTGGAGGAAAAGACTTTCAGCTGTCGCAACCAGCTGTTCTTCCATCAAGTGTGCATTGCCAAACACTTGCCGGTAGGCAGCTCGCAGGATGTCCTGCGCATGGGCTTGGTCTTGCGCTGATGACGTGGTGAGTGTGAGGGTCATTGCGATGAAGAAAACAGCAAAGGGAGAAACGAGTGTTTAAATAAAAGCAGCGAGAATAGCCAGGCTTAGGCAACTTCAGTGATTGAAATGATGCGTCCGCCACGGCGGTGGATGTAGGCCAATTGAGTGGTCATGTCCTTACCAGAGACTAGGTAGCTGGCGTTGGGTGTGCGCTGGCGGCCGCCTGCGGGTTGCGCCTGGACGGAAATCCGATACCGTTTTGTTGTGGGGTCAACCGAGCCGCTGAAGGCGGAGCGGCGGTTTAGGCGTACCTTTGTGCTGCTCCAGCCGTCTGGAAGAGCCTTGGCACCTAACGAGGTCACCAAGCTGGAGGAAGTTTGCACGCTGTCGCTACTTGAGAAGCCCTGCACCAGCGCCAAGTGACGATTAAATCCAATTTGGTTGCGGCCATTCTCCGTTTGGATTCGGGCGTATGGAACAGTGTTTTCGCCAAACCATTGTTGGTATTCTGTGCCATCAAGGTAGCTGCTGATTTCCGCTTCGTAGCCTTGAACGGCCAGCCGCTGGATATGTTCACTCAGCTCGGCTTGGCTAGTAGGCGCGCGTCCCAGCAGGTGCTTGAAGTTGAGTTCTACGAATCGATAGGGTGCATTGCTCTCGAAGAAGCGACGTCTGTATTCCGGTGAACAGGCAACTGCGCGCACCAACTCGCGGGTGCTGAGGTATCCCTCGGCGAACTTGCTTTCGGCGCTGAGTACCCTTTCGCTTTCCATAAGATGGGGGTTGCCCATCACTTGGCGGTAGGTCGCACGGAGCAACCCCTGAATCTGATCGGCTGTGTCTCCCGGAAGACGTTGGAAGATTTCCTGGCTGCGCTGGCCGAGCCCGAATCCCACATACAGATCGCCACGCAGTGGAACGGAATCTCCTCCATCGCTGCTGCTACGACGCACAGGCACAAAGGCTGTGCGTCCCGTTCCAGTTACTCCGAAACCTCCAAAACTTTGGGCTCGGTACACCTGGGTCGGGACACTAATCGTGATGGCCTGATTCCTGGCCAGACTCACGAGGAGCTTACTCTTGGAGCCGATCGCGGAATCGCTCCCAGCAAAGTTCTGCTCCAGGGCGGCGATGCGATTGAAGGCCGATTGTGGCGAGCCGGTAGGGCTGTTCCAAGTCCGGATGTAGGGGGCCGTGTCGTCTCCGAATGAACGTCCGTACTCTTCGCAATCAATGAGGGCGTCGATGCTCGTGTCAAAGCCGCTGTTAGCAATTCTCGCCACTTCGGTGCTCACTTCGGACTCATCCAGCGGTGGGCGACCAAGTAGATGCTTGATTGCCAGTTCAACGCAGCGATGGGGCGCCACGGCTTCATAGAAGCGTGAGCGGTAAAAAGACGACTTCGCGATGGAGCGAACGAATTCTCTAACCGTTAGCTGGCCATGCTTCAGTTGCGATTCTGCAGATTCGAGTCGCTCACTTTCCATCGGCATGGTGTTACCGAAGACATGCCTGTAACAAGCATTTATCACAAGGTTTAGGCTGGATTCATCATCACCAGCCTTGTAGCTAACCGGATTGTCCAGAAGAGGCGTGGCGCCAAAGCTGAGTGCAAAGGATTGGTTGCTCATTAGACCTATCAGAGGGGGGCGAGGGGGAGTGCTGGCTTGGGGAGCGAATATGTCTCCAAACAGGTTTGATGGTTCTTAGAGTCGAGTGGCAATCATTGAATAGTCATGCGGGGGTAATGCTGGCGATCACTCCTCCTTCGCGGTGGATCTGCTTATATTTCGCCGACAACTGATCGAAGGGTACGAAGTAGGTGCGGTTCGATTGCTTGTAACGAGAAACCGGCCTCACGTTGTTGGCGCGATACGCTGTCACATCCACTCGATAAATGCGACCTTCTGCGCTAGCGCCTACTCCCAAACGGGTCTGGGCATCTTGGAGATTAGACGATGGCCTGAAACTCCAGCCCTGGCTGTCCGGTGAGGAGGGTGGAATCACTGCAAGCGCTCGGTTGAGATAGGCATTCCCACCAAGCCGCGAAGCCTTACCAGCCAGACTGCCCTTGAGGCTGCTGCTGCTGGCCCCCCTGAGTAACTGGAAGTTCCAAGTGAACTCCTGCATGGTTAGACAGCTTTCCGTCTTCCATCCCCTCTGGAAGGGAACAGTCCACTCACCAAAGGCGCTCTGGTATTCGTCTGAATCTATGAAACTGTCAATGTCTGCGTCATAGCCATGACTATCGAGGCGTTCTGCGTGAGAACGCATCTCTTCGAAATCCGCAGGTGCACGACCAAGTAAGTGTCTGAAGGCCAGTTCGATATAGCGGTAGCGTGGGCAGGCATCGAAGAAACGAGCTCGATAGAGATCGCTCTTGGCGATGTTACGAATAAACTCACGTACGCTAAGCTCACCAAGCTTTAGCTGGGACTCTGCGACCAGCTGGCGCTCGCTCTCCATCACATAGGCGTTGCCCAACACTTGGCGGTAGGCGGCCTGAATCAGCTGCTCTTTGCTCGCATCGCTATCACCAGGAAGCAACTCGAGGGGTGACTCGCTGACGAATCTCTCAACCCCTAGGATTGAGGCGGGGCCGAAGGTCATGATAGAGCATTCCTGGGATGACCCGAAGATCATCCTATGAATGCGGCCATTTTGGCCAGTAGATTTACAAAGCGCAATTCTGTCTTCGCCTGACTTGCTGGGGGCATTGGGGTATTGCCCTGCCCATTGCTGCGGGCCCATTGTGGCTGGATAGCCCTTTTTCTTTGCGGCAACGAGCAACAGCCAACCACATTGGAAGTTCTGGAGTTTTTAAAGCAGTCCTAGTCCATGCAGTGGGCCGTGCCTAATGATCACCTCCATCAGGACTGCGGCAGCCCCAAGCATCGCTACTCGTCCGTTCCACAGCTCGGAGTTGTTGTTCCAGCCCCAGGCCCACTTGTTCTGGGGTTTGAGATTTACCTTGGTGGGTCGCTGAGCAGCTTGATCGAGATCGGTTTCCGTTTCAGCCATCGCCTGCTGCACCAGGTCTGTCAGGGCGGCAATGAACGCTGGATCCGTGTCCAGCGCAGGGACACGCCGAAAGTTTTTTATTCCGGCTGCTATGGCAAGCTCTCGGTATTCCATATCGATTTCTTCTAGGGTTTCGATATGCTCGCTGACAAAACTTATCGGCACTACCACAAGGTCTTTAACTCCTTGCGCTCCCAATTTCTCCAGGGCATCTTCGGTGTAGGGCTTGAGCCATTCGACTGGACCAACACGGCTTTGGTAGGCGAGGGTGAAGGGATTGGTATAGCCTAGCTGCTGCTTTAGTTGCTCAAGGATCAGCTTGCTGCTGGCCAAGATTTCTAATTGATAGGGATCACCGTCTTCTTCCACATAGCTCTTGGGCACACCATGGGCGCTGAAGAATACATGAGCAGATGGCGGATCCTCACAGGCTTTTATTTCGTGTGCGATTAAATTAGCCAGCGCTTGGATGTAGCCAGGATGGTCATACCAGCTACGGATGCAGCGGATTGGCAGGCGGCTGAAGGTCGGATCGGTATTGCGCAAGCGCTGCAGCTCCCGGAAGCTCGAGCCACTGGTGCTGATCGAGAAGTGAGGATAGAGAGGCAGCACAACCACTTCATCGATTCCGTCGGCCTTGAGGTCAGCCACAGCGGATTCGGTGAATGGATGCCAGTAGCGCATGGCTACGTAGCTGGTGGCATCCACTCCATTTAGTCGCAGGCTCGTTTGTAGTTCTCGGGCCTGCTGCTTGGTGATGCGTCGCAACGGTGAACCTCCACCGATTGAACGGTAGGCTTGCTGCGACTTGCCGCTGCGTAAACTGCTAATTAGCCAGGCGAATGGTTTCTGCATCGCTGATACGGGAAGGCGGATAATTTCTGGATCTGAGAATAGATTGTAAAGAAAGGGTCCGACATCCTGGATACGTTCTGGCCCGCCAAGGTTTAGCAGGAGCACGCCGACTCGGGGATTTCGTTTGGTTTCTGAAGGTTCCATTCCCCCAATATCCTCAAAACTAGTTTCAGCCATGAAGACTCTCGCGCGTTGTTCGGCGTGTCAGTGGGTTCCAGCAGTCGAGTTCCTGGAAGGAGCGGCCAAGTATAGATGAGCGCAGGGTGTCTGGGTAGATTGCCCCTGAAAAGTCAGCCCCGCGAATGCAGCCAGCGCCGCTTAAATCAACATTATTGAGCTCAGCATAACGGAAATCTACATAATCAAGTTGGCAGTTCAGGAATCGAGTCTCCTCACATAAGGCACCTCTCAATAGGGCATGGCGTAGATCCGCTCCAGCCAGTCGCGCCCCACGTAGGCAAGCACCAGAGAGATCAGCTCCGCTGAGATAGGCACCCATTAACGTTGCTCCTTCCAAATCCATGCCGGCAAGATCTGCATTGTTGAGAAAAGCCCCATTAAGCCGTGCCTGCGGGCCGATTGCACCACAGCTACGGAAATCAAAGCCGTGGGGCCATATTGTATGGCTGTCATAACGAGCCAGGCGTAGATCCGTTTCTTCAAGTCGGCAGCCATGAAGGTCAACACCTCTGAGATCTACTCGGCATAATCGCGCCTTGGAAAAATCTATCTCGCCAAGTCGTAGGTTGCGCCAGTCGGCTCCCCTGGCATCAATTGGGCCGGCATGTATATCGCCAGGGGGTTTCTGCTGTTCGGGCGTATTGCTGTAAAAGGAGAGTGAATTGATGGGGGAATAGGAAGCCATGATGTCTGAAGAGTCGATGTTTTGCTTGGTTAATGGCGTCTTCGTTGTTTTTGCTGCCTTGTCCTTCCAGTCAATATGGATTTCCAGATTGGACCCGAAATGAAGCCTGAACTCTTTGGCAAATCTGCTGTTGCTGGTGCCAGGAATTGCGCCAGCAACGAGATCATAGTGGGTCCTCAGCGTCTGAACTAGGATCGTTGGGGTAGAGCTGTTGGATCATCTGCTCAAGATGAAGCAGGGCCTCTTTCAAAATTGATGCATCAGTTGGGCTGGCGTATGTAGAATAGTCTGATATTGCCTCAGCCTTAAGAAATCCTATCGCCAGCGCCATGCTGCTGATTGGCACAGCTAATTCTCGATACAAATCGCTAAGACCCTGTACTCCGCCAGGATGTGTGAACGCTGGGCGCCCTGCCGCAACCGCATAAATGGTCACCCTAAGAAAGTGCCAACAGTCGCGCCAACACGCTTCCGCTCTTGCCTTAGGGTATAGTGCGCCATCGGGCAGGTTCAAGCTTGGATCTTTCTCAAGCAATCGATTCTTTGCAGACGTAACGATCTCTTGAGTCTTTGACTGAAGCCGCTGGAGATTGTCAGCATCGACAGTCGAGAATCTACAGATGACTCTCAACTCATGATCGCTTAATGGCCGAGCTGCTGCATCTGCTTGCTGAAATATGATCCGAATGGATGGGGGTAGAGCTTTGTCGTACATCAAGCCAAGTATGCGCGCCTTGGGGCTCAGCTGTCTCAGTCTTTCGTCCATGGAATTACCGGCGTGGCAACAAGGTGGCCATGGCGTTCAAGGTAAAGTGCCCAGGTAACACTTCCGGCAATACCTGGACAGTGCAACAAGAGTGAATTTACCAAGTCAGAGTTTAGGCCAAGAGCGTTCAAGAGGACCCTGCAATCATCCTCATTCTGCACTGTAGCAGGGCGAATTGCTGCCCCAACTACCCAGCTCAGCGAGGTGTCTTCAAGTGGTCCTGTCGAACTCAAGCAAGCTAATAGTAGATTTGTTTCCTTCCCAGCAATATGCCTATACTCTGATTTCCAAAGCTCAAGGTTCTGAGAATCCAGGGAAATACGAAATCCAGGTTGACTGGCATCAGGCATAAGGTCATCTCGGCCTTGATGGGAGCCGACAAGTGCATGCAGCTGGCTAAGGGGATTTCTCATCTTAGTTTTTTTTGTGGGAGGAAGGTCTTGGTTTGGCTGACTTTCAAAACATGATAGGAAGAGCGATCACTTAGGTCATCAGTTGATCAGGATTCCACAGCCCGATTGATGACGGTACTTTATTGCAGTAATCCCATTTTATTGTGCACCAGTACTCAGCATGGCAGCTGCAATCCAAAGCACGAGCCCCGCGACCATAAATCCACCGGTCGCCACTGTATTTTGCCACAGCTTTTGAGCCCATGGTGCCGGGGCGTTGGCGAGCCAGGCCGGTCGTTCGCCAATGGCCTTATTCCAGACCACCTTGGCTGGAGCTCGCATGGCGGTTTTGTCCCTCCAGGAGCTGTCGTAGCGGGGGGCCTGCTGGTTGAAGGGCATGGTCCCTAAGGCCTGGCCCGGTAAAGTACGTGACCTCTGATAGGGAACGGTATTATATCCAAATGTATTCATGTATTCTTCCGAATCCAGGAGTGAATCAATAAATGCTCCGAGACCATGTTCGGCGATCATGATGGAGTAAGCGAGCCGTTCATGATTTCCGTGTACAGGGCGTCCGAGGACTCGGTTCACTACCTGCTCAACCATGCGGTAGTTACTGTTGCATCGGTAGAAATCGTTGCGGAATTTGCGAGACAGTAGTAGACCCCGTACAAAATCCCGCATCGTGATTTGGCCGTTCTGCAGCTGCGACTCAAGCGCTGGCTCACGGTCAACTTTGAAGGCGTGAAAGAATATCTGTTTGTAGGCCTGTGCAATCTGGCTCTCAACGTTTCCTTTGCCACTTAGCTGTCCGCTTCCTGACTGGAACGCACGGCTGTCCTGATCTTCCGGCGTCAAAAAGCTGTTTACCCGCGCATTCATGGTAACCAGCTTTGTGGCAAGAAGCGGAAGGGGCATCGGAGCATGAAATCTGATTGATTATCCAATGCCTGCAAGCTGCATCAGATCCGTCTTGACGAATCTACATCAAGCTTCATGCCTATTGATCTGGTCAGCCGATAGCCGGCCTTGCTTGTGTGAAGGGCCTGTCAAGCTTAGGCTTGAATCAGGCAATAAAAAAGCCCCGAAAGGGGCTAAAGTGAAATCTATCTGGATCCTGCAACACCGAGTCTGGGATCAGATTAGAGCGTTGATAGCGTAATCGATGTAGTTATTGGCGATGTTTCCGGGATCTCCTGAAATGCCGTGGTTGGCTTTGATATAGTTCAGTGCTTCGACGTACCAGGAGGGTGACAGTTCGAAGGCCCGGTTAATTTCATCGAGGCCAGCGATGAGGTACTCATCGATGGGTCCAGTTCCACCAGCTACTAGACAGTAGGTGACTTGACGGAGGTAGTAACCGATGTCACGGGCACACTTGGCTTTGCCGCGTGCGTCCGATGCATAGTTGCTCCCTGGCATCTGGGTGGTGTAGGGGAACTTGGTGTAAACGGCTTGAGCAGCACCATTGACCAGTGTATCGGCTTTGGCGTTGAGTGCTTTTGCGGCCTCAAGGGCATTCTTGGCCCGCTCAAAGCGACCAAAGGCGGCGTTAAACTCAGTTTGAGATAGGAAGCGGCCCTGAGAATCAGCGGCGGCAACAGCCTCGGTGAGGGGGGTCTTCATTGAGTTGGAGAAAGGAGAGGTTTAACTGGATCAGGAAAGCTCAAGGACCGAATGCAGGATTCAGTGAATTAGCTGACTGCAGCTGCTGCGCGGTCGAAATAGGTGCCCACTTCGGACATGAGGGCCGTGCAATCTCCAGAGGTGATGCCGTTGCGATCATTGGCGATCGAAATTGCAGCATCCTTCATCTTACGGACACCTTCTGCGACGGACGCGCCAGGCACGCCGAGAGCGAGATATGTCTCACGCAAGCCATTCAGGCAACGGTCTTCTAGCACCGAAGCGTCGCCTGCAAAGATTGCGTAGGTGATGTAGCGAAGGATAATTTCCATGTCGCGCAGGCAGGCAGCCATGCGGCGACTGGTGTAGGCGTTGCCGCCAGGTGCGGTCAAGGATGGTTGCTGATCGAATAAAGCGCGAGCAGCGTTGGTAACAATTGCGGATGCACTAGAGGTGATCCGATTGACAGTGTCTAGGCGCTTGTTGCT
>Ga0207941_1000359_pt1 | contig 14074 bp, 18 predicted proteins | sample LakMenEpi13Sep12_FD_150695 | JGI IMG/M metagenome (GOLD analysis project Ga0207941, IMG submission 150695) | Freshwater microbial communities from Lake Mendota, WI - 13SEP2012 deep hole epilimnion (SPAdes) | ecosystem: Environmental > Aquatic > Freshwater > Lake > Epilimnion/Euphotic zone ...
ATGCCTTGAATTAAAAATACATCACTACCACGAATGTTTTCCTTGAATTGACAGTAAGTTTCTCCACTTGGAAATTTGTGATGGTAAATCTTTCCTAGAGGTTCATTTAGATTTTGTGAAATCTTCTGAGCCAATGGTAGATTGCTTGTACCTGCAAATAGTTTAATAGTTTTCATTTGTTCAAATCCTTTTCAACTTGTTCATTCCACTGTTTATTAATTTCATCTAATTTGTTTGCTACTTCTCTTAGATGATATGATGACCAAGCACCATTGTTATCTACTGGCCAGAAATAAAAATAACCATCCACATCCATAACTAAACTACCAACCTCTCTTTGAGGAAAATCTATATTGGCTCGTACAATATACTGGCGTTGGTTAATCTGTTGGTAAATTACACTCATAGAAGTTTTAGATGTTTAGTGACAGGATCAATTACAGAACTATAATCTGGTCCGATAGCTATACAAGTAACGGTAGGTTTATCAAACCCGGCGGTTTCTTCAATGTATTTGACTGATATACCCATCGCAATAGCATTATATCCAATGTCAAGCAGTTCCTTTTCACTATCTACACCCACACACACTTTGAAGAAAGTGCCATATACCCATTCTTTTTCAGCTTTACTCAGAAGAAGTGGTTGTCCATTATATCCACGGACTAGATGGGTAAGAAATGCAACGCTTGCATGAGCACCTTGAGTAACCATTTTACCCTTACTCATATTGAGGTCTTTACGCATTACAATAACTTGTTTAACTTTATCAGTCATAAAAGAAGCGGTTTTAGTTAGGATAACCGCAAACCTTTGATTTGTCAATTACAAAGCAGCGTTCTTACGAATAGTAGCAAAGTCAACTTCATTGAGCAATACGCCATCATAAAAAACAACCTTCAAATAATCCTCACCAGGATCATTTTCACCAACAGTCTCAAATTCACCATCAACCTTGATCAACTTGAGCTTGCCCTTCTTGGATGCCTTGGAAACATCCTTGGGATTCTTCTGAATGTCATACCACTGACCATCACGATACTGAGCACTACACTTGAAAGCACAACGCTGAGTATCACGATTTACCTTCTGCAACAAACCTCCACCCATACCAAAACAAGCAATGTTCTCAGTTGCAAATCCAGCCTTGGTAACAGCATACAGAATCTTCTTGATACCATCAATGTCAATTCCATCACCCCACAACACACGAACCTTGGGGTTGATAACCTTGTATCCCTTGTTGTTAATGGTTCCGCCGATATTAGCCCACAAATTCTCCATAATCCAAACCATTTCTTCCTCTGGAGTAGGATGGGTAGGAGTAATAGAGTCAGGACGAACAACAAACACACCGTCACGGTCAAGAATACGATCCTTGAACTTAGTGCCAACAATGTTGCTCACGAAGTTATAAATGTCATAGCTGTCAGAAACAACAGACAAAATACCCGTAGGATACTCGTTCAGAAGATTCTCAACAACCTGTTCTTCACCATTCTTACCAAGAGCAGTCATAACAGAGTGTTCAGTGGCAGCAACGGAAAACGCCAAACCATTAAGATCAGCATTATAATAGTTCACGGCTACTTCCATAGCAACAACAGTATCAGTTCCCAAGAAATTAATCAAGTGAGCAGCCCCCCCAATACCCGCAGATTCCCAAGAGCTAGCTCCACGGAAACCAAAGTCATGAAGACCAAAGTTAAGCAATCCACCATCAGAGGTAAGATCAAGATATTCCTTGATATTCACCTTAACTTCACGGGACAGTGAAGCCACCGTAATAGGATACCAAACCTGAGACAAAATAGTCTCCAAGAAGTTAGTGAGCCAGAAACACTTATTGTCAGTGTTTTCAATAGTCATCAACACATTGTTGATAGGAACAACAGTTCCTTCCTCAACTGCCTTGATAACAACAGGCAACTTACCGCCATAAGAATTCAGAATATATTCCCAACCTTCACGGTTGAAATACTTCTCACTACCAAAGTGAGCCTTACACAACTTGGCTGCATTTTCAATCTTTTCACGGGTCACAACTACACCCTCAAGATGATTCTTAATAATATACTGAAGTCCAAAGAATGGAGTTTCAGCAAACTTAGCACCCTTACGGCATTCAAAGTAACTATAAACCTTTTCAGTGCCAGCGGGATACTGATTCCAGTGATTCAACTTATAGGAATCCGTAGTCAAACAAATGTTCTTATTCATAATTTTATCTTTCTGTATTGATTTTTATCTGTACCTTAATCTTTACTTTTAATACTTTACCCTAGACTTCACTCGAAGTCAAGGCATTTTTCCATCAAAATTTGGCTTGAAGAACCTGTCCTGCAGGTCTCGATTTCCACTGAACTTTTCATTGAACATATCAATCAAAACGTGATGACCTTCAACAATATCAGCCTTGTTCAAATTATTGATAGAAACCCACTTCACTTCAGCAACATCATCCGCACCTTCTGGTTTGCCAAACACATACTTGGCAACAAACAATGCGGTCTTGATCTTATCAATTTCTCCACGGTAACGCCAGTCATTGATAAGTGTAGAACCAAGATAAGTGATATTACCAACTTCTACACCAGCTTCTTCCTGCACTTCACGTTTGGCATCTTCTTCAAGTGAAGTAGAAGTAGGATCACTGAATCCACCAATAAACCGCCACTTCTTTTCATCTGGTTTACGTGCAAGAAGCAGTTCATTCTTATCATTTACAACTGCAATATCAACAGTCTGAAATGCAGTAGGAAAACGATATGCGGTGGCAGCAATCATACCAGCCCTATAATCTGCTGTAGGAGGATAATTGTTACACACACGGCGGCGAACCTCAGTACCACTGATAAAAGTAGTAGCTTCAAGTTCACACGTATTGAATTTACCACAGTAACACTTGAGGAAACTATCACGGGAACCATACAGTGTTACAGTCTGCATAGGAAGCAACTGTTCACCAATCAATTTATCCAGATTCTTAGACCAAGCAGTATCAGAAGGATTATCATTGATATAATGAATCTCTACGGTTGGAAACTTCTCTGCAATCATTGACCGCCTTGCACGATAGTCAAGAGGATTGTTGAGAGTATTACGAATGATACTATTTCCAAGAAACACCAATACACGGTCATGTTTCTGTGTGACGGAAGTAATCAGGTCAATATGAGCATCATGCAATTCATTAACCTGGAAACGTCCAACGATAACGGCTACATCAGTAGGCTTTGTAACTTTTTCTTTCATAGTTTTATCTATACCTTTCTATGTTTTTTTAATTTTTGCGTAGGTTGGACTTATTGAATCTTATCCCCCCTACATTCATAACTATACCCTAGATTCAGGAAACGTCAAGCTTTTTTGACCAACCAAATTTAGCATTTTTTTCACGGATGAAGGCAGCTGCGTGTTTGGCTGCATTCTTTCTGTCCTTACGGATTATGTTTTTCTGATTCTTTGACAATCTATTCCAAGTATCTTTACCAACGTGGTTTTCTGTACCATCAGCAATATAATATTTATGTGACATATAATTAAAATGAAGTGGTTAGTCTAGAAGCATAACCCATATTGCTACCCTTGTTTTTACGGTATGATACCTTGGAATAATTGTCAAAACCAGCCTTGGAAGTGATTACAATTGATCCGGCAGTCTTGTGACCATAGTGAAGATAACCAAAGGGTTTTTGTTTGGCTGCTGCCTTTTCACCACATTTCAAACAGATTTTGTAACCAAGAGCATACCGTTCTGGATGAATTTCATTGCCACAACCACACTTGTTTTGAATAGTCATGTTTAAATGATACCTTAGAATTAGAAAAAGTCAAAGAAATAATGCTTGAATGCTCTTTAACTTACGGTTCAATTCTTCATTGTGTTTTTCTAAATCTTCAATTTTCTGAAGCAACCTAGCATTTTCTTTGTGTAGTGTATGTAGTTGATCCATTAAATCTCTTAGAATATCTGCATTTGATTCAAATTCCATAACTTATTCTACCTTTCCATATACGGTTTCAACATCCGTATAATAATTAGTTAATCCATGTGGACGAATAGTAAACTTCCAAGTCTTTTCACGGTCCTTGAAGTTATAACCACTGATATAACCAATGCCACGGTTAGTGTTTACCTTGTCACCAAAACGGTAAGGAAGAGGATTTTCAGCCAGTACCTTAGCAAACAATTCATTATTGTTGATCATTTACACAATGTACCGCAGGTTATTCTAAAAGTCAACCTTTAAATTTGTAGAAATCTCTATATTTAATTGACCGCTTTTTCTTGGATTCATACAAATCTCTTCTGTATCTTTGTATCTGATCAATCATATCCTTTGCTCTAGGATTGATACTCAATACTTTAATTACATCCTCAATGTTCTTTGGTTTAAATTTATTTACAATACCCATAAAATCTGGACCCAAAGATCTCTGACCTTGAATAAAAGTAGGATTATTTTTTGCATTATATGCATTTAATGATGATAATATTATATCATTATAATTTGTATCTTTTAATTGATTTGCTTGTCTTTTAATTACAGTATATGGATCACCATTGTCAGATGTTTTAATCAACGCATCTTTTATGATGTTATCCATATTTACTATATCCTCATTTTTCAATATTTCTTTGGCTAAATCAAGATATGTTTGTAAATCATAACTGGTATCACTTATCAAGTTTTTGAAATTTCTTGTATTTACTTCAGCATAAAAAGAATCATCCTCTACACCTTGATAAGTCATACATGCACCCCATAGTTCACTTAAAAATTCATCCCAATTACCATCTTGAATTTCATCTGCAAATTGTCTGCTCATAAAATCACCAAAATCATCTGCATAAAAATCAACATCCGCATCAAAATACGCTACCGTAGTATTAAACAATGATTTCAAAAGTTCTTCTTTACCACCATTATCATATCTTTCTCTTGCAAGTTCATAATAATGATCGTTTTGTCTTTCATAGATTTCATCATCATTAAAATAATTCATCAAGTCTTCAATTAAATCTTCTGGTAATTGTCCTAAATAATTAATTTTTTGGTCACCACTTAATTTATTGTCATTGACATTATATAAATCTACATGTTTTACTAATTCTCTAATTTTATTTAATTTATCATCTTGATTAGTATCCCAAAGTTGTTCATACGCATTACCAACAATGGCAACTTTGAACAAGTCATTATCTGGTTTCTTAGTTCTATCTTTAATCATTACTATGGTTTGTGCGTAATAATAATCTTTCCAGTATCTATCATTGCTTGTACTGATACACCAACTGGTACCACCACCAAAATATCTACTTGCATCATGTGTTTGTGGTGCAACTACCAACCATCTTTTATCATCTTTAATTGTATGTGAACCAGCTTTGATTTGAGCCATCTTACCCATTTGTACTTCTTTACTCTTCTTTTGTAAGAAATTCAAAAATGTACTGTAATCTCTAAAACTATATAAATCAGTGGATGATGCTACTTTGTTGAATATTTCCAGATTTTTAAACAAATCTTCATCATTGATATCTGGTTCTGTTTTTAGTATCTTACCTATCCACAACAAGTTCTTGTGGTTTTTGCTGGTATCTCTATTGATAATCTTTTGAACATAATCAATACTGAACTTATTTTTTAATAAATTCTTAAAATCATCCACTCTACCTTCAATTAAAATGTGTTCAAACAATGTCATATTGTTATAAATATAAAACTCCATCAATAAAATACCGATGGAGTTTGCTTTTATAAATTTATATATATGTTTGGTTTAAACTTCTTCTTCACCAGCTGGTAATTGATCACTATCCATATCTTGAGCAACTGGTTGAACAGCACCACCTTCAGTATCATTGGATGTAGCCAATTGAGCCATCAATAAATCATGAAGTTTTTGTGCAGTTTCACGGTCCAAAGTCAATTGGATTTCTTGTGTCTTTTCTTCACCACCGTCTGTTGAATCACCTTCTTGTTCTTTAACAGTGTTTTTCTTTTTCTTTCCAGCGGTATCTTTGTGAATCTTTTGCATAGTTGCATATGCTTTATCAGCTTCACCTGGATATTGTTTTAGAATTTGTTTTTTTAATTCTGGATCAAAGCCTGGCGGAGTCTTTTCATTTAAAACTTCCTTGATGGCTTCATTGATAAGTGTTTTTAGTTGTTGTCTATTCATAGATATATAATAAATTTAGTTAACTTGTGTATAAATATAAATCTTTATACTATTCATACAAGATATTACAAATAAATTATTATTCTATTAACTTTGGTTCATTAATATTATTTAACTTTAATGCATCAATAATATCAGATTGTTCTAACAATATTGTTTCTTTTGGTACTAATCCTACTAACTTTAATGATTCCAGTGTTTGTGGATTGCTCATTGCGTTTAGTAATTTAGCAGGTGAAGGTCTACCATTGGCAATAATTTCTGCTTGAATTTCCCGACCAATTGTTACTGTGAATTCATTATTTGCATTTGCTTCAAACATTTGGTCATCTGTATAACCAGGTATTCTGGTTGGTTCAACTATTGTATATAGTTCAGCTATTAGATTTTCTAAAATCTTTATTTCTTGTCTATTTAACTCAAATGCATGTGCTTGATCATCAAGATGTGATTCAAGTTCTAAAATTTCCGCTTCTAAGTTTAAAATTACATGCGGTAATGCTGGTAATTCTTTTAGATGTTTTAATTCTGCTAATTTGGCTTTATATTTTAAATCCGCAACTTGTTCCAAAACAGCCGCTCTTTTTCTACCCACAAGAAAACCTTTTAATGTTTTTAGTTTTTCCCAGGGAGTACTGCCAATAACTTGATAACGATAATTGAATTCTGAATTTAAGTTTGATGCCATATATTTTTTATAACTATTTTATGTTGTTGAATAACTATTAAAAATGATTATTATAATTTTATTGACCACACACATTTTTAAGATAAAGAATATCCAGCAGCTGCTAAACCATATCTAGCAGTACCAACCCCTATTGTATCTGTAGCAACCACTCCGGTGTTGGATACTTTGTTTGTAATAGATACAGCTGCACTAGTATAACCATATCCAAATATAGCTTTATCAGTTCCATATCCTGCCGCTGTTAAATACCATCTCGCAGTACCTACACCTGTTGTATCTGTTGCAACTACACCTGTGTTGCTTACCAAATTTGTCATAGATACAACTACTGTAGTATAACCATAACCAAAAATAGCTTTATCCGTTCCATATCCAGCTGCTGCTAACTGGTATCTAGCGGTACCTACACCTGTTGTATCTGTTGCAACCACACCTGTATTACTTACCAAATTTGTCATAGATACATTCGTACTAGTTTGACCATAACCAAATATTGCTTTGTCACTGCCATATCCTGCAGCAGCTAAATTTTTTCTCGCAGTACCTACACCTGTTGTATTTGTTGCAACTACACCTGTATTAGAAACCAAATTTGTTATAGATACATCATTACCTGGAGAGGAAGTACCATAGCCAAATATAGCGTTTTGAGTACCTGAAACAACTGGTGTATCATCAGCACCAGAACCATTACTACTAATACTTACGTCATAAGCTGTTTGTAAACCAAATTGATTATTAACATAGATATCATCATAACTTGGAACATTTATTAACTTATTTTTTCCCTTTTTATCTTTTCCTATAATACGTCTCATATAAGATAAATAGTACCCAAATTTTATTTAGGTTGAACATTTGGCAAACAATATGTCTCTTTACATTGCATAAATTTGACGGGACTTGTTCTCAATAATGTACCAAACAACCAATCCGCAAACGGTAACACCACATTATAATTCTTTTGCATATATCTGTGATGTAACAAGTGATGTCCGTTCAACTTTCTAAACCACCATACATACTCCACACTTCTTCTGTTAGGCAAATGCATGTACCAGTGTATGGTTTCGTAAGTTAAATAATAACACATAGCAACAACAAATGTTAATATAAACAATTTATAACCAAATACTAACATAGGTAAACCAGCTAATATAGCAATTACAGGACCATTCCATATTGCCATTGGAATCTTTTTACCATCATCACCTTCTTGTGCGTGATAAGTTTCATCTGATTTATAAATGTTGTGATGTACTTTGGTATGAGCAGTATAAGCATATTCAAAACCAAATGGTGGTTTGTGCATAACGTATCTGTGTATTGACCATTCACATATTGAACACCAAAGAATGAGCAACGGTATAATTAATAATAATATCATCTTTATAAATATTATTTATTATAATTATCTTGAACTTTTCTTGACTTAGATTGAATTGTATATTACTATTAATAGTGAAAGGAAAAATATGCAAAATATCAAAGATAAAAACGGCAAAATAATGGGTACAGTACGTAATGTTGGACATGAAACTATTGCGACTGATAGTAGAGGCAAGATAGTTGGAATTTACAATGAAACTTCTAATCTTACAAAAGATGGTAATGGTAAGATAGTATCTACGTCCAATACAGTTGTTGGATTAATTAAATAAAACAAAAAACCGTATCGTAAGATACGGTTTTTTATGCGGATAAACGTTTATGATATCATTTTAATCTCTGTTACTCCTTCAATTTTAGATGGATATGGAGAAATTTTATGAGTTAAAGTTTTCATAATCTTCGATTTTTCTCTCTTATCACACAAGAAGTAAATGTATCTAAATTTTCTTCGTAATGTTTTCATCCAGTATGGTTTTGGCAACTTAGTTGACATAATTTCTTTATTTCTGCCACCATATCTGGAACTGATTGTTCTGCTATGAATCCAATTATAAGTTGGTGGTGGTTGAAATGACACATAAAAGTCTGCGGTATCACTTGTATTTTCGATAAATTGATATAACCAATTGGTTGCTTGATAGATTTTACCAAGATGTCCTGCATCTGGATCTGCGTAACTAATCAACAATTTTAGTTGAGGTCTATTTTTCTTTAACCATTCAAATGTTTGGGCAATAGTCCAACTTTCAATGTTTTTACCGTGACCATCTTCCAACCACAATCTTGTCAATTCAAACACTTCACCATTTTTTAATAGAGGACTAATACCATTACCTCTCATTACATTTCCACCAACTGGTGTACCATACACACATACACCAATCAATTGATCATTTGTAACACCTTCGATGAAATTATTTTCTTCACCACGTTTAAATACTCCAAGTGCTACATTACACAATGTCCATTTGTGTGTATAATGGTTCTCAATAATTAATTTTTTTGCAATATTCTTATCAATTTGACGGATTGTATAATTTTCCGGCTTAAAATAATTTTCTTCAGTATTTTTCATAAATGTTTTTGTTAAAGAAACTCAATGCATCAACAATACCTGCCTGTTGCATTGACCACTTACAAGCGTCAGACAACTTATTAAAGTAAGATGATTTAACAAATCTACAAATTTTGTTTGCTTCTTCATTTGAATCAATCTTAATGTAATACATGTGTTGTGTCACGCCATATTGTTTTTTATAATCATTATACGCATAACAATTACCACTATGACTCAAAATGACTTTTCGTGTATTCATCACCGGCAAATCATTTTTAGTACTATAATAGAATTTAAGAGTACCATCCTTAGTGATACTATTTACACACGGATACTTATGATTTTTATCTGGTTCTGTTACCTTGTTAACGTGTTTCAACCTACGTTCACACTCATACGTCAACAAAATATTAATCCGTTGGTTTTTATCAGATGTCAAAATGGACTGAATATCCTTAATCATATAATTAGGAATCCATTCAAATTTAGTCAAATTGATATATTCAATCTTTCCTTTAATATCAACCACCTTACAGTCTTGTGTACGATCACACTTCTTAAAAACAATCATATCTGATCGTGTATGTTTAACATCAGAAGTGTTATTGACCATACGAATCAGAATAAACTGTTTCTGTTTCAGCGAATTAAAGAAATGCCTATTCTTCTTTCCCGCAGAAAAATTACGATCCACCACAGGTGAACGCCAACGAGGAGGCAAGTTAGTCAACATATATCCATTATTATTCAACAAATTATAATAGATATCATAGTGACTTTCCCAAACAGTATTACCACTCGCACTAGTTTCGCTAAATGGAGCACTATACATAATCACATCAAACTTAGTATTCCACTTGTGTGTCAAAGCATCTCCATGTACAAAGTGATTTGTATTGATGTACTTACGTTCTGGATCTAACAAATTGATCGTATGTGCAACGAATGTGTATTTGATATCAATCGCATATAACATATTTTGCAAAATATGTTGTTTACGACGTTCTTGGTCCGGAATAACTGTTTCCAAACCACTCATCAATCGTTTATATGTTTCAATAAGATATGTACCAGACCCACAACAAGGATTAAAAAACTTGTTGTTAGGATTTTTATAGAAATTTGAGTCACAACTCACAATCGAATCCAACTGTTCTGCAGCAAAAATTGCTGGAACAGGACACTCACCCTTAGATTTCCTCGAAAGTTTGAAAATCAAATTTTCATTCATAGTGTGACTATATCATGAAATGGTCGTACAGTCTATACTTTTTTTAAAAATTATTTTTAAGGTTGATCTTACTCAAATAATGCTTCAAACGATCATCAATCATATCATAGATATGATGATCATTTTCAAGTCGATCACTAATATCAAGAATAATATTTGACACTGAATTGACTTCTGACTTATCAAAGTTGTCAAACAAAATGTGTTTTTCATTTTTGATTACAGTCTTAAACATCTCCTTATAATGTGTGTTATTATAAGCATTGTTCTTGGTGTAAATCAAATACACATGATAATACGACTTCAATACATAGTTAAGAATATTCTGTTTGATTTGATTGAAACTATCCACCGTCTTCTTTGAAGAACCTTTAGTGGATTTATTCATCTTGATCTTGCTCTTTGCCAGATCAATGATCTTCTTCAACTCAGACTTTTGTGTCTTATCCAAATTAAAATCGAACTTCATAATAGTATTCAAATCAAAGTCTGACAGAATACTATCCAATTCATTTTTACACTGATCTTCCACTTCACCATCAATAATCTTCTTAAGCTTATCAAGACTATCCATAGTAAATGATTCAACCTTTTGAAGTTGCGCATTCTTACAAAGAATAAAATAATTGATGGTTCGCATCACGATATTGTGAGTTTCTTCGGTGGTACGACCCTTGTTAATTTGCTTTTTAATAGTATTGTTGATCATTGACTCGGTGATGCTTTCATCAGGAGTAAATGACAGATGAAAAATATAACAATTTTTCTTTGTATCAACAATGCCGTCTTTATTCAAATCCAACTTTTGGCCTGGAGTCTTTCCACGGCTACTCTTTTGTTCCGCCGTATCAATGTTACAAGTATCAGTATAAAACACCTGCGCATCAATTTGAGACACACTGAAACTACGTGCAGCCATATGTTTACACAACAGAATCAAACGTTTGTTTTTAGGCAAACGAGAAATAATGTTACGAACATATTCTTCAGCTTCCTTATTAGTTGTAAACTCACCATTTACAACCTCAACTTGAAACTGTTCAGTCAAACCAGGAATTGAACGAATCACATCACACAATTCCAAAAGAGGTTCATTGTCACAACTTGTCCACACTTGGAAAATACGAATATCATCACCAAGTTGACTAGTAACATTACTGTATGACAGTCCATTAGTCATGTAACCAAGACCAAGGAAGTTGGTCCAGATGCTCTTATGAACATCAGAATACAACTTAGGCTTACTGTTAATCTTTGTATAAGAAGATTGTTCAACACTCGAAATGTCACTGTTTTCCAACAAAATAGTGTTAATCTTCTCAACCAAATGATCATACTTTACAGTAACATAATTAGGTTTAATCAAATTACTATAACTCTTATATTGAGATCCACCAACAGTATGATACCGTTCCAACACTTCAATCAGATGTTTATTTTCATTCGGTGTTTGTTTGAGGATATCAAGATACTTTTGATCCTGATAGTAATGAACACCTTCTTGCATCAAGAGAAGATCATTGTATTCAACACTAATGACGTTCTTACGTTCAAGTGAAGTAAACTTCCAATTGTTAACAACTTTCTCAGAACCAGATCCAGTCATCAAAAGCAGTTTGGATTGAGGAGAAATCTTCTCGATTTTGGTAATCTGTTTGTCCTTACTACTACCATAATCAACTTCATCACACACACGAATAATCTTATTAGGATCAATCGTATTTGACCATTTAACAAAGTCATTGAACTTTTTACGGTCATCGCTGCCACACAGTGAAATGACCACAATGATTTTTTTGTTGTCAACCATTACAGGCAAATCATCCACAGTCAAAGACTTGTCGGTCAAATCATAATATTCAATATTGTTGAATGTTCGATAACGATTGATTTCATCACGAAAACTTGTAGCAGGACTAAGCCAGTATTGGGCAATGATCATCACTTCTTGGTTTGATGTAACAAAATCAAGAAGACTCCACGTTGTTTTTCCAAAACGAGGAGGCAGATCGGCCAACACCTTGTTAAGGTTGTTAATTGAAAACTTATCTTTGAGAATTGCACTAACAACTGATTGATGAAAGTAAGGCACATATTCAGATTGGTTAGATCGAATAATAACACTGATCTTTTCATAATTAAAATCGTTGGCTACACAAATCTGAGAAAGGTATTTGAGAAAATTATTAATACGAATCTCATCCGAATCATTGTTGTTAGGAAGTTTATCAACATTGAACTGAAAAACTTCTTCTGATTCAGAACCATCAAAATGTGTAACACGTTTGCCGTAACCAAAGTCAGTGATGATCTTGTGAATAAGTTCATCAGGTTTGAAGTATTTGCCGTTGATCTTATGAATCAAATGCACAACACCACCTGCGATTTTAAACATCGCATTATTGAACTTAACGTCAGCCAATACTTCCATATTAGACCAACCGTTACGTTTGTACTCGGACATTCGTTGAGTAAGATCGGTAGTAAAACCAATCTTATGCTCGGTAACGTTCTTTGAATGCCGATATACGTTGTAAAGAGTTACGTTAGGATTCATTTTTATAATTTACCAGAGGGGCGTGAAACTGTCAATGCTTTTTTTAGAATTTTTTTCCATCATTTCCTCCCAATTTTCTTTGGTCCAAGGTTCAAACTTATCGTTTGGGTAGGTATCGCTTATAGCAACGAATGGAACGGAATTGTCAATATCTTCTGAAATCTTGAACGGAACGAATTCGTTAATATTCATAATTAAAAAAGTCATTTTTATTGGGATGATTTTTCATGGTAACTTCATCGTTATGGACGGCGAGCCAACGGTTGTAGTTTTCTTTTTCCATCCGAATCAACTCGTTGTTACGGTAGATTTCGGCGTTGGCTTTAACGATGTCCCTCGGTTCAATCGTCTTACCTTCGTGTTTCATCTTGATAAGAGTATCGCAGACTTTTTCTAAAAAGTCAATGGCTTTCGGAACTTTTTTTCAAAAGTGGACAATCACTCAACCAGCAGTCGCAATGGATACACTCGCCGTTGTGGTCTGGTTTACAAGGTAATTGATGTCTATTACCAATAACTTCTGGGTGATATTGTTGAACAATGTGATTTAGTTCTGTATATTCTTTTAGAACACCACGTTCATCATGTGTGATACATCCATATGAAGATCCATAATAGATAACTTCTACTGGTTCAGTGTAAATATATCTACCAACAAAGTATAGAATATCTCCCTCAAAGATTCTGTTACCTTTACTATCGTGTAAACCAGTGTATTGTTCAATGATAGATTCATTGCGGTTGAAACATTGAGTAAGATGTGTAACTCCTTCACCACCATATAGTGAAGCGGTCATAATATACTTATTTTGTTTGATATCCCAAATTCTGTAAATGAAGTCTCTCATTTTGATTTATATAATAGAACAAATTTTACTTTAGCTACTTTTGTTTTTGAGTTGGTTAAAAAGTATCTTGTATAGGGTTGTTCAGATGTAATGTTGGTATTCATTTATT
>Ga0207941_1000362_pt1 | contig 13954 bp, 11 predicted proteins | sample LakMenEpi13Sep12_FD_150695 | JGI IMG/M metagenome (GOLD analysis project Ga0207941, IMG submission 150695) | Freshwater microbial communities from Lake Mendota, WI - 13SEP2012 deep hole epilimnion (SPAdes) | ecosystem: Environmental > Aquatic > Freshwater > Lake > Epilimnion/Euphotic zone ...
TTGGGCATACGCTGTATCTCGAGACTTAAAAAGCCGAGCTGCTGCATCACATCCGGTACACATGCCGGTACCATGCCAAGGTCCTCACCGCAGATCAGCATTTCGCTTGCACGTTTTAAGGCTGGCAATTTTTGCATCGCTTCCTTGCGCCAGAACTCATCCTGCCTCCGGAAGAAATAATCCACATACAATTCCTGTAATTGCTGTTGCACATAACCATCCAGGTATTTGTAAGAGAAAGTCTGCTGCATATTGAACCTGAAATGGAAATCAGCACCCTGTGAATCCTTATGCTCAAACAATATCACATTTGAAATCAGGTCAAACAAACCAGACTTGATCCGCTCATTATCTTCTACCCCGGGTAGTACAGCGAAATGGGCCTCAATTTTCTTCTGCGTATTAAACGCCTCTTTCATAGCATAGGTTCCATCGCCGTTGGCCGTGAGAAAAGGCTTAAACTTCTTTTCATCCGGACCAAACATTTCCCAGAGTATTGCATCATTAATGAAAGGTCTTGTATATCGATTGGCATCGAAAGGTATATGTCTCTGGTGAAACTCACTGATATGCACCGGAATTGCAGGCACGAAATGCCCGAGAATTCCTTCAACGGCATCTTCCGGAATAGACCAGATTCTAAAAAATCCGAGAATATGATCAATACGGAACGCATCAAAGTATCTGCTCATCTGCTCAAACCTACGTTTCCACCATGCATACCCATCCTCTTTCATCCTCTTCCAGTTGTAGGTTGGGAATCCCCAGTTCTGTCCTTTGACAGCAAAATCATCTGGTGGTGCGCCTGCCTGGTAATCCATGAAATACAGATCAGGTGCAACCCAGGCATCCACACCATTTCTATTCACACCAATAGGGATATCTCCTTTCACAACTATTCCATTCCTGTTTGCGTAATCGTGCGCTTCTTTAAGCTGTAAGTGCAAGTGAAACTGAATAAAATAGTGTATCCCGATGCGGTCAAAATGCTTTTGTGACGAGGCGGAAAGTTTTTCGATCTGTTGTTCCTGGTAAACAGAATGGGTTTTCCAGACCCTGAAATCAGCCGCTTCATATTTGTCTCTCAGATAGCAGTAGGCTGCATAAGGCACCAACCAGTCTTTATTGTCTTCGAAAAACTGTAGGTACGCGTCGGAAGCAAATGTCTTATCTTTTTGTAGCTGATAAAGGTCTTCAATAATGCTAAGCTTGTATTTCAAAACCGCTTCATAATCCAGCTCAGGCAGATCGTTCAACTGTTTGTACGTTTTCTTCAAGGAACGAATGGAAGAAGCATACTCTTGCCCGGCAACTTTTTCCAGGTTAAGGTATATCGGATGCAATGCAAATGCAGAAATAGCAGAATAAGGATAGGAATCAACCCATGTGTGGGTTGAAGTGGTGTCATTAACCGGAAGGATCTGGATCAATTTGAGGCCGATGCTTTTGGACCAATCAACTAATAACTTCAGGTCAGCAAACTCTCCTACTCCAGAACCTTTATCAGATCGCAAACTGAATACAGGAACGGATATCCCGGCACCTTTCCAAATGACATTAGGCAATTGGGCAAATCCATCCCTGACGATGGTGACTTTTTTGGCAAGCTGCTGATTGATGATCTGCCTGTTGTCACCAGCTTCGTACGACATGAATTTTTTCCGCCTGGTGTCATACACCCCATACTTATACTTGATGTCTTCCACGTCCTGCAAAAGGTTCAACTTGATGGTCCACCAGTTGCCTTCCCTTGATAACAATACGGGCTCTGCACTATTCCATGATCCAAGAGAAGGTGTATTGCCAATGACGCATAAGGCTTCGTGTTTACGAAGTAGTGGCGCCTTCACCATAAAAACATGGGTGTTTCCACGGTAGGGTTTGCACTTGGTAGCTTGTTTGGGAGAACGCAAAAGCACCTCCCGGAACGGAGCCGTAAAGAATGCATTCTCGATGGTCCCCGCGTGATTCCAGGTGTCAATGTTATCGATCTCATTGGCCGTAATGCGGGTCAGTTCAATTTTCCTGTCGTCACCCCACTCAATGACCTGTTCACCTTTCTCCGTATGGAGGATGTATTTATATTGAAATGTTTTAGTGAGCAGTTCCTTATCTACAAGTTCAATTTCAGTCTGCCAGAAATCTGCATTCAGGTATTGCATTGGCTGGGATAAAGCCGCATCATTGTTTCCAAGTTGGGGTATCCCGCCGGAAAGGTGTAGCGACTGTCCTGGCTTCGTGGAGAAGCGCAGGAGAAAACGAATTAGCATGCAAGTTGAGTTTGGTCTATAAAAATACGCAACTAAGTGTATTCTTTACACAATACAAAAAGCTTTCTGTTTTATAAATATCTTAGAACGAACTATATTTGCGTAAAATTTTTTATAATGGAATCTAAATCAAGGGGTATTTACTGGTTATTATTCTTTGCTTCCATCGCTTTGTGTATCGTAGTTTACCTGTTTTTACCTTCCATGACCTCTTTGACCGTAGTTCCTTTGGTGACCACCCTCGTCAAAGCACTTGACTTGATCTGAAATTGCCGCATTACCGCATTCTCATATTGCCACATTGACAATGTTCCCTCTCGGGAACATTTTTTTTGCCACCTATCCTGCTCAATTGCCACTGGTTGATGGCTTCCATTTCTTAACATTTTATTGGTAACAATAAGGCTGAAATGACGTCTCATATGAGTACAAGGTTGAAAGACAGCTCTTTGATAATTTTCAGTAAATCGTCGAAAAACAACCAAGTTGGCGGGTAATAAAAGGGTTAACAGTTCGTTAATTGAATAATTTTCAAAAATACCACGAAATGGTAGTTTGAAATATGTAAACCTTAGACTAAATTTGCAGCGCAAACTGCAACCAAGTGCACTACCTGGGGTCGGAATCTGGCCCGATGAAAAATCGACAATCAGACAAAGCGATAATCGACCATCTATCCTGATTCTAAACCAAACATAGTAATAGGTATTGCATAGTAGTATTTTTTAGACATCTTTGCCATATAGAAAGGAACAATAGAAAGTAAGAAGAACAGAAAATGAAACAAATGATGAACGAAGTGAATCCAAAGGCAGGAACACTTAAACAGACAAATGGAAAAACCCTTCAGAACGTGTCCAGAAGACTAATTGCCTTCGTTCTGATGCTGGCCATCACCTTGCAACCTGCAATGGTAAATGCCAAAACCAATGATGAGAATGGAGACACTTGCTGCTCCGTTGAAAAGAAAGACAGGAATAATAAGTTCACGAAACTGGTTAAACTGTCGCTCCCATCTGCAAAGATGATCAACAACGCAGACAGTGATATCACCTCAGCCTTGTACAAATCCCTGAATGAAAACAGGGTCAAGCAGTTCGCCGAGGCTTTTGCAGCCGGTGACACTGAAATCAACAAAGCTTTTGCAGCTGAAACAAGCATCTCCCTTCCTAAGGGTATGCTGGCTGATGAAGTGATGATCACAGGATTTTTTGCTGAGAACATTGCTTTCACGGGTGATATAGCTGTTGGAGATGCTGAGTTGACAAAATTGTTCGCTGCAGAACACCGCATTCAGTTTGCCAGTGATACAATTGCTGGTGACGAATGGATGAGCCTCCGCTTTCATGCTGAAAACATCATGATGCCAAGCGCAACGATGATTGCGCAGGCTGACGCAGAGATCAATGGTCGTTTGCAAGGCGACAATACCACAAAAACTTTGGCGATCAAGTAAATATTCAGTCAGTTGGTTTGTTTTGGAGCCGGCGATAGCATCGCCGGCTTTTTTGTACCTATCTTTGAAAACTGCAAACCAGGCTATCGCTTCCTGTACAAACGGGAGGAGGAAAGTCCGGACAGCACAGGGCAACCCACCGGTGAAGAGCCGGGTTCCGGAAACGGAAACAGAAAGTGCCACAGAGAATAACAGCCACCCTTAAAAGTGGTGATGGTGAAAACGTGAGGTAAGAGCTCACGCCTTCCTGCGGTAACGCAGGTTGGGGGTAAACCTTGGGTGCTGAAATGCCATGTATAGTAACGGTTGAGGGCGGCTCGTCCAATGCTTCGGCAACGTTACAGGGTAGGCAGATGGATCCTTACGGGTAACCGTTTGGACAGATAAATGATAGCCATCCCGCAAGGGACACAGGATCCGGCTTATGGTTTGCAGTTTTTTTATTTAAAGAAGATTTCGGTGGCGCCAAACCCAAAACTGGGGTGGAATTGGTTCACGAAACTTTTCACATCATTTTTTAGGCGCAGTAGGTCATGGATCTCATCCCTGAGTTTACCGGTCCCTACCCCGTGGATGATGATCAGTTGTTGTTGGTGATGTAAAAGGGCGAGTTCGTAGTACTTTTCAAATGTTTTCAGCTGGAGATCGATGATCGCCGCATTACTGAGCCCTTTCCATTGATCCGTGAGTTTCTCGATATGCAAATCCACCACTGTGCGTGCAGGTTCAAGGTGCTGGCGGTTTACTTTTCCATGTTCATAGATCCGGAAACCCGCATTGGCGAGTTTTGAGAGATCAGGCTTCTCCTCTTCTATCCTTTCCGGATATTCCTGTAAAAGCTGATATACAAAATGCGCCTCGTGTTTTAACCTGATCTCTTCAATCTTCTGGAAAATCTGTTTTGCCTTTACTTTCAGGCTGGTTTCCACATGTGTTGCGAGTTTCTTATCTGGCACATGAAGTGAAAACTCCACATCAAACCTGGGTGAGTCATTTAACTGTTCAAAAGGCACATCATGAACATAAAAATCCTGCAAGGGCAACAGCGTGTTCTTAAGTTCAAAACCAAGGCTACCCTGCAACATCAGTTTATAGTGAAAGTCCAGGTGGTGGTTCGTCTGGTTAACAAGATAGAGTTTGAAGTACTCTACCACGTCATCGTCAAAAACGTCTTTGTCAAACACCGGGAGAAAAGACAGCCAGATACCTTCACCAACTTTGTATTTGGGTGCTGCCTTTTCTTTCCTGATCTGGTCAACAAAGATTTTGGGCTTTGGCTTGTCCTCTTTGGGTTTAGCTGTAAATCGCTTGAAATATGGAAAATCGATCTGATCCAGATACACAGGAAAGCGGACGCCATCCACGTCAATAAGCGCCATCTCGCGGTTGATAAAATCCACTATCTCACCCTCCTCTCCTGAATGAACCAGGATCACTTTATCACCTTGCTGAAATTTCATATCCTTGCTGCGTTTGCCAGTCTGCTTTTACGATAACCGTATAAGAAATAAATGATCAGTCCGATGGCCATCCAACCAAAGAAAACCATCCAGCTCTTGGTTGGGATCTCGATCATCAGGTACATACAACACAACACTCCTAACACTGGGATGAGTGAAAAGTTCCTGATAAAGGTATACACGGTCATGATGGCTGCCAGAACCAGGAAGATCAGAAACAAATATTCCTGGTAAGACTCTGTACCCATGTTGGATAGTGCATCCATGATCCTCGTTCTCCCTAAAAATACAAACAGTAAGAAAAACGCAGGAACAATCCATTTGCCGTTTATATAAGGCAGCTGGAATTTTCCAGCTTCCTTTGGTCTGAAAGGTAACAACAATACTCCGCCACTCACCAACACAAAAGCGAAAAGTGTACCGATGCTGGTAAGGTCAGTCATGAGTTTATCATCCACAACCAACACCAATCCACCTACAAGTAATCCTGAAATAATTGTAGCAAAGCCAGGGGTACTGAATTTAGGATGAATCTTACCGAATGATTTAGGCAGCAAACCGTCCCTGCTCATAGACATCCAGATTCTGGGTTGGCCTAGCGAAAAGACCAACAACACACTGGTTGCGGCCACTACAGCACTGACGGAAATGATGAAACCGATCTTGGGTAAATTGATCTTATCAAAAACATAGGCCAGCGGGTCCGTTACGCCTTCAAACTCGCTATACTTAACCATTCCGGTGATCACTAAGGCAGTGATCACATAAATGACCGTACAGATCAACAATGAATAGATCATCCCTTTGGGAAGATCTCGTTTCGGATCGGCACACTCTTCTGCTGTGGTGGAGATGGCATCAAACCCTATGTATGCAAAGAAAACGGCAGACACTCCTTTAAGTACACCCGTCATACCATTTGGCAGGAATGGACTCCAATTGCCTGTGGTACCCTCTGAAAAAATGAACCAGAAACCGATCACTGCAATTAAAGCCAGTACTACCAGTTTCAACATGACCATGAAATTGGCAGAACGCTTACTCTCATGGATTCCTATATATGCTAAGATCGTGATGAGTACCACAATGATGAATGCGGGAAGGTTAATGATAAATCGAAATCCGGCAATGATCGGTGCATTGCTGTAAACCAGTTGATCCACGGGCTTACCTTCAGCAATGGCCGCATGATATGCATCCCTCGCCGTTTGATATCCTACCGTCAGCCAGCCCGGCAAATGAATATTCATGGCACGGAGAATATTATTGAAATATGCACTCCAGCTGATCGCTACTACGATGTTGCCAATGGCATACTCCAGGATCAACGCCCATCCGATGATCCACGCAATCATCTCCCCGAAGGTCACGTAAGAATAAGTATAGGCACTTCCTGACACAGGTACCCGAGAGGCGAATTCTGCATAACACAATGCGGTGAACCCACAAGTAACAGCCGTGATAAGGAAAAGGAATATCACACCGGGGCCGCCGTTAAAAGCCGCCGAACCAATGGTTGAGAAAACACCTGCACCAATGACGGCAGCAACACCCATAAAGGTGAGGTCTTTTACGCCTAATACTTTCTTCAATCCACCACCATGCCCGTCATTCACTCCTTCCGCCTGGTCTTTCAAAATAAGGTCCAACGATTTTTTCCTAAATACCGAGTTTGCCATACCAATATGGGGTTATGAAAATCATTTATCTCTTTGTACAAGATATTGGGCAAGCCTCATGAGCGGCTGTTTTCTGCCACTCACTACCGCAATATCTTCCAGATGTTGGAAAGCTACGGACAAATACTGATCCTTCAAGGCAAGGGCCCACTGTTCTATGCCGGTTTCCCGAAAAATCTCCAGTACTCTTGGAACCTTATCTGCAGGATTCTCGCGCATCAACATCTTTAACTCTTCCTGACGTGCAGGTGTTGCGGTCTCCAGTGCATGGATCATCAGGAATGTTTTCTTATTGGCCATAATATCTCCGCCAACCTGCTTACCAAATTTCTCCGGATCCCCAAACGCATCCAGGTAGTCGTCCTGGATTTGGAAAGCGATACCCAGATTTTTACCGAACGCGTACAAGTGCTGTTGGTTACCTTCTCCCGCCCCACCGAGGATGGCACCCATCTGTAAACTGGCTGCCAACAAAACAGATGTCTTCAGGGTGATCATATGCAGGTACTGATCCAACGTAAGGTCATTCAATTGCTCAAAATCCATATCCAGTTGCTGACCTTCACAAACTTCTTTTGCCGTTGTGTTGAAAAGGGCGATAATCGATTTCATATACCCTGGATCGATGCGGTTCAGGTGTTCATATGCACCCACCAACACCACATCGCCAGCAAGCAAGGCTGTTGCCTCCCCATGTAATGCATGCACAGTAGGTTTGCCCCTCCGCAAGGGGGCCTTGTCCATGATATCATCATGGATCAATGTGAAATTATGGAACAACTCTATGGCACTGGCTACTTGATATGCATCGGGTACGATCTCATCAAAGAGTTCGTTTCCCATCATGCATAAAATAGGCCGAATGCGTTTACCCCCAAGGGTTAAAAAATACTCGCATGGATCATACAAACTTTTCGGCTGATCCGGAAAATGACGACGGTTGAAATACGTTTCAAATCGCTGCTGCAGTTCTTCGAATTGGTACATGATACTTAGTAAAAAGTCAAAAGTAAAAAGTCAGAAAAGCAAATTAACGATGCTTCCTGGATGGAGAAGGTTTCCCGGCCGGTTTGGTTTTTGTTTTTTGTTTTTCTTTTTTGTCTTTGGGTTTCGGTTTTACAGATTGTCCATCTGCTGTATCTTCTACATACAACACCCACTCATAGTCAAGCTGCCGCTTCGTTAGATTTGCCGCAACCAGTTTCACCCTCACTTTATCGCCCATCCGGAAACTGCGCCCACTGCGCCGGCCTACCAGTGCATAGTCTTCTTCCATATGCCTGAAATCGTCATAATCCAGCAGGCTCTGCACACTCACGAGTCCTTCGCATTTATATTCAACCGTTTCTGCCCAGAAGCCGAAGCTGGCTACACCACTCACCACCGCGTCAAACTCTTCGCCCACAAACTGCTTCATGAACTCCACCTGTTTGTATTTATTGGCAGCACGCTCACTCTCCATCGCAGCGCGTTCCCGCTCACTGCTATGCTTACACTTCTCAGCCATTTTTTTGTCGGCCTGTGGCTTGTTGTTCAGACAATCCTGCAGTACCCGATGTACAATCACGTCTGGATATCGCCGAATGGGTGAGGTAAAATGACAGTAGTGTTCAAAGGAAAGTCCATAGTGGCCGATGTTTTCGGTTGTATAAATGGCCTTGGCCATTGTCCGAATCCCGAGTTGCTCCAATACATGCTGCTCCGGTTTCCCGGCAACCCTTTGCAACATATCGTTGAAAGAACTGGCAATGCCATCCGGAGTTGAGGTATCAAAATGATACCCGAATTTCTTCGCAAAGGCAACAAAAGGCAATAGTTTCTCCTGGTCTGGTTGATCATGCACACGATAAGGGAATGGAACAGGCTTCTTGTTCACCTTGATCTTGGTGACATTCTCGGCCACGGTCTTGTTGGCCAGCAACATGAATTCCTCGATCAACTGATGGGATTGCTTGCTTTCCTTTACCACAATGCCAATCGGCTTTCCATCTTCATCCAGCTTAAACCTAACCTCCTGGGAAGAGAAGTTGATGGCTCCTTTTTTGAATCGTTGCTTTCTAAAATGTTGGGCAAGATCATTCAGGATCAGGATCTCGCTGCTGTACAAACCCTCCTTCGTTTCAATGATCTTTTGCACATCTTCATAAGTGAACCGATGGTTGGAATGAGTTGCGGTACGTCCTATCCAATATTGTTTAACCTCGCCTTTGGCAGTGATCTGGAACACACAGGAGAAAGTAAGCTTGTCTTCATGCGGACGCAGGGAACAGAGTTCATTGGATATTCTCTCCGGAAGCATGGGAAGTACCCGGTCCGGCAGATATACCGAAGTTGCCCTTTCAAATGCTTCTTTATCCAGTTCCGATCCTTCTTCCAGGTAATGACTCACGTCGGCAATATGCACACCGATTTCGTAAACACCTGATTTGAGTTTGCGAAAACTGATGGCATCGTCAAAATCCTTGGCATCAACAGGGTCAATGGTAAAGGTCAGGATATCCCGCAAGTCTTTTCGATTGGCGATCTCTGCTGAACTGATCATATCAGGGAGCCTGTGCGCTTCTTCCAGTGCGTCATCGGAAAAATTCAATGGGAACCCACTGCCCACAAGAATTTCTTTCATAGCCATATCGTTCGTATCCCTGTCGTCAAGCACACTCACTACGGCACCATGCGGATTCTTGTCCGTCTTGTTCCACCCTACAAATTTAACCACCACCCTGTCTCCATCCTTAGCATTATTAAGCGACTGGGTAGGTACATAAAAATCGGGTACTTTTCTGCTTCCGTCTGCAATGAAAAAAGCAAAGTCTTTGTTGGCTTCAAGCCTTCCAATGTATTCTGTCTGCTTACGTTCAAGAACCTCTGTAACGATGCCTTCAGAGCGGCTCCCCCGGTCTTTTGTAATGACAACCCGTACTTTGTCACCGTGGAAAGCCCTGTTGATATCAGAAGGCCTGACGAGGATATCTTTCTGGAGGTTATCAACGATGACGAATCCCATACCGGAACGGGTAATATCCAGCGTCCCCACATATCCATCTTCTGCACGGTGTTTCTGTTTCTTCGGTTTTGCTTGTTGTTTTTTTGCCATCTGGATCAGGTTTGTCTGTTTGACGCTGCCGTAAAGTTTGAAATGAAATTACTGATTAATGCCTGAAACACCTTCTCTCCTTCAAAGAGGAAATGAATGGAGATCGGCAGTACATACATCGGCATGTCCCTAAGTTCATGCCTGAACTTAACCAACCGAACAGCATCTTTTTCGGTGGTGACCATCAATTTCCCGGGTCCACGCATATTTTCATAACGGTGATATATATCTTTCAGGTCATCAATACTGAAAATATGGTGGTCGTTGAAAAACATAGCCTCATATGAACTGCTGTTTTCTTCAATGAATTTTGTCAATGGTCCCGGATTGGCAATCCCGCACACCAGGAGGATCTCTGCTTCTTTAGACAAGTCGCTTGGACTTTGACTTACAATATGATATAACCTGCCGTAGTGGATGCAAGTGAATAAAACCGTCTGGTGCGGGAGTGGTTTGAGTTCCTGTATAATTTGCTGTTTTTCCGTTTCACCCAGGTCCCGTGGGCATTTGGTCACGATGATGATCTGCGCTCTTGCCGCACTGGATAGATTGTCCCGAAGATCCCCGGTTGGAAGGTAAAAATCCCGGGTATAGAGATTGCTGTAGTCTGTCAGTAAGATATTGAAACCCGGTGTGATCGCGCGATGCTGAAAAGCATCGTCCAAAATGATCAGTTGGGTCTCTGGCCTATCATAGAGCAACTGCGGAACGGCCACGATTCTCTCCTCCCCCACTGCCACGGCAATGTCAGGATGTCTGAGGTGAAACTGCATGGGCTCGTCGCCAATTTCAACTGCGGTAGTTGTATCGTTTGCCAGAAGATATCCCTCGGAACGCCTTTTGTATCCCCTGCTGATGGTCCCTAACCGGTATTGCTGTTTCAGCATGTTTACGAGGTAGTCAACCATCGGACTTTTTCCGGTACCGCCAACGCTTAAATTGCCGACATTGATGATGGGTAGATTAAACGATGTGGACCTCAGCCAATGTTGATCATACATAAAATTCCGCACACGCAGAATGAGGCCATATAAAATGGCAAACGGAAGTAAAAGGATCCGGAAACTGCGTAGAAAAAAAGTATTAAAATTCATAAATCCGTTCAGGTGTTATACAATAGGTCAATGGAATATCCCAGGTGTCTGTATCCTCTATTTTCCCGATCGGAGGAAAAAATGATAAGCCAACTTTGATTACATCAGGCCGGCATGCTGTCAGAAATCGATCATAGTAGCCTTTTCCATATCCCACGCGGTTCCCCTCCTCATCAAAAGCAAGTAAAGGCACAAACACAAGATCAAGGTCAATCGGATCAACCAATTCGCCTTCCACCGGTTCCAGAATACCCAACTCGTTTTCTCCATATTCGGTGTGATCGTTGACCAAAACATGCACCATGGTCTCAATATCCACAACCTTTGGAACGATGATCCGCATTCCGGGATTCGTAAATTCAAGATACCGAATCAGCGGTTTCGGATCGGGTTCTTTTTTTTCTTCGATGGACAAAAAATGATGTACCGAATTGAGAAATGGCAGTTCCGCCTTTTGAAATTGGATCAGGATCAGATCCTTCCATTTCGCCATTTGTGCAGTGTTGATCTCTGCACGTTTACCCCTGAAATATTGCCTTGCCTCTTTCTTTGTCATAGCATCTGTTTCAGGGCCGGTGCAATGCGGCTTGCTTGTTCCTGCACAAATGACCTGTCTAGTAAAGCGGCCCGGGGAACGGAGCCAATCCTGGGGTATCCACTCCATTGTACGATTTCCTCTTCGTATTGAAGATACTGATCATTAAATATCCAGCCCGCCACGTCAGCACCCATATCGTTCAGTACTTTTGCGGTGAGCAACGAGTGATTGATACTGCCGAGGTAATTCCTGCTGACAATCACCACGCGGGCTTCCAGATCCCTGATCAGATCAGCCACAAAGTAATCTTCCGCCAAAGGCACCAATAATCCCCCGGCACCTTCAATGACCAGATAACCGTTTTCATCAGGCAATTGACGATATGCTTCCAGAATGCGCTCCTTTTGTATGGTTATCTTTTCTTCCCGGGCCGCAATATGTGGTGACGCCGGCATGCGAAGGGTGTAAACCTCGGAAACAATCCTGCTTTGTGCGTTGGCCAGCATGGACCTTACATAATTCGCATCGGTCCCCTGGTCAAACCCGGCCTGAACGGGTTTCCAATAATATGCCTGAAGGGCTTCCGCTACAATGGCACTCACGAGGGTTTTACCCACGTCCGTGCCTATTCCTGTAATAAAGATCGGTTTCATGCAGGCCGGTTAACAAAAATGGTGAAGATGGTGGTGCCATATTTACGCTCGGTCCTGTAACCAGTGAAGGTCTTGTAATCGTTGCGGGGGGTATGTTCCAGAATAAACCAACCACCATCTTTCAAAAGTCCTTTGTCAAAAATGACTCTCGGAAGATCATCGATGGTGTTTAACGCATAAGGAGGACCTGCGAAAATCAGATCGTATTGCTCAGAACAAGTTTCCAGAAACCTGAAAACATCCATCTTGATCAGTTTCGCACGCTCCATTCCCAAAGACGCCGATGTTTTTTTGATGAAATCAAACATTGTGGGATCCTTTTCTACTATTGTCAACGCGGCCGCTCCCCTGGATGCCAATTCATAACTGATGGCGCCGGTACCTCCAAACAGGTCCAGTGTATCACAAGCTGTAATATCGAGATTATTCTGGATGACATTGAACAGCCCTTCTTTCGCAATATCTGTTGTTGGCCTCGTAAACGGCATATTCCCGGGAGGATTGATGCGCCTTCCACCCCATTCACCTCCTATGATTCGCATAAAGCCAGAAAGAAAATGGGTGAGAAAAAATGCTGTGGATAATTATCGAAGGCGAAATCGTATTGAAACTCAACCGGCCGAGTATCCAGTTCTACCTGCATAAAATACTTCTTCACTTCGGCATACATCGGACTTTGTGTTTCCACCAGTCCACTGATCAATATCGGTAAGGTTTCCTGGTTCAGTTCCCATTGGTTATTCAGATTTAACAGCCACCAGGCCACATCTTCGGGGGTATCGTACTCATAATGCTGGATCAGTTGCAGTTGTTCATCCTTCCAAAGGGCCACCACCATATGGGAAGGATACAGGGCCAGTTCCATCACCGTTGGCATTTGGGTTTTCCTGAACTTTTTTTTGATCCAGCCCGTATTAAAATGTGAAAATGAAGCATTTGGAAATTTTTCAGTAAGCATTTCATGCATGCCTTCGATGCTTCCGTACACATGGTGGGCCTTGATTTCAGGAACATCGTCAAGCATAGGAATTCCGCTATAGAGATCCCCATTTACTTTCTCGAGCCATTCCCCTGCATGGTCAGAAGAAAAAAACACATCCGGGATCAGCAAACCGCCAGCGCCGTGATAAAAGATGTTGACGATCGCATAATTCATTTGTAGGAGGGTATGGTTTGTCAGTAACTGCGAGATACCTTCCTGGTGGTGTTCCTTGAACTGATAATACTCAAGCCCCACAAACTCTTTAGTATCGATGATCTGAACGGCAAAACAAAAATGGTTGTTCCCCGCATCGATGATCAACCTGCACTGGTCAAACTGCAGCGTCCTTGTTTGCTGGGGCGTTACTTGAAAAGTTGGATGCACGTTGTTGTTTTTGATGGGCCACCCGGAAGGGCAGTTGCTATCGCAAAATACGGTTTTTCTGCGGGTAAAGGCGTAGGTTTGCAGCCTTTATGGCTGGAAATAACAGTGGATCGATGGACCTCCGCATGGGTATTACCAGGGCTCATATTCTGAAACTTGCCCTTCCCATTTCTGCATCTATCCTTGTTCCGCAGATCAACTTCTTCACCAATAATATTTTTCTGGGTTGGTTGGGCAAATCTGAACTCGGGGCTGCCGGTGTCACGGGTGTGTATTACCTCATTTTTGGCGCCATCGGGTATGGCCTAAACAATGGACTGCAGGCTTTGATCGCCCGACGTGCG
>Ga0207941_1000364_pt1 | contig 13937 bp, 13 predicted proteins | sample LakMenEpi13Sep12_FD_150695 | JGI IMG/M metagenome (GOLD analysis project Ga0207941, IMG submission 150695) | Freshwater microbial communities from Lake Mendota, WI - 13SEP2012 deep hole epilimnion (SPAdes) | ecosystem: Environmental > Aquatic > Freshwater > Lake > Epilimnion/Euphotic zone ...
GGCGTTGGGGTTGCTTGAGGGGCCGCTCGGCGAGCAACTGCAGCAGCTGGATCAGCTCCTCGCGCCGGGCGCCTGCCTGCCAGAGCAGCGCCAGGGCCTGATCGAGGGGCCGCCACTGGCGGCCGGTGCCGTAGCCGCCAGGCTTCTGCGTAGGCGCAGCCTTCTCGAAGAGAAGCAGTAGAGCTGGGCTGTGAGCATCAGCCACTGGCGCATCTCGCGCTCGGAGAGGGCCTGCGGATCGGGCGGCGCGGATGCGGCCAGGGAGGCGGCGGTGGCGCGCAGACGGTCGGGGTCGTCGAGGTGGAGCAGGCCGGCGGCGCATGCGCGGCTGAGGCGCTCCTCCTGGGGATGGGGCGCACCCGCCAGGTGGGGCGGCAGCCAGCCCAGCTCGCGCCGCAGGGCGGTGAAGCCGGCGCCGCGGATGCCGTAGAAGTCGGCCGGCTCCATGGCCAGGGCTTCGAGCCAGTGGGCCAGGCCGCTGGCGGGGCCGATCTTTCCCTCAGCGGCGAGGGCGCGCAACTCTTGGAGCAGGTGGGGCCGGCGGCTGGGCAGGCATTGGCGCAAATTGGCCAGCACCCGCTCGCTGGAGACGCGATCGAGCACCAGCCGACAACCGGGCGGCAGAAACGGGAACCCCTGGGCCAGCTGGTCTTCGAGCTGCCGCCGGCTGCAGCCCAGCAACGCCCGATAGCGCAGATCAAAGCGAAAACGCCGGTGCTGCTGGCAAACCAATGGTGAAGGCTGAGCCTGTCGGGCCAATCAGGCGTTGCAGAAGCCATGTAAGAAATGCATAAATCCTGCGGGTAAGGCCAGAAGCCCACTGGCCACGATGAGAGCTACTGCATAATTGGCGTAAACCCATATTCCTGTAGTCAGCAGGTCGAATACCTCATGCCACTCCGCTCCGCCTCCGCATTCCCGGCATCCCCGGATACCGAGGCTCTGGAGAGCAACTACCAGGAGTGTCGCGCCGCCCTGGTGTCGGCCAACCGCTCCCCTGGTGCCATGATGGCCGAGAAGATCCGCCAGTGGGTGGAGGTGTTGTGAGTATCAACTTCGCCTATCTGCGCCGTTACGACGAGCAGTTGTTTAGGCTTGGGACGCTAGCGGAGCGTTATTTCCCCGACGATCCGAACACGGCGCTGATCAAGCTGCGGCAGCTGGGAGAACGACTGGCCCAGCAGGTGGCGTCCCGGTTTGGAGCGTTCACCAGCGCCCAGGAATCGCAACTGGTCTTGATTCGGCGGTTGGAGTTCGATGGCCTGATCGAGCGTGAGGTGGCAGCTCTCTTCCATGACCTGCGCACGACAGGAAATGACGCCACCCACGGGCTCCAGGGCGACCATGCCAGCGCCCTGAGCACCCTCAAGATCGCCTGGCAGTTGGGGGTGTGGTTTCACCGCACCTTCTCGGACCCCGAGTTCCGCAGTGGACCTTTTCGTCCTCCTCAGCCTCCGGCTGATGAAAGCGAGGAACTGCGCGCGGAGCTGGCCTCCCTGCAGCGTGCGCTCGATGTCTTCCGCGCCGAGGGAGGTGCCGTAGCCGAGCAGCTCAGCGCCACGGAGGCCCAGCTGCAACAGGCCCTCGACGAGCAACAGGAATGGGAACAATTGGCCGAAGCCGCCGAGGCGGACAAGGTTGCCCTCGCTGCTCAACTGCAAGCTCTACAGAGCGCTGCAGTTCGGCAACCGGCTGCGATGTCAGCTGGTTTGTTGCAGGCTGCTCGGAAGGCCGCTGGCTCGATCGAACTGGATGAGGCCGCCACCCGCCAGCTGATCGATGAGCAGTTGCGGCAAGCAGGCTGGGAGGCGGACACGCAGACGCTTCGCTATGGGAAAGGAGCACGGCCGCAAAAAAACCGCAACCTGGCCATCGCCGAATGGCCAACCAACAGCGGTCCTGCTGATTATGTGTTGTTCGTTGGCCTAACTCCCTATGCGGCCGTTGAGGCCAAGCGGGCCAACACCGATGTGGCTGGCAAGGTGCCCCAAGCTGAGCGTTATTGCCGGGACTTCCAACCAAGCGCCGAAACAGAACTGAGGAGTGATGGTTGGGGTCCAGAGGCTGAATACCGCATCCCCTTCGCCTTCTCCAGCAATGGCCGGCCCTTCCTGAGCCAACTGCGCACCAAGAGCGGCATCTGGTTCCGCGATCTACGCCGCAGTGAAAATCTAGCCGGACCCCTCGAACGCTGGTATGCGCCCGAAGGTCTCAAGGCGCTGGCGCGCCAGGACGTGGATCTGGCCCACCAGCAACTGCGGCGGGAATCGTTCAGCTTTGGCTTTCCGCTGCGGCCCTACCAGAGGCGCGCCATCGAAGCCACTGAAGCGGCGATTGCAGCAGGCCAACGGGAGATCATGCTCGCCATGGCCACCGGCACGGGCAAAACGAAGACTTGCATTGCCCTGATTTATCGGCTGCTCAAAACCGGGCGATTCCGGCGCGTGCTGTTTCTGGTGGACCGCTCTGAACTCGGCACCCAGGCCGCCGATGCCTTCAAGGAAACGCGGATGGAAAGCCTGCAGAGCTTCGCTGCCATCTACGGCATCAAGGAACTGGGCGAGCGCGAGGTGGAAAGCGATACAAAGGTGCACATCGCCACCGTGCAGGCGATGGTGCAGCGCCTGCTGCTTGGCAGCGAGGAAGACAAGCCAACGGTGGATACCTACGACCTAATCGTGGTGGATGAATGCCACCGGGGCTACCTGCTGGATCGGGAGCTGAGTGAGCGTGAGGTTCGCTTCAGAGATTTCAACGACTACGTCTCGAAGTACCGGCGAGTGCTCGAGATGTTTGATGCCGTCAAGATTGGCCTGACGGCCACGCCGGCATTGCACACGGTGATCATCTTTGGCAAGCCGGTGTTCGTGTACAGCTACCGCGAGGCGGTGGTGGATGGCTTCCTGGTGGACCACGAGCCGCCGATCCGAATCAGCACCGAACTCTCCAGCGAAGGCATTGCATGGGCTGCTGGGGAAGAAGTCAAGATTTACGATCCGAACACGACACAGATTGATCAGTTCACCACGCCCGATGAGTTGCGTTTTGAGGTGGAGGCGTTCAACCGCAAGGTGATCACCGAACGCTTCAACCGCGTGGTTTGCGAAGCGCTCGCCGATGAGCTGGATCCGTTTTCCCCCTACAAAACCTTGATCTTCTGTGCCAGCGACCCCCATGCCGATCTGGTGGTGATGCTGCTCAAAGAGGCCTTCCAGGCTCGCTACGGAAGCGTGCCCGATGATGCGGTTGCCAAGATCACCGGTGCCAGTGAGAAGCCAAAGCAACTGATCCGCCGCTACAAAAATGAACAATTTCCCAATATCGCCGTCACGGTGGACCTGCTCAGCACCGGTGTTGATGTGCCCGCGATCTGCAACATCGTCTTACTGCGGCGGATGAACAGCCGCATCCTCTACGACCAGATGATCGGCCGCGCCACCCGCCTTTGTGATGCGATCGACAAGACCCACTTCCGCATCTTTGATGCCGTTCGGATCTACGAGGCGCTGAAGAACTTCACGGACATGAAGCCGGTGGTGGTGAATCCGAACATCACCTTCAGCCAGCTGATCCAAGAACTGGAAAATACCGAGGGCGAGGAGTGCAAGCTGGTGCGTCAACAGCTGATTGCCAAGCTGCGGCGCAAACAACAGCGATTGAGCGAGAACCATGCAGCCCAGTTCCGCTTGCTCACTGGCGAGGAACCCTCCGATTTCATCAACCGGCTTCAGCAGCTGCCGATCACGGAGGCCAGCCGCTGGATAGGGTCCATCCACGGTTTGGCTGAGTTGTTGGATCAGCAGTGGGACGGGCCCGCCGAACCCCAGTTCCTCTCCGATCACGACGACGCCCTGCGCTCGATTGAGCGGGGCTATGGCGAGGCCACCCGCCCGGAGGACTACCTGGATGGTTTCACGGCCTTTGTGCGCGACAGCGGCAACGACCTGCCGGCCCTCACCACCGTGCTGCAGCGGCCCTGGGAACTCACCCGTAAGGATCTGCGGGAGCTCAGGCTGGCCCTCGATCAGCGGGGCTACAACGAGGCCACCCTGTCCACCGCTTGGCGCGAAACCACCAACCAGCAGATGGCCGCCTCGATCATGGGCTACATCCGCCAGGCAGCTTTGGGCGATGCACTGGTGCCCTACGAGCAGCGGGTGGAGAAGGCCCTGCAGCGAATCCTGGCCTCCCGCAGCTGGACCACACCCCAACGCCAGTGGCTGCAAAGCATTGCCAACCAGACCAAGGCGAACACGATCGTGGATCGCGAAGCGCTCGACGACGACCTGCTCTTCTTCAAGCGGGAAGGCGGCGGCTGGGCGCGACTGAACCGGGTGTTCGGCGGCGAGCTCGATGGGGTGCTGCAGCAGTTCCAGCGGGAGGTGTGGGCGGCGTGAGGTGGCGGGTTTGGTCTAGTCTCGGTATCGACCGCCGCCGGAAGGTAGCCATGCGCGCCAAGCTGTTCCGTAACGGTCGCAGCCAGGCGGTGCGGCTGCCTGCCGAATTCCGCTTCGAGGGCACGGAGGTGGAGGTGCATCGCGATCCCGAGAGCGGCGCGGTGGTGCTCACACCGGTGCGGCCCTCGGCCAGCGCCTTGCTGGAGCGAAGGGATGCGCTGCTGCAGGAGCCTGGCTTCCGGGCAGAACTGGATGCGTTTTTCGAGGGGTTGCACGACACCAGTCCTCCCGAACCGGTGGACTTTCCCTGATGGCTGCAGAGAAGAGGAGGTTGATGCTGGACACCAACGCTGTGAGCGCCTTTCTCAAAAAACGCTCGCCACGACTGGATGCCTGGGTGCGTGAGCAACGTTGTTGCCTGTCGGCGATTGTGGTGGCCGAGATCCGCTACGGCCTGGAGAAGCGGCCGGCGGCGACGCGGTTACAAGAGCTGGCGGAGGCCACCTTCGAGACCCTGGAGATTCTGCCCTGGTCGGAAGCCTGCGCCAGGATCTACGGCCGGCTGCGCGCCGATCTCGAACGCCACGGCAAGCCTCTGGCGGCCATGGATCTACTGATCGCCAGCCATGCCCTGAGCGAGGGCTGCGCCCTGGTGACGGCGGATCAAACCTTTGCCAACGTGGCCGAATTGCAGCTGGAGGCCTGGTGATGGCAGGAACTACAACCCACGACATCGTTGCCAAGCTCTGGAACCTCTGCAATGTGCTGAAGGACGACGGGGTGACGTATCACCAGTACGTGAGCGAGCTGACGTATTTGTTGTTCCTGAAGATGGCCAAGGAGACGGGCCGTGAGGAGGGGATTCCGGCGGATTGGCGATGGGATGTGCTTGAGTCCCTGCAGGGCCTTAGTCAGTTTAACCATTATAAGGAGTTGTTGCTTAAGCTGGGGAGCTCAGAAAAGGATAAAGGAAAGAACGAGGGTTCTGAGAATGCAGGCTCAGAAGACGACAAAAAGAAAACCAATATAGCTGACAGAAGACAAGAAGAGGAAGAGGAAAAGAATGCTATTTCGGCAATCGTCAAAGAGATCTTTGCAAATGCCAATACCTGCATTACGAAGCCGGTTACACTCAGAAAGCTTGTTGACGAGATCGACAAGATCGATTGGTACAGCGCCCGCCAGGAGGGGCTCGGGGATCTGTATGAGGGGTTGCTGCAGAAGAACGCCGAGGAGAAGAAATCCGGGGCAGGTCAGTACTTTACACCCCGGCCGCTGATTGATTCCATGGTTGCGGTGACGCAACCGCGGCTCGGGGATGTTATCCAGGATCCGGCGGCTGGCACCGGTGGTTTTCTGATCGCGGCCCAACGGTGGATCCGTGACCACCAGGAGATCAGCGAGCTGGATACGGCGCAGCAGAAGCAGTTCTACGAGCGCACCTTCTTCGGCATGGAGCACGTGCAGGACACGCACCGGCTGGCGCTGATGAACCTGATGCTGCATGGTCTTGATTCAAAGCCTAAGGAATACGGAATCCTCTACGGCGACACGCTGAGTACTGAAGATGTCGCCCCTCTGCCGCCGGCCACCCTTATTCTCACCAATCCACCATTCGGCACCAAGAAGGGCGGCGGTTTACCCAGTCGGGGAGATTTTCTCTTCCCCACCAGCAACAAGCAGTTTTGCTTCCTGCAGCACATCTATCGCGCGCTCAAACTCGGCGGCCGGGCGGCGGTGGTGCTGCCGGATAACGTGCTGTTTGAGGGCAACGTGGGCAAACAGATCCGCGCCGATCTGATGGACAAGTGCAACCTGCACACGATCCTGCGCCTGCCCACCGGCATCTTCTACGCCCAGGGCGTGAAGACCAACGTGCTGTTCTTCACCCGCGGCACGAGCGATCGGGGCAATACCAAGGAGGTGTGGGTGTATGACCTGCGGGCCAACATGCCGGCCTTCGGCAAACGCACACCGCTCACCCGCGAGCACTTCGCGGAGTTTGAAGCGGCCTATGGCTCAGATCCCCTGGGCCTGGCACTGCGCACGGCCACAGGGGCGGAAGGCCGATGGCAGTGCTTCAGCCGCGAAGAGATCGCCGCGCGCGGCGACAGCCTCGATCTGGCCTGGCTGAAAGACGACTCCGCCGAAGATGGCGCCGACTTGCCGGAACCGGCGGTGCTGGCCCAGGAGGCGATGCAAGAGTTGGAAGGAGCGGTGGTGGATCTGCGGGCGATCCTGGCGGAGCTGGGGGAAGAGGTGGAGGGGTTGATGTGATGGAGGGGCGGGAGTTGCCGGTGGGGTGGGAATTGATTCGGCTTTCAGAGGCCGCTGAATGGGGCTCTGGAGGTACTCCATCGAGGAGAAACCTCGATTATTATGGAGGCAAGATACCTTGGATCAAGACGGGTGAATTGGGACCGCGCCATATTACGCGTACGGAAGAGACAATTTCCGATCTGGGCCTTGCCAATTCGAGCGCAAAGATCTTTCCCGAAGGCAGCATCGCCATCGCAATGTACGGCGCGACGATTGGGAAAGTGAGTATTCTTGGCGTCCCAGCCGCAACGAACCAGGCTTGCGCAGTTGCTGCAGTTAATCTCGAAGTTTGTTCCCCCGAATTCTTTTACCACTATCTCTGCTCTCAACGAGATGAGTTCGTCAAGGCTGGCAAAGGTGGCGCTCAGCCTAATGTTTCTCAGGGCTTAATCAAAGATTGGCCAATTCCCCTTGCCCCTCTCAACGAACAACGCCGCATCGCCGCCAAGCTCGACACCACCCTCGCCGCTGTCGAGGCCTGCCGCCAGCGGCTCGATGGCGTGGCGGCGATCCTCAAGCGCTTTCGCCAGGCCGTGCTTACGGCGGCGACGTCGGGGGAGTTGACGCGGGAGTGGAGGGAGGAGAGGGGGTTGGCTGATTCTTGGAAGACGAAGGACCTTTCGGAAATAGCTGATTCTAGGCTTGGGAAAATGCTTGATCAAAGAAAGAACACAGGTCAGCTCACTCCATATCTTCGCAATATAAATGTGAGGTGGTTTTCTTTTGATCTTGAAGACATCCAAGAAATAAGGCTTGCGGATACGGAGATTATTGATCTGGACGTGCGCTTTGGTGATCTCTTGGTCTGCGAAGGTGGCGAGCCGGGGCGATGCGCGGTTTGGCGCGGAGAAGACTCGAAATACACATTCCAGAAAGCTCTCCACCGAGTACGCACGTCGAAGCATCTTCTTGCAGACTATTTATCTTTTTGCCTGAGCAATTCGGCAAACAATGGGAAGCTTGAGCAGCTGTTTACTGGGTCTACGATTAAGCATCTAACTGGTGCTTCGCTCAAGAAGTTACAGATTCTTCTGCCATCCCGTGAGGAGCAAGAAGAAATTGTCGATCGCGTCGAATCCCTCTTCTGCCTCGCCGACCAACTCGAAGCCCGGCTCACCGCCGCCCGCAAGGTCGTCGATCGCCTCACGCCAGCCCTGCTGGCCAAGGCCTTCCGCGGCGAGCTGGTGCCCCAGGATCCGGGCGACGAACCGGCGAGCGTGCTGCTCGAACGGATTCGGGCGGCCCGCCAGGCGGAGGCTGGTGCTGGCAAACCCTCGCGACGTGGTCGCCCCAAGGCTGCAGCCAACCCGGATCAACTCCCTTTCGATGCCGCACCAGTCCCGCCTGACTTTCTAGCCGGACTGTTGCGGGAGTGTGGGCCGCTCAGTGAGCGGGCCTTGTGGGCCGTTTCCGAGCTGGAGCCGCAGCGGTTTCAGCAGCAGTTGTATCGGGAATTGGAGAGTGGCACAGCCCGCGAAGTGCAGGCCAATGGACAGGTGTTACTGGAGGCGGTGGGATGACGGGCCAGGGGCCCCGCTTCGATGTGAAGCCCTTCCTCAACCAGGACGAAGGTCAGCATTTCGATCGCAAGTCGTTGTTTCACGGTCCGCCGGGTGAGAAGCAACCCCGCGATCGTCGCGAGGTGCGTGATCAGGTGGCGCGCTATGTGGCCGGCTTTGCCAATGCAGAAGGTGGAGTGCTGATGCTCGGCATCGAAGACGACCACTCCATCACGGGTCATCGGCTGCCCCCCAAGGCGCTGGAGTCCCTGCTGGCGGTTACCCAGGCGCGGCTACAGCCCCCGCAGCCCCCTGGATTTCTGGTTTCCGTTGATGGGCAGGAACTGGTGGTCTTCGACGTGCCCAGCGCCGATGGTCCAGTGCAGGTGACCGGCGATGGCTTTCCGCTGCGCATCGGCGATCAGACGATCGAGACCAGTGAAAGCAAGATCCGAGCGCTCAAATTCCAGGGCCTGGTGGAGAGCTACGAAAGCCGCCCTTCCCCCCTGGCGCTGGCTGATCTCGATCGCGAACTGCTCGCCCAGGCACGGCAGGGTGCCGGCCTCGAGGTGCTCAGCGATGAGGACTATCTGCTGAAACGGAAGCTGGCCGATCGCCGTGGCAGTGGGCTGGTGCTCAGACAGGCGGCTGAGTTGCTGTTCGCCAAACAGGGCCCAGAGCATCCCAACTCCGGAGTACGGGTGTTTCGTGTTGTTGGCACCGAGCGGCGCCTCGGGGCCGAGCACAACGTGGAGGAACGCCCGCGAATTGAAGGCAACCTGCCCCAGGTTTGGCAGGAAGCACTCAGCGTGGTGGGCAGCTTGATGCGGCAACCCTCACGGCTGGTGGGCAACCGCTTTCGGCCGGTGAGCGAATACCCGCGATTCTCCTGGCAGGAAGCCGTGCTCAACGCGATCGCCCATCGCGACTACAGCGTTCAGGGCGCCGGCATCGAAGTGTGGCTGTTCGACGACCGCATGGAAGTGACCAGCCCTGGTGGCCTCCTTCCGGAGCTCAGCCTCGATGAACTGCTCAGCCTCAGGCGCGTGCACTGCAGCCGCAACCCCCGCCTGATGCGCACCCTGGTGGATCTCGGCCTCACCCGTGATCAGGGCGAAGGCATCCCACGCATGTTTGCCGAGATGGCCGATGCGTTTCTGCCCACGCCCCGTATCAATCCCACCGCCAGGAGTGTGAGCGTGGTGCTGCGCAACACCACCACCCTCGGCGAAGGCGACCGTGCCTTCGTGGCCCGCATCGGTGGAGAGGATCTCAGCGACGAGGAGTTCCGGGCGCTGCTCCAGGCGCACCGAAGCACCCAAGTGGACAACGCCAGCCTGCGCAGCCTCATGGGTTTCGATACCCTCGGCGCCAGTCAGATCCTGCGGCGGCTGCGGGATCGGGGCCTGCTGGAGCTGCACCCCGCTGGATCGCAGAGCTTCTACACCCTGGCGCCACGGCTGCGCTCTGCCGAATCCGCCGATCGGGGGGAGCAGGTGCTGGATCGAGGGGAGCTCCAATCGGATCGGGGGGAGCTCGGGCCCGATCGAGGGGAGCTGGGCGCCGATCGAGGGGAGCAGCTGGCCCCTTCGTTGCTGGAGGCCATCGCAGCGCTTGGGGTACGTCCAAGAAAGGAACCCCTGCGGCAGATGATCGCCCAGCTCTGCGCCGGCCACTGGCGAACCCCTGCCTGGCTGGCGGACCGGCTCAAAATGGAACCCGGCAATCTTTCCAATCGCCACCTCGCACCAATGGTGAGGGACGGCACTTTGGAGCGGCGATATCCAGAGTCGCCAACCCATCCGGAGCAGGCTTATCTCACAGTCTGGATCCAGAGCAGTCTTCTACCCTCCACATCCGAATAAATATTTCAAGATCCCACTTACTGGCCAATTCTTAATATGTTTATCTGCGTTTACGGCCCTGGTTGGCGTTGACTAATAGTGCAGTGCGAGAAACGATTGAAGATGGGTGACATTTGTTGGAGTCGTCAGCCGCGTTGAAGGCCACTACGGTTCAGTGATCTCACGGTCGCCCCGGCCTTTCCCCGGCCTACGGTGTTCTCAACACTCGGGGTATCAAGCCTTCAGCGTGAAGCGTTATCGGCTGGTTCTGGAGGGGGGCAATGCCGGTGCCCTTCGCATCAGCGACGACCAGCTCGCTGAGCTCCTGGACGCTCTCAAGGAGGGGGCGCGGCTCGCGCTGCGCTTTCAGGCGGAGGGCATCAGCAGCCAACCGGGCCCCAGGCCCCGCTGGCTGGAGGCCTGCACAAGCCATCTGATCACAGGCCTTAGCGCCGGCTCTGCGGTGCTGGAGATCGAAGCGCCCACCCTGGAGGAGGCCGCGCCGGATGTTTTCCCGCCCACAGCTCAGTTCAGCCTGCTCGAGCAGGAGGAGCCCCCCGTGCCACCGGGCAGCACAGCCCTAGACCTGTTCGCGGCCGTGCTCCGGCAGATTCAGCTGGGGGATGGCTCCACCCTGAAGGCCGATCGGGCTCTCCTGGAGGGTTGCCTGCGCTTTGCCCGCGTCCCCGATGGATCCTTTCATGGCATCAGCCTTGGGCCCATCAACAGCGGCGTACCACCTGTGACCCTCAAGGCCTCCGACATTCCCCTCATCGAGGCGTTGGTGCAGCAGACGCCCCTCCCCCAGGCCATCCGCTTCACCGCCAAGCTCGACACCATCTCCTCCACCAGGCCGTCGGTCACCCTGCTCAGTGATGACGGCGAGAAAATCCTGGCCAGGCTGCCCGGCAGCGTCTCCACCGAGGAGTTGCGTGCCCTGTTTGGTCAACGCGTGATGGTGGCCGGTACCGGCCACTACCGCCCTTCGGGACGCGTGCAACAGATTGCCATCAGTCAGATCCACCTGGCAGCAGCAGAAGACGAGCTATTCAGCGAAACCCCCCGAGCTTGGGGCTCGACACCCCTGTTCATGCCCGCCATTCAGGCGCCTGGATCCGGTGTCGCGAACTTCTTCGGCACCTGGCCAGGAGAAGAGTCAGACGAAGACCTCACGGCTGCCCTTTCCGCCATTCGATGACGGCGGCCTCTACCCCCGGCAGGCCCTACCTGCTAGACACCAGCGTGATTCTCCATCTCGTGCGGGGAAATGCTCTCGGGCAGCACATTCGTGACACCTTCGACTTGCTCCACTGTCAGCCACGCCCTTTGGTTTGTGTGGTGAGCCTCGCCGAGGCGCGGGTGTTGGCTGAAACCAATGGCTGGGGAGAAGCCAAGTGCAATGCGCTTGTCATGGCCTTCCGCTCCTTGACGGTGGTCAATATCAACCATCCCAGCGTGATCGATGCCTATGTGATGCTTGATCTTCATGCCCGATCCCATCCACTCGGGGCACGCAGGATGGGCAAAAACGATCTGTGGATTGCTGCGACTGCCGTTGCCGCCGATGCCTTCTTGCTGACGACGGACAAAGATTTTGACTACCTGATTCCATCTCATCTCCAAGGGCAGGTGATTTCTGCATCATGAACATTTGAGTGTGCGAGCTTTGCCGTATCTCCATTCTGCTGATACGCCGGTGGCACTGGTCAGAGCAGCTGCTCCAGCCCCTTGGCCACCCGCTCCGTCTACACCTTCACCGGTTTTCCCGAATCACCGGTGCGCCATCTCTATCTCCACCACGACGGCTACCCCACCGGTGCCGCCTGGCGCTTTGCGGAGGCCCTACGCGAAGCCCCCGAACCGGCCTCCTTCCTTGTGGCCTTCCTGAGCACGCAGCCCAATGCGGAGCCAATCCAGAGCCCAGAGCAGGCCGCTGATTCCGAGTACCGCTACCTAGTGCACCTCCTCCCCGACGCAGACCCCCGCCTACAGGTGCAGTGCTGGCGACGGATTCCCGGCGGAGACAGCTGGAATCCCCGCTGCGGGCCCATGCCGTTGGCGGTGTTCATCCAGCGTTTCCTGCCCGGTGCTCCTGCGTAGCTCAGCGCCGCAGTGCTTCCCGATGAGCCTCAAGAAATCGCTCCTGGTCGCGGCTGAATGGCCGGATCAGGTTGGCGCCATCGATCCCCCAACAGCGCAGTGCCTCGCGGGCGGCCTCGTGCTCACAGATCAGTTCGCCGCCGGCAGCAAAGCTGATCCAGTGCCAGTCGAACAGGTTGTCCACGTGGGGGGAGAGCAGCAGGCCGTTGGCGCCGCTCAGCCGCTCGCTGTTGTCGCAGTCGCGCCAGGGCTTGATGTGGCTCGCCACCAGGAACTGTTGCCGCTCCAGCCCCGTCACCCGGCAGGCCGGCTCCAGCTCCGCCACCCGATGGCGAAACAGCCCCTGCCCCAGCCGCGCCTTGGTGAGCGCATCGCGCTCGGTGCTGCTGGGCACCTCCCGCAGCCGTTGCATGTCCTCGAGCAGGGCGGCGGTGTAGGCGCTCTCTTCCGCCAGCACCACCAGGTGCACGCGCACCGCGGGGTCGGCGTGGTCTTCGATCAGCTTCAGCAGCAACAGCCCCAGGGTTTCGCTGAGGCCTGCCAGGTATACCCCCTGATTGCCTCGGCCCGTGCTGGTGCTGATCGGGCTGTGGCGTTCCGGCAGAAGGGGCTGCAGCAGCTCAAAGAACGTCTGCGGCACCAGGGCCTGGGCGCAGCGGCTGCCAGTTCACCCGCACCAGCCAGCCCTCCTGGCTCCAGCCCTCCTGGCTCCAGTTCTCCCCTGCTGAGCCAAACTCCGGCGGCTTGGTCGCCGTGACCGCTGCCGTTTCCACCAGGCCGATCTGGCTGATGCGCCCATTCGCATAGCTGAACACCACATCCCCCCGCTGGCAGCGGGTGAGGTTGACGTAGCTCACATTGCGGGCACCGTTGGCGTTCGCCTTCGGCGACCAGATGTAGCCGCCATCGGTCTCCTGGCGGTAGGTCTGTTTGTGGTTGACCCACCAGTAGGCCATGGGGGCAGCAATGGTGCCGAATCAGCATAAGGGAAGACACATGGGTGAACAGCCGGAAGTTACCAAGCAACCATGAAGGGAGGACCGAAAGCCAATGGCGCAAACGCGGAGAGGATTAGTCACGTACGCTAGAATCGATACCCAAACAGGCCCACAGCTCTAATCCGCATCTGCATGGCCCTTTACTCCTTTCTGGACTTGGCTGCTGAGGTACTTGATCGGACAACAAGCCCACTCACCTATCAGGAAATCTGGCAATCCGCTAAGGAGCAGGGACTGATCGACAAGATCAGCTCCAAAGGCAAGACCCCATAGCAAACTCTTGGCGTCCAGCTCTACGTTGAAGTTCGGGATAACGACAATTCCCGCTTCGTCAAACTCGGAAAGCGGCCAGCTCGCTTCTTCTTACGCTCACGCGTGGGGATCATCCCTAAAGACGCCATCCACAAACTCGATATAGAACAAGCGGCGCGTAAGGAGAGGCCCGCTGGCTTCCATGAGCGCGATCTTTATCCAGTACTAACATACTTTGCCTATTCCAATCCTGCCTTCAATCGTGGGCGCTCCATTTTCACAAAGACCATCTATCACGAAAAGTCCGCCAAAGCAGGCTATAGCGAGTGGGTTCATCCGGACATGGTTGGCTTTTACCTTCCCCTCGATGACTGGCGGCCTGACGTAATTGAGTTCAATCGCCTCTCCGACAACAACTCCCTTCGCCTATTCTCCTTTGAGATCAAAAAGACCCTTGCAAAGGCTAATTATAGAGAATCATTCTTTCAAGCACTTTCCAACTCATCCTGGGCCCACGAAGGCTATCTG
>Ga0207941_1000366_pt1 | contig 13916 bp, 14 predicted proteins | sample LakMenEpi13Sep12_FD_150695 | JGI IMG/M metagenome (GOLD analysis project Ga0207941, IMG submission 150695) | Freshwater microbial communities from Lake Mendota, WI - 13SEP2012 deep hole epilimnion (SPAdes) | ecosystem: Environmental > Aquatic > Freshwater > Lake > Epilimnion/Euphotic zone ...
ACAGAGGTTGCATTACATTTAATATGCAATGGTACATAAGGATTTGTGTCATACCAAAACAAAATAGCCCAACAAACAAGAAAAGTAATAAAAAGAAATAAATAGGCACAGCAGGTTACTGATTCAATAATGTGTTGGTCCTTAGTAAGTTGATTTTCTTGTTGAAGATTGGTCAAAGGTAGTAAAGGTTGATTAACGTTGGAACTGCGTTTCATAAAGTCAAGTTCATCATTGTTGTTACATTGAGATGTAAAAGCCATATTACATTGGTATAGTTTTCTGGAATAGACACAATCTATTAATCAATATTTAAAAGAGCACCTGTTGTAACGTCAGTATTTTATATGGACATACAAACACATTCTTCTAGCTGCATTTTTTCACCGTTGATTTTGCTTAGAAACTCATTAAGCATCTGTACAGCTTGTTCTTTTACATAATCATTGAAAAAAAGAACATAAACAGCTGAATAATGTTTAAGAGGTTGTTCCAAAGACGTCTTTTTGGTTTTTTTATTTGCCGGTGCGGTCTTGTTAAGAGTAGTAGTAGCCAGAAGAGTTGCAGTATCATTAACAGTATTGTTTTGTTTAATTTCTGACCTAGGATCAATTTCAATTCCTATTATCCAAAATTGAGGAACTTTAGCCTTCTCGAAAATTTTCCACATATTCTCTTGTGTAGTAATGTTATTAGAATATAGCTTTAAAAGGTTAACGTCACGAATATATGTCCCACTCGCTTTTTCTTTCTCTGACAACTCTTTGGTTTGAATTTTCTTTTGTAACTCTGCCAGACGGTTGTGGCATATTTCTAATTGTTCTTCTAATGATAAGGATGATGATGACGCTGAGGGACAGGCATTAACTTTAGCTTGTCTTTTCAACTCTTGTTTTAGGCTGTGTATTTCTTTCAAATAAGTGTGTTTCAACTTATTCATTGAAAATTGTTCTCCCACAAACACAGGATTAGCAAAACTTCTTTTCATTTGTTGACGTTCTGATATCACTTCTGCTGGCTCTTTCGGCAGCCATCTATGGTATTTTGGGGTGTCGCTTACTTGATCATAGTCAGTGTTATCAGATTGCAATGTGTTGCAGTCAGCAGGAGGATCATTATTTGGCAGTAGAGCAGTAGATGTGACTAAAGGGCCTTTAATAGATTTAGGATTTATTTTTTTAGGCATTTTAATCTGAAAATAGTTATTCAAGTGGAGTGTTTTCTATTTTTAATGGTATACTTCCGCTTGCGGTTACAAAAAATCGTTTACTAGGTACATAAGTTTGAAATAGGTTTTTACTGACAAAAGTTTTAAATATAAGGCTGTCATTAGATTTTTGAAATATATTGTAATTAATAACTGGGGTTTTTTGTGGGTCTATATTATTTTGAACAAATTGATGCTGAAAATATTGATTTAAACCTTTCATGTGCGCTAAATAGTAAGAATTACTGTCATTAGATAACACATAGCTTTTTTCTCCTATATAACAAGCCTTTTCGAAAAAACCTTCTTGGACCCATATTCCACTAAGTTTAATACCAGAATCAAAATGTTTGTTAAAAAGTTGTTGAAATATTTTTTTAAATTCATCATCTACATTGTCAATAAACTTTGGATGTTTTAAAAGGAAATGAGCACTGTCAGTGTCCATGTATAACAGTTGAGCTTTAGTAGGATTTAGATATCTTAGCAAAAAATTGAGTCTTTTTATGAGAATAATTTTACTATGAAAAAGTATATATGATCCCACTTGGCCTAAAAGTGTTTGAAATGAATTTTTTTTAGTTTTGTTTAATTCTACTAAAAACACCTTTTCACTAAATTGAATCCCCGTTTTTATTCTTGTTTTACCCTTTGATGTTGTAGGTATAGCCCGTCGGTTTTCTAAAGTTTTAAATTTAGTTGAATCTACATTGCATAGAGTAAATCCATAGCAGGAATTTAACATTAATTTTATGAGTTCTGATTGAATTTCGTAAATCTGGCGAATATCTGCGTTTTTTTCCTCTTTAATAAGTTCTTTCAAGTCCTTTCGTGCCTTTAATTTATTTTCAATATAAGGCTTAAGATAGGTGTCTAGTTGAAAAAATAATGCATGGTAAATATCAGGAGGGGTTTCAAAGCCAAAATTAACATACAACCAATTCAAATATTCAGTACTAATTACCATGTAAGCTTTACTTTCGTTAATACTGACCACCCTAGGTGCTGATTTAAATTCGGGAATCTTATCTCGGGTATAGTCAGACAACAGTTCAGTTCCATACTCTATTTTCTGAATAATAAAACCAAAAATAGGATTTTGAGCTTCTTTTTTTATTTGAAGATTTTTTACTAACAAAAAACCCGTAAGTTTTTTCTGATAAATATCATGAAGAAAATCATTATAATTATAGGATTTTTGATATGTCGGGCAAAAGTCTTTTTGTTTAGGAATTCGATGTTGATGAAAATCACAATCAAAAATTTCCACATACTCAATATCTACATGTGTCAGTTGAAAATGATTGACAAAATGAAGATATAACTTAACAACTTTATCTTTAATTTCAGCTGTTGATTTCACTTTTTCCAAATCAGTTAAAGAATTAGAAACTGGACAAGTTAATCGATGTCCATGATAATAGACTGACTGGTATTGAATAAGTTTTATGTAAACTTTTTGGTCGGTGGGATCAAAATAAGACAGAAATCCATCTAAAGGATATTGAGTAAAATATAGTTGCCCCATTGCGGTAAAAGCTGATTGAAATCGTAACACAGTTATGTAAGTAGGTAGTGTTTTAAGGTAATGATTCAGAGCAAAAAATTCAGTGTGAAAACGAGGAGGTGTGTTTATCAAGTGCATTTTATCCGTGTTATGATTACCAACTTTGCGTGCATTGTGACAATATTGATTAAGTGAAATAACTCTTTTTTTATCTTTTACTTTTAAGTAGTCTTCAGTGGTGTACCGGGAATAGCATAGTGGAGTTCCAACAGGCAATTTCTTAACCGCTGCACTGGGGTATAAGGACCGAATGTCAATAGTTGAGATTCCAGCTGGAGTTTCACAAAACAAATTTTGATTACTGGTAAAGGAAGCAGATAAATTAGCAAAATTAGGCCAGCATTGGGCATCAAGAGTAGAGTGAACTTTATTTAAATGCTCATTGATAACTGTTTGACTGTCAATAACCCCATGCACAAAACTTGTACATAAACCTCCAGTAACCGATTGTTTTATAAAATAGTTAAAAAAAGGGTTTTTCACTATTTTTGGAGCTAAATTTTTTTCTATTTGTTTTGAGGGTTCTACAATAAAAAATTCCTGATACGATAAACTAGACTGAGAATAGTTTCGTCTAAGGAATATATTGATCGATTCTTTTAAATATGTTCTAAAAAGAGTTAATACTACTGAATGTAATAGAAGACAATCTTGTTTTAAATAATATTCGCCATATTCATACAGGTTTTTAAAATTTTTTGATTGAAACAGCTCTTGAGCAGCTAATCGAGTCTCCAAGTCTACAATTTTGTTAGAGAAATTATCGTTCCAAAATTTGTCATCATAAGGACGTAAAGATGTAAATTGAGCTAATTTTTTTATTGTAGTAGCTTGTTCATAGGGAAAACATAATTTAGATACCTTTAAATTGAACAATTTGCCAATTTTATCTAATGACATGTTAGCTGCTACTAAATTGCGCACATCTTTTATATAGAGTTTCATCAACCAGCGATTATCTATTTTGGATTTTTGAGGCTTGCTCATGTCTGTATTTAAAATATTTCTAAACCGGTGCAAATTATGCTTTACCACAATATTAATGGTAGATAATGCAGCTCCCTTTTTAAATATTTTGATTTTTTCATTTAATTTTGTCATTATTATAATTAAACTGTTGCACAGTAATATATTATCATAGTTTTGACCATTAAAAGCCGTAAGCACCGATTCAAAAACTATTTCTTGCAGACGTTTATAGATTAAATAGAATATGCCACGTTTTTCCTCTACCAAGTTAGAGGTTTCAAATTTTGTCAGTAGAGGTTTTAACATAATATATTTAACAATAGTAGCTAGTACATTTCGTTGATAAATATATGTAAGAAATCGATAAATCATTTGAATAGTATTTTTATGGGAGGGTTCATTTTTAGGTTTTAAATGGTTGTTTCCTAAGTGAAAAGTTTTTACATGTTGTTCTGTGACTGGATTGTTTTCAAAAAGCACAAGTAAATCTTGAGCGCAATTTTCCAAAGATAAAGTGTTAAGCCATTTTTGACAATAGCTCCAGCTAATATGGCTCCTTAAATCATCTACATTACTAAGTACATAACGGATAATTTTAATAAATATAGATTGAGGTAAATATTTTTCTAAAATATCTACAATCCCCTTTTTTGGTAAAATGTCACACAATCCAATAATGTACAATTGCTGTTCTCCATGTAAAATCTTTTTCTGCGTTGTGTTACTAAAATGATTTGTAAATTCAAATTCATCGTAAAAGGTACCGTCTTGTGGATTTAAAAGTTGTCGGTTAAGAGCTTCTGTATCGTAACTAAGAAAAGAAATCTCGCTGCAAACTTTTAAAACTCTTTCTAGTTGGTTATCTAATAGACCCACTGCTTTTAAATTTTCGTAAAGAAATCTGGTTTGAAAATGAGTGTTGGCTAAATCAACATATTTAGGAATATTCCACAATTCTTCCATATCAGGGTGGTCACAAATACAAAAATCTTGATTCAATAAAGGTACACTTTTAGAGTCATTTGATTGATGTACTGATTTGCCTTCTGTCAAATGTTTGTAGGTAAAAATGTCATTGGGGTGGAATAGCTCTGGAGCTTTGATATCTTTCAAATGAAACAAGCTAAAGTTACAGTCGGAAAATGCCTTGCTGGTAGGTGTAGTATTAACATGGGGGGCTAAGAACAAATGTAATACTTTGTTACTAGCCAAATTGTCATATTTTCTAATGACATGGTTTTGAATTTCTTTCGTGTATGTTGTTCTAACATATTTGTAGGTTGAATAGATAATCAGAGAAATAGAAAAATCAACTGGTTTATTTTGTAGCAATTTTAAAATGTCTGCATGATAAAAAGTAATATTGTCTATTGTAGTTGATTCGGTTGACAGAGGTGGTAAATCAATCAGACAAGGCTGACTATTAAAAGGTATAAATTTTTGGGGAACATAATAATTTTTTTTGTATTCTAATATTATAAGGGGTTTCCAACAGGTAGGTTTTTTCATAAGTTTTAGAACGGTGTTTTGGAAAATGTAGCAAAGAAAATAATAATCTGCTGCATGAGGACAATAATGTGTCATTCCAGCTTGTCTAAAGCCTATAATACTTATATCAACATTTAATGTCCAAGATATGTATTTTAACGTTTCTAACATAGCATGATTTGTATTCCATAGCCTTGGTGTTCTGTTGACAGTTTCAATTAATGCATAGTAGTCTTTGTAGGGAAATGGACTCACGCCTGGTAGCCTATAGTTTAACCAGATCTGTTGCAAGAGGATATCTACAGCAAATAAAAATTTCAAAAATAATCAAAAAATGATTGAAATGTTATTTAATAGATTGTAAATAGGTATATAATGCACTAACCTATAAAAGATTTGTCAAAATTGGTGGGTAAACCTGGATTAAGTCTCAGTTTTTGAGTTTTTTGATTTAAAAATGCTTTAACATTTTTTATACACACGCAAGATGAGTGTTTTGATGACATTGTGTTTATGTTCTGCAAAAATAATATTTACCCTAAATACCGCGTCTGTTGAAGGTTCATAAGGACGATGATGCTGCTGTTGCATGCTGTTCTTTAAATTCTTGTAGAACCTTGGTTTTGGTATCGTTCGCCTAAATCACTGTTGGCTAACATATTCACTTGTTCACTCAACTATTTACTCAATCACTTCCTTACTCTTTGAAGCACTAGGTCACTAACAGATTTATTGCACACTTTTTTGACAGCCTAATAATGATAGAATTCATTATATTCTTTCTTTGATTCGATTTCTAATGGTTGAGTAGACTCGCTTGAAGAGCAGCAGCAGCAGCAACACCACTTTTCCTCTGCTGAAATCCATAAAATTAAATAGGACCAAAGTGACAAAGTTGAAATATATCTTTACCTTTTAGAAATGATGAAATAGAACAAATGGGATAAAGCTGTAGATGAGTCAAAATGTCTCCTGGGTACAAATATGTTTCACATGTTGTAATCACTTGTATTGAAACTTGCAAATTGTCTAAAATAGAAGGCGTCATAAAATCACCTAATATTTGCCAGGTAGACTCGTGTTGAAATGGTTTTTTAACTTGAAAAATAAAACCATACGGCATTTTCATGTAAAATCCCAAAAAGATATTGTTTACTGTGTCAGGATAAAGCAAAATTGTTCGTGGATTTTGTAATGTGAAACAAGGGTTATCCGTAAAACTATCCAAGGTTTTGAATGGTAAAATTGCCCAGTCTTGTAATTTGACATATTTGACACTCATGTTGTATTGTAGTAACTTGTAGGTCTATAATTTGTAAATCTGAAACTTTAAAAGTGACAATTGAGCAAATTTAAATCATCCAAGTCAGAGTCTGTGTCATCTGATTGATCAACAGAAAATGTTACTTTTCTCTTTAACGTTGGCGACATATTTGTTTGATAGTTTACATCCATGTTTTCCTTTTCTTTGTCAATCTTTTCCTGGCAATATATTTGCTCTGTGTTCTGATCTTTATTGTCCTTTTCTGGTCTATGCTCGTCATCGTCCATTTTCTCCTCTTTGTCCTCGCCCTCTTCCTCTCCCTCTTCCTCGTCCTCTTCCTCTTCCTCTGTCTCGTTTTCATCTCCTTCGTTTTCCGTTTCATCAGGATCGGAAAAGTATATATCTTCAGAATCTGAACACACGTCTTTATTAGACTCTTACTGTACCATTTTACATAAGAAATTAAGTACCTTCAATCGTTGCCAGTACGCCAGTAATCCGTTGAGGTTGAATGTGAGTTAGAATTTCTCCCGGTTGAAGTTGAAGTTCATAAGGTGTAATGATTGAAAGCTGTACTGGGGTGTAAAGAGTATCAGCAGTCATATATTCGTTGATAACTTTCCAAGGTTTGCCACTTATATGGTGTTTTATCTGAATAATGTACCCAGGTGGTACAGACATTCTAAATCCCAAAGGAATGTGGTTAATTCGGTCAGGAAATATACTTATTAGGCGGGGATTTATAACGTTGAAGCATTTGTTATCAAAACAAATCTCATTTTCTAGTGGAACAAAACCCCAATCTTGAACTTTTGTAAATTCAACTGCCATTGTAGCCTTTCTGAAAAAAATATACCTTATAGATTTACTGATGAAAAGTAAAATTTTCCAGACAAATTGTGATTATTATTAATAATGTCATCAACAAAGTTACAGCTGTAATTTACATCTTGTTCTGACATTACATCAAATGTTTTGTGACGCCACAGTTTTTGCAATGTGTTAGTTCGGCCCAAAAAACAAGAGGTTTCTTTTAAAAGGTTTTCAATTTGGTCTAAATGAAAATATTTAAATTGAAACAAATTAGAAAGCTCAGAATCAGAATTAACATAGATTATAGACTCATTTACTCGAGTAAAATGATCAGTGTTTAACGTACAGAAATCTAACAACATATATTTCAATTCGTTCCAAGAGTAGGCCACTTGCTTGTTTTGATTTAAAAGTGAATTTAAAACAGGATGCAGCCAAAATTGGGATGTTCTGTCCATATAAAGAATTTCTACTGGTGAGGTAACATAAAAATCATTGGCAATATTTTCATTTTGCAACGGGATACTTACAACTGGAGGAGCCTCGTCAATATGTTCCAAACAATGCATACGAATATCCTTTTTTAAAATCATCCAAGCTGGAAAACATTTTTGCAGCTCAGGATCAGGAATAATCAGATCACTATTACCGTCTAAAGTCAAATATTTATTTTCAATAATATCAAAAATAGTAGTGATCAGTTCCTCCGGTAAGAAATAAGTGTTAAATATATACTCATGTTTTTCTAGATAGGACTTGAGCAGGGAGTTTGGCTTAAAGGACCACCAGGTAGCATACTTGGCTGCTAGATTTTGAATTTCGGGAACCAGTTCATCTCTGATAAATTCCACATAAGAGGTCATCAGGGATGTAGGTGAATGGAAGATGTCACAATCTGGTCTTCTTTCTAAAACATAAATGTAATAAGACAACTATGTAAGTTGTCAAAATATTATCACTTACCAATAAACTTTTCAATCTCCTGGGCCAGTTGGGGTAGTAGCACATTCAATGCATGGAAATTTGGAGTTTTCATTGTAATGTCTGCAATAGATTATTATTGCTATTAAGGCTTTATAAGTTTGTGCAAAATAAATTGGGTTACAAAATGTTGCAAAGGTTTGTCCAAATATTGTAAATCTCTAGAAGTACAAAACATTAATGTCGGACCAATATATATTTCCACATTAACAGGTTCCTGGGTTCTATCGTTGGGCAATTGAAAAAGTGAAGATTTTAGATCTAAAGAAATGGTAGACGAGTATTCGTCTTCAATACATGATAAGTAAAATTTGTTGGTATCACACATAGTAGAGAGTAAACTAAATTGTTTCATCTGGTTATACATCACCTTTTGAGCTATAAAGTGATTTCTTTGAGTTTTATTGCTATATTCATGAAACGCTTTTGTTAGCATGTCTTTAACACGATAAAAATCCTTTATTGAATAAATTGGCAACCAGTCATATGAAAACATAACCTGCCGATTAATAATCAATTGAACAGACTGGGTGTGCGCAAATTTTTGAAAATGCATTTGACTTTCTTGAAGTTCTGGAAACATGAGCACTATTTTGTTGTTGTCTATTTCAACATACCCAGTTTGTATGGAATTACCAGGAAAATCAAAATTATAAGAGTACTTTTCCGTAATACAAAAATAAGTGGTGTCATTGTCAATAAAATTGAAATAGGGATTTCGACTGGATAAAGAACTTAGAGATGGGTCATTGAAGAAAGCTGGGTCGCTCAAGCTGCGCTGAAAATCAGAAGACGATGGAGAGTATCCGCTATTGATAGCATTGGTAGCAACCCCCAGAGCATTAACATTATCATCATCATCATCAACCACTGGAAATGACGACATTGTTATTTAGCTGATTGTGGTCTGAAAGTAAAACATCTAAGGCATAAGGGCTAAAGTCACAAAGAGTTGACTGCTGTCAGCAATTTGCACTTGGTTTAAATCAGCATCATAAAGTTTAAATTCTAACACATTATTAAGTGACAGATTTTTTAAATAAGGCAAGATAATGTCAGGTAAAAATTGAGGAACAAAAACATCGTCAGTTTCATTATATAAAAGCATAGCCAAAATAGTTGTTTCTGAATTAGGTTTTAGAAAATTAGTGAACATTAAATAATTACTTTTTACCGATGGGGAAGTTCTAAAAACAAGAAAAAAAGGAGCAGTGTAAAACAAAGACTTAGTTGAATAACAGGGAGTAACCTTAAAACCATGAATTTCGTTACTTAACAGTTTGGTTCGACAAAAAACAACCCCATCTTCATTTGAACTTATTGCCCATTCTGATTTTGGTAAAAAATATGGTCGAGAATTAGCTGGGATATATTCATTAACATTGAAACGAAATGTATCCACTTTTTGCTTTTTTATTTTGTTATAAAAGAATACTATTCCATCCTCACATTTAGGTTCGTAATCAAAGTATTGACAAATCCAAGAATCTCGATACATTTGCTCTACTCTTGATTCTAGGGCATTTGTATACTCTTCATTTATAACACTTTGCCCCCCTGCAAACCAATTGTAATCTACCGAGTCAAAATTCATAGGTAGTGTAGTAGTTTGGAATCCATTAGATTCTAAATTCAAAATACCAAAATCCGCATAATAGTCATATTCTGGTTCAACATCATCATCATCGTCAGCATCAGATTCATTGGTTTGAACAATCCGAGGAAATGATCCTACTCCTGTGACATCAATTGTAAACATAAGATTTTGTTTACAGCTGTCTATGTCAAATTTTCCTATACTTGTAAAGTTTTCTATTTTATCAAGGTTCCAACCAATTCCACAAACTCTTTTGTTAAAATATATAGAAATTAAATTAGAATTAGTGACAAATGAGTTTTCTTTTTGTTCAAGAAAAGATTCTTCTAGTTCAGGATCATTACTAGTTAATGTAACAAATGAAGAATTTCTTAAGAGCGGTTGAATACTTTCATAATCTAAAAATTGTAAATTTTGCTCGTCAACGTTTAAATCTACAACTGATTCTCTATAAGATTCGGGCATTAACAAAATTTGATGTGGTAGCAAAGTTATAGTGACTGTAACATAACCCTCGCTGACAGCCTGTGTGATTTGCATATTAGAAAACAGACAACCTTTTTTACCATTAACATGTTTAGTATAAAGCTTGTCAAATTCAAGCAAAACATTTTTTTTAGATTTACTATCTCTCTTGACACTCACAATGTCCAGAACGTTTTCGGAAAGAAACTGAAGCTGCAAATTTTCTAAAGAGATAACAGGTGTGGTTAATTATTGTAAACATATTCATAGGAAAAGCAACAATTTACCTAATCGAGGTGATGAAATTGTAGATGTAACATATTGTAAAGCTAAGTCTTTACGTTGACATTCCAAATCTCTAAAAGTTTGATCCAGAGCGCATTGAAATGTGTTGTTTTGAGCTTGGCATTGAATAAGGAACTCTTTTGTGTGAGGAACCGTCATTGTTGAAGAATTAGTAGACAAATAATTTGCCATAGTAATATAGCTCTGAAAATGGCACTACATTAATGCTTGGCGTGCCAAAGGGTTTTTTATACAAATTACTGGAAATTTAATATGTTTTGTGCGAATATATTTACAAAGTTTTAGAAGCAAATTATTTGTCTTAGTATTTTTGTTGTTATTACTACTGCTATTGCTCCCAAAACTGTTATTAATAAAAGCACAAAAATCAGCTATATGAATGGTAGGATAGTTAACAAAAAATAAATCATCATCAATAAGATTGTGTTTAATCAAACTTTTAAACACCAAAGGTAAATATTTGTTCTTGGGGTAGGTTTGTGTTACAAAGTTGTATACTTGCTCCTCCAATGATTCGTTAGGTTCCATTAAACCGGTTTGCAACTGACTATTTGCAGCATGGTGTAAAGAGCAAGGTTGATTTAACGGGTGAATAGTAAAAACTTCATTGTTAACAAACATAGTGGCTGATTTCTCTTGGAAAAGTTGTTCTACTTGGTTGATAACGTAGTTGCGATGACTGTTCACATAACAAAAATGGTAGTCAAGTTTGGAAGGCTCTTGGTAAAAATCAAGAACAGGTTGTCCTCCTAATCGACTTGATAATTTCCTGCAGAAAGGAAATAGTGTATTGTTACCACCATGTAAGCAAAATACAATTAGATTACCTGAGTAAAGAATATCCCAAATTAGAATAGGCCATAAATAAGTGTGGAGCCAAAAAGATATCCGAAGACAAATTTGTATTAAAAACATTATGAATAATAAGCAATAACGTAATTCCGTTATGTCTAAGAGTGTAATTAACTACTCCTAGAAAATTTAGTTTTTCCTGTTTATTGTTTACAGTAGAAAAGTAAAAGTCATCCATAATGACAAATGAATTTCGTGGCAAATCTGCAAATTCGTTATCATTAATTTTAAAACTAGGTTCCAAATATTTAATGGTAGGCAGGTCATTGAAATCTTCTGGATCTTTAGTGTGGACGAAAATTGAAATGCCTAAAAATAAAAAGTACAAGGCACCAAACATTCAAACACAGTAGTGGTTACAAGCAAAAAGTAGTTTACCTGAATGAACCTTTTTGATAAGAGATTTTACAAAATTTGTTTTTCCTGCCCCAGATTCAGCTAAAGAAAGCTCATTAAAACGTAAATTGGGTAGAAAACAAAAAAGCGGTACCTATAACAAACACCAGTTGTGAAAGAGGGACAATGTCTGAAAGACAACGATTCATTCTTGAGTTTGTTCTGCAGCGTGATGATGAACACTGGTATCGTCAAGACTAAAGAAAACTGTGTTACATTCCTTTCAAAGTATAATTTGTAAATAAATTTTAATATACCTGATGCATTCATTGACAAACTGGGAACCGTAATTTTCTAAATAATGTAAAAACATTGCAGCCGGTAGTTTTATTTGGCTATAATCTATAAGTGACTTGAGTTTACTATCACTAAGTTTCCGTTTCTTTATTGAATGGTCAGCTTGAATATCATCCTCACTGAACACGTACTTGACAACCATAGCGACATCGTTAGCACTAAAATAAAGTTGATTAGCTAAAGTGTATAAATAGATGTATATAAGTACTTGTGTTGATTCTGTTACCTGATTTGTTTTATCTGTTTAGAATATTGCCCAAAGCCTAATTCTGACTGGTTGTAGTGCTAAAAATATACATAGTAAACATACACTCGCTAAAAACTAAATTGTTATAAATTACCTCTAGATATATATTGATGGAAATAGTGGGATCAGTTGTGTTTATTGAAGCGACTTGAAATGTCTTGACATCAAACAGTGATGTACTTTGTACTTGGTCTGATTAAATGAAAAAAAAATATATTAGTAAGGCTTAATTTTTTGAAACACAAAGCAAATAACAAAATTAAATTACACACCTGATTTTTTTCCTTCAAGGAGCGTAGTCACAAACGTGTCTATTTTTGATTTCAAATGGGTTACAAATGAAATCTCTGTTAGAGCTTTGAACAAATCAAAGTCGAAGATTAACGACTTTAAATCGACACGTTTTTCATCCCGACCATTATTTCCGTAATAATGATTTATTGCTAAACCAAAGTATAATAAATAATTTTTATACATATTTATATACATATTGACAACAAATATAATTTGTTAACACCACTAACCTATTAATCCTGGTTCGCCCGAAAATATATTAAATTTTTGAGTTCTAAACATAACAAATAGGTTATAGTTCATACAAGAGTGCTACAACACTAAAGATTGCCATACCTTACAAATTTCAATAACTCTTTTGCAGTCTGCGGTAGACGTCCCACTGATACTGGTGATTTTATAAATTTCATTGCATACATATGCCTATCGCTCGGGCATTGGTACAAAGTCTGGCCAAAGTTTATACATTCTAAAATCTTTGACGTTGACTGTACTTGCGTATCTTCGGCTGGAGCAAAGTTTATGGTGTACATTTCGCCGATGTGCTTAAAATAATGAAAAAATAGGTGTCAAATAATGTTACCCACATTCTAACTACTTAAGGCAAATGAAAACCGACATAAAGCGGAAATAGCAATGAGAAGAACCTAAATATTTACTCTATAGGTGTTTGGTTAACGTATATATGTACGTGTAGTCTATATCTGTATATGGCGGTAACACCAAACCGTATTTCCCGCCTGTGTTACAATAACAAAGACGACATTTGATACGAGCGTTAACTCTGGCAGGTAGACGTACATGACAAAGACGACATTTAAAACTTACTGTGATAAACGGGAAAAACGTAGAAAATAGAAAATACCTGGTTATTTTTAATTTTGTTAAATACCATGCTTGAAATCTGTCAAAATTTGTTGAACCCTAAATACCGTTTTTACTATTTCTTAATAAAGCGCTACTAGTCATTATAAGTTAATATTCGTTAATATTTGTTCATATTCGTTAATATCCGTTAAAAATGCGTTACTGCTTCACATTATATCATACTAACTGTCGTGTTAGTACACAACATATTGTCTAGTACAAAAATTATATTTACCTAGCGGTAACAATGTTACAACTTCCAATACAAAAGTTCGGTATGCTGACTGTTACACTTGAAAATTGGCAGGC
>Ga0207941_1000367_pt1 | contig 13904 bp, 9 predicted proteins | sample LakMenEpi13Sep12_FD_150695 | JGI IMG/M metagenome (GOLD analysis project Ga0207941, IMG submission 150695) | Freshwater microbial communities from Lake Mendota, WI - 13SEP2012 deep hole epilimnion (SPAdes) | ecosystem: Environmental > Aquatic > Freshwater > Lake > Epilimnion/Euphotic zone ...
AATGACAATGCGTATTCAACAGCAGCACAGGCTTGAGCCCCTCGCGCTCAATGAATTGGGAAAGCTCATCCTCTTCTTCGGAACCATAACATCCGGGATCAACAATCACAGCCTCTCGCTGTTGGTTGAACAACAAGTAGGTATTCTCCTGAATCGGGCTAAATATGAAAACTTTAACGTTATACATGTCCGGTCATTTGTGCGGCAAAACCTTTAATTTTATTATAATTATAGGCATTTTAGACGAATTGCTGAGGTTACAGAAATACTGATTATGCTATTTACACGCTATCGACTATTACTGGTTTTTTTACTCCTTTCATCCGCACTGCAGGCCCAGGTGAATGCAGTTGAATTTGGAAAGAACAGGATCCAATATAAAAAGTTCACCTGGCGCTATTACCAGACGAGGAACTTCAATACTTATTTTTCTCAAGGCGGACTGGCGTTAGGCAAGTTTGTGGCCCAGGTTGCTGAAGAAGAATTACCTCAACTGGAAGAATTTGTGGAGTATGGATTACAACGCCGCGCGAATATCGTTGTCTACAACAGCTTCAATGATCTCAAGCAATCCAATATTGGTATCGGTATAGAATGGCAGAACACGGGGGGCGTCACCAAACTCGTGAACAACAAAATGGTGGTATACCACAGTGGTGATTACAATAACCTGCGTAGGCAGGTGCGCCAGGGTATTGCAAGAGTGTTGGTTGATAATCTTCTTTTTGGCGACGACCTCGGTGAGTTTGCGAGTAACCAGGCCCTGCTGGATCTGCCCAAATGGGTGACAGACGGATACGTGGCTTATGCAGCAGAGAATTGGAGTCCCAAACTGGACGACCAGTTGAAGTCAGAGATCCTTTCCGGTGACTACAAAAACTTCTATCAATTTGCCTTCAAGAAACCGGAGTTGGCAGGTCATGCTTTCTGGCGTTTTGTGGCAGACAATTACCGGAAAGATAATGTCACTTACTTTCTCTATCTCACCCGTATTTACAAGAGCCTGAACTCTGCGTCATTGCGGGTAACCAAGAAAAAATTCAAGGATCTTCTGAATGAGTTCATGGAGAAAGAGGCCGAAAAATACAATAAAGATCTGCGCAGCCGCAGGAACCAGCCTCGTGGTAATGTAGTGGCCATACAGGAACTGAAAAAGAATACAGACTACTATCGTTTCCAGGCAAATCCAATCCCCCGCAATAATTCATATGCTTATGTAGAATACAAGCGTGGCCTGTATTGTGTGGTGCTGGAAGATGCCGCTGCAAATAAAAAGATCCTGCTGAAGGCGGGAATCAGGAACAAAGAAGCCGATATCAACCCCAACTATCCGCTTATGGCCTGGGATCCTAAAGGTTCTAGGTTGTTGGTGATCTATAACGAAGAAGGTAAGATCAAGATGTTTGTCTGGGACATGGTGAAGCGCATGAAATTCAACAAGCAGGAGATCAAGGATTTTCAGTTGGTCCAGGATGCAAAATACATGCTCGACAATAACACCCTGGTGATGAGTGCGGTGAAGAACGGATGGTCAGACATTTTTGTGTACAAGATCAATGAGCAGACCTACGAGCAGATCACCAATGATGTGTATAGCGATATCGATCCTTCATTCGCTGCCTTCCCGAATAAAAGCGGTATCCTGTTTTCTTCCAACAGGCCTACTGGAGATGCATTGAGATCTGATACAGCGGTTCCATCCCGCAACCATTTCAATGTGTATATGGTTGACAATTTCATCCGCAGTGAGTATCGCCAGGTCACTAAGCTTTCTAACATGAAGTATAGTGATGCCCGGTTCCCCTTGCAATACAATGTGAACCACTTCACCTTTGTAAGTGAAGAAAATGGTATCGGTAACCGATATGCCGGTTTCTTCAATACCAAACGTGCGGGGCTTGACACCCTTTATCTGGTGGGCGATGAGATTCTGCGAAACCCCTCAACCAAGGAACTTGATTCTACATTAAAGATCTGGGAACGGCAGGAGCCGGATTCCATCGGATACATATCCATTACGTCTGACAGTGCTTACGTGTTCCCGCTGACCAACTACCAAAGCGGACTGCAGGAAACGAGGGGTGCCGGCGACAATAACCTCGTAAGCGAAGTGAGGCGTGAAGGTGATCTGAAATTCCTGTACAAATTAAGGATCGATGAAAACGCGCTGAAACGCCGAAATGTGAATGCCAAGCCCACGGAGTACATGAAGAAAGTGCAGGAGCTGGAAAGGGCCGCTAAAGGCCAGGCCATCTTCTTTGAGAACGGCAAAACCACTACTGCACCTGCGCCAAAAGACACCAGCACCAGCCAGGATATCTTCCAGACCGAGTTCCAGAATGATGCAAGTGATAGCGCAAGAACGTCTGTATTGCAACCACTGGAATATCGCCGTGAATCGCCCTTGGATAATGCAAAAATTTACGACTATCGGAAGAAATTTGCTTCTGAATATGTGGTGACCGGCTTCAACAACCAGGTGCTCGTGAACAGGTTTCAACCCTATGCGGGTGGATCAGGTCCTATTTACCTGAACAATGCAGACATCCTGAATGGTATCATCCGGATGGGAACCTCTGAGTTGTTTGAAGACATGAAATTCACCGGCGGTTTCCGTATCGCTACCAACCTCACAGACGTGGACTACCTGGTGCAGTTCCAAAACCTTCGCCGAAGGCTGGATTGGGGCATCACCTATTACCGCTCTACGCAACGCGATTTCCCACTCTACAACTTCAACACAGATCCTATTAAGGCGCAGCTTCCCAACAAGTTGTACTCTAATTTATACCAGTTCCACCTGAGTTGGCCGATCGATGAGGTACGAAGCATAAGGGCAACCCTGGGTTACAGGACAGACCGTGTAACCATTAAGACCAATGCCAACTGGCCAGATGCCTTGTATTACCCAGACAGCCTGATGACCTATGGTTTAACCAGATTGGAGTATGTACATGACAATACCCTCAATCCGGCGCTGAACATCTGGGATGGTCTGCGGTTCAAGATCTGGACCGACGTGAATGCCAAGATGAATAATAAGAATACCGAGGGAAGGTACACGTTCAACGTTGGTGCTGACTTCAGGTATTATCTGCCCATCTATCGTAATTTCATTTGGGCGGGACGCGCGGCCTTTGATGCATCCTTCGGTACACAGAAAATCATCTATTATGTTGGTGGTGTAGACGGCTGGATCTCTCCAAAATTCAATTTCGCCAACCGACCCGCACCGGACAACCAATATGCATTTCAGAGTCTGGCCCTCAATCTTCGCGGCTTCAACCAGAACGCAGCCAATGGCAACAATGCTGTGGTGTTGAACAGTGAGTTCAGGTTACCGATCTTCACTACCTTCTTCAATAAACCGATCAATACCGCCTTGCTGCGCAATCTACAGATCATCCAGTTTGTAGATCTGGCCACTGCGTGGAACGGAAAGTTCAATGGAATCTCCAGGCCGCAAACCATTTACGGGAACGTACCTGTTCAGGTGGCCGTCAAATCCGGCGGCATCGGTCCATTCCTGGGAGGATATGGTTTTGGTGCAAGAACCACACTACTGGGCTACTTCCTCCGGGTGGACGCTGCCTGGCCGATGGACGGCGTGTTCAAAGGCAAACCGAGGGGGTATTTTGCACTTGGACTTGACTTTTAACGTAAGTGAGAAGGTAAAGGGAGAAGTACGAAGGGACCTTCGCACTTCTCCCTTTATCTTCTCACTTTACCCACTGCATTATACAGCTCACACCCCAGAACCGTCGATTCACTCCATTTCACGATCCGCTTTCATCAATATAGCGTTTTAAAAAGAAAAACTATATCATGAAATCAAAAATGTCTTGGCTCCTCCTAGCAACCGTAACCGTAATGGTGGGTTTCAGTTCATGTGACAACAACGATGACGACGGACCTACAGGCCCGGACAATATTGCAGGTATCGTGGCCAACAATCCCAGTTTCTCTATCCTCAATAATGCTATCAATCGCGCTGGTCTTGGATCGGCACTTAGCGGTGGAGCATTGACCGTCTTTGCCCCAGACAATGCAGCTTTTGAAGCTTCTGGCATCACCAATGCAACCGTAAACGCTTTACCAGTTGCCAGTCTGGATTCTATACTGAAGTACCATGTACTTGGATCTACAGTATCTTCTGGTGGCGTACCAGTAAGCGATGCGGTTAGCACTTTGCTGGGTACAAAATTGTTTGCTTCGCGTAACACAAATGGCGTTTTTGCAAATGGCATCAAAGTAAAAACTGCCGATGTGCCAGCAGCAAACGGTGTGATACACGTCATTGAAAGGGTGCTGATTCCACCAACAAAAACCATCGCTCAAATCGTATCTGCAGACACATCTTTTTCTATTCTGCTCGCAGCAGTAGTAAAAGCGGGATTGGATGACGAGTTATCTCAGCCTGGTAAGTACACTGTATTTGCACCAACCAACGCAGCCTTCAGGGCCGCAGGATTTGCTAACGCCGCTGCAATCAATGCGGCAAATACAACGGTAATTACGAACGTGGTGAAACAACACGTTCTCACTACAAATGTATTCGCCGGTGACCTTACAGAAGGCGCAACACCAACAACATTACAAGCCAACACATTGACTGTTAACCTCAACCCAGTAAGGGTTAAAGTAACTGGCAGCGCAAGTGCTTCTTCCAATGTTACCACAGCAAATGTGGTGGCCACCAATGGTGTAATTCATATAATTGACCGAGTTTTGCAGTAAAACAGGTTTGGTTTCAAAGATCGGGTAGAAGCCCTACCCGGTCTTTCATTCCAAATACATCATCATGAAGCTATTTAGCCATACATATCGGTTAGTCTGGATAATTATCCTTGCAACTTACTCCTATGCAAATACCTTATTCCTTGAAGTATTTCAGTTTTACCATATTGAAGAACCACAATGGCTGATCTGGTTTGGTTTTCTGTTGATGGTATTCCTTGTTTGGGAAGGAAATCGATGGATTGAAAAATGGGTGCAATCAAGATCCCTTTCCGTACACCCTCTGCTTCAGCAATTCCTGATCAGCCTTTTTCTTGCCGCCTTCGCTGGCTGGCTCGTGACCTTCACTCTTCAGCGGATCTTTAATGTTCATCCGCTGACCGCAAGGGATGTGGAAATGAAACTCGCCATTGCCTTCTCGCTCCGTGTCAACCTTTTTTTGCAGTGTATCCACGCTTTTTTGTTTTTCATCCAACAATCAAAAGAAAAAGAGCAAGAATCGGAAAAACTAAAGATCATTGCCGCCGATGCTGAACTCCAGCGCATCAAAAACCAGATCAATCCCCATTTCCTGTTCAACAACCTGAATGTGCTGTCTTCCCTCGTCCTCACAGGTAGTAAAGAAGCCAATACCTTTATTGAGTCTTTTGCCGCCGTTTACCGGCAGCTGCTTGCCGCAAAAGACAAAGACCTGATCAAATTAGAGGAAGAAATCAGCATCCTGGAACCTTATACCTATCTGCTCCAGAAAAGATTCGGGGATAGTCTCCATCTGCATATTCAAGTGCCACAAGAGTGTATGGCGCTAAAGGTAGTGCCAGCCTCCTTACAATTATTGGTGGAAAACGCCATCAAACATAACGTGGTTTCCCAACAAAAACCGCTACATATCTATATAATTGCTGATCCGCAGGCAAGATGCCTCAAAGTCACTAATCCCACTCAAGCCAGACAAAATACAGAAGAAAGCTCTGGGACTGGACTTAAAAATATAGCCGATCGATATAAATACGCCGTTGGTAAACCCATTGGTATTAAGCATGGTAAGGACCAGTTTGAAGTGGTCATCCCCCTGATCTGAAAAAGGAGAACTGTTTAAACCTTTTGCCCGCAGCCTTGTTATACATTGCACAAAACCTATGCATGCGGATACTGATTGTTGAAGATGAACCTCTGGCCGTAGAGCGGCTATCGCTGCTGCTCCAACAGTTTGACCCCTCTATTGAAATAGCCGGGACTGCAGACAGTATTGAATCTGCAAGCCAATGGCTCAACACCCGTCCGATCCCTGACCTTATTTTTATGGACATCGAGCTGGGAGATGGAAAGTGTTTCCCCTTACTTGACCTTATCCAGCATCGCTCCCCCATCATTTTCACGACAGCATATGATCAGTTTGCCCTGCAGGCTGTTCAGCATTTGCGTATCGATTACCTGTTGAAACCGGTATCAGCCGTTTCACTGGCTAAGGCTATGCAAAAACTGAACTTGCTATACAATCGGGGGACTGAACCGAGATATAAAAAGAAATTTCTGGTCCGCAATGGCATCAGGATGCAGTTTGTAGATATTGAAGAGGTGTCCTACTTTTTTGCCGAAGGAAAGAATAGTTTCCTGGTCAGAGAAGATGGCATGCGATTGCCCATTGAATATACCCTCGAGAAACTGGAAACCATGCTTGATCCAAGACAGTTCTTTCGGTTTTCGAGAAAAATCATTGGTGGTATTCACGCCATCAAAGACATCCGTATGCATGAAAACAGCAGACTCAGGATTGCCTTACACGCAGGTAACCAGCAGGACGAAGCCATTGTGAGCCGTGAGAGGGTTTCACTCTTCAAGCAATGGGCTGAAATACAATAATGAGTTCCGATGAGAGTACTGATTTTCTTATTCCTTTGTTGCAGTTCTCCTCTTTTGCAGGCACAAGAACTAACCATAAATTACCGTGAGAAGGGATTTGGCCATTATACAGAAATAGGCGCGCTGGCCGCAACCAAAAACCGCCCTGATAACGTTACCACCGCCGCATTCAGCTTCCAGACCGTCAACGGATACCGTTTCTCTAATCGATTGTTTACAGGTTTGGGTGTTGCAGCTGATCTCTATGCAACCCAAACGATTATACCGGTTTTTGCAAGCGTAAGAACCAACTTAATGGACAAGGGTATATTTGTTCCCTACCTCTTTGCAGATGCCGGTTATGGGTTTGACGTCACAACCAGCACAACAGATCAGCGATACAAGGGGGGAGTGATGTTTGCCACTGGCATCGGATTTAAAATAAGGTTCAGTGCCGTTGCAGGCTTTCACCTCAATATGGGTTACAGGGTTCAAAAAGGAAGCATAGGTACTGCCGGGAACCTTAATCCCTATACCAACCAACGTATAGCACTACGTGCCGGATTCTATCTCTAGGTTCCGCGGAGACTAGCCGCCAGTTGCTCTATTTCCCCTATCGTATTAAAAGCATGCAGGATGATCCTGATGCGCTCCTTTTGCTTCGGAACCGTCGGATACCGAATGGGCCTGCAATCCATACCCGCCAATTGAAGTCGGTTAGCCATTACCGTTACCAATTCATTGCCCGGCACAATGATGCCCTGGATCGGGGAATGGCTGATCAGTTTGCTTTGCGGGATGTCTACAGACTGCATGTGTGCTATTAAACGGGTAAGCTGTTCCCGTTCCGCATCCATAGCCGGGAAACGATTGTAGGCTTGAGCTATGGCCGCAACCGAAGCAGGTGGAAGCGAGGTGGTGTAGATCAATGGCCTGCTGAAATTGATCAGAAAGTCTTTCAGATCCTGACTGCCGAGAACCGCGGCACCATGACACCCAACTGCTTTGCCAAACGTATGCACCCTCGCAAATATCCGGTCCTGCAAATGCAATTCCTGTACAAGCCCATGCCCCCGCTTGCCGACAACACCCGTTGCATGCGCCTCGTCTACAATCAAATAGGCACCTGCTTCTTCACAGATGCTAACCATTTCCGCAAGTGGTGCAAGATCTCCATCCATCGAGAACAATGACTCCGTCACCACATAGATGCTTCCGTTAGCCTGCGCCAGCCTTCGCCTGAGATCTTCAGTGTCATTGTGCAAAAATGGAAAAGATTCTGCCTTGCTGAGCCTGATTCCATCCCTGAGCGAAGCATGGGAAAGAATATCGTAAAAAATAGAATCGCCCTCCTTTGCCACGGCACTCAGCAAGCCGAGATTGGCATCATATCCACTGTTGAAGAGTAAAGCAGTAGGCGCCTGGTGAAATGCTGCAATCGTTTTCTCCAGCACTTCCGCTGCAACAAAATTGCCCGAAAGCAACCGGCTACCACCCGAACCGTGGGAATATCCAGCGTTATCGGATGTTAACCCAACCCGGGACAGTCCCAGGTAGTCGTTACTGGTGAAGTCGATAGAACCAGTTTCCGGCAGGTGCAACCGCCTGAAAGCATGGTTTTTACGCTGTTCCGCCAGCTTTTGCTGAATATAAAGAGGTAATTGGCCGGGCATAATGCAAGTAAATGAAAAATCGCTTCATATTTTTGCACCTATGCTCCTGAAGGGATTTAGAATCTGTGTTCTCTCGGTATTGTTGTTCTCGGTTTACGCTTCTGCTTTCGGCCAAACAAAAAGGATCAGGGGCCTTGTGAAAGACGGACACAGCGATGAGGTCATTCCATTTGCAACCATTCAATTCAAACGTGCCACATTCGGGAAACTCACTGATAGTGCCGGCAAGTTTGACTTTGCCCTCAGCAAATGGCCTTCGGATACGATGGTTGTCACCTATGCGGGATTTGAAGAGAAACTAATCAAGATTGATACTACATTATCTGATGTACAACTGGTGGTAGCAATGGAAAGAGGTAAACCTGTGGGCGAAGTAGTGGTAAAGGCGAAGATCAACCGCGGACTATTGCTCTGGCGAAAGATCGTTCGCAACAAACCCACCAACAACAGAACCCGGTTTGATAATTTCTCCTACGAACTATACAACAAATTGGAGATCGATATCAATAAAGTCAACAAGGATAAATTGCAAAAGGGTTTCCTTCCACCAAAGCCATTTAAGTTTATTCTTGAAAACATCGACACAACTTCAGAAGAAAATCCCATTCTGCCGATTTACCTGACGGAAACACTTTCCGATTATTACTTCAAATCAGATCCCCGGAAAACAAAAGAGGTCATCAAGGGAAATAAAACCATCGGTATCAAGAATGAAAGTTTCTCGAAATTCCTGGGTGGGATGTACCAGAACATCAACGTATACAATAATTTCATTCCCATTTTTGATCTCGACTTCATCAGTCCCATCAGCGACAATGGAGATAACTACTATACCTATAAAGTTCCCGATACACAATTTGTAGCAGGCAAACGCTATTTCCATTTTGTTTTCTACCCTAAACGAAAAGGAGAAAATACCTTTCAGGGAGATGCCTGGATCGCAGACAGCAGTTTCGCCGTACAGAAAATGAACCTGATGCTATCCCCTACAGCCAATGTGAACTTTATTGAGAAGCTATCGTTGGTGCAAGAATTTCAACTCGTGGACGACTCTATTTGGTTTCTTTCGAAAGATAAATTCATTGCGGATTTCTCCCTGATCGGGAAGAAGAGTATCAATTTCATCGGAAGGAAAACAACAACCTACCAGGACGTGAGGGTAAATGACGATTCCGTATTGCGTTACCTTGAAGGCGAGCAATTGAAAGAAGCCGTGGTGATGATGGCTGGCGCCTCTGATAAAACGGATGAGTTCTGGTTACAAAACAGGCATGAGGAATTGAACAAGAATGAACAAGCCATTTATGCTACTGTAGACACATTGTTGAAGATGAAAAGTTTTCAACGATGGAAAGACCGATTGTATTTTCTGGGCGTCGGATATAAGAACATTGGCAACTTTGAAATTGGTCCCTGGTTCAACTGGATCAGCTACAACCAATATGAAGGTTACCGCACCCGTTTTGACCTTGGCACCAATACGAAATTCAGCAGGAAACTGTATCTCCACGGATACCTCGCGTACGGCTTCCAGGATAAGGGGATCAAAGGTATGCTTGAAGCAAAGTATATGTTCTCCCGTAACCCAAGATCATTCGTCCACATTAAGTTTAAAGATGATGTTGACTTTGGGCAGACTTACTATGACGAGGTAGGCTATGATAACATCTTTGCACTGGCTGTAAGGAAAAGCCAGGTTCCGGTGAAACTGATCCGGATCAAAGAGCTGGAGATTGAATACCTGAAAGAGTGGAAGAGTGGTATTTCTGTGCGCACAACCCTCGGGCGTCAGGAGTATACCCCTTTGCTGAATCTTCCCACCAAGGATCAATTTTCAACTCCGAAAGACGGAGAGTTATTCAACACCTTTGAAGCAACAGCGAGAATTCGGTTTGCCTATTTGGAGAGGTATCTGGAAACCAGTTTCAACCGTACAACCCTGGGAAGTGATTATCCTATTGCAGAGTTCAGGTTCACCAAGGCCATTCCCGGTATATTGGGAAGCGCATACGATTACACCAAGATCGGCATAAATGTATCAGACTGGGGTTCTATTGCCCCATTTGGTTCCATCTACTGGAGTGTATTTGCCGGAAAAACATTTGGCACAGCACCTTATATGTTCCTGAACATCGCGCCGGGAAATGAGATCTACTACTACAATAAATATGCATTCAACCTGATGAACAGGTATGAATACATCAATGATCAATATGCAGGATTGATCTTTGAACACAATATTGGTAACGGAATTTTCAAACTACCTGTACTGCGTGTGCTAAAATTCAGGCAGTTCTGGAATGTTAAAATGCTGACAGGAACGCTTACGCCTGAAAATAAGTCCCTTAATTTTGTGAACGGGCATCCATTCACCAGTCTGGATGGCAAAATGTACGTTGAACTGGGTACCGGTATTGATAATATCCTCAAGTTCTTCCGTCTAGACCTGGTATGGAGGGTCTTACCCCAACCCCTACCCGAAAACAATTATCAACGTTTTGGCGTATTTGGCAGTTTCCGCATCGGATTTTAATTCAAGGTGGAACGCCAATTGTATATAGCATGTTATGAAGAAACCTGTCCTCATTTTCAGCCTCGTTGCCGTAACCCTTATTCATGGGTGCGCAAAAAATCCTATTACACGTTCCGGCTATTGGATGCCGAGTTGATCAATGCCTTTGCATTACCCGGAGGTTATGTATACTTTACCCGAGGCATAATGGCACATTTCAACAATGAAGCGGAGTTGATGGGGGTGCTGGGACATGAAGTGGGTCATATAGCGGCCAGGCATTCTATAGTACAACAACGTAACCAGTTGTTCGGGCAATTAGGATTGATCGCAGGCCTTGTTTTGGTGCCTGATCTTGCACCTTTTGCAGAATCTGCCCAGCAGGGTCTTGGGTTGTTGTTCCTGAAATTCGGTCGGGATGCGGAAAGACAATCTGATGAGCTGGGTGTGGAATATTCATCGCGCCTTGGAAAGAAGCAGCAACAGCTGCCATGCAAAAATACAAACTGAACACAGTTGACTCAAGGCCTGTAAACGTGAATGGACTGGCACTGACGGATAAAGTGGGCGCTGGGATGATGATAAAGCTATTGGCTAGTTGCTAATAGCTATTAGCTACTAACTGCCATTTATCACCTGCCAGCGGATACTTTTTTCCCTGCCATTCAAAGATTCCTGTAACGCCCTTGGGTAATGACAGTTCCCATTGGTTATTCCTGAGGGTCACTTTGATTTCACCGCCGGGGTGAGGTACCACTGCATCAAAGCTTTTCAATGTGCCTGGATGTGGTTTAATGTAGACGGTATTAAATCCCGGTGATGCCGGCATCACACCGGCAACAAGAGACAGCATTTCATACAAGGGTGAAGCGCTCCATGCATGACAATCACTTCTTGTGGGTTCCGGGTTCTCGGCAAAAGTAGTTAGGCCGATGTCTAGCATATCATACCATGGCTTTAGTTCAGCAAGGTATTCGTTCCCAAGCCCCGTCTTTTTCATCGATTCAAACATATAAAACCGGAAATAGTAGGTTGCCTGTGTGATAGCGGTATCCGTCATGATCTTTTTCAAAAGCGCTTGTTGCCTGGTTACGGGGATAGCATCTGTAAGGATCGCAAGAATGTTCACATGTTGGCTGAATTCCTTTTTCTCCGGTGTATCTGCAAACATTCCCTTGGTTTCATCCCAGCATAAGCGGTAAACATCCGTGCAGATCCTTGCGGCCCTGTCCTTGTATTTTTTAGCCATGTCCGCCCTTCCATAAGTCGTCATCAGTTCAGCGGCCCTTACTAACGTATACGCATACTGTAAACTTACAATGGCTGACCCGCCTTTACTTACGCCCGGCGGAACTCCTCCCACACGGATGCTGTCAACCCAGGGCCAGCTCCAATCCACAAACTGCCACCAGCTGAGCGATCCCAGTATTCCATTGGATGCCATTTTCTCTTCGTACCACCGGAGCACATTTTCAACGCCGTTCAGCTGTTCCCGGATGAATGCATCGTCTTTGCGATGCATGTATAAATCATGAATCATGCAGACCCACCAAAGCGAGAAAGTAGGGATCACCTGCAGATCACGAGAAGGATATCTGCTCTGCGTTAATCCATCTGCAATAAATGAATGGGCAATGTCACTAATGGCTTTCTTCATGAGCCTGTCGTCCCCCGCCACATATAAAGAGATCATTGCCTGTATACGGGTATCGCCCACATATTGCAACTGCTCGTAGTAAGGACAGTCCATATAAGTATCCATCGCGCAGAGACGTGCGGTTCTCCAACCCGTTTCCCAAATGCGCTGCAAGCCTTTGTCCTCAGTGATGAATTTTCCTTTTTCTTCAAAAGGATATCCGGTGAACCTGCTGTTGAGTTCATTGATGACCAGCGATTCACTGCCGGTTTCGATATCCACTCTTACATATCGGAAGGTGCGATAATGCAGTGGGCTGTACAACCGATTTGCGCCACCATCAGAAGTATACTGGTCGCTGATTCCGATGAGGTGCTTTCCAGTGATCTCGTTTCTGTTCCCTTTTTCCCGCTTGTTATTGATCATGGCTTCAGCATAGGTAAACGTGACCTTAGCCCCGGCGCCGCCTGAAGTCAGGAGTTGGACATAGGCATTGGTCAATGTGCCCTGATCAAGTAAAAGACTGTATTTGGTGTTGGCCGCAAAAGTCCATGGGAAGCTCCCCTTCACGGTTTCCTTACCTTTGGCAGCCAGCAAATAGCCGGATCGTTCTATGGAAAATTCCTGTAGCTGGTCTTCCATCATCGGGATGGATCTTGGTACCAGTTGCCAGTTTCCATCGGTACCATATGACCTTGGCTTGGCAGGATACCAAAGCGTTCTGACTGGCTTCCATGGAAGACCAGATACATCTGCAGCATCATATCCCCACGCGTACCTTACGCCGTCCACTTTCTCTCCTGATGCTACTGCCACGTAGGTTTGCAGGCTCGCCCTGTCAATCGGCAAAGGCTGATACGCCTCATTCACAACCACTTTCCAATCGCCTGGTGTGTTGACCACTGCTTCCTTCGCACCATTACCCTGTACAATGAATCCGGTTTCATAGCTCGTTTGCGCGTAAGCACGGAAATCAGCGAAATTCCAAACCGTTGCTGTAATGATATTTTTGCCAAGCTGAAGGAAGGGAGCGAGATCAACCGTCTCATAATTCCAGTTGGCGGGGTCACTTCTAGCCGGACCCATAGCCACGCGCTGCCCATTCACCTGCAACAGGTAAAGGTTATCTGCAGAAAGATGAATGAGGAATGCCGATGGCTTTGCTTCCAGATTCAGGTCCTTCCTGAAATGATATACGCCGAAAGCGTTGGATCCTGCATCCGGATGCGTCACCCATTTAGCTGGCCAGAACCGATGTTGCCAAACAGAAGGATCCTGCGCTTTGCTGCAAAGCGCAAGCATCACTGTTATACCCAGAAAAAACAAACCTTTCATCTTTCCGATTTTAATCAGTTCAGATGAAAGGTAAAGAAATTGCGATAGACCTGATCAGTTGTTGGTAAGCATATCACGCATAAAGGCGGATGGCATTTTGCCGGTGGTTTTCTGAAACGCTCTGTAAAACGTAGAGCGTGAACTGAAACCAGCCTGGTTGGCCAACCCT
>Ga0207941_1000368_pt1 | contig 13854 bp, 19 predicted proteins | sample LakMenEpi13Sep12_FD_150695 | JGI IMG/M metagenome (GOLD analysis project Ga0207941, IMG submission 150695) | Freshwater microbial communities from Lake Mendota, WI - 13SEP2012 deep hole epilimnion (SPAdes) | ecosystem: Environmental > Aquatic > Freshwater > Lake > Epilimnion/Euphotic zone ...
CCCCAGCGCCTCCCAAGGCAGAAGCTCCCTCGACGACCGGACTGGATCGGATGCTGAGTCAGGGCCGCAGGCTGCAACGGCTGATCGCCGATCTGCTGCTGCTGGCCAGCCTGGAGCGCCCCGCCCATCGGAGACACCTGCAGCAGTGCAACCTCGCGGAGATCTGCGCGGATGTGCTGGAGGACTTCAGCGAAGCGGCCGCAGCAGCGGCGGTGACCCTGGAAGCGGCGATCGATGTCAGCGACACCAGGGTGCTGGGGGTGGAATCGGAGCTAAGCCGCCTGCTGATCAACCTGCTCAGCAATGCCCTGCAACACAGCCCGGCTGGCGACACAGTTCGGGTGGGCCTGAAGCGGCGCGGCCGGGAGATCCACTGGTCCGTGCAGGACAACGGGCCTGGCATCCCCGCGGAGGCCCAGCGGCGGATCTTTGAGCGGTTCCATCGCCTCGATCCCGCCCGCAGCCGTCAGCAGGGGGGGACTGGATTGGGATTGGCGATCGCCCAGGCGATTGCCCGACGCCATGGCGGAGTGATCCGCGTGGAGTCGACACCGGGACACGGCGCGACGTTTTCCCTGCGGCTTTCTGCCAGTGGCCCTGTGTCCCTTGTGCTGCATCGGAGCTTCCTGCCGCCCAATCTGGCCAGCATGGAATCAGCAGCTCAACGGAGGTGCCGATGGCCCGCTTTATGAATCGTTCCGGCGCAGGGAGGGGGCGTTCGTTGAACGGCATCGCTCCAGCGGCAGCGGCCTTGCTGGTTCTGGCGAGCTCCGTTCAGGCCGGCCTCAGCGCCCCCGGCACTGGATCCAGCACTGCGGCTCCGTCCACCGCGATGCCCCCTGGTAGTGGCCTGAGCGGCATGCCGATGGGTCAGCGTTCCGCCGATGCCCACTTCATCGTGATGATGATTCCTCACCACGAGGGGGCCATCGCCATGGCGGAGCTGGCCCTGCAGCGCTCCAAGCGTCCGGAAATCCGGGCCCTGGCGGAGAGGATTCGCACCAGTCAGAGCTAGGAGAATGCCCAGATGCGCCGCTGGTATCGCCAGTGGTACGCCAGCGACGTGCCCACCTGGCCAGGCCTGGGGATGGCCCGCTGGTACCAGCAGTGGTTCGGCACAGCGAACCTCTGAAGCCGCCAAGGGTTTCCCCAGACCGTCCCAGCCAAGTGGCAAACGCCCAGCTCAGCCGTCGGCGGCGACCAGCACGGCAGTGGGAGCAGCCGGCGTACGGCCCCCACAGGCTTCCCAGCTGTTGAGCAGGACAAACAGCTCAGATTGCAGATTCTGCATCGCTGTGATCTTCTCGCCAATTTCACCGGCCTTGCTGCGGATCCGCGCCTTCAGATCACTGCAGGTGCAGATGACCGAGCGCCGCGCCTCGAGGATCTGCCGCACATCCGGCAGCGGGATCTCCATGGCCCGCAGGGTGCGGATCAGGGCCAGTTCCGAAAACACCCCGTCATCGAAGAGCCGGTAGCCACCAACGCTGCGGCTGATCGGCTGGATCAGCCCTTCATCGCAGTAGAAGCGGATCGTCTTGACGCTGAGACCGGAGCGGTTGGCCACCTCGCCGATCTTGAGGAGCGGCTTCACAGGCGGGGCAAGCACCACTTGACTCTCCACCGAGGGGAGAGTGCATGGTAGGGCTGATCCGTTGGCTGCGTTCCCTCGATGCGCCCTGCTCCCGCCGTTCTGGCGCTGTTCGGCCTGCTGGCGGCCACAGTCCCGGCACTGGCCCAGCTGGATCCCCACCACGGCCACCATCAGCACCACCAGATGGGGGCTCCAGCCCCCGCGTCATCGCCGGCCGCCGCACCCGTCGATCACGGCGCACATAACCACGAGGTCGGTCCAGCCGGGCGCACCTACGACCTGCGCTGGCTCGATGCGATGGTGCAGCACCACACGGGCGCCCTGCGGATGAGTGCGTTCGTGTTCGACATCGGCCAGCCAGGTGTGGGTGCGCTGGCCAAGCAGATCTGGCGCGACCAGGCCCAGGAGATCAAGGCGATGGGGCAATGGCGCAAAGCTTGGTATCCCGAGGCGCCCGTCTATCCCGTGGCCTTGAAGACCAGTGGCGATCCCAACAGCATGGAAAGCCTGGAGCGCATGAGCGCCGCTCATATCCAGGCGATGCAGATGATGGGCTCCACGCCCACGCGGGAGAGCCGCGTCACCTGGTTTCTCGAAGGGATGCTCGCCCACCACGGCGGTGCGTTGGTAATGGCCCACGACGCGCTCCGGAAGAGCAGCAACCCCACGATCAGGAGGCTGGCGCGCGAGATCATCGTGGCCCAGCGGCGCGAAATCATTGAGCTGCGCCGCATGCTCAGGCATGACGGACTCAACAAACCCGAGTACCACCAGTTCGATGCCCTGTTCTCGTTCTGATCAACGCCTGGCTGATCAACGCCTGGCGGTGGCTGTGGTGGCGCTGCTCGGCGTGCTGCAGCTGCCCAACCCGGTTCTCGCTCACGCCAAGGGTCTCTACAAAACCCAGGCCGAGGCAGAGCAGCGTGCCAAGGAGCTGGGCTGCAAGGGCACGCATCAGAACAATGGGCTGTGGATGCCCTGCAGCGGTGAGGCGATGCTGCACAAGGAGCTGAGGCAGGAGTGAAACCGATGCCGCGAACCCTCAGTGCTCGGTTCCGCCGGGCCCATCGCGTCGTGGTTCCCCTGGCCGCAGCGCCGCTGCTGCTGACGGCGGCCAGTGGCTCCCTCTACAGCCTGCTGCTGGAGCGCGGCATCGATGCTTTCTGGCTGCTCAAGCTCCACACCGGCAAGTTCGGCCCCATCAACCTGCAGCCCTATTACTCGCTGCTGCTCGGCGTACTCACCCTGGTGGTGATCGCCTCCGGACTGGCCCTGCTGCTCACCAGCGACCGGGCCCGAGCCTGAGCCGTCTCAGCCGCCGGCCACACAGCCGCCCCCACCAGCTGGGTAGCCGCGCTGTGCTCGGGTCGGAGCAACATACCGAGGCCCACCAGCAGTTCGACGCCGCGATAGTGGCGTCCCCAGGATCAGGGTTGGCACCTGCCGCAACGCCTCTGTGGCAGCTGCCGCAGCTGATTACAGCTGTTTGGATGTAGTCGTTGGACCCATAACCGAGAAGACTGTGAACACAGGCAACCAGTAACACTGGCAACCAGAACCGCCATGAAGACCAACGGATCGATCAGCACAGCCTGCTGCCTGGGCCTCACATGCCTGAAGTGGAGAGTTGACGGCGAACTCTCGGCGTTTGATCTCCGCCAAGTGATCGAGCGCTTGGCGCGTGTCGATCAGCACGTCGTCGCCCTCTGCTGGAAGAATCAGGATCTCGAACCCTGTCCATTGATCAGCTGAGCGCTTTTCCGGTGCGAACCAAGGATGAGCCTAATTTCTCTTGATTACCTCGCTGATTGTCGTCGGCAGATGTGCGGTTCACGGCGGCATTGTTCACGGCGGTTGATTCAGGAAATCGCGACGGCCCATGCAATCCCAGCTACAGACTAGGATAAGCCATGATGGTGAGGTACAGATAAGGCGCGAATCCACAGCAGTCAAGCCCCTGTCGCAGGACCAGATTGAAAGGAGGAGCACTGGCGTGACAAGCGAAAGGATCTGCCCTTGAAGCGATCCGGCCGCTCCAGATGCTCTGACATGGATCCCAGACCCTTGCGGACCTGATCGTGAACAAGCTCGAGTTCAAAGGTGAATGGCATGAGCGAGCTGATTAACACGCCTTAGGAAGAACCTGATCATGCTGAACTACTCGATAAGTTTCTCGTGCTTGCCGTGATCTCTTTCCTCACCGGCCGGCGCGGTCTCACATGAATTGTTACCCAAAGTCAAGCGTCATTACCCCCTCGCCATTCTCACCATGAATCACAATCTCCGTTCCTTGCGCCAGCTGGCCGCTACCTGCCTTGGACTTGCCTTCAGTCTGTTGGTGTTGATCGCCACGCCTGCCTTAAGCGCTCCCGCCCATGCCTCAGGAGCCTTCACCCTTAGCGCCCCATCCATGCCCCTGGCCGCCGCCACCGCAGGCCGAGTCAAAGCAGAAGCCAAGGAGTTTGAGGGTAAGACCCAGGAATCGATCGGCAACGTCACTGGCAACCAAGGAGATCGCCTCGCCGGCAAGAAGAAGCAGGTCGAGGCCAAAATCCAAAACACGGTCGAAGACATCAAGGAGAAGGTCGGAATGGGCTGAGTCAAGATCAGCGGCCCTGCCAGGAATCAAACTTGATTATGCCCGGCAGGGCCGCATACATCGTTGAACTTGTTAGTCACACCCTCATGTTTGCTGTCATTGCAAACTTCTCGCCATGCTTGAAATAATTGCCATTCTTTTCATCGTTCTGTGGCTTCTTGGCATGCTCACCTCCTACACATTGGGAGGGCTGATTCATTTACTGCTTGTCATCGCCGTAGTTTCTGTCATCTTGCGTCTGATCAGCGGTCGTCGTGTCTGAGTCATCCGTTGTGATCAGAGATGATGCGATCAACCCTGCAAAGCATCCTCCCACTGCCGTTGATCCCTGGGAACTCCACCTGCTTCTCGTGGAGCTCCAGGACTGGGAGCTCACTGGAGATCACCATATGCACAAGAGCCAGCAATTCCAAACCTGCCAGCAGGCGTTGCGATGGCATGGCTTAGCCCAGGTTCTCAGTGAGCGTCACCAGCGTCATTGCCTTTTTTTTCTGGGCAGCGTGGGTAGCGGCAGAATTGGGACAGATATCCTCAGCCCGATTCAAGGGCATCTCAGTAGAGCTGATCTGGATCTAGCCGTCAAGCTCAATGCTCTTGAAAAAACTGTGAGAAGTCATTAGCTACTGCTGTGATAGCAGGTTCCGCTTCACCCCTGACGAACAACCAAGGATCAGTGCTAGAAACGATGGCGTGAGGACTCCCGCCATCGTTGATTAGGTTGCTCAGTTTTTGTTGCATCTTGGCGTTAAGCTTTTGCGCACTGGTCCGTTGTATTCGACCTCGCCGGTTCACGTCTAGCTGCCCAGCCACCACCTCCACCAAGGAAGCGGAAGCGAAAACCATCAGCAGTGTTTGAAATCATGCAGGTTTCACCGCCGCCTTGATGCATGCAATTAGCAGTTGAATATTGGCTGCCGCCACCATTGATCAATTCGGCCTGCATGCGGGCTATGTTTGCCGCACGCATCTGGGATTCACTGATGGTTTGCGCCGATCCCGAAACCGAGGAGGACAGGATTACGCAGAGAGAAGATACTGTTATCAGGAAGGAACGCATAACGGCTGTGATTAACTGATTTAACTATTGCTGCGGCTGTGAGTGTTGGATAGCCTGCGATCGGCGGAAGCCATTCGATCCAGGTCGCCCTTTCTGGGCTAGTATTCCTCTAAGAAGGAGGTTTATGGCCACCTGCAACCCGTCGGCTCCCGAGGCCTCCCATCCCTCCACTGCGGCTCTGCACCTGCTCAAGGAGTTGGTGGAGCGCGACACCGTTTTTCGTTTTTGCCCAGGCCTTGGGCGCCACCGCCACCACCGAGGATGCGGCGCGGCTAGCTGCCGAGCACGGGATTCCGGTGACGCCGGAAGCCCTCTGGCGCCATCGCGGCATGTTGGTGAGTGGCGGCCTGCCCAGCTGGCGGGGCTGAGCTTGCCGGTGATCGTGCGGTTCAGGCCTTCGTTGGCGTAGACGACGGTGACTTTCTAGGTAGAGGTGGCAGCAGGCCGGGCATGGGCGGTCCATTTGTCCGCAACAACGACCCATGGATCGTCGACTAGGTCCATCGGAGCTTAGCCATCATGATCGAAGGTTGGTTGTGAATGATCCGAGGCGAAAGAAGAGAACAATCGCTCCTAGCTGGTGGCAGCGTCTGCGATCCCACCCGTTGGCCAAGCTGGGCCCCGGCTTGGTCACGGGTGCTGCCGACGACGACCCCAGTGGCATTGCGACCTATTCCCAGGCCGGTGCCCAATTTGGCCTCAACATGCTCTGGACGATGCCGCTCACCTATCCGCTGATGTCGGCGGTTCAGGTGATGTGTGCCCGGATCGGGCTGGTCACCGGCAAAGGCCTTGCGGCCAACATCAAGGCCAACTTCCCCCCCTGGGTGATCACCGTTGTGGTAGCTCTGCTGCTACTTGCCAATACCCTCAACATTGCAGCTGATGTGGTGGCGATGGGTGAAGCGGCCCATCTCGTTACTGGCCTCTCCAATTTGCAGATGACCACGTTGTTTGTGGTCGTGACACTGCTGTTGCAGATCTTTGTTCCCTACCACAATTACGTCCGTTATCTGAAGTGGCTCACCCTCTCTCTGCTGGCCTATGGGGCAGTTATGTTCACCATCCACGTGCCGTGGGCAGAGGTGGTGCTGCGTACCCTCTGGCCTCGTTTGCGTCTGGATTCCAACGCTGCTGCCGTTGTGGTCGCGGTCTTTGGCACCACCATCAGCCCCTACCTCTTCTTTTGGCAGGCCTCCCAGGAGGTGGAGGATCAACACCGTCAACAGGATGCACCGCTTGTTTCCCGGAAGCCATCCCTAGGGAAACGGGAGTTTCGTCGGGTGGCCTGGGACAGTTGGACTGGAATGCTCTTTTCCAATCTCACCGCTTACTTCATCATTCTCAGCACCGCGCTCACCCTTCACGCCGCTGGTGTTCGTAATATCAAAACTGCTGCAGAAGCCGCCGAGGCCCTGCGTCCGTTGGCTGGGGATTTTGCCTTCCTGCTCTTTGCCCTGGGGATTCTGGGCACCGGTTTGATCGGTGTGCCGGTATTGGCGGGCTCCGGGGCCTATGCCCTGTCTGAAGCGATGGGCTGGCGCTGGGGACTGGAGAGAAAAGCCACCGATGCTGTTGGTTTCTACGGTGTGATTACCGTCAGTTTGCTGGCAGCACTGGTCCTTCAGTTTTCGCCGATCAATCCGATCAAGGCACTGTTCTGGAGTTCCGTGATCAACGGGATTGTGGCCGTACCGCTGATGGTGGTGATCATCCTGCTGTCCTCGAAGCGATCGGTGATGGGGTCCTATGTCGAGAGGGGTTGGATCCGCGTTCTGGCCTGGATCGCCACGGCAGTGATGGGCATGGCCGTGATCTGGATGTTCCTGCCGCATTCAGGTCCAAGCTCCTGAAGCATCCCAAGCCAGCGGGCGACCCTTTTCTTGCTGTCGGCTGGATCAGAGCCAAGCGACAAAGCTTCGGGATGACCAAAGCTTTACAGAGCCATGTGTCGCTTCGACTCGCAAAGTTGCCGTTCATCAACACACCTTGCAGTGTGTACCATTACCTCCCAGGCATTGTTGCCAGGGTTGCCTGATAGTGCAGCCTTGAGCATGGAGAAAGCACGTGATTAGTGTCACGTGATTCAGCCAAGTGGCTCCCAGAAGTAGGACCTGCGATGTTGGAGGTGATGTCGTGTCTCAGGTCGATCAGTCTGTCCCCAGCGGCTGCGAAAGCCCGATGCAGGTTGTGGCCGACGCGTTGCATTATTTCGGCCAGCACTTCAGTGAACCGATTCAGATCCCGTCCATGGCTGAATCGCTTGGCATCAGCTTGGACTGCCTCAATTTCAGCTTCGAGCACATCAGAGGAGTCACGCCCCTGCAGGCGCTACAGGAGCATCGCCTGAACAAATTGTTCGTCGCGCTCACCGATCAGCCTCGTCAGGATCTTGGTCGGGCGATTCGTGCCTGTGGGCTGGCGGAGACCACTGGAGTGCTGGCGCTCTTTGAGCAGGAGTTCGGCATCGACATGCCTCTGTTTCTGCTCACCTGCCGCCGTGCAGCGGATGACCGGTTGTTCCGTCTGGAGCACCCAGAAGCAGAATCGCTGGTATTGCCCACCTAAGACAACAGGCCCCTCACTCCGACCCGCAGAAGCTGCCGGCACGGGAAGCGGGGGGGCACAGATCCGTGGATGGCCAAGAACGATCTAAAACGCTGTAAATTAGACGCAAGCAAGCTCAAGCTTACCTCGTGTAACGGGCCTTGCATTCCCAATGCGCCAATGCCAAGCCAGTTGCAGCAATGGATCTCATGGTCTGAGGCCCGTGCAAACAGGGCTTTTTCGAGTTGCCCTTAAGGAAGGCTTAAGATCGCAAGCGGATCAGGAATCGTGTTCCTGAGCAGACTTACAGGACACATCCTTATCGCTTGGATGTGCACACCCGCAAAGGAGTTGATCATGGGTTTTGTAGATGACCTCAAAGCCACCGCCAAGAATATCGAAGGCAAGGCTCAGGAGACCGCTGGCAAAATCGCCGGTGACAAGGCGGATCAGCTGGCCGGCAAGGCCAAGCAAGCCCAGGCCAGCGGAGAGCATGCCGTGGAAGACCTGAAAGACGCAGTGCACGACGCGACCAACTAGCAGTCAGTCCATGACTGGATCGGCTCTGCAATCAGTTTTGCGGTTAACCACCCAATCGATTTATCGATGTTCTCCAACAGACTCTGCAAAGCCTGTGGTCTGAGCTCCGCGTCGCATCCGATCAACGAATGCTTGAGATGACCAATGCCCGACTCACCTCCAAGATGTTGGCCACTGCGATGAGCGATCCACCGATCCAAGCTGTTATTGATTTTTCCGCTGTCTTTAACGAAGCCTATGCTTCCCATCAAACACCAGCGGGCCTAGTTGAAACCTTGATGCCCGATGTCTCAACAACTTCTTGGCTACTGATCACCAGCGACTCCCTTGTTGGGGCAACGGAGAGCACAACGCTGACGATGGTTCTTGAGCGTGCGATTCCACATGGAGTTGCCATCGCTCTTGACGTGGCCTGGCAACCCAATTCCTGGGGCCTAGCGCCAGGCTCTAAGCCGACGCCGGAGGTTCTGCGGCGTTTGCATCCATTGGCCCAAGAGGCAACCTTGATCCGCTGCACCCCAGAAGAAGCCGATGAGTTCTTTGCCTCTCACGATCCCTTGACAATACATCGTTCACTCTCTCAATGTCCGGGGGTGGTCATCACAGGGATTGATGGATCTGTTGAGTGGTGCATCGGTGGAAGGATTGGCACCATGGAGGCGGGGATACTGAATGAGCAAGAACACTTCTTCGCTTCACTGATCAAGACCTTCGCTGAACGGCCTGAGCTCTTGGGGAATGCTGGGGAGGGTCCTGGCACTGATGCTGTTGCCGATCCAGACGGTCTAACGGAGGCTCTCTTTTCGGCAGCATCAACGTAAGCAACTGTTCGGCGCTGAGCACCGCTCGATTCGGCTGGAGTTCCAGTGCCGCACCCCGGAGGCGAAGGTCAACATCCGCCAGGAGGCTCAGCTCGCCAGGTTCTGAGCAAGCCGGGTCGGCGAATGCCCCTGTTTGGGGGCATCGCCAATCGGTCAGTGGAAGGAGACTGAATCCAGCGACAACCCGGTGGTCTGCCATGACGGAATCCATCCAAACGCCCATCGCCCCTGCACCCGTCGCCATGGATTGGCATGGCAGGTCCTGCCTGGGCCGCACCTGCCTGAAATGGAGCGCCGACGGCGAGCTCACGGCTCTGGATCTCGGCCTAGTCCTGGAGCGCCTGGCCCAAGTCGATCAGGAGGTGACGGGCCTGCGCACCGGCAGCCTTGATTGCCAGCCCTGTCCCTCGATCAGCTGAAGGCCTTTCTGGGCGGATGCAGGAAGAGGCGCCTGGGCGGCTGCCGGCTGGGCAACGCCTCAAAAGACGCCTCGCTGATCAGCCTGTTGCGGCAGGGTGCCGCAAGCCCAGTCCCCATCCGGGGAGGCTTTGCCCCCGATTGGGGGGCGCGTCGTCAGGGTTTGTTGCCGACAGTAAGGATCTGAGCAGGGAACCGGGCATGCCGATGGAGACAATGCTGAGTGAGCTTGTGTTGGTGGCCTTGTTGCTGGCCGTGGTGGTTGTCTCGGGCAAGGTCTGAGCGCGATGCTCCGGCGTCAATATCCGAGGGGGACAGCAAGCTCGGCTGGCAGCAGCAGCTATTGCGCATGGATCGAATTGAGTTACTCGCCGCCCATCAGGCAAGAAGAGCTGCATTCTCGTTGCGGATCTCTTAGCACTGGATGTCGAAGTGCGAATCATCGTCGAGCAGCAGCCTGTAAGCATGGCCCGGTGGCACCCCGGGGAGGCATGAATAAGCCGATCGCCGGCCAGTCCCCCGGGATGCCGGACACCACAGCCCAACCCACCGCGGTGCAGAGCACCGAGGTGCTGGCCGGCTCGATCGAGCGGGTCACCTTCCACAGCGCCGAGAGCGGCTTCTGCGTGCTGCGGATCAAGGCCCGTGGTCATCGCGATCTGGTCACGGTGGTGGGCCATGCCGCCGAGATCAGCGCCGGTGAATGGGTCACGGTGGGCGGCACCTGGGTGAACAGCCGCGAGCACGGCCAGCAGTTCAAGGCCTCCTTCCTCAAGGCCTCAGCGCCCACCACTGCTGAGGGAATCGTGAAATACCTGGGCTCCGGGATGATCCGTGGCATCGGCCCGATCTACGCCAGCAAGCTGGTGGGCGCCTTCGGGGCGGAGGTGTTCGAGGTGATCGAGCAGGCCCCCGAACGCCTGCGGGAGGTGCCCGGGATTGGCAAGGTGCGGGCGAGCCGCATCGCCCAGGCCTGGGCCGATCAGAAGGTGGTGCGCGAAATCATGGTGTTCCTCCACAGCCATGGCGTCGGCACCGCCCGGGCGGTGCGGATCTTCAAGACCTACGGCAATGACGCCGTGCAGGTGATGGCGGAGAACCCCTACCGCCTGGCCCGCGACATCCGCGGCATCGGCTTCCGCACCGCCGATGCGATCGCCGCCCGCCTCGGCATCGAAGCCACGGCGATGATCCGCCTGCGGGCCGGCGTCAATTACGCCCTGCTGGAGGCCAGCGGCGAGGGGCACTGCGGCCTGCCCACCGCCGAGCTGCTCAAGCTGGCGGGCGAACTGCTGGCGGTGGAACGCCCAGCACCGTCGCCACCAGCTGAAGCGAATCCAACGCAGGGTTCTGACCAGAGAGAAGAGCAAGGGAGCGCAGCAGTACAAGCAGCACCCCAGCGCGACGCCCCCGCCAACCGGGTTCCCCTCGAGCCCGCCGTGATCCAGACAGCTCTGGACCTGGAACTGAGCGAGGGCTCGGTGGTGGCCGACAGCCTGGCGGGCGAGGCCGCCATCTTCCTGGCCCACCTGCACTGTGGTGAGCGGCGCATCGCAGAAGCGCTGCAGGAGCTGGCGCAGGGGGCACCCCCGTGGGGAACGATCAATGCGGAGCGGGCCATCGACTGGGTGGAGCAGCGCCTGGGCCTGGAGCTGGCCGCCAGCCAGCAGGCCGCGGTGGAGCTGGCCCTGGCCAGCAAGGTGCTCGTGATCACCGGCGGCCCCGGCGTGGGCAAGACCACCTTGATCAACGCCATCCTGCGGATCCTGGCGGCCAAGAAGCTCCGCATCCAACTCTGCGCTCCCACCGGCCGGGCCGCCAAACGGATGGCGGAGGCCACCGGCTTGGAGGCGAAAACCATCCACCGGCTGCTGGAGTTCGACCCGGCGGCCTACGGCTTCCGCCGCGGCGCCGAGCTGCCGCTGGAGTGCGACCTGCTGGTGGTGGATGAGACCTCGATGGTGGATGTGCCGCTGATGGCCTCCTTGCTGGCCGCCATCCCCCCCGAGGCCGCCCTGCTGCTGGTGGGCGATGTGGATCAGCTGCCCTCCGTGGGCCCGGGCCAGGTGCTCGCGGACGTGATCGCCAGCGGCGCCCTGCCGGTGGCGCGGCTTACCGAGGTGTTCCGCCAGGCGGCCTCCAGCCGGATCATCACCACCGCCCACGCCATCAACGCCGGCACGATCCCTGATCTGCGCCCGCCCAGCGAGGGGGGCACCACTGATTTTTATTTCCTGCCGGCCGAGACGCCCGAGCAGGCCGTGGCCCTGATCCTCAAGGTGGTGGGTGAGCGCATCCCGGCCCGCTTTGGCTTTGATCCGATCGGCCAGGTGCAGGTGCTCTGCCCGATGGCCAGAGGCGGCTGTGGCTCCCGCTCGCTCAACATCGAGTTGCAGCGGCTGCTCAATCCCGACCCCGTTGAGCAGGTGGAGCGTTTCGGTTGGCGATTTGCCCCGGGCGACAAGGTGATGCAGATCGCCAACGACTACGAGAAGGAGGTGTTCAACGGTGATGTCGGCACGATCGACGCGATCGACTCAGACAACAGCGAACTGAGCGTGCTGTTCCCCACCAGTGAGGCCGGGGCGGCCGGCAGCCGGGTGGTGGTCTACGGCTGGGGGGAACTCGATCACCTGGTGCCCGCCTATGCCTGCACGATCCACAAGAGCCAAGGCAGCGAATACCCGGCTGTGGTGATCCCCCTGCTCACCCAGCACTACGCGATGCTGCAACGCAATCTCGTCTACACCGGTCTCACCCGCGGCAAGCAGCTGGTGGTGCTGGTGGGGCAAAAGAAAGCCCTGGCGATGGCCGTGAAGAACCACCTGGGCCGCAGGCGCTACACCAAGCTGGCGGAATGGCTGCTGCCGGCGGACGCCATAACAGGAGCGGTCTCCTTCTTGCCGGCATCGCTGTGATCAGCTCCGGCGAAGAGGTTGTCATGGTTGGCTTCGCCAGGACAGTTGTGCATTAGAGTTAGTCAATCAACCCAGGCCATTCACCATGCTCACCGGAACCGAACTGCTCGCTAAGGTCAAGGAACTCGGCGATGTCTCCAAGTCTGATCTGGTTCGCTCCGCCGGCTATGTCAGCACCAAGAAGGACGGCAGCGAGCGTCTCAACTTCACCGCCTTCTATGAGGCCCTGCTGGAAGCCAAGGGCATGCACTTCGGTGCCGGCAGCAGCGGCGGCAAGGGGAAGCCAGGCCGCAGCCTCAGCTATGCCACCAAGATTCAGTTTAACGGCAACCTGATGGTGGGCAAGGCCTACACCGCCCTGCTGGGCCTGGAGCCTGGCGATGAGTTTGAGATCAAGCTCGGCCGCAAGCAGATCCAGCTCATCCCCCTGGGGGCTGCTGAGGAGGAGTGAAGGTCGCTGGCTGGATCACCAGCGCTAATCTGGGCTTCAAGCTCAGGGCGCGGGGCTCCACGCCCAGATTCAGCACCAGCTCGGCTGCTTGAACGATGGAGCCCGTTCGGGATGTCTGACCATGAAGTTGATCGTCGATCTCGCTCTGGCGCCGTTCATCCCGAGCTGCTGAAGGGCGCTGGGCAAAGCACCGATGACTGTGGGTAGGTTGCTGGGCTGGACCGGCTTGCTGGCGCTCGGCTACGCCGTTGTCTCCCTGCTGGTGTTTCTGAGCCAGCGCTCGTTCATTTATTTCCCCAAGCCCGCCGCCGATTCATCCGGCCGGCTGGAGCTGCAGGTGCACGGACAGCGGGTGCTGGTGGCCCATCGGCCCCACCCCGGTCCCCGGGCGCTGATCTACTTCGGCGGCAATGCCGAGGACGTCTCCCTCTCCCGCGCCGAGCTGGCCGTCCTGCTGCCGGACACCGCCCTCTATCTGCTCCACTACCGCGGCTACGGCGGCAGCGAGGGCAGGCCGAGCGAAGCGGCCCTGCGCGCCGACGCCCAAGCCCTGTTTGCCCACGTGACCGAGCGCCACAGCGCGGTGACGGTGGCGGGACGCAGCCTTGGTACCGGGCCGGCGGTGCATCTGGCCGCCACGCAGCCGGTGAAGCGGCTGGTGCTGCTGGTGCCGTTCGACAGCCTGCTGGCGGTTGCCCGCGGCACCATGCCGTGGCTGCCGGTGGATCTGCTGCTGCTCGATCGCTGGGATGCGGCCGCCGAGGCCCCCCTGGTGCGCGCCCCCACCACGATCGTGGCGGCTGCCGTCGATCGGGTCGTGCCCACGCGCCACGCCGTGGCCCTGCACCGCGCCTTCCAGCCCGGCGTGGCAGAGCTGGTTCTGGTGCCCGACCTCGACCACAACTCGCCG
>Ga0207941_1000369_pt1 | contig 13823 bp, 9 predicted proteins | sample LakMenEpi13Sep12_FD_150695 | JGI IMG/M metagenome (GOLD analysis project Ga0207941, IMG submission 150695) | Freshwater microbial communities from Lake Mendota, WI - 13SEP2012 deep hole epilimnion (SPAdes) | ecosystem: Environmental > Aquatic > Freshwater > Lake > Epilimnion/Euphotic zone ...
CCCCCCAGCCCCTGCGCCCGCCGCGAAACGTGTGGCGACGACCGCAGCCGCCGCCTCCACCACCTCTACCGGAGTGAGCCCCGGCGCCGGAAGCTCAGCGAAAACCCCCACCCAATTCCAGGGCCACTTGCCGAAAAGGGGCGCGAATCGGCCAGGAGCCAGGCGATGCCGCTGCAAAGTGAATCGGTAGCAATCCAGCTCCGCAGACGCTTTCGGGTCAAGCCTCCATCGCCGGGTCCGGAAGCAACGGCAGGGGGACGAGCAAATCAGGCGACGTAGGAGAGTCAGGACCAGCCAGCAAAGCGGGTGGCCGCTGCATTTATGCAGCAGTTGCGAATCCAATTTGATGAGGTCCGCAGCAGATTGCTCCCGTGCCCAACCGCAATTCTCCATCCCTTGTTGAACTGCTATACAGCAAAATCGATGGATCTGGCCTCAACAACAGCAAGCGGAGGCAGGCGGCTACGAACGCCGATTCCGTCGACACCCTTGCCTCGATTCCGACCCTCTCGGTGCCCGGGCTGAAACTTTCGCTCCACCGAGCTACGGCAGGAAGCGGAAACGGGAAGCAGCCAGCTGCACCCTTCAATCCGCAGGCAACCTGGCTGGAGCAGGCGATCACCCGGAGCCCCGGCGGGCCCCGACCGGCCTCCCCCGCAACCATCGCCTCTTCAGCAGGCCGTAGCACTCTGAACCTGGCCCTGCGGCAGGAGACCCCTGAGGGGAGGCACCGGGCCGATCAACAAGGCGGAGCTGACCCGAAGCTGGCGCCTCCCCTGGCGACAAAGGCGAATCCGGTGGAGTTCTGCGATGACACAGAACCGCACGAGGCGCATTCGGTGGAGTTCTGCGATGACACAGAACCGCATGAGGCGACCGTGGTGGGTGGCTCCGACCAAACCAGCACCGTGGCCCTGATGGATCTGGGCTGGACGTTTCAGCTCCATTCCTCACCGACCTCAAGCAAGGTGATCTACCTTGATTTCGACGGCCACACCACCACAGGCACCAGCTGGAACAACAGGACCATGGGCTCCTCTTTTTATTCACCTGCCTATGATATCAATGGTAATCCGGCGATTTTCAATAACGAGGAGTTGAGCCGAATCCAACAGATCTGGCAGCGGGTGGCCGCCGATTTTGCGCCATTTGATGTGAATGTCACCACCCAGGCCCCACCAACCGACTGGCTGATGAAGAGCAGCAGCACCGATTCAAACTACGGGATCCGGGCCGTGATCACCGGCTATGGTCCCTCCTCCAGCACCTCGGGAGGCGTCGCGATCGTAAACAGCTTCAACTCCGCCAAGGATACGCCCGTCTTCATCTACAATAAAAGCCTATCGGGTGTGGCTGAGGCGGTGAGCCATGAGGTGGGACATAGCCTCGGACTTTCCCACGACGGAACCAGCAGCAAAGGCTACTACTACGGCCACGGCGGCGGCGAAACTAGTTGGGCACCGATCATGGGGGTGGCCTATGACAAAAACGTTACATCCTGGGATAATGGCACCTACTACGGCAGCAACAACGGAGCCGCCTCAGCCAACTATAGCAAAGGCCCTAATGATATGGCCGTGATCACCACCTTCAATGGCTTTGGCTATCAGCTCGACCAGATCGGCAACGATCCCAGCAGCGCCGCAGCCCTCACGGTCGCCGGCGGCGTGGTGAGTCAGTTCGGCAGGATCGAAACCTCCTTAGATAGCGACTTCTATTCCTTCCAGCTTCAGGGCAGCGGCAATGTGAATCTGAAGTTCGATCCCTATTGCTATCGGGCCTACGTCGATCGCGACGGGCTCTGGGGGGGCAGCAATCTGGTCTACACCGCACCGGTGAGTGATGGCAACAGCGGCACCGCCTATGCCGACAGCGGCAGCAATCTCGATCTCGCGGTGGGGCTGTATTCGAGCTCCGGAAGCCTGCTCGGCAGCTTCAACGGAGCGGGACTGGCCACCACCTTGGCCTGGTCCAACTTGGCGGCGGGCACCTACTACGTGAAGCTCGATGGGGTGGGAGTGGGCAACCCCACCACCAGCCCACCGAACGGCTACAACGACTACGGCAGTGTTGGCAATTACCTCATCACCGGCACGATCACCAACGCTCTCAACAGCGGCACACCGCTGTCTACGACAACCGCACTGGCCCCCTCAAGCTCAACCCCCAAGGGCGTGATCAGCCCCTCCGGGAAAGCGGCTATCCCCGCCGCCGCACCCAAGGATTCCCTCACCGGCATCGCCTCGGGGAGCGTGAGCTCCAGGGCCTTTCAGTCCGACCCGCTGCTAGATCCCCGCTTCGCCGCCACGGCGCTGGGAACGGCTGCCCATGGGTTCCCAGCCACCAAGGTCGACAACCTCCAGGAGGGACTGATCACCGCCAGGGCAGCCACCACCCTTCTGGGTGCCGTCAGCGAGCCCTCCCGATCCCCCTTCGCTGGTGATCTCCAAACGGTGCTCGGAGCCCTGGGGCTGGCGACCGAACGGGCAACCGGGGCACAGCCGACCTGGGCCCTGGCCTGAGCAGCAACCACAAAGAGGATCGCGTCCGCCGCAGGGATGGGGCAGAAGCGATCCTTTTTTTGCTATCGGGACAACACATCTGTCATTCATCTCTAAAAAATCTTTTAGCTCTAAAAAAGTTGGCATGTGATTTGCGTGGTGTCGCAGTCCCCCCGTGAACTGGGGCCGGCGGTCAGCCCCCCGGCCAGGCGGGCCCGCACCCGGAGCGGTCAGCTGCGGCTGGCGGGTCTGCTGCATCCCTTCAGCTGGGGAGCGCGGGCCCCGCTGCTCAACACTGAGGGCCTGGCCAGGCTGCTGGCAGCCCCCCTGGGCATCACCACCATCCGCTCCCCGCAGCCAGGGGAGGCCGGGGCGCACCAGCTGAGCCTGAACCGGCTAGGCCCCCACTGGATCGCCGCCTGGGTGGGCACGCCGCTTCAGATCGTGGCGGCGCAGCCCCCCCCCACGCTGATTTTTCCCCGGGGTGGAAGGCTGGAATGGGAGCACAACGGCCGCTGGCAGCGACTGGATCCAGGCGGGTTGCTGGTGCTAAACGGCGGCGCCGCCTACCAGCTGCGCTGCGGCGTGTGTTCCCTGGTGGCGATCGGCATGGAGGCAAGCCGCCTGGAAGACAAGACCCGCCAGCTGAGGGCGCCTGGCCTGGACTTTGAACACTGGCGGCGCAACCTGCAACAGCCCTTGTTGATCGGGCCGGATCGCAGCGGTTGGGACGAGCTGGGTGAGGGTCTGAACCGACTGTTGGCGTTGTTCGAGGTTCTGGAGGGCATCGACCTTCGGCTGGCTACGCGGCTCGGCCTGGATGCCAGCCTCGAAGGGCTGGTGGCGATGCTGCTGCTGGCGAGCGCATCGGGGCCGGAAGCCGTGAATCTGGCGGAGGCCACCGGGCCGATGCCCCAGCGCAACACAAGCTTCGAGGCGCTGCTGAGCTGCATCCGCTCCCATCTGGAGGAACCGCTGGATCTGGCGCGGCTGGAGGGTTGGGCGCACACCTCCCGGCGGAGCCTGCAGGTGGTATTCCAGGATCGCCTTGGCTGCACCCCGATGCAATGGGTGCGCCAGGAACGGTTGAACCTGGCGCTCCAACGCCTAAAGCATCCGACTCAGCACGACACGGTTGCCAGCATCGCCAGCACCTGTGGCTACTCCTCACCATCCAGGTTCAGCGCTGATTTCCGACGCCGATACAGGTTGCCTCCCTCGGCCCTGTTGCGGAAGGGTCGGCGGCAAACTCAGGCCGGCGATCGTGAGCCCAACGACCACGAGGGGGCAACCAACGGGGAGGAAGCCCCCTCGGGAAGCCCGCCTCAGGCTGGGGTGAGGGAGCTCAGCAGCTCGTGAGGCACTGGTTCACCACTTCCCGGGTATTGGCAGACAGGGGGGCAGCGGCCAGGCGCTCAAGGGCTTCGGCCATGCGGGCGGAACGGAGCGCGCCGTAGCTGCGCCAGCGGCTGAAGACCTTGGCGAGCCGCGAAGCCGTGATCGGATTGCGGCTGTCGAGCTCGGCGATGCGGTCGGCCAAGAAGCGATAGCCGCGGCCATCGATGGCATGGAACACCGGCGGATTGCCCGCAAGTCCGCCCAGCACGGCCCGCACCGAGTTGGGGGCCATCGGATCGAAGCGGGGATGGAGCAGCAGGCGCTCCACCCGTTCCAGCCCATCAGCGAAGGGTGCAGAGGCCTCCAGGGCAAACCAGGCATCGAGGATCACGGGCTTGGCCTGCCACCGAGCATGGAAGGCGCTAAGGGCCGCCTCCCGCTCCGGCAGGGCATGGCACTGGAGAGCCCGCAGGCCGGCCCGCGCCAAGGTCATGGAGCTTCCCTCCACGGCGGCGCGGGCGGCGGCGATCGCCCCGGCATCGGCCGCGGCCACCCGCCAGCTCCAGATCAGGCCCGTGAGGCTCCGGTCGCCGCTGCCCTCAGGCCAGGCAAGGGGCCACTGGGGGGTGATCCGTTCGAGTGCCTGGTGCAGGGGTTCGGCCAGAGACTCTCCGAACCGGCGCTGCAGGGCAAGGAGGGAGGCGAACAGGGCCGGGGGATCGGGCTCGGCCATCGCCTCCTCCAGTTCCGCCAACCCCGGCAGGGCCAGCAGGGCGGCACGACTCACTTCGGAAAGGGAGGGGTCGGCCAAGATGCGGCGGAAGGCTTCGATCAGTTCCTCCTCCAGGCCATTGTCTGCCTGGCCGCCGGCACGGGCCAGGGCCGCATCGCGCAGCAATTGCTGGCCGGCATCCCAGCGGGCGAAGGCATCGCTATCGGTGGCGAAGAGGTGCACCAACTCGCCGATCGGACGGCCGATCTCCAGGCGCACCGGTGCTGAGAAATGGCGCAGCAGCGAGAGGGCTGGGGGATGGGCCTGGGCCGGCAGCCCCTCAAACACAACCCGCTTCTGAGCCTCCTCCAGCACCAGGAGCCGGGTGCCCCGGCCCCAGCGGTTGGGCTCGAGGGTCGCGGCGATGGCGTCAGCCGGATCCTCCCCCTCCAGGCGCGGCAGCAGGGGCTCCCCGGCCCGGTCCAGGAGGCCGATGGCCAAGGGAATCACCAGGGATTCCTTGTGGGGCTGGCCGGGTGTGGCCGGGGTGTGCTGGTGGAGCGTCAGCTCCAAACGGCCGTTGCCTCCATCCCAGTGCCGCTGAATCCGCACCACCGGCGTGCCGGCCTGGTGGTACCAACGGCGAAAGCGCCCGAAGTTGAAAGCCGGCCGCCGCGAATCCTGAGCGGTGGCACCGCCGTCCGCCGCATCTTCCATGGCACGCACGAAGTCTTCGCAGGTGGCGGCGCTGCCGTCATGGCGGGCCACATAGAGGGCCATACCGCGCTGGAAGCTGTCCTCGCCGAGCAGGGTGTGGAGCATCCGAATCAGCTCGGAGCCCTTTTCATAAATAGTGGTGGTATAAAAATTATCAATTGCCTCATAACGGTCCGGCTGAACCGGGTGCGCAGTGGGACCGGCGTCTTCGCGGAACTGCGTATTGCGCAGCATCGCCACATTTTCGATCCGATTCAGCGATTCACCGTGCTGATCGGCACTGAAGCACTGGTCACGGAAAACGGTGAGCCCCTCCTTGAGCGAGAGCTGAAACCAGTCGCGGCAGGTGATGCGATTGCCGGTCCAGTTGTGGAAGTATTCATGGGCGATCACACTTTCCACCCGCTCCAGCTCGGCATCGGTTGCCGTCTCGGCATCGGCGAGCACAAGCTTGGAGTTAAAGATATTCAGACTTTTATTCTCCATGGCGCCCATGTTGAAATGGCGCACGGCAACGATGTTGTACTCCTCCAGGTCATATTCCAATCCGTACACCTCTTCATCCCAGGCCATGCTGCGCTGTAGCGATGCCAGGGCATGGGCGGTGTAGGGGGCGTCACCCGGATCAACGTGCAGCCGCAGCGCCACCGGGCGACCGCTTGCGGTGGTGAAGCTGCCGCGCACCTCCTCCAGCTCGCCTGCCACTAAGGCGAAGAGGTAGGAGGGCTTGGGGAAGGGGTCGTCCCAGACTGCGAAGTGGCGCCCGCTTGCGCCCGACCCTTCACCAGCCGCTGCAGCGGGCAGATCGCCGCTGGCGATGCAGTTTCCGTTGGAAAGAAGCACCGGACAGGTGATGCGGTCGGCCTCGATCCGCACCCGAAAGCGGCTGAGCAGATCGGGACGATCCGGGTGGAAGGTGATGTGCCGGAATCCCTCAGCCTCGCACTGGGTGGTGAACAGGCCTCCGCTCACGTACAGCCCCTCGAGGGTGGTGTTCGTGTGGGGCGTGATCCGCACCCGGCTCTCGAGCACGAAGGGGCCCTGGGGCAGGGCCGTCAACAGGAGCCGATCATTATGGCGCTCGAACGCATCGGCGGCCAAGGGGGAACCATCGAGCCGGAGATCCTCCAGCTCCAGGTCCACCCCCATCAGCTCCAGGGGCTGGCCTCCCGAAACCTCAGCCTGGGGATTGGGCAGGAAGGCCAGCCGGGCCTCCACCATGGTGTGATCCGCATAAAGCTGTACCGAGAGGTCGGTGCGCTCAAGCAGGAACGGGGCCGGCCGATAATCACTGAGAAGAACGGCCGCCATCAGAATCGGAGGATGTAGAGAATTATTTAGAAGGAGCCGGGGCCTTGGCACCCGCCTGTTTCAGGGCCGCCTCAACCTTCTTCATCACCTCGGGCGGCACCGACTTCGGACAGATCTCAGCGGCGCCGAGAACGGCCGAATTGATCGACCCCTTGCGCAACTCCTCAATCGTGAGGGTCTTGCCTGGCACCTGCTGGATCTGACCCTGATGTTGGCCCTGAATCAGCTGGGCGATGGTCTCGCCGGCAACGGCCACAGACTTGTCAAAGTCAACCCCAGCGGTTCGGGAAATGCAGACATTCACCGCTGCAATGCGGGTGTAGAGGTTCATCTCCGCCTGGGTGGCTGGGGCGGCCTGGGCGGCGCCACCAGCGAGCAGCAGGGGAAGGGCCACAAGAGGTGCCACCAGAAGGCGCCGGGCACCGCGAACGGGGAAGGACAAGGGAGACTGAGTCGGACCCTCCCATGCTGCTGCATCGGAGGTGTCCTGCCGAGGGGGTCGGTTGCGATTCAGACCACTCCTTCCAGCGGCGCACCCGCCCCCTCCAGCCGGATCTCGTGGTGCATCTCCGTAATCTCCAGGACACCATCACGCCACGAGAAAATCGAGCGAGCCCGATATCGATCCTGATCGATGAGGCGAATATGCTCCACAATGGTCCACTCGTTGTAGTGGGATTCGAACATTAATTCGTGTTCATCCACCTGGCGGATCTGACTCTTGCTGGGGGCGCCATCGAGATAGCTGCCGCTGCGACGGAGTTGGTGGCCGCAGAGATAAGACACCATCGACCCCTCGCGCGAGTATCCGGGCTTGCGTTCGAAAAAGTCGTACTCCTTCTCCGGCCACCAGGTGAAGCGATAAGCCGCATCCCCCTCCACCGGTTGGCTGAAGCTCTCGAACCGAACCCTCATGTCGACCCGCATCACCTCGTCATCGGGGAAGAAGTAAGTGCGGCGTGAGCGCCACAGCCCCAGATTGCGGTTAAACCAGCGGCGAAGGCTGCTATCCAGCTGGATACGGCTGGGGACCGCTCCTTCTGAGCGGGACGGGCGCGGCGAGGGAAGGTGAGGATTGCCCAGGTTCGGCTCAGGCGGCATCGTCATTGGATGGGAGGTGCCTTCTTGGGGCCAGATGGCTAGGGAGCCTTTGCTGCAGTCCTAGCCAGATCAACACGGATTGGCCAAGGGACCCATAAGGTGGCGTCGAGCCGCCGAATGCCGGTGCCCGCCGCAGGGCCGATCCAGGATCCCGACAGCCTTCGCAATGGACCGGGGGCGGCGGTCGGGCGGCCCAAACTGAAACTGCTTCTGGTGGCAGCCAACTACCACCTGGCCACGCCTGATCTGCGCAATCTGGTGGCTTTCCTGCACGGCGAGGAGTGCGCTTCCCCGATATCCCTGGAGATCGCCGACCCCGCCCACCATCCGGAATTGCTGGAACTGCACCGGTTGGTGGCGACCCCGGCCCTGGTGAAGCTCTCCCCAGAGCCGCGCCAGGTGTTCGCGGGCACCACCCTGGCGATGCAGGTGCGGAGCTGGCTGCCCCGCTGGCGCCAGATGGAGGTGGTCAGCAGCCTCGGCCTCAGCCTCAGACCGGCCGAGATCGATGGCAGCCGCACGGCCCGGGAGGTTCAGCTCGAGGACCAGTTGCTGGTGCTGCGTCAGGAGAATGAGACCCTGATCGAGCGGCTGGGGGTGCAGGAAAGGCTGCTGAGGATGGTGGCTCATGAACTGCGTACCCCCCTCACCGCGGCCAAGCTGGCCCTCCAGAGCCATGGGCTCGGGCAAATCGACGAGAACCGCTTCCGAGACGTGCTCAACCGGCGACTCGATGACATCGAAGCGCTCTCCCTCGACCTGCTGGAGGTGGGCACCACGCGCTGGGAGGCCCTCTTCAATCCCCAGCGCCTCGCCCTGGGCCGGGTAGCCGCTGAGGCCATTCTCGAGCTGGAGAAGCTCTGGATTGGCCGAGACCTCGATCTGATCACCGACATCCCGGCCGACCTGCCGGATGTCTACGCCGATCAGCGGCGCATGCGTCAGGTGCTGCTCAACCTTCTGGAGAACGCCCTGAAGTTCACGCCCGCCGGAGGCAGGGTGACCCTCACCCTGTTGCACCGCACCAGCCAGTGGGTGCAGGCGAGTGTGTGTGACAGCGGCCCCGGCATCCCCCGGGAAGAGCAACAGCGCATCTTTCAGGATCGGGTACGCCTGCCCCAGACCTCGGGCAACACCTCCGGCTTCGGCGTGGGGTTATCGGTGTGCCGGCGGATCACGGAAGTGCATGGAGGCAGGATCTGGGTGGTCTCAGAACCCGGGGAGGGCGCCTGTTTCCACTTCACCGTGCCGGTCTGGTTCGGCCAGACCTCTCCCGATGTCAGCGAGCGGCTGGCGGGCGGCAAGCTCCTTGACGAAGGGTCCCCCTGAACCGTAGTTTCCATTTGTCGGAGCTTCGGGCTCGACGGCCTCGCCCCCATCGTCTAGAGGCCTAGGACACCTCCCTTTCACGGAGGCGACAGGGGTTCGAATCCCCTTGGGGGTATGTGGAACGGTGGAGCTACCACCGTTTGGAACTTTTCGTTATCGCACCCGCAAGCGGCAGGCATCAGGAGGTTGCTGCTCTCCGTAAGGCCTCCCTCTGAACACCGCGCAGGTTGCTGGCGAGATCCTGCTGGAGTCGTTGCTCGATCAAGCCGAGCGGCATGCCAGGTTTTCCCTGAACGGTGAGTTCGTAAAGAAGCCAGCTGCTGCTCGCATCGTTGCCGATGCACCAGACCCCTTCGAAACAGCGGAAATCGCCCTCCAGCATCCGGAAACTGAGGCGCCCCTGATCCTTGAGTTCGGTGAGTTCAAGCTTCACCCGGGCTGAGAAGCGCATTCCGCAGAACTGCTGGGTGCCCACCTGTTCCAGCCCCACCCGGTTGCCTTGGCGCCAGAGCAGGCTCGAGCTAGTCAGGTTAGGGATGAAGCGGGAGAGGTTCTCGTAATCGGTGAGAACATCCCACAGAAACAAGGGGTCCAGATTGAGGCGAAGCTGAACGGCCAGCCGCCGGATCCCTTGGGGAAGCCGCTCCATGTCCTGCTGGATGGTGTCCAGCCCACAGATCATCGGCGTTGGAGGGTTCTCAAGCAAGCGACCCAGAGGGGAAGGGGGAAAGGTTGCCGGGAGCTGCGCCAAGGGGGAATTCAGGGCAGATGCGAGAGCTAGTCCGCGGGCCAACCTAGCTGCATTTGCCGATCGAGTGCTGGCCGGAAGGTGGTGATGTCTATGATCGGGCCGCTTTAGGGGGCTACGACCGCATGCGCGTTTCCACAGACAAGTCCAGCGGATCCGATGGCCGCCTGTTCACGGTTGTGGTCGAAAGCTACGGGGTCGGCCAGCAACGGCAGGCTGAACGCCGCTTCACCGTGTCCTTCGACCGCCTTCAGTCGCTGATGCAGTCGATCGCCCGCAACGGCGGCCGCATCCGGGTGGTGAGCAGCGGTCCGCAGCCCGCCGTCTCCGAAGCTGCCTCTGCCACGGAAGCGGCGGCGCCCCCAAAGGCCCCCTCGGAACCCAGCCCGAAGCCCGCTGAGCCCCCCCAGGCAGAACCTGCCCCATCCAACGCCAAGCCCGCCGCACCCTCCGTGAGCCACGCTGAAGTTCCTGTCAATCTCTACAAGCCGAAGGATCCCTTCATCGGCACCGTGCTCGATAACTACAGCCTCCTGGCTGATGGGGCCATCGGCCGGGTGAACCACATCACCTTCGACCTGGCTGGCGGTGACCCCCAGCTTCACTACGTGGAAGGCCAGAGCATCGGCATCATTCCCGACGGCACCGACGCCAACGGCAAGCCCAACAAGCTCCGCCTCTACTCGATCGCCAGCACCCGCCACGGCGACGACCTGGCCGACCACACCGTCTCCCTCTGCGTGCGGCAGCTGGAATACGAAAAAGATGGCCAGACCATCTACGGGGTGTGCTCCACGTTCCTGTGCGACATCCAACCCGGCGCAAAAGTGAAGATCACCGGCCCGGTCGGCAAGGAGATGCTCCTCCCCGATGATGAGGAAGCCAACATCATCATGCTGGCCACGGGCACGGGCATCGCTCCGATGCGCGCCTACCTGCGCCGCATGTTCGACCCCAGCGAGCGGGAATCCAACGGCTGGCACTTCCGTGGCAAGGCCTGGCTGATCATGGGAGTTCCCAAGACGGCAAACCTCCTTTATGACGACGACTTCAACCGCTACGAAACCGAGTACCCCGACAACTTCCGCTACACCAAAGCCATCAGCCGCGAACAGCAGAACGCCAAGGGAGGTCGCATGTACATCCAGGATCGGGTGCTCGAACACGCCGATGAAATTTTCACCTTGATTGAAGATCAAAAAACTCACGTTTACATGTGCGGACTCCGAGGCATGGAGCCCGGCATCGACGAAGCCATGACCGCGGCGGCGGCCGCCAAGGGCATCAACTGGTCAGAGTTGCGGCCCCAGCTCAAGAAGGCTGAGCGTTGGCATGTGGAAACCTACTGAACCCTCCACCCCTTGCACCCTGCCCGCCTCCGGCGGGCTTTTTTCATGGGCACGCCTGGTCCAGACCCCGGGGCAAACGATCCACTCCGATCCGAAAACGCACACACAGCAACGGCACGGGCCTTGCAAAGCAGCCAAGGCCCGCCGCCGCCGTTAAACCAGAACCATCCGGCCGCTTTCAACAGCATGACCACCCTCCTCACCAATCCCCTGCGGGTGGGGCTGCGGCAGGAGCGGGTGATCTCGCCGCAGTGCATCGTGATCTTCGGGGCCAGCGGTGACCTCACCCACCGCAAGCTCGTGCCCGCCCTGTTTGAGCTCTTCCGCCAGCGGCGCCTTCCCAGCGAATTCGCCGTGCTCGGCTGCGCCCGGCGCCCCTGGAGCGACGAGGAGTTCCGCTCGAAGATGGCCGAGGCGATGGCCGACACGATTGCCGAGCACCCCGGAGCCTGGGAGCATTTCGCCCAAGGCATGTTCTACGAGCCGGTGGACCTCCAGCAGAGCGACCATCTGGTGCGGCTCGGCACGCGGCTGGAAACCATCGACCGGCTACGCGCCACCCGCGGCAACCGCACCTTCTACCTTTCGGTGTCGCCGGAGTTCTACGGCAGCGGCTGCCGGGCCCTGGCTTCGGCCGGGCTGCTGGCCGATCCCGAGCGCAGCCGGGTGGTGATCGAAAAACCCTTCGGCCGCGATTACGGCAGCGCCCAGGCCCTCAACAAGGTGGTTCAGGCCTGCGCCAAGGAGAGCCAGATCTTCCGGATCGACCACTACCTCGGCAAGGAAACCGTCCAGAACATCCTGGTGCTGCGTTTCGCCAACACCATCTTCGAGCCGATCTGGAACCGCAACTACATCGCCAACGTGCAGATCACCGCCGCCGAAACGGTGGGGGTGGAGGAGCGGGCCGGGTACTACGAAAGCTCCGGCGCCCTGCGGGACATGGTGCAGAACCATCTCACCCAGATCCTGGCCCTCACCACGATGGAGCCGCCGGGCCGCTTTGATGCCGAGGCGATCCGCAACGAAAAGGCCAAGGTGCTGCAGGCCGCCCACCTGGCCAATGAGCAGGAACCCTGGCAGTGCTGCGTGCGGGGCCAGTACTCCTCCGGTGGAACCGCTGCCCGGCCGCTGAGCGGGTATCGCGACGAGCCCGGCGTGAACCCCAACAGCACCACGGAAACCTATGTGGCGATGAAGCTGTTCATCGACAACTGGCGCTGGCAGGGGGTGCCCTTCTATCTGCGCACCGGCAAACGGCTGCCCAAACGCCTTTCGGAGGTGGTGCTCACCTTCCGCGAGGCCCCGGTTCACCTCTTTGATGCCGCCGGTGGCGCCCCCACACCCAACCAGTTGATCCTGCGCATCCAGCCCGATGAAGGCGCCGAGTTCAAGTTCGAGGTGAAGGCCCCCGGCTCGGGCATGCGCAGCCGCCCGGTGGACATGGGCTTCTCCTACGACGACTCGTTCGGGGAACCCTCCGATGAGGGCTACGTGCGCCTGCTCGCCGACGCCATGCTGGGAGATCCCACCCTCTATACCCGCAGCGATGAGGTGGAGGCCGCCTGGCGCCTCTACACCCCCCTCCTGGAGCTGATCGAGGAGGCCCCCTGGCAGCTTCCGGTGCACCCCTACGAAGCCCGCACCTGGGGGCCCGCCGCTGCTGACAACCTGCTGGCCGACGAAGGCCTGATCTGGCGGCGCCCCTGAAACCGCTGAGTCTCTCCCGGCAACTCGCGACTGGACCTCCGCCATCCAGGCCAGCCAGCCCTTCCATCCCGTCCTTTCATCCACAGCGCCATGTCCGCCCAGCTGACCCTGCAGGCCCCCCTGGATGTCCCTCCAGCGGAGGTCACTCCCTACCTGGATCGCCTCTGGAAGGGGATGCTGGAGGGCTCGAGCGGTGCCGCCACCTTCACACTGTTGGTATGGGAGCCCTCCTGGCTGGAGCAGCAGTTGGTGCGGGTGGGGCTGATCGATGGCCCGATTCGGGGCTTCGATCGCAGTGATCTGATGACGGCCGCCCGCCAGGCCGTGAGCGACTGCGGACTGCCCCTGAGCACCGCCCCGATGGATCCCCGCCTGGCCTGGGCTCTGGGCCAGAAGCCGGGCCACCAGAGCTCCGCCGACCTGCGGGGCCAGGTGGTGGAAAGCGCCATCAGTGCCCACATGCCCCGGCGGCTGATCACCTTGGCACCCACCCTTGATGCGGGAAGGCCCCTGGAAACAATGGTGGCGGCCTACTGCCCCCTGCCGGAGGAGGGAGGCACCGGGGCAGCCTGTGGCGACGCGGTGGTGCTGCGGGGCGGCATGGGGGCCATCCAGCAGAACCTTCACCTGATCCAGCCCCTGGTGGGCGATGACCTGCCCTGCTGGGTGTGGTGGAACAGCAGCCTCGACGAACCCCTCGACATGCTGGAGGCTTTGGCGCCGCTGCCGAGGCGCCTGGTGATCGACACCTCCCTGGGCAGCCCACGCCGCTGCCTGGATGTGCTGGTGGCCCGGATTGATGCGGGCCAGGCCGTGAACGATCTCAACTGGCTGCGGCTGCGCAGCTGGAGAGAATCGCTCGCCATGGTGTTCGATCCCCCCTCGCGGCGCGATGCCCTCGCCCACGTGGTGCAGCTCGACATCGACGTGGAAGGCGATCACCCCGTGAAGGGCCTGCTGCTGGGGGCATGGATCGCGGATCGGCTCGGCTGGCATCTGATCGCGAG
>Ga0207941_1000370_pt1 | contig 13653 bp, 17 predicted proteins | sample LakMenEpi13Sep12_FD_150695 | JGI IMG/M metagenome (GOLD analysis project Ga0207941, IMG submission 150695) | Freshwater microbial communities from Lake Mendota, WI - 13SEP2012 deep hole epilimnion (SPAdes) | ecosystem: Environmental > Aquatic > Freshwater > Lake > Epilimnion/Euphotic zone ...
TTCCGTGTTCGCAAAACCGCCGCCCATCGCCACTTTCGCGGTGGGATGATTTTGTTTGATCCATTGCCCGCAGCGCAATGCCGCATAAAGGTTGCCCGGAAATGGAACGGATATGGCTACCAGTTTTGGATCAACGGAAGCCATCTGCGCTTGGAGCAGACGGATCATGATCTCATCGATAAATGTGTATGGCTGTTGTAGATGTTCGTGCAGTTCATCAAAACGGGCCGCTGAGCGTCCCAGCTTTTCAGCATACCTGGAGAATCCAAAATGCGGATCCACGGTTTCCTGAATGAAATCACTGAGGTCTTCCAGGTACATGGTGGCTACATGTTTCGCACGGTCTTGCGTACCCATCGTTCCGAAGGCCCATTGAAGGTCATCCACCTGGGAAAACCTCGAGGCTTCTGGTAGAAAGTTCCTGCCCGCAATTTGTTGCGCAAGGGTTGGCATTTTTCCTTGCAGAAACTGCACCACCGATTCAACCGTTTGTACATAGTCTTCCCTGAACGCCATGATCCTGCGTGCATTGGCGCTAAGGCCGATATTTTTTTCAGATACCCTGTTGAACAATATCTGCAACCCCTCTCTGGAAAAAAGAGCCAGGGTGACTTCTATGCCAAGGTCCGCCTGAAATGCCGATATCCCTTTCGTGTGAAGGAATCCCTTCAGGTACGCTGTAGCCGGATAAGGCGTATTGAGTTGCGTGAACGGAGGAGTGAACAAATAGACGGTGGCGCTCAAAGAGAAAATTTGAAGTGTAAAAGTACTACAAGTCTTGAACTAAGGCCTTGTTTCATCGATTTCACCCATCGATTCCAAATCAAGTATCTTTAAAGAACCAAATCAATACCCATGCGCATTGCCGTGTTCAGTACTAAATCTTACGACAGGGATTATTTTTCCCGATACAATACAAATCTTGCGCAGGAGCTTGTTTTTTTTGAAGCGCCTTTAAATGTACAGACTGCCAACCTCACCCAGGGATTCGGCGGGGTCTGTGTATTTGTCAATGATAAGCTGGATGCCGATACCGTTGCGGCTATTGCGGCCAACGGTGTTAAGCTGATTGTGTTACGATGTGCGGGATTCAACAATGTGGACCTTCCTGCCGCCAAGTCGCATGGCATCAGTGTGCGAAGGGTTCCTGCCTATTCGCCGGAAGCTGTTGCGGAACATGCCGTGGCCTTGATGCTTACTCTCGCAAGGAAAACCCACAAAGCTTACAACCGCGTGAGGGAACAGAATTTTTCACTCGAGCGTTTGAACGGATTCAATATTCACGGACGCACCATCGGTATTGTAGGTACCGGAAAAATCGGTCAGGCTTTTGCCAAAATTATGTTGGGCTTTGGTACAAAAGTACTTGCCTATGACCTTTATCCATCCGATGCATTGAAGCAACTGGGCATCACGTATGTTGACCTTGACCATTTGATGGCCGAGGCCGATATCGTTTCTCTACACTGCCCGCTTACGCCGGAAACCAAATACATTATTAACAGCGAGCGACTGCAGCACATGAAGCAGGGAGTCATGATCATCAATACCAGCAGGGGTGCGCTGATCAACACCAAGGATGTATTGTTGGCGCTCAAGCAGGGTAGGATTGGTTATTTGGGGATCGATGTATATGAGCAGGAGGAGAAACTGTTTTTTAAAGATCTTTCAGAGAGTATTGTTCAGGATGATATGATCGGCAGACTGATGTCTTTTCCCAATGTGTTGATCACCGCGCACCAGGGATTTTTTACACATGAAGCGCTTGAGCAGATTTCGCTGGTTACCCTTGCAAACATTCGTGATTTTGAAGCCGGTGTAGTCAACAGCAATGAAGTGAGCTGATCATTGTTTTTCGTAGCATAATGCTATCTCTCCATTAGGAAACACTTCCTGTTTGACCAGCGTAAATTTTTTCAAATCGCTACCCTTAGGATAGAGTTGAATCCCTTTGCCAAATATAACCGGGTTGATGAAGATCCAGTATTGATCGATCAGGTTGTCTTCCATAAGGTGTTGTGCAAGGGACGGACTCCCGAAGATCAGGATGTCTTTTCCTGATGAAGCTTTGATCTTTTCAACCGAATCTTTCAGGTTTTCGCGAATGATGATCACGGAGGAGTCCGGTAGATCCAGTGTTTTACTGATGATGATCTTTTGGGCTGAGGAATACCAGTTGCTGTATTTTTTTGCGGCTGGACTGACATCAAGCTCGTCTTTCGCATGTGGCCAGTGCGCTTCCAGTAATTCATAAGACACCCTGCCAAACATAGCGGCATCAGCCGTTTCAGTGAGGGAAGCCACAAAGGCGAGGTTGTCTTCACCGGGGTCAAAATCATGCAGCTCTCCTTGCGGACCAGCCACAAAACCATCCAGGGATGTATGTACGATGAGAACCAGTTTTCGCATACAGGGGAATTAAAAAGCCCCATCCTGCGATGGGGCTTGTAAAAATAGTTGTATCACTCAGAGGAGTTCAGCATTCAGGCTGATCTCGGTGTTAAGCAGTTTGCTGATGGGGCAATTCAGCTTTGCATCTGTGGCACATTCCTGGAATTTTGCTGCATCGATGCCGGGTACTTTAGCCTTCAGGTCAAGCACAGATGAAGAGATGGCGCCATTTTCCAAAGTAATGGTGCAGGTTGTTTCGATGGATTCAGGTGTGAATCCTGCGGCACCCAGCACAAATGCGAGTTTCATGCTGAAGCATCCTGAGTGTGCGGCAGCTACCAATTCTTCAGGATTCGTGCCAGTGCCCTGTTCAAATCTGGAGAGATATGAATATTGGGTGTTGGCTAAAATGCCGGATTGTGAACTGAGGTGACCACCACCTTCCTTACCAGAGCCGTTCCAGACGGCTGTTGCTGTTCTTTTCATGTGTTGAAAATTATACGTGAATGTTATTGATTCGATAAACTAAAATTAAAGTATAACTTGATTAAATTGCTGTCATGGCCAGAATCAATTATTCTTCCGGAGCCAAATGGGAAGCCATCGTAGGATATTCAAGGGCCGTAAAGGTGGGTAACATCATTGAAGTTACCGGAACGGTAGCGGTTGACGACGAAAGCCGCTTACAGGGAGGGGATTCTGCGTATGCGCAAACCCGCTTTATCCTGGAGAAAATTGCAGCAGTTCTTGAAAAAGCCGGTGCAGGGATGAAGGATGTTGTACGTACACGTATGTTTGTGACAGATATCTCGAGATGGGAGGAATTTGGCAAGGCCCATGGTGAATTTTTTGGGGAGATCAGGCCGTGTACCACAATGGTGGAAGTTGCCAAACTGATGGCCCCGGAATACCTGATCGAAATTGAGGCCACTGCCATCATTCAAAACCAGTGATTATGATGAATGCCCTTGTTAAGAAATTGCAGTATAAACTGCAATCGCTTGTTTTGATTACGCATGCGCCGGATACCTTTGCCGATGCGATGGACGCATTTGCTGCAACAGCAGACGTCCACACAGAGCCTCGTAAAGGCACCAGTTATGCTTTTGTGATCCATTTTGTGCAAAAGCCTGCAGATGTACAAAAGGCTGCAAAGATGATCAGCAGTAGTTTGGAGGCCGATGGCGTATTGTGGATGGCATACCCCAAGAAAACATCAAAAAAATACAAAGCAGAGATCACAAGAGACGATGGATGGCAGGCTTTGGGAGATCATGGATTTGAACCTGTAACTCTTGTTTCTATAGATGACGACTGGAGTGCGCTTCGATTCAGAAAAGTAGACTTTATCAAAACGATGACCCGGCGTACAGAAATGACCCTGAGTAAGGAGGGTAAGCAAAAGACTTCCGGTAAAAAATAAGGATGCCCGTCCTTTGCCTTAATTTTACGTTTTATCCAATCATGCAGATCAGTTCCCCACTCCCTAAAGTAGGCACCAATATATTCACTATCATGTCTGGCCTGGCCGCAGAAACCGGCGCTATCAATCTCGGTCAGGGTTTTCCCGATTATCCGATGGACCAGGAACTGCACCAGCTTGTAGCGAAGGCCATGGCAACGGGTCACAACCAATATGCACCCATGCCTGGTTTACCATCACTACGGGATGCCATCGCCGCAAAGATAGAGCGCATCTACGGTGCAAAGGTTGACCCGGCAAACGAGATCACTATCACACCCGGTGGTACCTATGCGATTTATACCGCATTCACCACCATTCTTGCAGAAGGAGACGAAGTGATTGTTCTGGAGCCTTCTTATGATAGCTATGTACCCAACATCGAGATCAATAAAGCGAAAGCAATACTGATCCCACTGAAAGTACCAGGATATGGGGTGGATTGGCAGGCGGTAGAGAAGGCCATCACACCCAGAACTAAGGCCATAATCATTAATAGTCCACACAATCCTACCGGTGCCGTTTTGTCGATAGCCGATATGCTTGAACTGGAGCGGATCACTGATGGTACTAATATTTTTATTGTATCTGATGAAGTATACGAACACTTGATCTTTGATGGCATCGAGCACCAGTCCGTACTTCGATATCCGAAACTTTTGGAAAGAAGCTTTGTCTGCTTTTCATTTGGCAAGGTATACAACTGTACCGGATGGAAACAAGGATACTGTGTGGCTCCTGCTTCATTGATGAAGGAGTTCAGGAAGGTTCATCAGTTCAATGCGTTCAGTTGTTTTACCCCTACGCAGGTAGCCCTTGCGGAATATCTGTTCAATGAGCAGGCCTATCTCCGCTTGGCTGGTGAATTACAAACTAAGCGCGACTATTTCATCTCCCTGATGAAGGAAACAAAGTTCAGTTTGCAACCTTCTTACGGAAGCTATTTCATTTGTGGTACATACGAGAAGATATCTGATGAGGGCGATAAAGACTTCGCCATTAGACTTACGAAGGAGATAGGTGTTGCAACGATTCCGGTTTCTGCATTTTATCAGAATGGGAAAGATGATAAAGTACTACGCTTTTGTTTTTCCAAAAAGGAAGAAACCCTTGAGAAAGCGGTGGAGCGCCTTGTGAAGCTTTAGCCCGGAGGGACCACCCTGAATTGTATACCTTCGTTGCGGCTATGCAGAAAAAATATGCCGGCATTTATTTCATGTTACTGGCCGCACTGGGTTTCTCCACCATGGGTGCGGCGGCCAAACTATTGAAAGGCCATTTCAATGCGGGCCAGTTGGTATTTTACCGCAACGCGGTTGGACTCGTTTTTCTGATGATCGGCTTGCTGATCAAACCGCCGGTTCAAACTGCCGGAAAACTGGGCTGGCTGGCCTTTCGCGGGCTGATGGGCACTACAGCTTTGTACACTCTTTTGTATTGCATTCTCCATATGCCGCTGGGTACGGCCATGACTTACAACCTCACCTCGGCATTGTTCATTGCGCTTTTTGGTTTTTTGTTTTTTGGCGACTATCACGGACATCGGGTGACCCTTGCCGTTATCCTTGGCTTTCTGGGGATGCTCATGATCTACAAACCCGGTTTCAGTAGCTCTCCCTGGTATGATCATTTTGCAGGGTTGATCTCCGGCATCACATCGGCAATAGCTTATCTTACCGTTGGCAGGCTCTCTAAATATTACGACAGCAGGATCATTGTGTTGAGTTTCTTGTTGTCTGGTGTGATCCTTCCGTCAATCTCACTCTGGGTACATCACGGTTTGGGCGTTCCTGCAAATGACCTTTTTGTGATTGCCTGGAAATGGCCAGACAGTCTGCAACAATGGATCATCATTCTGGTATTAGGGGTTACTGCATTGTTTGGTCAATACTTTGTTACGAGGGCATATGGTTCAGACAAACCCGGACTAGTGTCTGCCATCGGCTACAGTAATATCGTCTTTTCGCTCATCTTCGGATTGATACTTGGAGATGCTTTCCCAGACTGGCTTTCCTTCATTGGTATTCTTTGTATCATCTCCAGCGGTATCATTATTTCTGTGCTGAAGAAGAAATCCTGAACCAGACTAGGTCCTTCAACCGCATGGATTGCTTAAATTGGCGTTTAGAAACCAAACTGCACATGCGTACTTTCCTGACATTTGTTTTTCTCTGCTGTACTTTTTTTGTGAATGCCCAGATCCTCAGCCCACGGGAGCAGGCAGTTGTGATCGATGAGATCCTTGCGGACCGTGTGAACAATCTTCTGCCTCAATTGATGGAGCGGGCGGGGATCGATATGTGGGTGATCATTTCCAGAGAGTATAATGAAGACCCGATCATCAAAACGTTTTTGCCCGCCACTTGGCTTTCTGCCCGCAGGCGCACCATCATTGTGTTTTACAATGATCCTGCTAAAAAACAATTTGATAAACTGGCCATCGCAAGGTACAATGTGGGTGAGACCATCAAGGCCTCGTGGGACATGCAGAAATTTCCCGATCAATGGGATGCGCTCATCGATATCATCAAAACAAGAAACCCGAAAAAGATCGGCGTCAATACATCCGTTGATTTCGGTCATGCAGATGGCATAGATTATACAGAGTACCAGGAGTTGGCGAAACGGCTTGGCACTGATGCAAAGAAACTGGTATCCGCAGAGAAACTTGGCGTGAGCTGGCTGGAGACAAGGACGGAGCGCGAAATGGCGATCTATCCTCAGTTGGTGCAGATCACGCATGATCTAATAGCCGAAGCATTTTCGGAAAAAGTGATCACGCCTGGCATCACTACAACCGATGATGTGGTGTGGTGGTTCCGGTCTAAATATCGTGAACTCGGACTGGATACATGGTTCCATCCATCCGTGGACGTGCAGCGAAACGACCCGCAGAATTTTGAACATCTGCGCAGTTTTTCCAATAGACCCAAAGATCAGGTGATCATGCCCGGTGATCTTTTGCATTGTGATGTGGGGATCACGTATCTGCGATTGAATACAGACATACAGCAACATGCGTATGTGTTGTTGCCAGGAGAAACGAGTATGCCGCAAAGCCTTAAGAAAGCGTTCAGCAATGGCAATCGGCTTCAGGACCTATTGACTAGTCAGTTTAAGGAAGGCACCACCGGAAACAAAATGCTGGCGGCGGCATTGGCTCAGGCGAAGTCCGAAGGGATCGTGCCAAGTATTTACACGCATCCCTTGGGTACTCATGGACATGCGGCTGGCCCAACCATCGGAATGTGGGACATGCAGAATGGAGTGCCGGGCAGCGGTGATTATCCTTTATATCCTTTTACAGCATATTCCATTGAATTGAATGCGGCAACCATGGTGCCTGAATGGAAAAAAGAAGTGCGCATCATGCTCGAAGAAGATGGTTACTGGGATGGAAAATCATTCCGTTACATTAATGGACGGCAAAAAGATGTTTACCTGATTCCCAGGGTCAATCAACAACTTGGAAATTGATCATTTGTTTAACACGCTTAAGTGGAGATCTATGAAACACTTGTTATTCTTATGGGCAGTATGCATTTTGATGAGCTGCCAAAACAATCCTGAAATAAATACTAAAGGTGATCGGGTGCATTTGGTTGTTAACCCCGGCACGATAGAGAATGGTAGTTGGGAAAAGATTTCGTTGCCGATGATCTGGTGGATCGATATTCATGGTGATGAGGTGTTGTATCAAAATAAAGCCATGGAGTTTACCCGTGAACAAATTATTTCATATGCTGCACATAACTATTTGGATGATGTTGTTAAAGAAGGCCACCAGTGGTTTTTTTTGAATACAGCTGGAACCATTAGAAATGATGTTCTGGATGGTTTGAAGGCTGTTGGCTTGCAGAAACATGCTGATGTTTATCAGCGGGCGCTGTTAAAGTTTGAAGAAACCAAGGACTATGAGGCAGATTTTACAGAAGAAGATACGGGGATCATTCTCCTGAGGGAGAACGAGGATGCCGATGGCGTTTTCCGAAACTACGCAAAAGCAAATTCGCGTTCCTTTTTCTTTGATCAGTGGGTTAAGCAACCTGATTGATATTTCGCAAGAATCGGGTTGCGGGAGCATAGCCTTTTTCGTTGTTTTGTATAAAACAGGGTATCATGGACAACCAGGAACAAGTGGATTTTGAGCGCATTGCCAAGGCCATCGATTACATTACAAAACACTATAAGTTGCAGCCTGATCTGGATGTACTCGCATCCGAAGTGCATATGAGTCCTTTTCATTTTCAACGCATGTTTCATGCATGGGCAGGAACAACGCCCAAGAAATTCCTACAGTATGTCAGTATTGAGCGGGCTAAGCAGGTTTTGCAGGGTCCTTCCGCGCGGTTGACCGATGCCACGGATGAAGCCGGCCTTTCGGGGACCAGCAGGCTACATGATCTGTTTATGCAGATTGAAGGGATGACGCCAGCAGAATATCGTGATGGGGGTAGAGCCTTACATATACAGTACAGTTTTGCTGAAAGTCCATTTGGTCATGTGTTGGTGGCTTCCACCGGCAAGGGCATCTGTTATCTTGCTTTTCATACCACGGAAGCGGAAGGGGTTGCAGTACTCCGGAACAAATTTCCCAATGCACAGATGGAACAAGTGCTGGATATGTTGCAACAGGAGGCTTTATTCATTTTTCAAAAGGACTGGTCGAGGCTTTCTGAAATCAAACTGCATTTAAAGGGCACACCTTTTCAATTAAAAGTGTGGGAGGCGTTGTTAAGAATTCCACTGGGGTCTTTAGCTACGTATGGACAGGTAGCTGCATTTATTCAACAGCCGAGTGCATCCCGTGCGGTAGGATCTGCTGTAGGGGATAATCCTGTGGCCTTTCTTATTCCCTGTCATCGAGTGATTCAGTCGACTGGCGTGTTTGGTAATTACCATTGGGGTGCAGAGAGAAAAACCGCCATCATTGGATGGGAGGCTGCGCAGTCCGATTGATTTTTGATATGTTTGTTTTTCAAATCCGGGTATGGACTATCAGCTCTGGAAAAACATCAAGGCCTACGAATTTGATCAGGATGGCGGGGAGTATACTTTTTCATTGAGGCTGGCCAGTGAGCAATGCTGGACTAAGGTCTTCACTGAGCAGGCCATCGAAGAATACCGAAAATTCATGTATCTGGCTGCCACAGCGGACCAAATGGTTTCGCCATCTGAGATTGTTGATCACGTATGGCATCAACATTTGGTGTATACCAAACGATATCAGCAGTTTTGTGAGATCATTGGAAAAAAGGTGGAGCATGTTCCATCCAGCAGAACAAGGGATGAGCGCACAATGTTCCAGCAGGCAAGGGAACGAACCCTTAACATGTATAAGGAGTGTTTTGGAAATCCTCCACCAAGAATTTGGGATGACCGAACCATGTTTGATTCCCTGCAATTGCCTAAAGCGCCGATTAAAGTTCGTGGCGCGATACTCATAGGCATGGCCATCACAGTGAGTTTGATAGGGCCATTCTATAAGTTGTTGAGGCCTCTTTATGAACGTATTGATAATCCATACTTTTTGATTGGGTATATCGCTTTCTGTGGCATCGTCTTCGCCTTTTTAGAATGGTATAATCGGGGTTATCAGTGGAGACTGATGAATAGTATTCCGAAGGACAGTTTTATGTTTCACCTGAAACCATCAGAGGTAGTGTATCTCCGGGAGAAGTCAGTCAGGCAAGTAGTTGATGGCGTTTTGGCGAAACTCGTTCATGATGGAAAGGTTTTGGTTCACAGTGATAATTCATTGGAGGCAAGGCCATTGACGTATTCGAGAGACGAGGAGGAAAACACAGTTTTGCAGGCCCTGAGCCAATCAGAGAACCGATTTTACATGCCCTTTGTCAATAGCGTTTCTGAGAAACCAGTGTTTGCCAATACAAGAAACACGATGGAGGCTTTTCGGAAGTACATCATTAAATCCAGGAAATTTGGAGGACTGTTTTACCTCAACTTCGGCTGTTTATCGCTTTGTTTTTTGTTAGGCATCGCCAGATATTTTACTGGCCTAGTTCGCGAAAAGCCAGTGGTGTTGATCGGGTTTGCATTGGTGATTCTGATAATTGCAGTCTACTCATTTTTGCAACGATGCTTAAACATGTTTACGGACCTTATGTTACCAGGTCATTACAAGCGGGACATTGTACCTGCCGTGGGTGAGGGGCAGGAAGTATATTGGAGCTATTTTGTATTTGGCGCGGCCGTGATTGCGCCTACATTTGAATCACTTACTATGCTTAAGCCAAAAAAGGAGCTGAGCGATGGCGGAGGCGGTTCTTCCTGCGGCTCCTCCTGTGGCTCTTCATGCGGAAGCAGTTGTGGAGGCTGTGGGGGTGGGGATTAATTGATTTTTGGCAAAATGATGCGTATATTCAGTAACAATTTGCTGTTATGAAATACACATTCCTGGTAGGCATCCTTTTCATGTCTGCAGAAGTTTTTTCGCAGGAGTTCAGGGTGATTACCATCACACCTTCAAAAGAGATTCCCTATCTCCAATATAAAGACTCGCTTTCTGCAAAAGAACTGCTCAGTGAGATCAGGCGCAATGGTTCATGGAAAGGCGTAGCCATTGACTCCGTTGATGGGTTTGTGATTCATCAATTGCCGAGAGACAGGATGAAGTGCCTGGTGCCTTCCAGGAATAATCCAGCAATGACCAGTCAGATGGTGGTGCCGATGCGAAAGTCTGATGTGGCGCCTATTCCAAATGCCATTCAGCCCCAAAGATGATGCGCAAATTTTTTCGTTCATTCCTGCTATTCTTTTTTTCCAGCACGGCTCTGTCCATCTCTTCCGTTAAGGCCCAGAAGAAGCCGGATCTGGTGCAGTACGTCAATCCTCCGGTGGTGTCACAGCCATCCGGGTATTCACATGTAGCGGTGGTGGATCTTGGGAACAGTAAAATGCTTATCATTTCAGGTCAGGTACCGTTGAATGCCAAGGGCCAGTTGGTTGGTGAAAATGATTTTGCCAAGCAAACAGAACAGGTATTTTTGAATCTACAGCAGATCCTTCAGTCTTTTGGCGGGAGTATGCAACATGTGGTTAAGACGGGAATATTTTTAACCGATGCCTCCAACGTTCCGTTGTTTCGTGAGATCCGGAGCAAATATGTGAACATGAAGAATCCTCCTGCGAGCACCCTTGTTGAAGTGAAAGGATTATTTCGCAAGGATATCCTGATTGAGATTGAAGCTACGGCGATCATCCCCAAATAGCTTCTTCAAGGATTTGGAAACAAGCGGTTGAACATCGAGATTTAACCATGCAAACCGGTGTCGCATTTTTAAGAGGGATCAATGTCAGCGGACAGAAACTGATCAAGATGGAAGCGCTTAGGGACCTCTGCGAAGGCATAGGTTTGAAGGAAGTCAGAACCTATATTCAGAGTGGGAATGTTGTGTTTAGAGCGAAGTCCCTAAATGGTTTGGAGTTGAAGCTGTCTAAAGCCATCTTAGCGCGTTACGGTTTTGACGTATCAGTGATCGTAAAGAGTCATGAGTCCCTTACCAAAATTGTAAGTGCAAATCCATTTATCACGATGCCCGGTAGAGATCCTGCCAAATGTTATGTCACTATTTTTTCCAGTGTTTTGGATTTTTCCAGACTTACAGAAAATATTCCTGAAAGCGGAAAGGACGAGTTTAAAGTTGTAGGTGGTTCGGTTTACCTTTATTTCCCGGAACGTTACGGTGATACTAAGTATTCCAATGCTTTTTTTGAAAAGCGACTGGCATCTGCGGCTACTACCCGTAACTGGAAAACGATGATAACCCTGCTGGGCATGTGCGATGAGTATAACGACAAACCCTCTAGAAAATCATAATCATGCGAGTATTCCTTTTCATTGTATTGTTAGCAATCGGCTGCACGGCAACCATTAAGCAAGAGCCGGAGTCTCTTCCAATTGTGGGTACCTGGAAACTTATTCGGGGAACGCTCATTGAAAAGGGTGATACCGTTGTAACAGACTATACTAAAGACAGGTCGTTCATTAAAATGATCAATGCAACGCATTTTTCGTTTATCACACATGATCTTAATCAAGGTAAGGATAGTGCCGCAAGTTTTGGTGCAGGCGCAGGAAAGTATTCCCTGAAAGGAGACCAGTACACAGAGCAACTTGAGTACTGCAATGCCAGGGAATGGGAGGGCCATGATTTTTCATTTACCGTAACCATTCGACAGGACACGCTGGTACAGCGGGGTGTTGAAAAGATAGAGAATGCAGGGATCGACAGGCTGAATATAGAAGAGTACGTGAGGGTAAAATAACATTCATGATGATTCAGCGTTTATTGACCTATTGTATCGCGACGGTCTGGCTGGTCAATGGGCTATATTGTAAGTTACTGAACGGTGTTCCACGTCATCAGGAGATCGTAGGCAGAATATTAGGATTTCAATACAGTGCATTATTGACGAAATGGATAGGTGTTAGCGAAGTGTTGATGGCTTTATGGGTAGTGTCAGGCTATTGGCGTAGGCAGAATGCCATTATACAAATTGGATTAGTCCTCGTTATGAATATATTGGAGTTTGCCTTGGTTCCTGATCTGTTGTTGTGGGGAAGGCTTAACCTTGTTTTTGCGGTGTTGTTTGCAGTGGTGATCTGGTGGTGGGGATTCAGAAAAGTATCCGACTAAATATTACTTCGTGTTTGACCTTTTGAAAAATCATCCTTTTGCAGTAGAAGCTTTCTTCAAGAAGTCTCTGGTTATCACCATTGCCGTACCTAAGGATGAACTAATTCGGTTTTTACCCCCTTGCCTGACCTTGGATGTATTTAATGACCGTTGGGCCTTTCTTGCTGTTGCTGTTGTGCAAACTGAATCTTTGCGACCAAAAGGACTTCCCAGGTTTTTCGGAAACGATTTTATTTTGACCGGCTATAGGATATTCACTCGTTTTACAATGCCTGATGGACGGAGACTTCGAGGCTTGTATATTTTGCGTTCCGAGACCAATCTGAAGAAAATGGAAATACTGGGATCGATATTTACCCGATATCGTTACCAGACCACAGATATCGTTTTCTCTCAAGAGGGAAATGCATTGACTGTACATTCAGAATCCTCAGCTCTTCATATCAGTGCAAATGCAGTTTCTGTTGCAAAGCTCCCTGAAGGTTCACCTTTTAGTTCCTGGAAAGAAGCAAGGCGTTTTGCCGGACCTCTGCCATTTACTTTTTCCTGGATTCCGGATCAACGCAAGGTGTTGGTGATTGAGGGTGTTCGGGAAGATTGGGAGCCTATCCCTGTGGAGGTTGATGCCTTCCATAGCGGAGTCATCGACCAACTCGGATGTAATGATATGGTGGTTGCAAGTGGATTTCTCGTTCGTGATATACCATACTATTGGAAAAAAGGAAAACTTGTGCCATGGGAGCAAAAAGAAAAATAGGGTCGGGTGTTTACAGGGTGGTGCGTTTTAACTGGCATTTTTATGTGATTGCAGCTGGTGTTCTTGGGTTGCTAATTTTCTTTTTATCGGGTACTTCGGGTTGGATGCATATTGGGGGGTGGATTTTGGTTTTGATGGCAATGCTTTCCGTGCTGATTTCCTTGTTGGTTACTTTCTATGTGTATGATTTGTCTGGCTTATATGATTTGTCATGGCTTAATCATCCTGCGCTGGGCAACCATGTCAGCATCATCAATATTCACGCAGGGTATGATGAAACAACGGAACTCATCGTATCCAAATTTCCCAATACGGACGTACAGGTTTTCGATTTTTTTGATCCCAAGAAACATACAGAGGTTTCTATCCAAAGAGCCAGAAAC
>Ga0207941_1000374_pt1 | contig 13530 bp, 10 predicted proteins | sample LakMenEpi13Sep12_FD_150695 | JGI IMG/M metagenome (GOLD analysis project Ga0207941, IMG submission 150695) | Freshwater microbial communities from Lake Mendota, WI - 13SEP2012 deep hole epilimnion (SPAdes) | ecosystem: Environmental > Aquatic > Freshwater > Lake > Epilimnion/Euphotic zone ...
GTTGATGAGATTCAAAACACAGTTGCTTCAGCACTTGGAGACTTGGTGACAACCGTAAAGTCATTAAATGACAAAATGGCAGAATTACAAAAAAGCATTGATTCAGCAAAAGAGGAAGTTGCTGGAATTAAAAACAATGTAGAAGAGTTTGGAAAGCGTGTAGATTCACTAGAAGATGATACCGCTGTCCGTAAGTCTGGCGACCTTGGCGGGTTCGTACAGGAAGAAACACAAATAAAGAAAGGATCGATGTGGGGCGGGCGTTTCCTCAATTCCGCTGACCTATATCGTTAACATTCACTAGGAGGTGAAATAATTATGGCAGAAGAAATTTTAGAAAAGGCTGCTGCTACAGGATCTATCGTTTCTGGTGGTATTGGAGGTGTAAGCACCCCAGCCGCAGGAGACCTTGGTGTTGCAGGAAGTTCCGCTAATGACGGAGGTATTCTTGCTCCTGAGCAATCACGCCAATTTATCGAATACATATTCGAACAACAAGTACTAGCAAGAGATGGACGCAGAGTAACAATGCGTACAAACGCTGCTGAACTTGAAAAACTTAACGTTGGAGAACGTGTAATCCGTGCCGCTGCACAAGCAGATGCAACTTACACAAACGCTGGTGTTACTTTCACAAAGGTAGAAATCTCTACAAAGAAGATTCGTCTTGACTGGGAAGTATCAACTGAAGCACTCGAAGACAACTTGGAAGGTGCAGGATTGGAAGACCACTTGGTCCGTACAATGACTCGTGCTTTCGCAAATGATCTCGAAGATCTCGCAATCAACGGAGTAGGTTCTGGTTCAAATGCATTCTTGAACATCATGGAAGGTTTTGTTGCAAAAGAAGACACTTCTACAAACACTGCAACATTCGGTACAGATATCGAAGACTTACAAGCACTTGTGCTTGCAATGCCTCGTAAATATCGTGCTTCACGTTCAGCAATGAAGTTCTATGCAGACACAGAAACAGTATCAAACATTATCAACGGTCTTGGCTCTTCAGGTAACCTGAACAGCGAAAGAATCGTTGAAAGAGTTGTTGCTGGTCAAGAACCACAAATCCTCGGTGCTCCATTGCAGTACCGTGTACTAGGTCTTCCTTTATTGGAAGTTCCTTTGATGCCTGCAAACCGTGTATCTCTAACATTCCCTGAAAATCGTATTTGGGGTTTCCAAAGAGATGTCACAGTTCATCGTGAATTCCAACCTAAGAAAGATACAGTAGAATATACTGTCTTCTTACGTTTCGGCGTTCAAGTTGAAGAAACCAGTGCTATCGCAGTTGCACAAGGATAATATCCTTAACAACTAATTAGAGAGGGGAGCAGAAATGTTCCCCTCTTATTTATTTATTTATAAATGATATAATAATTTAGAGGTGTATTAATGGAAATTTTAAGATTAAATAATTCTACTTCATTATCTGCATCATTTTCTGGACTAACAGCAAGCGGATCATATACTTTAGATCTAGATGATTTAATAACATCTACCTCATACTCAGCAAGTGCTATAGCAAACCAATCAGGGCTTGCAGTATTTACACTTCCAAATCATTACCTAACATATACTGGCCAACTCTCCGTTTCAGTAAAAGATAACTTAGATAACATAGTAAACATGACAAATCTAGATGTAATAAGACCATATTGCAATATAGCATCAACTGCTTCATTATTAAATATTAAAACTTCAGAGGCTACAGAATATGAAAGAATTGCTAGATATATTATAGATTCACATACAGGTGGATTTAATTATGTAAGAAAAGAAAAAGAGTTTATTGGGGATGGAACTGATCAACTTTTAATTGATGAAAATATTCATAATTTATATAAGTTGTATGAGAATGGAGAACTTATTTATGATTCTACCTCGGAAAGCAATGAATCAACATATAGAGTTAATAAACAATTGAATGCTATTGTTCTTGATATTCCAGAAACTAATAGAATAAATTATCCTAAAATATGGAGAGATAGATTTTTAGATGTAGACTTTTTTGACGGGTATGAATATGTGGTTGATGGAGACTTTGGATGGAGGGTTATTCCTCAAGATATCCAAGAGGCATCTCAACTATTGATGCAAGATATAGTTCAAGATAATCTAAGATATATTAATAAGTACATAGAGTCTTTTGATAATGATGACTTTAAGATTAAGTTTTCTAAAAATTGGACATCTACTACTGGAAATCGTATTGTAGATAGAATATTGGAGAAGTATCAAAAGTCTATTCGTGTCGGAGTGTTGTAAATGTTACCTAAGTCAAGTTTAGATGATGTCTTATACCCTATGACTGCAGAGATATATTACGCAGATACTAAGCAAGATGAGTTAGGATCAATGAAGAAAACCTGGGTATATGATAGAACTATTAAATGTTCAACTATATCTCAAGCATCAGATAAAACAACTTTAAGTCCTGAAAGTGTTAATGTTAAATCATTATTTGAATTAAATGCTGATGCTATATTAAGAACTAATGATAATATACAAAAAAAGAAAAATGGTACTTTTTACCCAATATCTGAAATACTTATAACAGATATAAAAGATCCTAGGGGAGATTATGTTTGGGAAGATACATTGAATAAAAGGGTTCAATTTGAATTAAAATCATTTGTAATACAGTATGGTCCAGACCATAATAAACAATTTTATAAAGGATACTTGTCTAGGTCTAAAAAACAAGAAGAGGTATTATACTAATGATACGTACCTCTTTTGATACTAAGAAAATGACTAAAACTATAAATAATATTATTCAGTATTCAAATGGATATCTTGATGAAACAAAGAAAAGTGAAAGCAAAATAGCATCTAAAATTGCTAGAATAAGCGTCAAAACATTTTATGATTATTTAGATGGTTTAGCAAGGATGCATCCAGAAATGCTACATCATGTTTATGAATGGGGCGAAATAGGCAATCCTGGAGAAAGACTTTTTAATTTAAAAACAATATCTGTTGGAAAGTCCGTTAGTGTTGATGGTGAACTAACTCAATCTTCAAGCATTAAAGATGGTTCTACTGAACCATTTTATGATAAAGCAAGCATTATGGAATATGGAGAAACGGTAACAGTTTCAGAGAAAGAAGCACAGTCCCTATTCTTTGAAATAGATGGAGAAGAGTTTTTTAGAAAGGGACCTATAACAATAGCAAATCCTGGAGGAGAAGCAGTTAGAGGATCTTTTGTTAGATCTTTTAATGAATTTTATAAAAACTATTTCTCTCAAATATATTTAAGATCTATAAAATTTTATCAACATCTAGAAAATGCAAATGCCTATAAAAAAAATATTAAAGGATCTACTATAAGTAGTAATCCTAGAAATTTAGGTAAGAATTCTGCAATGCAATGGATAGCAACTATGCCAGGAGATGATTTCATTGGCTAGTCCTATATTGCTTCCAGACATTAAAGATCCTCAATTTTGGACCATGTCTGCTAGTGTGGCAGCAGAAGATGTTACTTTGAATATTTTAAAGTATGCTTTTAATGAACTTATTCAACTTCCAGGGTTTGCTAAGTATGGACAAATTAAAGATACTAATGGTCTTATGGTTGTACCTATATACCCTGTAACAAATGCTGGGGTAAGACTACCAGAGACATCTATTCCAGATGAACTAACAATAATTTATGATGATTTTATAAAGTCTAGATCTGGAGAGTATAAATACTTTTATCCTATAAAGGGTGTTCAGTCAAGATTTAAGGTAACAACATATGACTATGCTGTAACAAGGATTATTACTAATAGGTTGGTAGAAATTATAGATAGGGAAGATGAGGCTGCCTCAGACATTAATGGCTTTATGAGGCAATATTACGGGGGGAATCATAGAATTATGCTTCATTGTGTAAATGCTTATCAAACAACATACTTAAAAGACGCTACTACCTTAGATGATCAAAGAAGTGTTTTTTCTCAAGATATTATAATAAAGGCAGACTATCATATGCTGCCAATAAATAGTAAGTTTGCATAAACAAGATATATAATTGTACTGAGGAACGCCCCCACTATTAAAAACTAGAGGAGGAAAAAAACATGGCTTATACTCGTGGAGATTCAAAACAGATTATCGTAGGTGCCGCAGCACTTTTTATCGGAGACTATTCATTAGAATATTATGAAGCACTTTCCGCATACAAATTTTCTGCAGCCGCAGCAAGTGCAAACGGACTTCCAGCATTCGTACAAGGTACAAGTTTTAAAGAAACTTTATCAGGCGGAGCAGGAGACGCAGCATATTGGTCAAACGTAGGCTACACAATGAATGGTTTGGAAATGCAATTCCAACCAGACTTTGGTGAAGTTCAAGTTGATCAATTACTAGACGTTGCTCGTTTGTACAAGCAAGGAATGACCGTAAGTTTAGTCACCGCATTTGGTGAAGCAACTTTGGAAAACCTTGTAACTGCAATTGCAGGAGATGATGCTGACCTAACAGGCAACTCATCTACATCTAATGGTCAAACACTTGAGTTATTGTCTGGAGATATCGGAGACGTACCATTGGAGCGAGCAATCGCTGCAGTTGGTCCAGGAACTGGTGACCCAAACACAACTAAAGAACGTGTCTATGTTGCAAACCGTGCACTTTCAATTGAAAATGTAACAGTTTCAGCAAAACGTGACGAACCATCAATGTTTGAAGTAACATTCCGCTTGCTCTCAGCAGCAAACGGATCTTACGGAAAAATTGTTGATCGTACCGTTTAAGATAAATTCATAAACACTTAGCCCACTCTCTTTAAGGGGGTGGGTTTTGTGCTATAATTTTTATCTAGGAAAGGTAAGAAATGTCTTTTTATTTAGGTCAAATAGAAATTTTAAATCCAGCAATAAACCTATCTACAGTTAAAGATGGTAGAGGTGCAATTCTAAGTTGGGTATCAGAAGAAGATATAAAAGAGTTTACTATGTTATATTTTTACCCACATCAAACTAGGGGAAATCACTATCATCCAGAATTTGTTGAATATTTTTTAGTAACAGAAGGATCTATAATTTTAACAACAATAGACAGTAATACAGGTGAGCAACTTAGCATAACGGGGGGTAGGGGATTTTGTTTTAGAACCCCTATTGGAGTTCCTCATGCTACAAATGCACTTGAATTTTCAACATGCATATCCTTATTGACAAAAACTTGGGATTCTTGCGATAGTCCGATTGTCCAACAGCCTTTGTTTTAAGTCTGTTTTATGCTATAATTTTAATATATCCATAGGAGGATTTAATGGCAACAAGTGTTTACCAAGTTGTAGAGATAGAGTTAATAGACGGTACAAAGTTAACTTTAAGACCTTTAAAAATTTCTTTATTAAGAGATTTTATGAAAAAGTTTCAGGGGTTAGATAACGTAGATGTAGCATCAGATAACGATAAATCAATGGATTTATTAATAGATTGTGTTCAAATTGCTATGCAACAATACAGTCCAGAATTATCAACAGACAGAAAAAAACTAGAAGATGTAATTGATTTACCAACAGTATACAAAATAATTGAAATTGCTTCAGGGGTTAAACTTAACGACCCAAACCTTCTAGCCGCAACAGCGGCTCTAAGTGGTCAGATTTAGATCTTGTACCTATAGAATCTGAAGTATTTCTTCTTGGTAATTGGAAAGATTATCAAGAATTGGAGGATAGTTTATCGATGCCTGAGTTAGTGGCCATTCTCGAAGCAAAAAGAGAAAAAGACCATACTGACAGAAAATTTTTAGGTGCCTTGCAAGGTGTTGACATAGACAAGGGTACTAGTGCTGACGCACAAGATGAATGGGAAAGAATAAAAGCAAAGGCTTTTAGTAAAGGTAAAAGTAATAACCCTAATGATATTGTTTCTTTAAATGGGGCTGCAGCAAAAAGGGCTGGCTTTGGAATTGGGGAGGGCCTTGATTACGAGGTAATTGATTGATGGCTGAAAATATAAATACTAATATTAATATTGATGTTAATATTGCAGAGGCTCTTGGCAAATTAAAGTCTTTAGAAAAACAAATACAATCATTTAATAAGAATATTATTCAAGGTAGTGCTCAAGCACGAAGTGTACAAAATGATTTTAATGCAAGTTTAATTCACAATATAAACGCCACTGGAAAATTTACTGCCTCTATGGGCAAAGTTCATACAGAAACTGAAAGATTTACTAACGCTTTAGAAAAAAATAAATTTTCTGCTAGAGAATATTTTAGATATTCAATGGCCTCTACAAAAACCTTTGGAAAACTATTTGGAAAAGAATTTAGCACTATTACAAAAGTTGCTGAAGAAAGAGTAAAAGAATTACAGGCTAGACATATAGAACTTGGTCGTGCTGCAGATGGTGCTATGAGAGCAGTAAAGATTGTTCCTAAATCTCTTGATTACTCAAAAGCAACTACTTCTATGCAATTAGCAATACAAAAACAACAAATATTTAATAAGTTATTAGATACTGGAACAACCAAACTTTTAAATTTTGGTAAAAATACTCAATGGGCTGGTCGTCAGTTGATGGTGGGTTTTACAATTCCACTTACTATTTTAGGGTCTACAGCAATTAGAACATTTAAAGATATGGAAATGCAGGCAATAAGATTTAAAAAAGTATACGGAGATATGTTTACATCTAAATCAGAAACAGACGCTGCTTTAGTAAGTATTAAAAAACTAGCAAACGAATATACAAAATATGGTGTTACCGTAGTAGATACTATGAAGATGGCTGCAGATGCAGCCGCTGCTGGCAATGCTGGAAAACAATTAGAGAATGTTGTTGCTCAAGCAACAAAACTATCGGTGTTGGGTGGTGTAGCACAAGATCAGGCCCTAGAGGCCACAATCGCTATTCAAAACGCTTTTGGTGCTACTGGAAAAGAACTAGATAAAACTATTAATTTTTTAAACGCAGTTGAAAACCAAACAGTAGTTGCATTAGATGATATTACTCAGGCAATTCCTAAAGTAGCCCCAGTTATTAGACAACTTGGTGGAGACATAGAAGACTTAGCATTTTTTATGGCAGCAATGCAAGAAGGTGGGGTTGCAGCATCAGAAGCAGCAAACGCACTAAAATCTGGTCTTGCTTCTTTAATTAACCCATCTAAAGCAGCAAAAAAAATGGCAGATGAACTTGGTATTAGTTTAGATGGAATTGTAGAAGGAAATGCTGGTAATCTAAGAGCAACAGTTCTTGCATTTTCAGAATCATTAAAACCATTAGACGATTTAGCAAAATCAAGATTGATTGAAACAATATTTGGTAAGTATCAATTTGCAAGACTTTCTACCCTGTTTGAAAATGTTAGCAAAAGTGGAACTCAGGCATCTAGAGTTTTAAGAATTACAGCAGCATCTGCTGAAGAATTAGCAATAATGTCAGAAAGAGAATTAGGTGTTACTGCAGACTCTGCTGCAGTTAAATTTACGGCATCAATAGAAAAATTAAAAATGTCACTAGTTCCATTAGGAGAACAATTTGCAAAAATATTAACTCCAGTAGCAGAATTTTTAACTAAGGCTATGGAAAAATTTAATAATTTTTCTGACGGAACAAAAAGAGCAATAACTACTGTGCTTGCAGTTCTTGGAGGAATTGGGCCAGTAGTGTTAATGGGTATAGGTCTTATTGGCAACGGTATAGCAAACTTTTTAAAGGGTATAAATTTATTAAGAAAAGGATATCAAAATATAGTTCTTGGTAGTGGGGAGTTGGGTAGAGCCACAAACTATTTAAGTATGGAGCAGTTAGAAGCATTGTCTGTAGCAAATAATTTACACAGTGCTCATAAAATGTTAACTAGTCAATTTGCTATGGAATCAAATGCAGTTGCTACACTTACTACAGCATATAGACAGGCAGCCACTGCTGCAGCAGCATTTTCTAAGGCAAACCCAGGAATGGTCATGCCAACGCCAGGAAGGGGCCCTAGGACTCCTGGAAGAAGAATGGCTACTGGAGGTTGGGTTCCTGGTACTGGAAATACAGACAGCGTTCCAACCGTATTGATGCCTGGAGAATTTGTTGTTCGTAAAGATGCAGCACAGGCTAATTCACAAACTCTTGAAAGAATGAATAATGGTGGTCAGACATACAGAACAAAAGGAACTCCTAGTTTTGGAAAAATGGAATACAGAGAATTTGGATCACAAAGTCAACAAGGTGGTTCTACAGTTTTTGCACATGCTCAAGATAATGTTGAGGTAATACAAGGAAATGATTTATATAAGTTATTAGATTTAGAATCATCAGATAAAATATTTAATCCATTAAAATTAGCAAAAGAATTTGGTTTAGATTTAACAGATATTAAATCTACAGCACTTGTTGCGGGAGATTTTGGATTAGGATTAGATAAAGGATTAAATTCTGACTTAAATATTGCAAATGATCCAGCAAAACCTGGGGTACTAGGACAAGATTTAATAGACTCTATAGTTGAAAATGCTAAACTTGACTCTAAAAAAGCAAGGGAAGATAGAAATAGACTTGCTTCTTCATTAGGTTTAGATGTTAAAGGAAAGAGTAAAACTCAAGTAGATATGTTATTTGAAAAAATTGTAAAGGTAGTAAAAGAAGGTGGGGTTATTGATCCTGGTGCTGAATATTCAGATAAAGGTGGAAATGGAAAAAGATCATTTTATAGAGATGGAAGTAATTTAATTGAAAGAGCAATTTTAGAATCAGGAATTGCATTAAGTCCAGAACAAGCAAAATCAAAAGTAGCAAATGCAAAAACAAAAGCAAGAGAATTAAGATTACAGATGAACAATCCTATATTAAAAAAATTAGAAGCAGAAGGAGTTGTAAGAAAAGATGGTAAAGGTGGATATGAAGTAATTAAGGGAGCCATGAGGGGTACTAGAATATCTCCTAGAATTACACAAACTCCTCGTGCAATGTTTTCAAGACTGCAAGAAGTTATTGATAGCATTAAGTTAGAAAAATCAAAAGTAAGTCAGGGAAGAGGTTTGAGAAAAGCCTTAAAAAATCCTGATGCAAAAATTGGTTTTACTAACCCAGACGCTCCAGCAAGAAGAGGTATTCCTGGAAGAATGAGATTTCGTGCAGGTGGTACTCCTGCATATGGAGAACAAGGTGTAACTCCTGCAATGCTAACCCCTGGAGAATTTGTTGTTAATTCACAATCAGCACAAAAATTTGGCCCACAATTACAAAGTATGAATCAAGGTGGTGTGGCTTATAGACAAGAGGGAACAGGTTCTAATAAAATAAAACCTACAAATGTTCAATTTTTAGAAGCAACAACTTCAGGACCTTCTAGACAAACAATAAATAATGAAGTGTTGAAAGAACAAAAAGAATTGTTTAACAAAAATAAATTTGCACAAACTGATAATATTAAAGCAATAACTGAATCAACAAAAATAACAGAAGACATTACAAAGGTACAAAAAGATAAATTAAAACAATCTAAAAAAGAAACAAATGCTTTAAGAAATCAAAAGTTAATGAATGCTTCTGGAACAGCCTCAATGTTAGGATTTGCTGTATCTGGTGGACTTATGGCAATGTCTGGAATGGAAGGACCAGTTGGAGATCTTGCTAAAAGCATAGGTCCAGCAGCCATGGGATTATCAGCAGTTGCTGGATTTTTACCATTACTAGCAAATCCAACTTTTGCTATGGTTGCTGGAATTACTACGGTAGTTGGCGGACTAGTCTTGCTAGATAAAGCAGTACGAGGTGCCACTAAACAGGGATTCCAAATGGGTACTCAAATGATCAACACTACAGAAGACTTAAAAACTATGGGTGAGTTAACAGGAACAGTTTCTGCATCTGAAATAGCAGCAAGACAAAGATCTGAAAGATTATCTCCAATTAATCCATTGAAGAGCGATTTTGGATCAGTCTTTATGGGGTCAGAATTAGGAAAATCTATGTTTAAAGAAGTAGATAGATTAATGAAATCTGGACAATCACCAGCAGAAATTATAGGGGTAAAGTTAGCAGAGTATGTTTCACAAGGAGTATTGGATGCCGCTCAAGCACAAAGTATTGCTGAAGAAATTGGTAGACAAATGAAAAATGAAACACTTGCTTTAAAAATAAATGGAGAGTTAACTTCAATTATTGGATCAAATGGTAGAGATATTCTTAAAGATCCACTTAATGTAAGAATAAGATTAGTAGAAGAAGCCCAAGGTAATTTAGAAGAATTTATTAATAAAATTCCAGACTTAACTCAAAAAAATCTAAACGACTCTATAGTAGCAGAAATGGGTAGTAAAAATACAAATTTCTTTGAAGAACAAATTTTAGGAATAGATTTTGGACAATTTAAGAAAAAATTAGGAAACGCTTTTCAAGGTGAAATTGAATTAACAGAAATTGGAGATTTCCTTGTTCAAATTAATCCATTTACTAGGGCGGTAAAAGATTTATTAAATCTTCCAGGATTTACAAACGCAAAAAATAGAAATCTGATTGCTGGCCAAACTGCTGGTTTAGGTTCTGCTGTAATTCAAAGTTCTTCAAGGGGTATAGAATCATTTGATATTGAAATGGAAAGAAGAAGAATAGAAGCAGAGCAAACATTAAAATCATTAGAAGCACAACTTTTAGTAACAAAAGATGCTGAAAAAAGACTAGAGATAGAAAAAAGAATTGCTGATGTAAAAAGAGGTCAGAATAGTTTAGATAGGCAAACCATAGAAGGAAGAGCAAAATTAATTGAACAACAAAATAAGGCTATTGGTCAAGTTGCTGGTGCATTTGTTAATGCTGACGTTAAGTCGCAACAAAAAATGATTGAGGCTACACAAACTTCTTTGCAAGATAAATATAAAGATGATCCTATAGGAAAAGCAAGTGCTGCACTGCTTACAGGACAAACAGGTCAATTAAAAAATAAAGAACTTACTTTTATGATAAATACTTATGCTGCAAGCGATGCCCTTGGTTTAGATAATGCATCATCTCTTGTTAGTTTATTTATAGATCCAACAACTGGAAAACCAGATGAAAAAAGATTAGAAAAACAAATGGATGTTATGGTAGATACTCATGGACTTGAAGGTTTGAATAGAGCCCTAACCTCAACTAGTGAAATAACAGATAATTTTACAAGAGGAAAAATGGTTTCATATCTAAAAGATTTAGATGCTAATGCATTTAATACTGCAAACACATTTTTAGAAATGGCCACAAGTGTGGATGACAAGTATATAAATATGATTGATTTAACTGTAAATGCAAATCAGGATAGAATAGATGATTTTGCTGAAGCGGGAGAGCGTATTAAAAAGGTAGAAGAAGAACTTCCTGATAATATAACAAAAGAAGCATTAATAAAATTTACTACAGATAATGCAGATTTTTCTGGAATGCAACAACAAATGGATTGGTATGCAAGTCTTCCGCAAGATCAAATAAAACAAGCAACACAATTATATACAACAATTTATGAAACTATAGATAAAGATGCTTTAAGAAAACAAATTCAGTCTAGTGAAGCACTTGCAGTTTCTCAAGGAAGAATGGATCCAAAAGAACAAGGCAGGGATATGGATAGAAAAGTAAAATATGCAGCATCACAACAAGCAAATTTTGCTGTTCAAGAACATTATATTCCTGGACAAGGATTTAATACAGGAGCAGGTGAAGGCTCTGATCCAGGAGGTACTGGATCAAGTGCAGAAATAACTACAGCACAATTAATAGAATTAAGAATGAAAGGATTAGATCCAGCAGCGGCAGCACAGTTAGATTATGCTAGTGCAGCAAAAATATTGAGTGGTAGTATAAAAGATCAAAAAACTCAAATAGCAGCATTAAATGAAGAACTTCGCAATAATGCAATTAAAGCACAGTTGTTAAAATCTGACCAACAGGTACTAGAAGATCAAATGAATGCAACTTCTAATGCAATAGGTGCATACATTGACTCAATAGAAAGAACAAGTATTAAACCAGTTCAAGATCAAATTGATGCATATAATGAGTTAACAAAAACTCAACAAGAACAATTAGATAAATATCAAAAAGGATTAAAAACTTTATCTGATCAAGAAAATAATATTAATAAGGTTTATAACGAAAGAGTAACTGCAATTGATAAGGTTTCTTCTGCAAATCAAAGAGCAGCCGAAAAACAAAAGCAACAGATAGATCTTGCTTCTGCTTTAACATCTGGAGATTTTGGAGCAGCCGCACAAGCAGCCGCAGAGATGACAAGTACTGCAGCAGGATATCAGTTAGAGGATACAAAAGCAGCGTTAGAAGAAAAACGTCAAAATGATCTTAAAAATTTGACGGTAGAAATAAATGGAGTTTTATATACTCGTGAACAAATAGAAACTAATATAAATACAATAGATGAACAGATATATCAAAGAAGTTTATTAATTAGAGCAGAAGAACAAAAAATTGCTGATATTCAAAAAACTATTACTGCAGAAAAAGAAAAACAACGTAAACTTCAGGTTCTTACACAAATATCTCAATTGTCTACACAGATGCAAACAACTGTAGATCAAACTCAAAGACAGGCTATGTCTGCTCAAATTGGATATTTAGGACAATCAGTAGGTCTAGATGTAAACAATCCACAATCTATTACAAATCTTTCTAATGAATTAGGAATTAATGCACAATCTTTAGTAAACAGCCTTGCTACTGCTCAACAAATTGCTGGTTTAACTGCTGCAGAGTTTGAAGCACAATTTTTAACTGTAAGTAAAAGAGTAAAAAGCGTTGCAGGATTTATGGATGAAACAAGTGTTCAAGGAAAAAATGCTTTAAATTTTATGACTAATTTAAAAAATTCTTGGTCTGGAGATGCAAAAACTGGTATCGGTGGATTAGTTTCAACAGGTACTACAATAAAAGATAATTTAATAAGTGCTGGAAATTCAATTGTTGCAGGTAAGAAAGCACTAGATGATGCTCTTTCTGCAGCAAATATTGCATTAGCAAATGCTAAAGCATATCAAACAAGAGGGGCTACTAGAAGTTATTTTGGTGGAGTAGTTGGTTACATGGGTGGTGGAAAGGTTAAAAGATATGCAAATGGTGGAAATGTTAACTATAAAGGATCTAATGAGCCAGCACCAGTAAGAATGGCTTTTGGAAATATTGTTCCAGGAATCGGAATGACAGATAAGGTTCCAGCACTGTTAACACCTGGAGAATTTGTAGTTAGAAAATCTGTTGCTCAAGCAAACATGCCTTTGTTAAATGCACTTAATGGAAATTCATTCCCATCAATGGGATCATCTGAATTGCCAGGAACTTATATTGATTCTCCAAAAAATGTTGTATCTAATATATCTTCTCCAGTGTATAATTATAGTGTAAACGTTAATGTACCTAATACATCATCTTCTCCAAATGAAATTGCTGATGTTGTAATTAGTAAAATTAAGATGACTCAAGGAAGAGAAATAAGGAGAAATAGATTCTAATGGCTACCTCGGCATATATGCAGAACAGATGGGCTTATGCAAGGCCACAGGCTATAGCATGGTCTAATAACTCTGGTATTTTAAGT
>Ga0207941_1000375_pt1 | contig 13471 bp, 9 predicted proteins | sample LakMenEpi13Sep12_FD_150695 | JGI IMG/M metagenome (GOLD analysis project Ga0207941, IMG submission 150695) | Freshwater microbial communities from Lake Mendota, WI - 13SEP2012 deep hole epilimnion (SPAdes) | ecosystem: Environmental > Aquatic > Freshwater > Lake > Epilimnion/Euphotic zone ...
CTAGACTTTATTTTAATGGTTCCGGTCCGGCTCCGGTAACGGGTATTCCAACAACAGAGGTTTCTTCTGTTTTAGCAGGACCATTTAATAATATGGGTGTTCCGGGAGCAAAAAGTTTTCATTTATTGGCCCCTGGTTATGGTAATGTTGCCGGTGTAGCCACTGGTCAAGCGAATCCTTATTTTGTTCGTTTTGCTACGTCTCCTTCTGCAACTATTTTGGCTGATGCTTCTGCTCAAGACCCAACCTTCTTCTCTTTATGGATTGGAAATAATGATGTGCTTGGATATGCCACTTCAGGAGGTTCCGGAACAAATCAAACAGGAAATTTTAACCCTGCTACGTATGGCCCTAATGATATCACAGACCCAAATGTATTTGCTAACGTTTATTCAACCTTAGTTGACGGATTGACTGCCAATGGAGCTAAAGGAGTAGTAGCAAATTTACCTTATGTAACTACAATTCCTTTTTTCACAACAGTACCTTACAATCCTGTACCTTTAGATGCAGCTACAGCTGGGTTGTTAAATTCCGGATTTGCACAATACAATAATGGCTTATTATTGGCACAATCGTTTGGTTTAATTACTGCAGATGAAGTAGCAAGAAGAACCATTTCTTTCTCTGCTTCAGCAACAAACCGAGTGGTGATGGTAGATAGTTATTTAACTAATTTATCTTCACTTGGTATTCCATCTTACAGACAAGCAACGGCGGAAGATTTAGTAGTTTTACCAGCAAGAACATTTATTGGAAGTGTAGTGGGTGGAAATCCAACTCAAATTAATGGTGTTTCTGTACCATTAGCTGATAATTGGGTTTTGTCAAAAGATGAAATTCAGGAAATAAAAACAGCTACTGATGCTTACAATGCAACCATTCAATCCATTGCTAGTGCTAAAGGGTTGGCTTTTGTAGATGCAAATGCCTTAATGACTCGCGTAGCGAATGGCGGTATTACAGCTGATAATTTTACTGTAACGTCAACCTATGTAACCGGAGGAGGTTTCTCTTTAGACGGTGTACATCCTAGTCCTAGAGGATATGCTCTGATTTCAAATGAATTCATAAAAGCAATTAATGCAACTTATGGTTCTAACTTTAAAGGAGTTAGTTTAGGAAGTTACAGAATATTATATCCTCAAAATCCGGATAATTTTTAATTTGCTATTCAAAAACTATATCAAAACCACCTTCGCAACAAGGTGGTTTTTTTATTTTGCTACACTATTTAAAAGCATTTTATCAGATTGCTTCGAATACTTCAAAAAATGATAAAAAAAACATCTTTTTGCTATTGATTTTATATTTATAAAAATTATCTTTGCACTCTGAAAAAAGATATGTTTTTCATAATCTTAAATAGCTATTAAATAAATACATAAGCAATGTCAAAAGTAATAGGAAAAGTTGCCCAAATTATCGGACCGGTTGTAGACGTAGTGTTTGACTCCAAAATTGCCGAATTACCTAAAATCTATGATTCATTAGAAATCAAAAGAAAAGATGGTGCTATCTTAGTGTTGGAAGTTCAATCACATATTGGTGAAGACACTGTGAGAACAATCTCTATGGACTCTACCGACGGATTAAGCCGTGGTACTGAAGTAGAAGCTACCGGTGCTCCAATCCAAATGCCTATCGGGCCAGATGTATATGGAAGACTTTTTAATGTAATTGGTGATGCCATTGATGGTTTAGGAAACTTGCCAAAAGCAGGAGCAAACGGAATGTCTATTCACAGACCGGCTCCAAGATTTGACCAATTATCAACTTCAACAGAAGTTTTATTTACCGGAATTAAAGTAATCGACCTTATTGAGCCGTATGCCAAAGGAGGTAAAATTGGATTATTTGGTGGTGCCGGTGTTGGTAAAACAGTATTGATTCAAGAATTGATTAATAATATCGCAAAAGGTCACGGTGGACTTTCCGTATTCGCAGGAGTTGGAGAAAGAACCCGTGAAGGAAACGATTTACTTCGTGAGATGTTAGAGTCAGGAATTATAAAATATGGAGAAGAATTCATGCACTCTATGGAAAATGGAGGATGGGATTTATCCAAAGTAGACAAACCGGGAATGAGAGAGTCTAAAGCTACTTTCGTATTCGGACAAATGAACGAACCACCAGGAGCTCGTGCTCGTGTAGCTTTATCCGGGCTTTCTATTGCCGAGTATTTCCGTGATGGAGCAGGTTCTGACCAAGGGAAAGATGTCTTGTTCTTTGTGGATAATATCTTCCGTTTCACCCAAGCAGGTTCTGAGGTTTCGGCCCTTCTAGGCCGTATGCCTTCTGCGGTAGGTTACCAACCAACATTGGCAACGGAGATGGGAGCCATGCAAGAGCGTATTACTTCAACCAACAAAGGTTCTATTACATCGGTACAAGCGGTTTACGTTCCTGCGGATGACTTAACTGACCCGGCACCGGCAACAACGTTTGCTCACTTAGATGCAACCACGGTATTGTCTCGTAAAATTGCTGAGTTAGGTATTTATCCTGCAGTGGATCCATTGGATTCTACGTCAAGAATTTTGACAGCTCAAATCTTAGGGGATGAGCATTATAATTGTGCTCAACGCGTGAAAGAAATTCTTCAAAAATACAAACAATTACAAGATATTATCGCGATTCTTGGTATGGAAGAATTATCTGAAGAAGATAAATTATCTGTGTCTCGTGCTCGTCGTGTACAACGTTTCTTGTCACAACCATTCCACGTAGCGGAACAATTTACAGGTATCCCAGGAGTTTTAGTTGATATTAAAGAAACCATCAAAGGATTTAATATGATTATGGATGGTGAATTAGATCATCTTCCTGAAGCCGCTTTCAACTTGAAAGGAACCATCGAAGATGCTATCGAAGCCGGACAAAAAATGTTAGCGGAAGCGTAAAACAATGGATAATTGACAATGGATAATTGTCAATTGTCAATTGTTAATCATCAATTATCAATTAAATTATGATTTTAGAAATAGTATCACCGGAAGCTACCTTATTCAAAGGCGAAATTACTTCAATTACCTTACCCGGAGTTGATGGTTCATTTCAGCTATTGAATAATCACGCCCCTATCGTTTCTATTTTAAAACAAGGAACAGTAAAAATTGCCGCTCCAAGTTTTAAAATCAGTAAAGACGTAGTAGGAAAATTTACCAAAGTAAATGACCAGAACTATACCCTTGAAATTGCTTCAGGAACACTGGAAATGAAAGACAATAAAGTAATTGTTTTAGCCGACTAAACTTTTTCAATACAAGTAATACAAAAGTCATACAGCAATGTGTGACTTTTTTTTATATTTGAATAATGGTAAAATTTACAACAATTAGTATAGAAAAAAGACCCCTTTGGTCTGTAATTGTAGGTGCACTTCTTTACACATCTACAATTTATGTTTTTTATTTGGTTTTCCATTACTGGTCAATAAGATGGATTGCAGTTGGTAACAAATTGTTGTTTTTGGGATTACTTTTGTTTAATAGTGGTACAATGTTTTCAACTGCTAGAACCATCCTGTTTGATTCTGAAAGTAAACAAATAAAAGTTGACTATTCAGTAGGTGTTATAAGATACTATTCTTATCAAATAACTGATCTACAGTATATATCCGTATTTCTGAATCCTTCTAGTAAAAAATATGAAATTAACTTATGGTATAAAAAAAATAAGCACATTAAACTGTCTTTTTTTAAGGAATTTAAAATTGCCTATGATTGTGGATTAAAATTTTCAAATCTACTAGATATTGATCTCCTCGACGCAACTCAAAAAGGAGATTTTAAGTGGGTTGATAAATCTGACAATCTTTAACGTTTTTTGGAGCTATTTCCCGCTACCTGCCTGCCGGTAGGCTGGTCCGTTTCAAGCTTTTTTGTCTTGCTGCTTTTTTCTAAGGCAAAAAAGTAGCTCCCAAGGTCGCTCTTTTTTGCCAAGAAAAAATGCAACATTCCTGCAAAAGGCTTTTCACTACTATCTGGGCTAAAAACCGCCTTTGAAAGAAAATTATTACTTCAAAAATTCCATAATATCACCCGGCTGACATTCCAAAATCTCACAAATGGCTTCTAATGTTGAAAATCTGATGGCTTTTGCTTTCCCGGTTTTTAAAATAGAAAGATTTGCTGTGGTAATACCCATTTGATCTGCTAATTCATTGGAACGCATTTTTCGTTTGGCGAGCATGACATCTAAGTTTACAATAATTGGCATGATTAAATCATTAAATCGTTTTCTTCTTTAAGCATTTTTCCTTCCTTTAACAAATCTGAAATAGACAATAAACCAATACCAATTAATAAAAACAAAGCATCCATAATCCAGAAACTAATGGTGTTATCTAAAGTTTTTGTAGAACTATTTATGAATTGAAATAGTATACTTATCAATTGTGTTCCAACAATCAAAACCCCTGAAGTTTTAAATTTTTTAGCACTTATTGAATTATAGTAACCCGATTTAATAATTTCTTTAATTGCTTGATATGCAAAAAAAACAGCAGTAAAAAGAACTAAACTAAAGAATAATGAAATCACAAACGTAGAACTTCCAAAACGAAATAATTCGTAATCAGCCAAACCTCCATAAAAAAGTGTATAGGTAAATTGTGCTACTAGGCCCATAATCCATATTCCCAATACGATAAGTAAAACCCATCTAAGTAAACTTAATTTTTCCATTTTTTATCATTTTTTAAATTGTTTTTTAATTTTTAATTCGAGACAAATATATATAAATTATTGATAAACAATAATAAAACATCATTTATTGATATTTTTTTTATACTTTAGTTTTATTCTAATTCTTATTAAATCGGTATTTTTGCCCAAAATTAAACTCTCATGAAGTTCATTTGCTATACATGCCTTTTCTTTTTTATTGCCTTTGCAGCAGTTGCTCAAACTGAAATGAAAAATGATACATTAAGCGAAGTCATCGTTTCGTCCACTCGAATTGACCTCCCTTTTTCAAAAAATTCAAGAACCATTCAATTAATTACCTCGGACCAAATCAAGCAAAGTGGCGTGACCAATGTAGCCGATTTATTATTGCTTGTTTCAGGGGTCGACGTTCGAAGAAGAGGCACTAGCGGTATGCAAGCCGATTTATATATTCGTGGCGGAAGTTTTGATCAAACGCTTTTATTGATTGATGGTATTAAAGTGGAAGATGCTCAAACCGGACATCACACGATGAATTTGGCTCTACCGATTGAAGTGATTGAGCGAATTGAAATCATCAAAGGACCCGCAGCCAGAGTATTTGGTCAAAATGCCTTTACCGGAGCGGTGAATATTGTGACTAAAAAGGCATTATCCAATAAATTTACCCTGCAAGGTCAAGCGGGTTCATATGAACAAATGAATTTATCGGCGACCATTATGCAGGATTATGAGAAAACATCACATGTGGTACAGTTTTCAAGAAACATTTCAGAGGGTTACCGCTATAATACGGATTATGATAACCAGAATTATTTTATCAAGAGTACCATCAAATCAAGTGAAATGCCTATTGATATTTTAGCCACTTTCTCTGAAAGAAAATTTGGAGCAAATGGGTTTTATGCCACTCCGTCTGCCATTAATCAATATGAAGAAACACAAGCCAGTTTAGTAGGTGTTCAATCGGTGTATACAAAAGGGAATGTGACTTTTAAACCGAGAATGTATTGGAGAAGAAACCAAGACGAGTATGTTTTTATTCGGGATAATCCGGAAATCTACCGAAATTTACATATCACTAACAAAGTGGGGGTGGAATTGAATACGGCTATTCAATCGAAATGGGGAACTACCGGTGTGGGAGTGGATTTAGCAAAAGTGTATTTGTCCAGTAACAATTTGGGAGACAGAGATCGTTTTATGGGGACTTTTTTCTTGGAGCACCGCTTTTTGTTGTTGGATTCTAAATTAGATATTACACCAGGATTTGCCGCAAATTATTATACTGATTTTGATGGTAACTTTTTCCCCGGTATTGATGTTGGTTACCAGGTTTCCAAACACTTTAGAACGTATGCCAATGTTGGTAAAACCTATAGAATACCAACCTATACGGATTTGTATTATAGCGACCCAAACACCTTGGGGAACCAGGATTTAAAACAGGAAGAAGCCCTTTCAGAAGAAATAGGGGTGGTGTTTACGCAAAACAAATTTGACTTTACCGTTGCTTTTTTCAACAGGGATTCTAAGAATTTAATTGATTATACGAAAGAACTAGAATCGGATAAATACCAAGCTAATAATATCCGTAGTTTGAATACCAAAGGGTTTGAGGTGGGGTCTAATTATAAATACACTTGGTTTTCTTTTGCTCAACGAATCAATTTGGGCTACACTTTTATTGAAGACAATATTCAGGAAATTGATGCTGCTTTTTCACGCTATTCTATTAATTCTGCCAAACACCAATTTACAGGGCAATGGAACAGTCAGTTCTTTCAAAACATTTCACAAACCATTTCCTATCGCTATGTGGAGCGTACTTCAGGCGATAGTTATGGGATAGTAGATGCGAATGTGGTGGTGCGAATGAAAGCTTTTGAATTTTCGTTAGTGGCGAATAATATCTTTAATGTAGCTTATTCCGAAACTAATTTGGTGCCTATGCCCAAAGGGAATCTGCTTTTTGGGGTGAAATATGACTTTGAATAACTGCTTTATATTTTAGTATATCAGAAGAGGGTCTTGGTAAAAGGCTCTCTTTTTTACTTTTATGGATACAATCAATACGGCTTTAACCAGCCTTTGTTGTGACGTATCTATGGAGATGACCAACCGATGATATGCTATAAACACGCTATATAGTCGCCATATCGTTACAACATACTTAATTTATTTGGTGATTTATTCTTGTTTTAGTGTTTCTTGCTTAGGAGGTTCTTCTGTCGATAGAAGAAGAAAGAAATAAAATCAAATATAGCTAAATAAAGGATAACTAACAAAGAAAACTTCAATTTGTTTAGATTGAATGATTGAGTTTTGGATAAAAGCGTTTTCGGACAACATCTGTTTTACTTTGTTGTCAAATTTTATTCTTCCCGCGGGTGAGGCTGTAACGATGATGGCTGTGGTGTTAAAAGAAAAGGTACTTCCGGGATTTGGGTTAATTCCGTTTAAATTGAGCTGACCACTTACGGTAATGACACCGGTTTGGTTTAAAAAGACATTGGCGGTTCCCATGGCAACGGTGTTTCCGCTTTGTACTAAGACAGCTGCCGTACTTGTATTTTGACCAAGATAGGAAGTGGCGTTCAACCAAGCAGAACCATTGTAGGTTAACCAAGTGGTTGCGGTTGTCTATGCACCATTTCCTTTCGATTTATAATCACCCTTGTTTTGTGCTTGCACTCTGATGATAAACGTCATCAAGAGTGCTGAAATAAGTAATTTAACACGCATGATTTCTAAAATTTTTAATTGTCTATGTTAAAAAATCTTAGGGATGTTTTTGGACATTTGAAGTTACGAAATATTGAAAAAAAACGGTTGAGAAAAAGTGTTTTTTTCGTTTTTTAGCCTGCTTCGTAGAAGATTTCTTTTTCCTTTTTTAAAGTTCTTTTTTGAGTCAAAAACCAAGTCATTTTTAGCTGTTTTTTTCCAGTTTTTTGACCACTTCATACACCAACTCACTTTCCCAACCTTTGCGGAGGAGCGTATCGCAGAATTTCTTGCGTTTTTTGAGGGCGTTTTTTTCTGTGATGGCTTGCCAGGTTTTTTCGGTTAGGGTTTCAAAGGTTTCTTCGTATTCGTGGGATGGAATTTCCTGAAGGCCTTTGGTGATGAGGTAAGCAGAAATTTGCCGTTGTTTGAGTTCGTTGGTGATTCGGATTTTTCCCCATTTTTTTTGGTGAAATTTGCTCAAAGCAAAGGTTTTTGCAAACCGTTCTTCGTTTAGAAAATTGTGTTGCAGTAGATGCACAATCACTTCATCATGCATTAGTTGTGGGGCCCCAAGCGAATAGAGTTTTTGAACCACTTCGGCATGGCACCGTTCCTGATAAGAACAGTAATATCGCATCTTTTCAAGATATTCTTCCGGAGAAGTAGTTGATAGTGAGGTCAATATGCTGAAATTTTAGCGCGTTTTTGTTAATAATTTAGTAACGCAAAGGTATTGAAATTCTGGAATTTAGCTGTAAATTTGTCTTCCCCAAATCTCAACAATAAAAGCCAGTGAAATTACAAAAATTCATCATTTTTAAAAATGAAAATAAAAATACTTTTATTAGCACTTTTTTGGGGTGCTTTTTCGTGGGGGCAAGTGCAACTAAGTGAAGGAACTCCCTCGCAAACCATCGATTTTTCGGCTACTGTAGCCGGTGTTTCTAATGGTGCTTTTACAGGAACCGGTTTTCAACCCACACCATCAGCCGGACAATTGGATTCGGATGCGTGGGCAGTGACAGGTTGGAGTGATGGACTTTTAAATTTTGGTGGAAACCAAACAACTACAAGTACAGATTATACCAGAGGTGCAGCAGCAGCAGCAGTAACTACTGGCGGTTTTTATTCTTACAGAGCGGCTCCACAAAGTGTTGCAAACCCCTGTTTAATGATTCAACCAGTAGGTAGTGATTTTGAACCCGGAACTTTAACGTTACGAATTCAAAATACGGGTGCTGGCTTTATAAATACGTTGAATGTATCTTACAATCTTTTTATTAGAAATGATCAGGTTAGAAGTAATAGTTTTAATTTTTCCTATTCTTCAAATAATTCAACTTATACTTCGGTTGGAGGTTTAGATTATACATCGATAGCAGCGGCAGATGCATTAGGTTGGGTTCAAGTAGGAACTTCTCCTTCCCGTTCGACTTCAATTACCGGTTTGTCAATTGCTCCCGGCGATTATTTTTATTTTCGATGGAATAGTGCTGCGGTTGGTGGTACTGGAGCGAGAGATGAATTTGGTTTAGACGATATTTCAATAACTGCTACGTTTGGTGCACCAAGCCCACCGGTTATTACCAGTGATTTAACGGCTTCCGGTTTTGTTGGGTCGCCTTTTTCGTATACAATTACGGCTACCAATGTTCCGACTTCGTTCAATGCAACCTCGTTACCGGCCGGATTCAGTATTAATACTTCAACCGGAATTATAACAGCAACTCCGGGAGTAACAGGCACTTTTTTGGTAGCAATTTCAGCCACTAATATCGGCGGTTTTGATGAGCAAACGTTAGTGATCACTATTACCAATCCAGGTCCAGAAATAAATATTCGAGGGGCTACCGGAGGGACTAATAATATTGTGAATGGTAATACAATTCCAAATGCCTTTAACAATACGCTTTTTGCATCGGTACTCGTTGGAAATAATCAAATAAAAGACTACCGAATTCAAAATATTGGCGTTTCAAACTTGAATTTAACAGGAACCCCACGAGTGGTTATTGGTGGGCCTCATGCTGCAGATTTTGCGGTTATTGCACAACCTGCAACACCAATCTTGGCAGGAAATAATGTGGTTTTTCAAATTCGATTTACGCCTTCAACAGGTGGAGTTAGAACAGCGGTTGTTTCAATAGCTAATAATGATTCCGACGAAAATCCATATACATTCACTATTCAAGGAACGGGTTCTGCACCGGATATCAGGGTAATTGGTAATGGTTTAGAAATTGCCAATGGAAGTACAACACCCAGCCTTTTAAATCATTCAAATTTTGGTAATGTAAACGAAGCTGCCGGAACCAAAGTTAGAAATTTTTACATCACCAATTTTGGAGGTGAGAATTTAAACTTGACATTGCCGGTTACAATTACCGGGCCAAATGCAGCAGATTTTTCGGTAACAACCGTTCCGTCTACTCCTATAGCACCCAATAATAGTACAACATTATCAATTACTTTTAACCCCTCTGCGTTAGGATTACGAGAGGCTACAGTGACCATAATTAATGATGTTATTGGAAAGAGTCCTTATGTTTTTGCCATTTCAGGTGTTGGAATTGATTTTGATGAATGTCAGTTAAGTGGTTTGTCTACTGTTAGAGTTCAAAATTTTGATGCAGGTTCCACTTGGCCTTATTCCACTGCAACCGAGTTTGGAGCAAATCCTCCGGTGATCACGGGAGGAAGTGCACATGGCAATAGTCGTACATTAACTTCATTAAAATATGCCGGAGCGAGTGGAAATAGTTTACAAGTAACCGGACCTTTTCCTTCTAATAGCGATCCTAAAGCAAAAGTGGTGGTAACTTTTGATGCAGTTGATGTTTCACAATACAGTCAGATTGATTTTGACATGAAAATTGGAGCTTATTCTACTACAGTAAATCCTTCTCAAGGGCTCGATCTCTCTGATTTGGTTACAATTTATGTAAGTGTTGATGGTGGATTGACATGGTCTAAAGAACTCACAGTAAGAGGATTGAGCAACTCGATATGGAATATTAATAGTAGTTCCGGTTCCTACAGTGGAGCTTATAAAGGGATTAACATTCCAAACGAAGTACAGCCACCCAGTAATTCTGTTAACCAAGGAGTTCGATTTTTAACCATTAGCAATCTTCCATTGTCATCTCAATTACGTGTAAAGGTAGAATTAGAAAATGACATTAATACGGAAGTTTGGGTTATCGATGATATCCGATTAAGAGGAAGAACACCCCTGTTGAAAACTTGGAATGGTGTAACATGGAGTGGTGGTGGAATTCCTCCAACATCAATTGAACGAGCAGTTTTTAATGGAAATTATAATACGGCTACACATGGAGATGTGGTAGCTTGTGAGTGCCAGATTAATAGCGGCAGAACAGTAATTATTAATCCAGATGATTATATACAATCCGGCAGCAGAATTTTTAACAACGGAACATTAACCATACAAAATAATGGTAGTTTAGTTCAATTAGATGATTATGCTGTTAATATTGGAAATGTAGCAGTGCAAAAAACCGCCACTATACGTCGCTTGGATTATGTGTATTGGTCGTCGCCGGTAATTGATTTTCCTGTGCTAAGTATTTCTTCAGGAACCCCTGCCTCTAACGTATTCAAATGGTTGCCAACTATAAGTGGAAATTTCGGTAATTGGACAACAGCCAATGAAAACATGAAAAGAGGAAAAGGTTATATTGTTCGCGGACCTTCCTCCTTTAATACGACCATTCAGCCTTTTAATAGCACATTTACAGGTGTACTTCATAACGGAATTATTACACCAGAAATTCAACGTGGTTCTTATGAAGATCCAGCGGGTTATCCAAGTCCAACTAATCCTGCCATAACTGTAACAGCAAATGATGATAATTTTAATTTGGTGGGAAATCCTTATCCATCTGCCATAAGGGTTTTGGATTTTTTAAATGAAAACACAAACATTGAAGGTTCGGTTCGAATTTGGACCCATGGCCTCCTACCTGATGTGGCCTATAACGATCCTTTTTATAACAATTTTGCCTATAACTACAATCCGAATGATTATATTGTTTACAATGGTTTAGGAACAACAAGCGGACCGTTAGGATTTAATGGCTACATAGCTTCAGGACAAGGGTTTTTTGTTTTGATGAATGACGGACCGGCTGCCACTGAAACAGTTACTTTTAAAAATTCAATGCGTAACATAACACATGCAAATAATCAATTTTTTAGAAATGCAAGTGTGTTGAATGGAGAGGAAGAATTTAAAATTTGGTTAGATTTTATTCCGCAAAACGGAAGCGCTGTTCGAACCTTAGTGGGATATACAGAGGGCGCTAGCAATGGAAAAGACAGGTTGTTTGATGCTTCAACTAAAGTGGATGGAACATCAAAAATGTACTCGTTAATTGATACTAAACCCTATATTATTCAAGGAAAAGCTTTACCATTTGATGAAAATGATCGAGTGCCTATGGGTTACAATACCTCTGCAGCCGGGAGATTTACTCTAGCTATTGCTGATATAGTAGGGCTAGGGGATAAAAAAGTGTATATCGAAGATAAGTTATTAAACATAATTCATGATTTAACTATAAGTCCTTATGTTTTTGATTCAAATGCAGGTATTTTTGATACTCGTTTTGAGTTGCGTTATGAGTATGAAACATTATCTAATCCTGATTTTAATACAATTGCTTCCAGTGTAATTGCATTTGGTTCTAATGGATTGCTCAATGTTAAATCTACTTTGGAAAACATCAGTCATGTTTCGATTTATGATGTTTTAGGAAGAATGTTATATACTCAACAAGTCCAAAATACTAACGAATTTGTGGTTAACACAACTATCACTAAACAAACTATTATTGTTCAGATTGAATTAGAAAATGGTCAACTCGTTTCCAAGAAACTAATTTTGTAATCTCTTTATAAAAAAATTACGAAATCCCGTCCGTTTATTCGGACGGGATTTTTCCTTTTATGGGTATTTCATCGATAATTTAACAAGTTTATCATCAATCTCACTTTTTTTTCTCATATTTGGAATAACTAAATTTTCAAATTAATGAAAAAAATTACCCTTTTGCTAGTTGCATTTGGGGTGTTTACTGTTTATGCTCAACAGAATTCACCTTGGCAAAGTGTTGAAAAATACAGTTTGCAAACCGTCTCAAAAATAGAAAGAACAAATGTAATTATTAAATTTGACACTTATGCGTTGAACCTTTCTGCTTTTAAAAGCCAACTCCAAAACGCACCGTTACGCGGTGTTAATTCAATAATTTCATCTCACATTACCTACTTTCCAAATACGGAGGGTGAAATTCAACCATATCGAATTTATGAAGCTCCGGTAATGCATAATGATTTGCAAGAACAATTTCCGGACATTAGATCATATGTGGGGGTAGCGGTGAATAATAAATTTTCTACAGTTCGTTTTAGTATCTCACGATTTGGGGTCCATGCGATGATTTTATCTCCAAAAGGAACTGTATATATTGACCCTTATACAGCCGATTTAAATCATTACATGGTCTATCGTAAGAAAGATGCCATTTCAAGTTCTTCGTTCGAGTGCTTGACAGCAGAAACTGAAATCAATACCGACAAACCGGCTTATTTTAGCCCCAAAAATGCTTATGATATTGAGTCCAACACAGGAATTTTTAGAACCTATCGTTTAGGTTTAGCTTGTACTATAGAGTATGCACAATACCATATCAATCTCGCAGGAGTGTCAACAGGAACAGTGGCCGAGAGAGATAATGCGGTGTTATCCGCAATGAATGTTACTATGACCCGTGTAAATGGGTTGTTTGAACGAGATATGTCGCTTACGATGGTCATTGTACCTAACAATGCAAACGTAATCTTTTACTTACCGGAAAAACCGGATGCCTTGACCAATAATGAGGGGGGTGCATTAATCAATGAAATTCAACCTATTATGAATGCAGGAATAGGTTCTGCCAATTATGATATCGGACATGTGTTTAGTACAGGTGGCGGTGGAATAGCACAATTAAATTCACCATGTAGTTCAAACAAAGCTAGAGGCGTAACCGGTCAGGGAAATCCTATTG
>Ga0207941_1000376_pt1 | contig 13459 bp, 9 predicted proteins | sample LakMenEpi13Sep12_FD_150695 | JGI IMG/M metagenome (GOLD analysis project Ga0207941, IMG submission 150695) | Freshwater microbial communities from Lake Mendota, WI - 13SEP2012 deep hole epilimnion (SPAdes) | ecosystem: Environmental > Aquatic > Freshwater > Lake > Epilimnion/Euphotic zone ...
CCGAGCAACTCCGTTGTTCTTTGCCGATTCAAAGGAAATGAAGAGCCATATCCAGCTCCACTTCCTAACGGATTTTTATTGGCAACAGCATAAGCCGCGGAAAGCATTTCCATATCATCCACCAAGCTTTCGGCATAGCTTCCGAGCCATAGCCCAAAAGATGACGGCATCGCAATCTGAAGATGTGTGTAGCCGGGAAGCAACACGTTCTTATATGTTTCACTCTGCTGCTGCAGCAAAGTAAAAAGTGCAGCTACTTCATCCTTGATATCCAGTATTGCTGCGCGCAGGTAAAGTTTGATGTCTACCGCAACCTGATCATTACGGCTTCTTCCGCTGTGAATTTTTTTACCGGCATCTCCGATTTTTTGGGTCAATAAGAATTCCACCTGGCTGTGAACATCTTCCACGCCATCTTCAATGACAAACCGGCCTGCTTCAATATCGGCAGCAATATCCTGAAGTCCTTCAATTGCCTGGGAAGCTTCTTCCGCGTTCATTAAACCGCATTCAAACAACATGGTTACATGAGCGATGGAACCCTGCACGTCATGACGAGCAAGCAGGAGATCAAACTCACGGTCACGACCAACCGTAAAATTTTCGGTGAGCTGTGAAAGTGCAGTGGTATCTTTTTGCCAGAGTTTCATACGTGTTGGTTAACCATTAAGAGTAGGCGTGAGTAGTTGAATATAAAGATCGATGCCTTGGTGGATCTCATCGATAAAAATAAACTCGTCAGCAGAGTGGCTCCTTGCGGAATCGCCAGGGCCCATTTTCAGCGCAGGAAAGGGCATCAGTGCCTTATCTGAAGTAGTCGGCGATCCATAGGTGTTGCGTCCTAATGCCAGACCGCTTTTCACAAGGGGATGATCAAGAGGAATCATTGAGCTTTTCAGTCTGGTACTGCGCGGCTGGATATCTGCTTTCACGTGACTTCGGATCACTTCAATGACCTCATCGAAACTATATAGTTCATTCACCCGCACATCCACCACGTACTTACATTCTGCCGGTACCACATTATGTGCTTTGTTCTCCGTTTCAATGACGGTGACACTCATCTTCACAGGTCCCAGCATCTCAGAGACTTTTGGGAAGGAATGGCTGAGGAACCAGTTGATATCGTTCACCGCGTGTGTGATCGCATTATCGCCTTCATTGCGTGCCGCATGTCCCGGCTTCCCTTTGGCAATGGCATCCAGCACCAACAATCCGCGTTCTGCAACGGCCATCTGCATCAATGTGGGTTCTCCAACGATTGCACAATCAATTTTTGGGAGAAACGGAAGCGTATGTTCAATGCCACCTGTTCCCGAGATCTCTTCTTCTGCCGTTGCTGCCAATGCAAGATTATAACGCAGGTTTTCTTTGTTATAAAAATGCAGGAAAGTGGCGATGAGAGCCACCAGCGGACCACCCGCATCGTTGCTACCCAGGCCATAAAGTTTCCCGTCTTTCTCCTGCGGATGAAAAGGATCAAGCGTATAGGCTTTATTGGGCTTCACGGTATCGTGATGGGAGTTGAGCAGGATGGTGGGTTTGGATTCGTCAAAGTGTTTGTTCAGCGCAAAGACATTATTACCTACCCTACTGTGTTCAACACGTTGAAGGGCCAGAAATTTTGTAATGGCACCCGCTGTACCATGTTCCTCTTTGGAGAAAGAAGGAATGGTGATCAGCTCTTTCAGCAGTGCCAGCGCTTCTAATTGCAAATTGCTATTTTCCATTTGTCAACATTGTTCCGGCCTTGCCTTGAACCAGCATGTCCAGTTCTTCGGCTTGACCGATGATCACTTTATCTACACCGGCTTGAATGGCCGCAAATGCATTATCCAGTTTCGGGATCATTCCCGCAAAGATTTTTCCCGCTGTTCTCAGGTTCTGGTAAGATGGGAGATCGATGAAGGGAATCACAGAGCCATCATCATCCACGTCCAGCAACACGCCTTTTTTCTCGAAGGAATACAGGAGTTGCACCGCAAAGAACGGCGCAAGTGCTTTGGCAATTTCCTGAGCGATGGTATCTGCATTGGTGTTCAGCAGTTGTCCGTCACCGTTATGCGTGATGGGTGCAATAACAGGGGTATATCCATCATGCAGGAGTTGTGTAAGCAAGGAAGCATTGACCTGTTCCACATCGCCCACAAATCCGTAGTCCAGTTGTGCCGTGCCTCTTTTTTTGGATTTGATAAGGTTGCCATCTGCGCCGGAAAAGCCGATGGCATTACACTGCATCGCTTGTAATCCGGCCACCACAGATTTGTTGATCAGTCCGGCATAGACCATGGTCACCACTTTCAATGTCTCCGCATCCGTGATCCTTCTTCCTTCCACCATCTGTTGGGGAATGTTCAGGGTGTCGGCAAGTTTGGTCGCGAGTTTACCTCCGCCATGTACTAAAACTTTGAGGCCTTGAATATGGGAAAAGGATCGCAGGAATTCCTGTAACCGGGCTTCATCGTCAATGATGTTACCCCCGATCTTAATGATATAGACGGATTCCTTCACTATTTTTTTGATTCCAGGATGGTACTCAATACGGCTTGCGCGGCCCATACGCGATTGGCTCCCTGCCTTGTCACCAGCGATGCCTGCGAGTCCAGGATCTCATCGCTCAGTTCCACATTTCTTCTGACGGGCAAGCAGTGCATCACCTTGGCCTGGTTGGAGTCTTTCAATTTTTCAAGGGTAAGCATCCAGTCCGGGTCATTGCAATAGATCTTGCCGTAATCGGTATATGTGCTCCAGTTCTTTACATAGACGAAGTCCGCGTCTTTAAGCGCTTCATCCTGGTTATGTGTGATGGTAGCGCCCTTAGTGAATTTCGGATCCAGTTCATAGTCTTCCGGATGGGTGATCACGAAGTCGGCCTTACCCCAGGCATTCACCCACTGGGCAAAGCTGTTGGCCACGCACTGCGGCAAGGGTTTTACGTGCGGCGCCCAGGTGAGAACTACCTTGGGTCTGCGTTTCGCTTTAGCACCTTCCCAGGTCCTGGTCTCTTCTGTCATTGTGATGATGTCCGTAAGACTTTGTAAGGGATGCAGGGTTGCACTTTCCAGGCTTATCACAGGAACACCTGCGTATTTGATGAACTGGTGGATATACAACTCGCTATAATCGTCTTCCTTGTTTTTCAGGGAAGGGAAGGTGCGGATGGCGAGGATGTCAAAATATTTTCCGAGGATCGGCGCAGCATCCTTGACGTGTTCAACGGTGTTACCACTCATGATGGCCTCGTCTTCAAATTCAAGCGCCCAGCCTTCCTGGCCCACGTTGAAGATGATGGCTTCCATGCCGAGGTTCTGCGCAGCAATCTGCGTACTGAGCCTGGTACGCATACTCGGGTTAAGAAAGATGCAGCCGATGCGTTTGTGTTGACCGATAGCTTTATTGTCAAAAGGATTGGCTTTGCACAACAGCGCTTTTTCTACCAGCGCGTCCATGCCATGTACATCATCAACCGAAATAAAATTTTTCATCCGGGCTTATGCGTTTTGGGTGGTGAGCAAATGACTGATCTCGTTTTGCAGCGCATGCGTAAACTGTGTTGCTTCTGCATGGCTAAGCGCCAAAGACGGTAATAACCTGATCACTGCCGGCTTGGCCTCTCCGGTGAAAATACGATGTTTCCACAGCAAGTTCTTGCGCAGATCCTTTAGTCCCTCTTCCACATCAAACCCAATCATCAGACCTCTGCCTCTCACGTTCATCAGACCATCTGTATGGCTGAGTAGTTGATGAAGATATTCGCCTATTTCAGTTGCATTGGCCATCAGGGTTTCTTCGTCCATTACTTCAAGTACCGCAAGGGCAGCTGCACAGGCAAGATGGTTGCCTCCGAAGGTGGTACCCAGCATGGAATGTTTTGCATGGATATGTGGGGCGATGATGATGCCCGCCACCGGAAATCCATTGCCCATACCCTTTGCCATTGAATAAATGTCTGCATCCACGCCGGCAAAATCATGGCTGAAGAATTTTCCGCTTCTGCCATAACCACATTGAATACTGTCTGCGATATACACGGCACCGTGTTGATCACACAGTGTTCTGATCAATTGTAAGAAACTGTTATTGGCAACGTTGATTCCTCCAACGCCTTGAATACCTTCAATGATCACCGCAGCGATCTCTGCTCCATGCTTCGCAAAATGATCCGCGAGTGCCTGCTCATCATTAAATGGCAGAAAGGTTACGTTGTCTGTTTGGTTGACCGGAGCTACAATACTGGGATTATCTGTTGCTGCAACCGCCAGTGATGTTCTGCCGTGAAAAGCTTTTGAAAACGCAATGATTTTTTTCCTGCCAGTATGGAAAGAAGCCAGCTTCAATGCATTCTCATTGGCTTCCGCGCCGGAATTACAAAGAAAGAGCTGGTAGTCTGGCTTGCCGGATACCTTGCCCAGTTTCTCGGCGAGTTCTTCCTGCAAAGGAATATGGATGGAATTGGAATAGAATCCCACCTTGTTCAGTTGCTCGGTTACCCGCTGCACATATCGGGAGTGGGTATGGCCGATGCTGATCACCGCGTGACCGCCATACATGTCCAGATACTGCTGTCCTTTGTCATCCCACACGTAAGAGCCCTTGGCTTTTACGATGGTGATGTCATTGATCGGGTAAACGTCGAATAACTTCATGATATCGATTTAAAAATAATTTGCCTTGAGTTGAAGACCTGTGGTTTCATCGATGCCAAACATCAGGTTCATATTTTGCACGGCTTGTCCGGATGCTCCTTTGAGCAGGTTATCCGTGATGGAATGTACGACCAGCTTGGTGCCCACTTTCTCCGGCTGGATAACGCATTTATTGGTGTTCACCACCTGCTTCAAAAAGATCGGGTCTTTTGAGACATGCGTAAAGGGATGCCCTTCATAGAACTGTGTAAACAACGCATGGATCTCTTCCGCTTTCCATTCGCAGGTAACCAGTGAACTTACAAAAATCCCTCTGGTAAAATCCCCGCGCCAGGGAATGAAATTCACTTCAATATCACTGTTGGGCTGCAGTTTGGTCAGGGATTCACCGATCTCACCGAGGTGTTGATGTGTCAATGTTTTATAAGCCTGGATATTGTTGGCCCTCCAACTGAAATGGGAGGTCTGCGCCAGGCTCTGTCCTGCACCGGTTGAACCGGTAATGCCAGTGACATGTACCTGCTCCAGTAAGCCTGCTTTGGCCAGCGGTAACAATCCCAATTGGATACAAGTAGCGAAACAACCTGGGTTGGCAATGTTTTTCGCTTTGCGGATGGATTCACGGTTCAGTTCTGGCAGTCCATACACAAACTCACGATCACCTATAACCGAAGATGCCTTTAACCGGAAATCATTGGACAGATCGATGATGCGAATGTGTTCAGGAATATTCACTTCCTGCAAAAATTTCATGCCTTCACCATGCCCTGCGCAGAGGAAGAGTACATCCACATTCAGGTCAAGCTCTCCGGTGAAATGTAGGTCGGTATCCCCCAGCAGATCCGCATGGATCTTATGCACAGGGTTGCCTGCATTGCTTTTGCTGTGCACGAAACGGATGCTTACTTCGGGATGGTTCACGAGCAAGCGGATCAGCTCCCCGCCGGTATACCCTGCGCCACCAATGATGCCTGCTTTGATCATTTGTTTTCCTCCTGCACATTGTTCCAGATCACGGTCTGGTTGCCAAAAATTTTGCTGAAGCCCCGCACATCCTGTCCAGTGAAGCCGCTGTTCATCTCGCCATACTTTCCAAACTTGCTGTTCATCAAGTCAAATGGTGAGTTGATGCCGGTTACCTGGAAACGATAGGGCATGAGTTGGATGAACACATCGCCCGTCACATTTGCCTGCGAGTTGGCCAGGAATGCTTCAATATCCCGCATCACCGGATCGAGGATCTGGCCTTCATGCAGCCAGTTTCCATAGAACTGTGCGATCTGATCTTTCCACGACAACTGCCATTTGGTGAGTACATGCTTTTCCAGTGCATGGTGCGCTTTCAGGATCACCATCGGCGCAGCCGCTTCAAAACCCACCCGGCCTTTGATGCCGATGATGGTATCACCCACATGGATATCCCTTCCAATGCCGTAAGGACCTGCGAGGGTTTGTAAATATTGGATGGCTTCCGTAGGATGATCAAATGATTTACCATTCACCGCTACCAACTCCCCCTTCTCAAACCTCACTACAACCTCCTCCTCCTGACTACCCCTAGACATCGGCGTTGGCCATGCGGATTCAGGAAGCATGCCATTGGAGTTCAGTGTTTCCTTGCCACCCACGCTGGTACCCCAGAGACCTTTGTTGATTGAGTATTGGGCCTTCTCAAAATTCATCGCCACACCTTTTTGCTTCAGGTATTCAATCTCTGCCTCACGGCTCAGCTTAAGGTCACGGATAGGGGTGATGATCTCCACGCTGGGTATCATGATGTGGAAGATCATATCAAAACGCACCTGATCATTTCCCGCGCCGGTGCTACCATGGGCCACTGCGTCTGCATTGAGTTTTTTGGTGTGCTCTGCAATGCTGAGGGCCTGAGAAAGCCTTTCCGCGCTTACACTCAGCGGGTAAGTATTGTTCTTCAGCACGTTTCCGTACACGAGGTAACGGATGATCCTGTCGTAATAACTCTTCACCGCATTCACGGTGGTATGTGTTTTCACGCCGAGGGCATACGCGTGTGCTTCGATTTTTTTCAGTTCATCTTCACTAAAGCCGCCGGTATTGACGATGATGCTGTGCACCTCGTAACCCAGGTCTTCGCCCAGGTATTTAACACAGAACGTGGTGTCCAGGCCGCCACTGAATCCGAGAACCAGTTTTTTTCCTGTACCGGGTTTGGGGTCTTGCATATGCTAATGTTGGTTGATTAGAAATGAAACAAATAGCTGAAAAATGCTTTCACGGATGATGTGCCTTCTTTGCGGAAGGCCTTCAGCAGGCTCCATTGTTTGAAGTTCATCAATCGCTCCAGCACTGATTTTTTCTCCTCGAAAAACTGTTTGGTTTCTTCGGGTTCATAGTGATCCTTGGGATCATAAAGCATGGCGGTGCACATGCAGTTTTTCCTTTCTTTGCTCATCAGGATCTCATAGTTCACGCAGCTTTTGCATCCTGCCCAGAACGCTTCATCCTGGGTGAGTTCTGAATAGGTCACGGGCTCATACCCGAGTTCGCTGTTGATCTTCATCACGGCCAGGCCAGTGGTAAGGCCGAAGATCTTTGCATCGGGATATTTTTTGCGTGAGAGTTCGAAGATCTTTTGTTTGATGGCCTTGGCCAGTCCGCTCTTTCGGAATTTAGGGGAAACGATGAGGCCGGAATTGGCTACGTATTCGCCTTCCCAGGTTTCGATATAGCAGAAGCCGGCCCATTCGCCCTCAGCGGAGAGGGCGATCACGGCTTTGCCTTCTTTCATCTTTTCAATGATATAGTCTGGCGAGCGCTTGGCGATACCTGTGCCGCGGGCCTTGGCGGACTCTGCCATCTCGTCACAAATGGTTTCGGCGAAATGAAAATGCGTTTCATCGGCCACTACGATCTGGAATTGTTGTTGCTGTTGCATTATGGTTAACGAGTCAAGAAATGAGTAATGGGACCCCTATGGTCCGTGGTAATTAACGATAGCGCTGCCCCCGGGCAGCCCTATACAAAGGGTGTATCAACGTCGCACCCAAAAGGGTCGTGGGGTGTACGCAAAAACTGTTCTCGGCTGAACAGTAAAAACCCAACGCAATATGGCACTCTGGGAGAGCGCTTCAGCGATTGATATGGTCAGGTTTTTTCTCATTTTCGTTTATCGGCTCGGGCTTTAAATTTCCGAGTACAAATGTGCAAAATTATTTCTATAAATGGCGTTAAATTTTTGTGCCGCCCAAATAGCTATTAGCTAGTAGCTAATAGCTAATGGCAGGTTGCTGCTAAAAAGTTAAATTGTGGCTAAATAAAACGGTATGTACAGACTCCTTTTGGTTGCGTTGCTGATGTCCGCCTCAGCCCAGGCCCAGATTAAGAAAGAGGCCGTGGCTTCTTTTCTCCAGGCTATTTCTGCTGATTCCATTATGGGCAGGTTGCCGGGGACGGCGGGGATCGACAAAGCGGCGAGTCTGATTGCGGCCGAGTTTAAAGGTGCTGGTTTGCCGTTCATGACGGGGCTTAAGAGTTATTACCAGGAGTTTCCGATGGTGAAGTCAGAGGTCAGGGAAGCAACGGTTACGGTTGATGGGGAGAAGGTAGAGGTTACTGACGTGATGGTGCTGGGCGAGGATGATCAGATCAATTGGAAAGCTGGTGATGCAGAGAAGATCTGGATCGAGAAAGGCACCAACCTCGGGCAGAAAGTTTTCGGCATGACCGGAGAGAAAGGGAACAAGATCGTTTTTGCAGATACATCTAACCGCCGTGCCCTGCGCAGGTTCAAGAGTTTCGGCATGCAGCGTTTCGGTAGTCTGGGCAATATTGTGGTGGTGCTGACCACCAAGGACCCATCGGCCTACGATGTAAAAGTGAGCAACAACGTTACGCGTACCATGTTCAGGAATGTAGTGGCGATGATCCCCGGAAAGCGAAGCAATGAGTATGTTATTTTCTCCGGCCACTATGATCACCTGGGTACCGGAAAAGCAGTCAGTGGTGATACCATTTTCAATGGCGCTAATGATGATGCTTCCGGAACAACAGCGGTAGTGACCCTCGCCAAATATTATGCAAAGCAACCGAAACCAGAACGCACGTTGTTGTTTGTTGCATTTACTGCAGAAGAGACTGGAGGCTATGGTGCAACTTATTTCTCTCAACAGTTGCCTCCGGAACAGGTGATCGCGATGTTCAATATCGAGATGATCGGCACAGATAGCAAGTGGGGAAAGAATACCGCGTACATCACCGGATATGATAAGAGCGATATGGGTGCATTGTTGCAAGAAAATCTGAAAGGAACGAAGTTTATGTTCCATCCGGATCCATATCCTGACCAGAATTTATTTTATCGTTCAGACAACGCCACGTTGGCACGTTTGGGCGTTCCTGCACACACGATTTCCACTTCCAAGATGGACTCGGAAAAGTACTACCATACGGTGGATGACGAATTTGAGACCCTGGACATGGATAACATGACGGAGATTATCAAGGCGATTGCGGAGAGCAGTAAGGGAATCATAAGTGGTAAACAAACTCCGAGTAGGGTGAAACCTTTGGATTAATTAGACAATTAGACAATTTGTAAATGCGGCAATGATGGAAGGCGCGCCCTGCGTAGCGGCGCGCCGGCAGTCACTCCGAGTGGTTCTGCGCAGGCATGCAATGCCCAGTGCCCAATGCCCTATGCCTCGCGAAGCGTCTGCCGCATTACCGCATTGTCTAATTGGCTAATTTAATTGCGCTGCTCATCTCCTTCAACAACCCCATGTCTTTCTCAATGGCGTTGCCTACAACGATGATATTAGCGCCGGCCTTGCAGTTCAGGTAGGCCTTTTCCGGATCGGTAATGCCTCCGCCAACGATGAGGGGGATGGAAATGTGCTGGGCCACGGCAGCGATCATGTCTTCATGGATTGCGCGCCTGGCGCCGCTGCCGGCATCCATATAGATGAGTTTCATGCCGAGCATTTCGCCGGCAAGGGCCGTACAGACGGCAATTTCGTTTTTATCGTGCGGGATGGGAGCCGCATTACTGATGTAAGAAACGGTTGTAGGAGCGCCGCCGTCCACCACCATATAGCCGGTAGACATGATCTCCAGGCCGCTTTGCCGGACCATCGGGGCAGAAATGACGTGCTGACCGATCAGCAATTCCGGGTTCCTTCCGGAGATCAGGGAAAGGTAAAGGAGGGCATCGGCATATCGGGAGATCTGGCTCGGACTGCCCGGGAAGAGGATCACCGGGATATCCGTCTCCTTTTTGATGTTCGAGACCACCTCGTCGAGGTGATTGGTGACCACCAGGCTACCGCCCACAAAGAGGTAATCTACCCTGGCTTCATCGGCCAACCCACACAGCTCATGGATCTGGCTTGGGCTAACCTTATCTGGGTCAACCAAGACGGCAAATGACCTGTGGCCGGCTTGTTTTTTCCTGGTGATATCCTGGTAAATCTTTTGCGTCATCCGCAACAAAAATAAGCGAAACGGGCTAATGTGTGAAGGGATTGGTAGAGTATGGACGAAATCCGCTCCAGATCAGGGTTTTAAGGATACATTGCGGTTATTCCTGTAGGTTATTCCTGTACTTATGTAATCTTTACCATACGAGCCAAAAAAATTAATAACGTATTGGTAAAAAAGGTGCATAAATCATGGGATTTACCATAGGCTTCACTTTACCGTCTTTATCCACATGCTGTTGATATTTAAGAGTTTGGCGGGACGGTTAGGAAAATTATTTTCGTTTCCCTCTTGAATTTTAAGGAATTGTTAAGACATTAATTTTCATAACTATAAAACCTGCGCCGCAAATGCCAACCAAAAAAATCCAAAACCCCACTGGCCTTCAGTTTCGTCGCCAGTTTACCCGCGACGATATCAGCGTATTCGACATGTTCGAGTACGACTACCGTACCTCAGTTATCCGCAACCCTAGCGGTGAGATCGTATTTGAGATGAATAATGTGGAGGTTCCCAAGCAGTGGAGCCAGATTGCCACGGATATCCTGGCACAAAAATATTTCCGAAAAGCGGGTGTTCCCCAGGCAGATGGTTCGCTTGGAAGGGAGACTTCGGCCAAGCAGGTGGCGCATCGTATGGCCAATTGCTGGAAGGTTTGGGGTGAGCGTTATGGTTATTTTAATTCTGCAGAAGACGCGCAGGTATTTTATGACGAGTTGGTCCACAGCATCCTAAACCAGGCCTGTGTACCCAATTCTCCCCAGTGGTTCAACACTGGTCTGTATGAGAGCTATGGCATCAAGGGTAAGCCCCAGGGGCATTATTATGTAGATGCGGCAGATGGTATTTTGAAAAAATCGACCTCTGCTTACGAGCGTCCCCAGCCGCACGCCTGCTTTATCCTTTCTGTAGATGATGACCTGGTGAATGATGGGGGCATCATGGATCTCTGGGTGAGGGAAGCGAGGATTTTTAAATATGGTTCAGGTGTTGGCACTAACTTCTCCAGTGTGAGGGGTGAGGGGGAGAAGTTGAGCGGTGGTGGCACATCTTCAGGTTTGATGAGCTTCCTCAAAATAGGTGACCGTGCGGCCGGTGCCATCAAGAGTGGCGGCACTACCCGTCGCGCAGCTAAAATGGTTTGCCTGGATCTGGATCATCCGGAGATCGAACTGTTTATCGATTGGAAAGTAGAGGAGGAGAAAAAAGTGGGCGCATTGATCGCCGCAGGGTATGCCAGCGACTATGAAGGCGAGGCGTATCGCACCGTATCCGGACAAAACTCCAACAACTCCGTTCGTATCCCCAATGAATTCTTCGAAAAACTGGAAAAAGGCGAAGACTGGGAACTTACCGCCCGCTCAGATGGCAGGGTGATGAAGAAGATTCCTTCTAAAGCCCTTTGGGATAAAATTTCCTATGCAGCTTGGCGTTGCGCAGACCCGGGTACCCAATACGACACCACCATCAATGAATGGCACACTTGCCCTCAAGGTGGACGCATCCGGGCCTCCAACCCATGTAGCGAGTACATGTTCCTGGACAACACGGCTTGTAACCTTGCTTCTGCCAATCTTCGTAAATTCTTCAAAGAGTCTGATAACAGCTTCGATGTTGCTGGCTTTGAATATACCGTTCGCCTATGGACCACGGTATTAGAGGTGTCTGTGCTGATGGCACAGTTCCCTTCTAAGGAAGTGGCACAGTTGAGCTACGACTACCGTACACTCGGTCTCGGATATGCCAACCTCGGCTCTATGCTGATGGTGAGTGGTATTCCCTATGATAGCGAAGAGGCCCGCGGCATCGCTGGTGCTGTTACCGCGATCATGACCGGTATTTCTTATAAAACATCTGCAGAGCTAGCTGAGATCCTCGGCCCTTTCGCCCGCTACGAAGAGAATAAAGACGATATGCTGCGTGTAATGCGCAACCATCGTGCAGCTGCTTACGATGCAGAAGATGCATACGTAGGTCTGAGCATCAAACCGCAAGGGATCAAAGCACAGTATTGCCCAGACTACCTGTTGACCGCTGCCTGCAAGGCTTGGGACGATGCAGTGGAAATGGGTGAGAAATATGGCTATCGCAATGCACAAACCACCGTTATTGCTCCAACCGGTACCATTGGACTGGTGATGGATTGCGATACAACTGGTGTTGAGCCTGACTTTGCACTGGTTAAGTTCAAGAAACTTTCCGGTGGTGGTTATTTCAAGATCATCAATGAATCCATTCCTTCTGCACTCCGTAACCTCGGTTATACCGCGAAAGAACAGGATGCCATTATTAAATATGCAGTAGGTGCGGCCAGCTTCAATGGTGCGCCATTCATCAACCACCAGACACTGAGCGAGAAAGGATTCATCGCCGATGAGATCCGTAAGCTGGATGAAGCCGTAAAGTCTGCTTTTGAGATCGGATTTGTATTCAACGTTTACGCACTGGGCGAAGAGTGTATGCAGCGCTTCGGGTTCAAACCTGAAGAGTATTTCAATCCCAATTGGAGTATGCTGGAAGCACTTGGTTTCACTGGCGAGCAAATGGATGCAGCGAATGACTATGTATGTGGAACGATGACCGTTGAAGGTGCACCCTTCCTGAAAGACGCGCATCTTCCTGTGTTTGATTGCGCCAACAAATGTGGTAAGAAAGGCGAGCGCTTTATCCATGCACACGGTCATATCCGTATGATGGCAGCAGCACAGCCATTCATCTCCGGTGCGATCTCCAAAACCATCAACCTCCCTAACGAGGCTAATATTGATGAGATTGCCGATGCATATATGCTGAGCTGGAAGCTTGCGCTGAAAGCCTGTGCATTGTATCGCGACGGCTCTAAATTGTCTCAGCCGCTGAGCAACAAGAGCGATAAGAAAGCGAAAGATGAAGAAGCGAAAGAAGAAGCAGTTGTGGCAGAGAGTCCGTTGATTGACGTAGGTAAACTCACTGTGGAAGAACTGTTGGAAGAACTGCAGAAACGCATGACCGCTTCTCCGGATACCAAACTGAAGCGTCAACTGTCCCGCATCGTTGAACGTAAGACCCTTCCTGCTAAGCGCAGGGGCTTCACGCAGAAAGCGAAGATCAATGGACAAGCCATCTTCTTGCGCACGGGCGAATACTCTGATGGTACATTGGGAGAGATCTTCATCGATCTGGCCAAAGAAGGATCCACATTACGCAGCTTGATCAACTCCTTCGCCATCTCCGTTTCTGTTGGCTTGCAATATGGTGTTCCCCTCGAAGAATTCGTAGAGAAATTTGTATTCACCAAGTTTGAACCAGCGGGTATGGTGGATCACCCAAATATCAAGTCAACTACTTCCATTGTTGACTTTGTGTTCCGCTGCCTGGCG
>Ga0207941_1000377_pt1 | contig 13437 bp, 11 predicted proteins | sample LakMenEpi13Sep12_FD_150695 | JGI IMG/M metagenome (GOLD analysis project Ga0207941, IMG submission 150695) | Freshwater microbial communities from Lake Mendota, WI - 13SEP2012 deep hole epilimnion (SPAdes) | ecosystem: Environmental > Aquatic > Freshwater > Lake > Epilimnion/Euphotic zone ...
GACGCTGGTGATCATCCTCATCCTGGCAGCCTCTAGTTTTTATACAGCCATGCATCCCACACTTAAAGCGAATCCCATCCTTTCCAACTCTATTCATCGGTTTTGGCTAGGAGCAGGTCTCAGTGCCATCAACCCACTACAGATCCCTTTTTGGTTTGGATGGAGTACCGTACTAACGGGCAAGGGGATATTGGTGAGAGAGGGATTTAACTATGTGCATTATATTCTTGGCATTGGTATAGGCACCTTCATCGGTTTCACCGTGTTCATCTTTGGTGGTAAGTTACTGGTTGATCGCCTGGATGCCCAGCAGAACCTTATTCAATGGATCCTGGGAGGAATTTTCCTGATCACAGGGATTATCCAAGCCGTGCGTATGCTTCGCCGTAAAGACAGCATCTCCAATTTAAAATAGCTATTAGCTAATAGCTACTAGCTAGTTTGGGTCCACGCGTCCCGATCATCCGGCGAGAACTTCCATGGAGCGAAATTGTTTTCCGTGTTGCTGAACATGGCTGTCCATTCCTGGGGAACATTGGACTCTTCCATGGCCTGGTATCTACGCAACTGTACAATGATATCCAGCGGACTGATTGACACTGGGCAGGCTTCTACGCAGGCCTGGCAGGTGGTACATGCCCTGATCTCTTCCTCAGTGATGTAGTTATGTAACAAAGATTTTCCATCATCCACAAATGATCCGTTCTGCTTGATGTTGCGGCCAACCTCTTCCATCCGGTCACGGGTGTCCATCATGATTTTCCTGGGCGAAAGAAGTTTACCGGTAGCATTGGCGGGGCATGATGACGAGCAACGGCCACATTCTGTACAACTGTACGCTTCCAACAGATTGTGCCAGCTTAGGTCGAAGATATCCTTGGCGCCAAATCGTTTAGGAGGTTCCTGCCCATCTGCTGGCGCCAGTTCCGGTTGCATGGCATAAAGCACTTCCTGCTGGATAGCCCCCATGTTTTCCATTTTACCCTGCGGTTCAAGACGTGCATAATAAGCGTTCGGAAAAGCGAAAAGAATATGCAGGTGCTTGGAATAGGGAAGGTAGTTGAGGAAGGCAAAAATCCCCAGGATATGCAGCCACCATGAAAACCGCTCAATCCCTTTCAGCGTGCCATCACTAAATCCATTCAGTAGGGGATGGAGATATTGGGACACAACAAAATTTCCAGTTGCATGCTGTCCATAAGGCTCAACGCCCCTGGATTGTAAAAGCGTATCGGAGGCATTCAGCAGAAGGAACAAGCTCATCAGAACAATTTCTGTGACAAGGATGATATGTGCATCGCTGAGGGGCCATCCCTTCAGTTCGGGTTGGTTGAGGCGTTTGACCTTCATAACATCCCTGCGAAAAAGGAAAGCAATGCAAACGAGGATCACGCCTACCGCCAGCCATTCAAATGCATTGATCAGGTATGGGTAGGCGGCACCCAACGGGGCTGCGAAAACGCGATGGGTGCCTAATAGGCCATCCACAAAGATCTCCAGCACTTCAATATTGATGATCAGGAATCCCGCATAGATGATAAAATGCATGATAGCAACCATGGGCTTGGCAAACATCTTCTTCTGGCCAAAAGCCAGCAGGAGAACGTTTTTCCAACGCCGCTCAGGGTGGCTGTTCAGGCTATCCTGTCTGCCGAGGTTGATGTTGCGGCGCATTTCACCCAGTTTACGGGCGAAAAGGTAGATGGCTCCGGCTGCAGCCACAACAAAGAGAATTTGCTGAATCAATTCCATAATCCTTGGTTACATTTTGCTAATTTACGTCCCAGATACCTTGATATGTCTACAACGGGCAAAAATTATATTCTTGATGGTGATGTGGCGGCAAAGAAATTGCACCGCATGGCCTATGAGATCCTGGAAAACAATTCGGAAGAACAGCAGTTGGTGCTTGCGGGTATCCGCGAACATGGCGTGGTGCTTGCCAAAAATCTCGCTGAGATTCTTCAAAGCATTTCTTCCAAAACCATTGAACTGATATCGATCACCATCGATAAAAAACAATACCAATCCATCTCCATCGACCAACACATAGATCTAAACGGGAAAGTGGTGATCATTGTTGACGATGTGTCCAATAGCGGCAAAACGCTTACCTATGCCCTGAAACCGATCCTTTCATTTTCCCCCAGAAAAGTACAGACCCTGGTGATGGTGGAACGCAGCCATCGGAAATTTCCTGTGCACCCTGATTATGTGGGTCTTTCCCTATCTACTTTTCTCCATGAGCATATTTATGTGGAAGTGGAGGGCAACCAGGTGACGGGTGCCTATGTGGCCTGATCAAAAGTAAATTCCGTGGAACCTGATGCCACCATTTGTATTCAGCTCTAATGCAGGAGCCGGTATTTTGATCACATTTAAGGCAGAAAATACCGTTTTCAACCATTTTTTCTTAGTTGGTATTTTGGTAAGGTCCATATCTACCGATAAAAAAAAGCGGCGGTAACGGGCAACATCAGAACGGTCTATCGTTTGTCCATTTTCATCTGTCCAGATATTCTCCCTGCCGCCAAGCATCACCCTGCTGTTATATCCAACGGAGAGATTAAGCCAACGGGGAATCCTGCTTTGGGGAAAGAAACTACGGAGGTTTGCGCTGATCCAATAGGTTTGGCTGTTATAGTCTTTCAGGACAGCTTCAGCCCCGTCACCAAAAAGTTCGGTTGCCCGTGACCGCTGGTCTGTAGGGTATTGATATGGAAAATAACTGAACTTAACAGAGATCCTTTGCTCTTTCCACAGCAGTTGCTGGCTTACATATGCACCTGATCCGATGACGTTGGCGGTCATATCCCACATAGAAAACCCCCATTCTGCCGAAAATCCATCCAGAATCTCGATAATACTTTGATAGGCCACGCCACTGATGCCACCAAGCCAAATGGCTTTACTCTCGTTAATGCCTGTCCAGCGCCAGATATCTCCAGAGACCCTGCTGATCTGGTAGGCGGTCCAAACATGCCCGGCTTTGTCCATCTGCTGCCATTCCGGAAGGTCATTGAAGAAATGAAAGGATTGTTTAGGATAATCGGCATACCAGGCCTTATTAAGTGCAACAAAAGAGCCTGCCCAAAGGGCAGATTGGGCAGATGCAACTACCCATACCTTTGTTTTATCCGGCACAGTGGTATCACCAATAGGCTGTGTATTCCCGGTAACAGCGAGTTGCAATAGAAGAAGAGGTATAATGAGCAATCTGGTCAACATCGCAAAAATAAAAATTCAATATCTTCATCACTCTATAAACGCAAAACAACAGAATATGGATGCTGCCATTGAGCAAAGTGTTCAGGCATGGCTGAACGGAAATTATGATGAAGAAACGAAAAATGAGATTAAAAAATTATCCGATGAGAACCCGAAAGAGCTTGCGGATGCTTTTTATCGTAATCTTGAGTTTGGTACCGGCGGTTTGCGGGGCATCATGGGAGCTGGTACAAACCGGATCAACAAATACACCATCGGGATGGCCAGCCAGGGCTATGCCAATTACCTCATCGCATCTTATCCAGGACAAACCGTCAAAGTGGCCATTGCTCACGACAGCCGGAACAACAGCCGGTTGTTTGCCGAGATCACCGCCAATGTAATGGCAGCAAATGGGATCAAAGTGTATCTTTTTGAGGCTCTGCGGCCAACACCTGAATTGAGCTTTACCATCCGATATAAAGGATGTCAGGGCGGCGTTGTGTGTACTGCGTCCCATAACCCCAAAGAATACAACGGGTACAAAGCATATTGGAACGATGGCGGTCAATTGGTGCCGCCGCACGATAAAAATGTGATCACTGAGGTAGATAAGATCACCCGGGTGGAAGATGTAAAATGGTCAGGCGGTGAGGCCAACATCACACTGGTAGGAAAGGATATGGACGAAGCTTATTACGAGATGGTTAAAGGGTTGAGTGTGTATCCGGAAGTCATTGCCAAACAACATGATCTAAAGATTGTGTATACACCCATTCACGGAACGGGTATTAAGCTGGTGCCCGAAGTACTGAAAAGATTTGGATTTACCAATGTGCATCTGGTGGAAGAACAGATCACGCCAGACGGAAACTTCCCGACTGTTGTATACCCCAATCCGGAAGAGAGTGAAGCGATGAGTATCGGCCTGAAGAAAGCGGAAGAGGTTGATGCGGATATTCTCCTGGGAACAGATCCAGATGCGGATCGGGTAGGCATTGCCGTAAAGGACCTCAATGGCAAATGGGTTTTACTAAATGGAAACCAGACAGCTGTACTGGCATTCAATTATATGATTGAAGCCCGCAAAGCAAAAGGTATTGCCAAACCAGAAGACATGGTGGTAAAAACCATAGTGACTACTGATATGATCGATGTATTTGCCGAAAAGAACGACGTAAAGTGTTACAATGTTCTAACCGGTTTTAAGTGGATCGCTGAACTGATCAAGGCTAAGGAAGGTTCAGAGAACTATGTGATCGGTGGGGAGGAATCGTACGGATTGATGATCGGAGATCGTCTGCGGGACAAGGACGCCGTGAGTGCGGTGGCACTGCTATGCGAAATGGCAGCATATGAAAAGAACAAGGGTCGCAGCCTGTTTGAGAAACTCATCGATCTTTACCTTGAATACGGATACTATAAAGAACACCTGATTTCGATCACAAAAAAAGGGATGGACGGGCAACAACAGATCGCAGATATGATGCAACGCTACCGGCAACAGCCACCTGCACAATTGGGTGGATCGCCTGTGGTGCAGTTATTGGATTATGAGTCTCGAAAAGGGAAGAATCTTGCAACGGGAGAAGAGTGGACGATAGATCTGCCGAAAAGCAATGTGCTCCAATTTGTGTTGGCAGACGGAAGCAAGATCAGTGCGAGACCATCCGGCACCGAGCCAAAGATAAAATTCTATTTCAGTGTGAATACTGCGCTTCCGTCAAACGATGCTTTTGATGAAGTAACTGCGCAACTGGATGCTAAGATCAAGGCAATCATTGAGGATCTTAAGCCTTGATATGGTTATTAAGTTATTGGGTTATTAGGTTATTGATGCTTTTCTCAATAACCTAATAACCCAATAACATTATAACGCTCTAACCAGGTATTTTCAACACCTGACCGGGGAAGATTTTATCCGGATCCTTGAGGGTGTCCTTGTTGGCTTCAAAAATGTCCTTCCAGGTAATTCCGCCAAACTTGGCTGCAATTTTAGAAAGGTTGTCGCCAGACTTCACTTCATATGTTTTTTCCGCTGCGGGATCAACAGTGATATTCAGCACCAGATCACCTGAGCGCATTTCCGGATCGATGACTTCATACATTTTCCAGATCTCGTCTTTCACCGCCCCTGAAGGAGCAGTAGCAGTAACATAAAGTATGCCTTCCTGTTCCTGAACAGTGGCATTGGTAACTCCATTACCATGTACAAAAGAGATCAGCGATGCATATTTTTCTTGTAAAGCCATGGTTTTGTTATTTGATCGTCAATTGATTAAGAACTTTCTTTGGCTTCAGCTCGTTGGCAGCTTGCATCACCTTGGTGAGTTCTGATTTCTTAATGGTGCCAGTAAGTGTTACCACACCTTCCGCAACTGCAGCAGTAACGCCTTTAATGGACTTAGCGGCAAAAACGGAATCGATTCCTTTCCTGAGTACATCGTCAGGATTGATCACTACGGGCGGTGGTGGAGGTGGTGGAACAGTTAAACTGTTGACAACTGATTTAAGCCCCTTGATTCCCTGCAGTGCAGTTTCAGCAGCAGCTTTTGTGGCATCGTCTTTCACTTCTCCGGTCAGCGTTGCTACACCATCAGCAACCGATACATTGACGGTTGAGGCCACGGCGCCAATTTTTGCCTTGACCGCCTCAGCGATTTTTTCATCACTGGGCTTACAGGACGCAAACAGCAGTGCGATCACGGCTATCCACAACCAGTTTCTGGACACAGTAACACATTTCATAAAAAAAATTTGGAGGGAATATACTACCATTCATTGAAACCTGAACCAGGTGGGCTGGGTCAAATTACAATTTGAATCAAGTTTAATAATTGAACTAGATTTGCGGGCATGCGCCCTTCGGAAGATCATTATCGCCACAAAGGTTTACGAAAGAAACTGGTTGAGGAACTGAAAACAAAAGGCATTACAGACGAGCGAGTACTGGAAGCCATTTCGGCTGTCCCCAGGCATTATTTTCTGGATTCCGCATTCACCAGTATTGCCTATGACGACAAGGCATTTCCCATTGGAGAAGGGCAAACGATCTCGCAGCCTTATACCGTGGCTTATCAAACGCAACTGTTGCAGTGTAAGCCTTTCGATAAAGTGCTTGAAATAGGCACCGGAAGCGGATACCAGGCAGCTGTACTAGGGCAGATGGGGGTACAGGTTTTCAGCATTGAAAGACAAAAAAAACTGTTTGATGTCAACAAGGAGTTCGCCTACCTGAAATCATTCAGGAACATCAAACTGTTTTTTGGGGACGGCTTTGAGGGGTTGCCCACTTTTGCGCCATTTGACAAAGTCATTATCACCGCTGCGGCTCCCCATTTACCGGAGAAGCTTTTGCAACAGTTGAAGGTGGGTGGCGTTATGGTCATTCCGGTGAATGAGGATGACGTACAAAGAATGATGCGGATCACAAAGACAGGGGATGGGGTTTTTCAGGAGGAGCGCTTTGATCGCTTTTCATTTGTACCGATGCTTGAAGGAAAATCGAACAATCAATAAACAACAAATGCCGCTAACTGCGGCATTTGTTGTTTATCTTCTTTTTGTGATGCTTATTGCATTTGCATATCTCCACCTGTATCGTTACCACTCCTGTTGTTTTTACGTTTGAAAAGGTTGGTGTCAAACTTGCCGAAACGGAAACTGAAATTCAACCTAACAACTCTCCAGTCTTGTCTGCGGACAAAATCCTGCACAAAGAACTCAGACTCGGAGAAAGTAGCGTACCTGCGTGTTTTGAAAATGTCATTTATGCTCAACGCAAGCGATGCGCGTTTCTCTTTCATAAACTCTTTGCGGATGGCAAAGTCTACACCATAGTTTGGCTTCACAAAACCCTGAGCGGTAGTTTGCACAAACCCGCCCCAGCCACCACCGCCGCCGCCTGGACGTCCGCCTCCACCACCGCCTCCGCCTCGTCCACCACCGCCGCCTTGGGGCAGGATAGCCTTGCTTTGGTAGTCACCACTAAGTTGCATTGACCAGTTAGCAGGTAGCTTGAAGGCAAGGTTCAGTTTTCCAAAGAAGCTCCAGAGGTCACCGATGGATGATCCCGAAACGATACTGTCAGTGTTGATTTTCGAGTTGAAAAAATTAAGGTTGGTGGTAGCATCCAGCCATTTCGACAATGGGTTTCTGGACGTTACTTCAAGACCATAGGCCCGGCTGCTGTTGGCATTGATATAGGTATTAATGATCACATCGCGGCCAGGTATTGAACTTGGTTCTTTGATCTGAAAGCGAGTGATAAGATTATCTGTATACTTGAACCAACCGGAGAACAAAAGGCTATGGCCTTTCTTCATGTTTTTCTGGTAAGAAAGCTCAAAGGAGTTGGTAAATTCCGGTACCAGGTTGGGATTTCCCCTGTTGATGTTCAGTGAATCCGTGTAGTCCACAAATGGCATCAACTGAAAGAAATTCGGCCTGTTGATCCTGCGCGAGTAATTCAACTGAAGATCAGCGCTGTTCTTCAGTTTTTTGGTTATGAAAATGCTTGGGAAAAGACTGATCGGGAAGGAGTTACTAAACGTTGATCCGTCTGTCAACAGCGTTCCATCGTAACTAGAACTCTCGGCTCTCAAACCCAGCTGGAACGACAAGGTTTCACCCACTTTGCTGGAATAAGTACCATACGCGGCATATACTTGCTCCCGATATTTGAAGTTCGCATTGATCTGCGCAATGGGGATCAGTTCACCGGTGAGGGGATCCTGAATATAGTTGAGGTTCTCATTCTGTACGTTCCGGATCGCAGCCCTTACACCTAACTCCATTTTGGATTTATCATTCAGTGGATTAATATAATCCGTCTGAAATGTGAAGTTTTTATTGTTGCCTTTTCCTTCCTGTGTCTGGTAGATGGGGATACCTTTAGGATTGTTGTTCTCGTCAAAATAATCTGTTCTGAATCCACCTTCACTACCGTTCTTTGCCATGCTGTAGTTGATATCTGAGGTCAACTCCATGCCGGATTTTTTAAACAGTCTTTTATAACCCAATGCGAGATTTGTATTCCTGAAAAAGAAATCGTTAAAGGTTGTTCTGTCTGAGAAAGATGTTGTAACAGGTGTAGACAGCGTGTCTGTCTGTATCTTCAGCAAATCCTCGCTTGTGTTGTCTCCCCTCACGTAGTTGGCACTGAGTGTGATGGTATTTCTGTTATCAATCAGGAAATCAAAACCACCGCGAAGGAACATAAATGCACCCTCGCTCACAGGATTGTTATTCTGCGTGAATCGCACATTTGGATCATAATAGGTTTCCGTACGGATCGACTGTCCAACACCAATGTTTTTGCGTTGGTTGTACATACCGCTGAGGAACATGTTTACCTTACCCTGGCGCACGTTGAGGTCACCGCCAAGATTAATTTTCGCCCGGGAATCAATACCAGCCCTGAGGTTACCATTGTACCCTGCTCGGCGGTTCTTTTTCAGTACGATATTAAGAATACCTGCCATGCCTCCTGAGGCGTCATATTTTGCTGAGGGATTGGTGATCATTTCCACTGAGGAAATAGCGTCTGCCGGGATTTGATCAAGGGTAAGTGTAGTGGGCCTGCCATCTACAAAGATGGTAGGTGTTGCATTGCGGAGGGTCACATTTCCATCAATATCTACATTCAACCCCGGGATATTGCGCATCAGTTCAGTAGCCGTCTGGCCTTGGGAAACAAGACTTTTCTCTACATTGAATATCCTGCGGTCAACACCCATCTGCATGAATGGCTTTGTGGCAGTGACCGTAACAGTTTCCAATTGCTTTGCGTCTATATTGAGTTTGATGTTTCCCAGATCTTTATCGATGGCGTTCATCATTGTGGACATATCACCACCAGGCTTAACATCAAATTTGATGGCCTGCTCGTATTGTTCATAACCGATTGCGGTAATTTTGAGTTTGAACTGGCCCATAAGGGGCAGGTTCTCAAGCGCAAAGTTTCCGTTTGCTGCTGTAAGCTGACCACTGAGAACTGCTTCTACCCGCTTCTTTTGAACACTATCAAATTTATTACCGATCAGCTGTATGGAGGCTGCTTCCACTGGTTTATTGGTTTTTGCATCCACCACTTTCCCGTAAAATCGGCCCATATTCATCCCCTGGCCGCCGCCTCGGTTCATCCCGGCAGGTGGTTGTGCCCAAAGACAGGTGGTAGTTAGCGTTAGCAATACAAGCAGCAAATGTCTCATGTAAGCGATTTGGTTGATTAGATGCGAAGCGGCGGGAAAACCTTTGCTTCCAAGTCTTAATATTATTGTAAAACGTAAATAACGTGTTGAACGGCAAACGGTTCAACAAAACCAATAAGATAGTACTGGGATCATGCGGCAAGCAATGTAATTCCTACCTGGATCAGACCTATTAAGAATCCGAGTACTGCACCAATGAGTTCCACAAACCTGAATTCTTTGGACATAATCTGGTACAAAAGATCTTCCAGTTTATCAGAAGATAACTTGCTTACCTTGTTTACAATGATCTTCTCCAGATCCAGTTCTTCCTGGAGTATACCGGCATAGCGTTGCATCAGGGTGGGGAAGAGGCTGCTGAGCTCTTCCATAAAGGCAGTTTTGAGTGTGGCCGTCGTTTTCTCACCGATAAACATCGCGATCATCGGAAAGGCTTGTGGCAGTTTGTGCTGCAGGAACTGGTCAATATGTACCTCAACAGTGGGCATCAGTTTCTCCAGGTTCGCGGGATTGGAAATCTTTTTCTCAATATCAGTAAAGCTTAAGAATTCCGTACTCACCAGTTTACCAAGTTTCTCACCAAACTGTTGCTGGCGCTTGGGAAAAATCCCTTGTATAGTTATTCCCAGGATTGTGATCGGTTCCTTAGGATGGAAAAGCATCTTGATTGCCACCCAATTGGTGAAATAGCCGATGAAGGCAGAAATAAGGGGTATCGTGAATAGCCACAAGCTCATGTAGTGATTTAATGGCCGCGAAGATAGACAGATATTCACTTCAAGATTTTGTAAAAGAGCTGCTTTTGCTTATTTTTGCCGTCCCCAAACACGGAGTGTGTAGCTCAGCTGGTTAGAGCATCAGATTGTGGTTCTGAGGGTCGTGGGTTCGAGCCCCATCACGCTCCCCTCTATCCCCTGCCTTGCAGGGGTTTTTTTATGTTGGTATTCAACCGTTCATCCCCATAATTCAACGCTTCGTTAAAAGCAGGGGGAACGGCAACATAAGCGGTGATTTTCCGTTACATTTGATAATGTTTCGTAAAACGCTTCGATATATGTTTAGCAAACGATCCTTACCCGTACTCCTCATATTAGCATTTGCAGGTATATTAATAGCTTTCAATACTTCCGGCAGGAACAATCCACCAACAAAGTATGAAAAGATTTTTCAACAGGTGGCAGAGATGCTGGAAGAGAACCATTACAGTCCTCATAAGATTGATGATAAGTTCTCAGCAGACATCTTCAAGAAGTATCTGAATTCTCTGGATCCTGATAAAAATATCTTCCTTCAGTCAGACATCAAGGAGCTGAAAAAGTATGAGAGCAATATCGATAATGAACTCCATGGTGCCCCAATGCAGTTTTTCCCGGCAGCCAATGCGATTTACCAGAAAAGACTTGGTGAAGTTGCCGCTTATTATCCTGAGATTCTGGGAAAAAGTTTCAACTATACCGTTGATGAATCCGTGATCATGGATGCGGATAAACTCGATTTCTCAGCCAATGAAGCTGCAAGAAAAGAGAGCTGGAGAAAACGCTTGAAGTTTATGGCCCTTGAAAGGTATGCTGACCTCCTTGATGCCCGGGAAACCAATAAATCGACCCAGGGTTTTGTAGTGAAGACTGACGCTGAACTGGAGAAAGAGGCAAGAAACAAGGTGTCTGTGGTAATGAACAGGAATTTCGAACGACTGAAGAATAAGTTTAATGAAGAAGAGCGATTCAACCTGTTGGTGAATACCATCACTACAACCATGGATCCTCACACTACTTTTTTCCCACCTGTGGAGAAAAGATATTTCGATGAACAGATGAGTGGCCGGTTCTTCGGTATTGGTGCATCCCTTCGTCCGGATGATGGTACTATCAAAATCGCAACCATTGTAGCGGGCAGTCCCGCATGGAAGTCACAGCAGATCACTGTGGGCGACATCGTATTGAAAGTAGGGCAGGGAGCAGAAGAGCCCACAGACCTGACGGGCTTTGACACCGAAGATGCGGTGAAACTTATCCGCGGCAAAAAAGGAACGGAAGTGAGGTTGACCCTGAAAAAAGTAGACGGATCCATAAAAGTGGTTACTATGATCCGTGAGGAAATAGTGACCGAAGAGACCTTCGCACGCAGTGTGATCATCAATGAAAACAATAAGAAGATCGGTTATATATTCCTTCCGGAGTTTTATGCAGATTGGGAAAGACCCAATGGCGCACGTTGTGCCATTGATGTATCCCGTGAGATCATCAAACTGAAAGAGCAGGGTATCGATGGCATCATCATGGATCTTCGCAACAATGGTGGTGGTTCTCTGTATGATGTTGTGCAAATGGTGGGTTTCTTTATTGAAGATGGCCCGATTGTGCAAGTGAAAGACAGGGAAGGAAATCCAAACGTACTCAGGGATAGGGATCGTTCAGTGTTGTACGATGGCCCCTTGGCGGTAATGGTGAATGAGTTCTCCGCATCAGCGTCTGAGATTTTTGCGGCAGCCATACAGGATTATAAACGCGGCGTGATCATCGGTAGCTCTTCCACTTATGGTAAGGGGACCGTTCAACGTAATATCGGTCTTGATGGCACTGCCACCGGCCCAATGACAGCCTTGAATGCTACAGAACAACTTGGAACCGTTAAGTTGACCCTTCAAAAATTCTATCGCATCAATGGCGGCTCAACCCAGCTAAGGGGTGTTGTTCCGGACATCGTTATTCCTGATCAATATGAATATCTGAAGTATCGTGAAAAAGATAATCCGGATGCACTGCCCTGGGATGAGATCCAGAAAGCAACATATAATCAGGCTAAATTATATTACGATCCCAATGCAGTAAAGAGTGCCGCGGAGAACAGGGTTAATACAAGCCCCTCATTTGTAACCATTAAAGAGACTAGCCAGGCATTGGCTAAGATCAATGATAAAGAGTATTCCCTGAATCTCGTAAAATACAAGGCAGAGCAAAAAGAAATCAAGAACACGATCAAAAAGATCGATGAGATCAACAAGAACCCCAAAGAACTTCAGCTTAGCTTGATCCCAACGGATGAGAAGCGATTGGAAGTTGACAATGATAAGTTGGAAAGAAGAAAGCAATGGTTGAAATCACTCAGTAAAGATATCTACCTGGGTGAGAGTGTAAATATCATGAATGATATGATCACTCAGACTGCACTTGCTAAACGAACAAACTAATCGGTTATAACTAAACAAAAAAGCGGAGGCATCACCTCCGCTTTTTTTATATACCGTATCGGTCTCTAAGTATTGTAAAATGGTGACGGATATGTCCGATGTTGATATATCCGAGTGCAAGCGTACTGATGGGTTTTCCTGAAGCTGTTCCCACTTGTTTCAACATCGCCGGTGTAAATCCTTTAAACATCAGGTAAACACTATGTCTTAAGGCCAGAAGCTCCTCTTTCATATCCTTAAATGATCTGGCAGAACCATCCGCAGCAGCAGCATATTCATTCTCATCAAACCCAGGCAAAGGTTGTTTTTCCCCCCTGGCTATGCATAGTGCCCGATAAGAGAAAACTCTTTCCGTATCTATGATGTGTTGAATAAGTTGTTTAACGGTCCATTTTCCTTCTGCGTAGGCATAGTCTGCCTTATCCGGGGGAATCCTGTCCAACTCCTCATGGATTTCGTCCATGGCGTGTTGAAAGGCATCCGTAAGGTCATTTTCAGGTACGAGACGAACATAGGTCTCATAAAACGGAGCGTACTCTTCGGGTTGTGGGCGCATTTTCAATAATTCTGTTCTAGCCTTTCTGTGGCTTTTTTACACTGGATTTCGGAAGGGCAGGCTTAGCCGGGTTGGGCTTACCAGATTTCGCAGCCGCCATGGCATCTGCAAGCTTAATGGCTTCCACCGCATTGATCACACCACCGGAAGCACTGAGTTCGCTAAAATTCATTTGTTCTCCTTTTTCATCCATTTCATTGGGTTTGTAGACCGTTGCATCCAGGGATTTGGCTGACTTTTCGATGACCTGCTTCACTTCCCTGGCGCTGAGC